>Ga0209521_10000042_pt1 | contig 69323 bp, 64 predicted proteins | sample Rifsed19ft4_FD_184016 | JGI IMG/M metagenome (GOLD analysis project Ga0209521, IMG submission 184016) | Soil microbial communities from Rifle, Colorado, USA - sediment 19ft 4 (version 2) | ecosystem: Environmental > Terrestrial > Deep subsurface > Rock core/Sediment | place: Rifle, Colorado...
CCACAGAATCTACGTTCAAAAGTCTTGACGAGATCACCGGGTTCTGTTGTTGTTATTCCTTTAATATACAACATAAATCAAGATACAAGGTCTTGCAATGCCACATTAGCGGCAAGGAACCGGGGTCAGGTCTTGCAATGCCACATTAGGGATATTGCCTGGACAGTAATAACGTGATTTAATTTTCTGATATTTCTTCAATACATCAAGGAGGATGAACATGGCCAGACCGTTACGGATAGAATTCTCTGGTGCAATTTATCATATTACTTCCCGCGGTAACGCCCAGGCTGACATATACATTACTGATCAGGATCGTTGGATGTTCCTGGATCTGTTTGGAAGAGTCTGTGAACAATTTAACTGGAGTTGTCATGCGTATTGTCTGATGACCAATCATTATCATGTTGTGATTGAAACCGGGGATGGCAATCTATCAAAAGGCATGCGTCATATGAATGGTGTTTACACGCAAGCGTTTAACCGGCAACATCGGCGCGTAGGCCATGTGTTTCAAGGGCGCTATAAGGCGATTCTGGTAGATAAAGACAATTACTTGCTGGAAGTCATTCGTTATGTATTGTTAAATCCGGTCCGAGCCCATATGACCAAAACAGCGGGCCAATATCCCTGGAGCAGTTACCGGGGCATGATCGATAAAATAGAAGCCCCCGGCTGGTTATCCAGGGACTGGGTATTAGGCCAATTTGCAAAATCCAAAAAGCAAGCGCAACAAAAATTCATACAATTTATCAGGAATGGGAATGACCAACCCCCGCTGTGGGAGAATTTAAGGAATCAAATGTACTTGGGGGATGAACGGTTTGTAAAAAAGATGCATATGCATATACAGGATGATCGCTCGCTTGCTGAAGTCCCCAGAATACAGCGGAGACAAGCTGCAAAACCGATTGAATATTATGCTAAAAACTATCCACCTAAAGAAGCGATGCGTCAAGCTTATGCACTGGGAGAGTACACGTTTAAAGCGATAGCGGATTATTTTGGTGTGCACTATAGTACGGTGAGTCGCGCGGTGAATAGCAAATGATATGTGGCAATGCAAGACCTGACCCCCAATGTTTTTAAAATTCCAGACAAAGTAAAAATTATACGACAGTTGACATCAGATCTGTTGTGCGCTGCAGGACTTCAATACCTGCTCCGGGTTTATGTGCGTTTTCACTGATCTGCCGGCGGAAGGTGCGGGCACCGGGTTGTCCCTGGTACAAGCCGAGGATATGCCGGGTCATTGCATTGAGAGGGACACCCAGTGATAATTGTTGTTTAACATATCCCCTGAATTTATCCAGTATTTCATCTCTGCCAGGCGGCCCGGAGTTGTCATTAAAAATCATCCTGTCTGCTTCCGCTAACAGGTAAGGGTTTTGATAGGCAGCACGGCCAATCATTACGCCATCGACATGAGGCAACTGAATCTTGATTTCTGCCATGCTGGTGAAGCCGCCGTTGATAATAATTTCGAGTTCAGGAAAATCTTTTTTGAGTTGATAGACCTTTTCATATTCCAGGGGTGGGATCTCGCGGTTTTCTTTCGGGCTCAGACCTTTCAACCAGGCCTTGCGCGCGTGCATGATAAATGTTTTGCAACCTGCAGCGCTTACCGTTTGAACAAATGAAATTAATTCTTCATAGCTGTCGCGGTCATCAATGCCAAGACGCATTTTTACTGTCACCGGGATGCTGACGTTGTTCTGCATGGTGCCGGCACATTCAGCCACAAGTTCCGGTTCTGCCAGCAGACATGCGCCGAATTTCCCTGATTGCACCCGGTCACTCGGGCAACCCACATTCAGATTCACTTCATCATAACCCATGTCTTCTGCAATTTGTGTGCATGCAGATAATTCAGCCGGATCACTGCCACCGACCTGCAAGGCCAGAGGATGTTCACGTTCTGAATAATCCAGCAGGTGATCGCGATCGCCATGCACAATCGCCCGGGATGTAATCATTTCGGTATAAAGCAGGGTATGTTTGCTGATGAGGCGCAGGAAATACCGGAAGTGGCGGTCAGTGCGGTCCATCATGGGGGCAATGGATAATTTTCTGTCAGGTTTTTGCTTCAATACGTTCTCCATTTCAATACACCATCCCTGGCACTGGATTCTGTACATTCCTGTACAGAATGACGATATATATTGCTTGAATTTTAAAACCTGGATTTTTCAAGAATCATCCGGGTAAAAACAGTCCTTAAATAGAAACCCCGTGGTAATGTCTTGACGATATCACCATCGGCATTGATGCCTGATCGTAATGATCTGGCGTTTTGTGCCTTGGGTCTGATTTGCAGATACTTGCCATACCTGGCCGTAATTTTATCCAGTTGTCCCATCATGACCATATTCATCAGCTCATCCCAGTCCTGGCGCAGAATTTTTTCCTGTGACAGATTGGGACTCCAGAGAATAGCATTTCCAATTCGTCTTTGGGCCAGAGGAATAGTTGTATCTGCCTCAACCGGCACCCACAAAACACGGGACAATTTTCGTCTGACCAGTGAATCTTCCCAATGTGAATTGTCACCGGGCAGGAGTGAGACAGTACATACAAAGGTGGATTCTTTCGGTTTTCCATTTTTCCCTATGGGCAGGGTCTTCAGTTCAACACCAATATGGCGGAAATCAGGCTCGGGCAATGAGCCTGCACTGGCACCCAGATAATCTTCCAGCAGTTCGCCAATATGTCCTTTGGCCCTGGTCAATTGTTCAGGTAATACGGTTTGCCGGAGCGTGGCTATCTGTTGCAGGGTTTTGCCCGCAATGGCAGCTGCTCTTTCCATGAGAACAGCTTCGGAATCCGGCGGTAACACTCTCATTATTGCCTAGTTGGACTCCAGGCTGGTAATAATGGAATTCCGGAGACATTCATATTTTATCGGATCAGTGATGATTTTGTTTTTTCTGTCAGTGATAAAAAATATATCTTCGACGCGGGCACCATAGGTCGCAATTTTTGCACCATGCAATCTGGCACCACAGAAATCGAGCGCCATGCCGATCCTTGAAAGAATGCCGGGACGGTCTGTGGTAATGACCTCCATGATATTGCGATTATTCTTTTTATCCGGTGTGAAATTGATTTGTGTTGGAATAGCAAAATGTTTTAATTGACGTGATCTGACACGGGCAATTCTCCGGGGCAAATTATCAGGTGAAATCAGCGCCTGTTGTAATCCTTTTGTCAGTTCTTCGCGTCTTTGTCTGCCACTGACAATTTCACCGGACCTTTCCAGAATAATATATGAGTCGAGTGTATAGTCATTATCAGAAGTAATAATGCGCGCATCCATAATAGTGAAACCCAGTCTGTCCATGGTGCGTGTAGTCGCGGCAAATATATTATCGCAGTTTTTCATGTATATAAATACTTCAGTGCCGCCACGGGATGATTTCTCCCGGATCATGATCAGGGGTTTTTCTGTATCGGTGATTTTGCTGATGGCTTCAGTATGCCAGGCGATTTCATCGGCTGAATAACGGATAAAGTAATCATTGCCCAGGCTTTTCCAGAGTAAGTTAATATCCAGTGTTGTTCTATTCTTGTTCTTGATCAGTGCCAGGGCCTGCTGTTTGGTTTCATCGATCAATGCCTTCTTGTTGATCGGTTTTTCCAGACCGCGCCTCAGGGCCAGCAGGGTTTTCTGGTACAGATCAGCCAGCAGTGCTTCTTTCCAGCTGTTCCAGAGTTCAGGATTGGTGCCTCGTATATCGGCAACAGTCAGCAGGTAAAGATAATTCAGATGGTTCCTGTCACGGATTATTCCCGCAAACTTGTTTATGACTTCCGGATCACTGAGGTCCATACGCTGCGCAGTTTTGGACATTAACAAATGGTTATCCACCAACCAGCCAACCAGCCGAGCATCATATTCACTCAGACCATGCAGCTTGCAGAATTTGACAGCATCTTTTGCGCCCAGGATGGAATGATCGCCGCCACGGCCCTTGGCGATATCATGAAACAGGCCAGCCAGGTACAATAATTCCTGCTTGGGAAGTGTGGTAAGTATCTTGTTATAAACTGTATTTTGTTTGCCACTATCAGGTATTGCAAACAAACGCATGTTCTGCACAACAAACAGGATATGTTCATCCACCGTGTAGACATGAAATAAATCGAACTGCATCAGTCCTTCAATATCACCGTATGCGGGCAGGTATTTGCTGAGAATTCCATAGCGATGCATGCGCCTGAGTTCATGTCCGACATGCCGCGGTTGCCGGATAATTTCCATAAACAGGCTGCGATTGCGTATGTCCTGGCGGAATTCCTTGTCAATCAGGCTGCAATGTTTATGAATGAGCCTGACTGTACTGGCCCGGACCCCCTGTATTGACGGGTTTTGCTGGATTAAAAGGAAGAGTTCCAGCAAGGCAAAAGGGTAACGTTTGAATACATTATTATTGCAGGCTTCCAGAAAATTATTACGGATCTGGAAGCGGCGATTCAGTGGTTTTATCTTTTCCCTGCGATTTGCATATATGATCGCCTCCTGGAAATGTTGTAACAATATTTCATTCAGGATATTCAGTTCGCGTACGGTCCGGTAGTACATTTTCATGAATTGTTCGACACCACTGTTGTCCTGCGAGCGGAAACCGAGCAATTCAGCCACATTGCGCTGGTAATCAAACAGCAGCCGGTCTTCACGATGATTGGTAATAAAATGCAATGCATAACGGATACGCCAGAGCAGGGACTGCCCGGCATTCAGGATCCGGTATTCCTCAGCCGACAGAAAATCATGTGTGATCAGGTCTTTTAATGTATCAGCCCCAAAGTGCCGTTTCGCCACCCAGCCGATCATCTGGATATCGCGCAGACCTCCAGGCCCTTCTTTTATATTAGGCTCCAGTTTATGTTCCGAGTTATCGTATTTTTTGTGTCTTTCAATTTGTTCTTTAAGTTTTGCCTCAAAGAATTTTTTGGTGGGCCATATCTTTTTAGGGCCGGTTTGCCTGCACATCTCATTATATATGGAGGCGTTTCCAGCCAGTAATCGGGACTCCATGAGATTGGTGGCGACGGTAATGTCATTTTTTGCCTCATAAATACAGTCCTTGATAGTACGCACGCTATGTCCGACTTCCAGGCCGATGTCCCAGAGAAAGATCAGGAATTTTTCTATGGACTGGTTTAATGGTTTGCTGCGCCGTGTGTTGACCAGGATCATCAGATCAATGTCCGAGGCCGGATGCAGTTCACCGCGTCCGTAACCGCCGACCGCAACCAGGGCCAGTTCATCATTTGTAATGATGTGCCCCCATGCGGCCATCAACAATTGATCGATCAGCCAGGCACGTTGTTTAACCAGCGTGTTGACCGGCATGCCAGCAACAAATGCCTCATTGAGCAGTTGATGACCGGTGCTCCAGGCCTGTTTGAACACACTGAGGGGTTGCCTTGATTGTTGTAATTCCCGGATGAATAATTGCTTGTTAAATAAATCGGCAAGTAACTCGGGGGCAGCTATGTGGGTTTGCTGCATGGTTCAGAGATCCTCTTCGGGACGTTTGGTCAGGACTTCGTGACCCTCTGCGGTGACCAGCACGGTATGTTCCCATTGTGCGGACAAATTCCGGTCTTTGGTGACGACAGTCCAGTCATCTGACAGGAGTTTTACATGACGCTTACCGGCGTTGATCATGGGTTCTATGGTAAAGGTCATGCCTGCTTCCAGTGCCTGGCCGGAGTCTTTTTCACCATAATGCAGGATTTGCGGATCTTCATGAAATTCCTTTCCAATGCCGTGTCCACAGTATTCCCTGACCACGGAGTAGTGATGAGATTCTGCACATTGTTGTATGGCATGACCAATGTCCCCCAGCCTGACGCCGGGTTTGACCATCTTGATGCCGGTACGCATGCATTCATAAGTCGTCTGTACCAGGCGTTTTGCCAGTATCGAAGGTGTGCCGACAAAGAACATCTTGCTGGTATCACCATGGTATTCGTCCTTGATGACCGTGATATCGATATTAATAATATCGCCATTCTTGAGTTTTTTGCCGCCCGGGATGCCGTGACAGACGACATGGTTGACCGAGGTACAGATCGATTTCGGGAAACCGCGATAATGCAACGGGGCCGGAACGGCTTGCAGAGTGCCAACAATGTAATCATGGCAAATCCGGTCCAGTTCAGCCGTGGTGATCCCGGGTTGCACATGGGTTTCTATCATCTGCAGGACCTTGGCCGCCAGTTGGCCAGCGATACGCATTTTTTCAATTTCAGCCGGGGTTTTGATTGTTGCGGACATATTAAATAATAGATAAGCAATTGTTATCACAAGACTTCTATGTTATAAAACGCCCGCAGTTTAGTAGCTACCCCTGAAAATGTCACCCGTGATTTTTTTCAGAAATAGAAATCCTGCATTCGCCCAGGCGAGCGTTATGTGCGATTGCAAAATGGCAGTATATCCCTATACTGCAAAACCTCTGAAAAGTTCAGAGTTCAATTAACCCCACACGCGCACTGTAACTGTGTAATGGGTGCCCGGACAGAGTATCTGGACGGGTTATTACACGGGGTGTGCGGAGGCTTAACCCTACAGGAGAATATAGTTATGTCTAATATCACCATGCGTGAAATGCTGGAGGCTGGCGTTCATTTCGGCCACCAGGCCCGGTTCTGGAACCCCAAAATGGCCCCTTTTCTGTTTGGCCAGCGTAACAAGATCCATATTATCAATCTTGAGCAGACACTACCGCTCTATCACGATGCCATAAATTTTGTCAGCAAGCTCACCGCCCGCAAAGGCAAGGTCCTGTTTGTTGGCACCAAACGCGCAGCACAATCCATTATTCAGGAAGAGGCCACACGTTGTGGCATGCCTTATATCAATCGCCGCTGGCTGGGTGGATTATTGACGAATTTCAAAACTGTCAGGCAATCGATTAACCGTCTCAAGGACCTGGAGGCACAGAAACTTGACGGGACGCTGGACCGGATAGGCAAGAAAGAGCAGTTGATCCGTTGCCGGGAACTGGAAAAGCTGGAAAAGACATTGTCCGGAATAAAGGATATGCCAGGTCTGCCAGATGCCCTGTTCGTTATTGATGTGGGGTATGAATACATTGCTGTTAAAGAGGCGCAAAAACTGGGGATTCCGGTCGTCGGTGTGGTGGACAGCAACAACAGCCCGGATGGCATTGATTACATTGTTCCCGGTAACGATGATGCCATACGTTCAATCAGGTTATATGCGAAAGGTATTGCTGACACGATCATAGAAAGCAGGCAATCCGTTGCACATCTGGGTGATGCGGGTGAGGGTGATGAATTTGTCGAGCTGGATGAAAGTGGCGTTCCTGTCGCAAAGGCTGATGCCGGGCCAACATCCAAAATCAAGGTCAAGAAAAAAGCAAAGCCCGGCAAAAAAGCAGACGTTAAAGTTGCCGATGCTGACAAGAAACCGGAAGTAAAGGTGGATGCTGACAAGAAACCGGAAGTAAAGGTGGATGCTGACAAGAAACCGGAAGTAAGAACAGATGATGCCGAAGCAAAAGCGGTGACAAAAAAGGCCACCAGGAAAAAGGTCACCAGGAAAAAAGTGGCTAAAAAATAATTGAAGGAGTAAGGGTTTTACGCAAGGATATTTTCAAGAGTAGAGAAAAATAGAGGAATTTTGGTATGCAGATCACAGCCGGAATGGTTAAAGAATTACGCGAGCGTACCGGCGCTGGTATGATGGATTGCAAAAAGGCCCTGGAAAAGGCCAAGGGTGATATCGAGAACGCGATTGAGGCCATGCGAAAATCAGGTGTTGCCAAGGCCGCAAAAAAGGCCGGTCGTATTGCAGCGGAGGGTAATATACTCATCAAGCAGAATGCTGAAACAGGTGAGACAGTCATCCTTGAAGTGAATTCCGAAACGGACTTTGTTGCCAAGGATGATAATTTCAAGAGCTTCAGCGAGCAGGTTGCGGACTGCATCCTGGCCAATCATCCCGCCAATGTAGATGTACTCATGACCGTGCCGATTGCTGCCGGTTCCGGACAAACAGTCGAAGAAACGCGCCAGCAACTGGTCGCCAAGCTTGGCGAGAATCTCAGTGTCAGGCGGTTTTTGCTGCACAAACTGCAGGGTGACAGACTCGGTATTTATTTACACGGTACGCGGATAGGCGTACTTGTCGACATGCAATCGGGTGATGATACGCTGGCCAAGGACATTGCCATGCATGTAGCAGGTCATCAGCCACCACCAGTGTGTATTTCTGAGGATCAGATTGCAGCGGAAACGCTGGCAAAGGAAAAGGATGTGTTTATTGCCCAGGCGCGGGAGAGCGGCAAGCCGGATAATATCATTGAAAAAATGGTTTCCGGACGCATTGCCAAATTCAAAAAGGAAATTACCCTGCTGGGCCAGCCCTTTGTTAAAGATCCGGAGACCACGGTTGACAAGCTACTGGCCAGGGCCGGAGCCAAAGTCAATCAGTTCATCCGCTATGAAGTCGGCGAGGGACTGGAAAAACGCAGTGATAATTTTGCTGAAGAAGTAATGGCACAGGCCAGGGGAGAATAAACCCTTGGCAACCCCGGCAGAGATCAACAACAGTATCAAATACCGGCGGGTTCTCATAAAACTCAGTGGCGAGGCTTTACTGGGCAATGCTGCGTATGGCATCGATCCTGCCATGATCCGGCGCATGGCCGAAGAGGTGACGGAGCTGGCCAGTGCCGATGTGCAGGTGGCCATTGTTATTGGGGGCGGTAATATCTTTCGGGGTGCAGGACTGGCTGCTGCCGGCGTAGACAGGGTCACGGCTGATCAAATGGGGATGCTCGCGACCATCATGAATTCACTTGCCATGCAGGATGCCCTGGAGCGGTTGGGGAAACATGCCCGCGTCATGTCGGCCATCAAAATGAACCAGATTTGTGAAGACTATATCCGCCGCCGTGCCATCCGCCATCTTGAAAAAGGCCGCGTTATTATACTGGCGGCCGGTACCGGCAATCCTTTTTTTACAACGGACTCCGCGGCCAGCCTGCGGGCCATCGAGATCAATGCAGATTTACTGATTAAGGCCACCAAAGTGGATGGTGTCTATTCGGATGATCCGGTCAAAAACAAATCTGCAAAACGTTATGAACAGCTGAGTTACGATGAAGTCCTGGAGCGAAAACTTAAAGTCATGGATGCCACGGCTGTTGTACTATGCCGCGAAAACCATATGCCTCTCAGGGTGCTGGACATGACCCGGCCTGGTGCCCTGATGCGGGCAGTACAGGGTCTGGATGAAGGCACATTAGTAACGAGCAAGTAGTTAGGGAGGAAGGCGATGACAAAGAATATTATCAGTAATGCTGATCAGCGCATGAACAAAAGTCTGGAAACATTGAAGCACGATTTGGGCAAGATCAGGACCGGTCGTGCACACACCAGTTTGCTGGATCATATTACCGTGAATTATTACGATAGCGAGGTACCTATCAACCAGGTGGGTAATGTCGGCGTGCTTGATGCCAGGACTTTGACCATAAACGCCTGGGATAAAAGTGCCATCCCGAATATCGAGAAGGCTATTTTAAGCTCTGATCTTGGTCTCAACCCGGTCACTGCAGGCGATGTCATTCGCATACCCTTGCCACCCCTGACTGAAGACAGGCGCAAGGAATTGATTAAAGTAGTCAGAGCAGAGGCCGAGAAGGCCAGGGTGGCCATCCGCAATATCAGGCGTGATGCCAATCATTCTTTCAAGGAAATGATAAAAAACAAAAGTATCTCGGAAGATGAAGAGCGACGTTCCGAGGATCGGGTCCAGAAATTGACGGATGATCACATCACTCTCATCGACAAGCTGATTGAAGAGAAAGAGAGTGAATTGATGGAAATCTGAACTGTCTGTTTCCTGTTACATAATCAGTTTTTATCCTGTCAATGACACATGCCGAAATTGAATTGAGTAAAACCATTCCCCATCATGTCGCTATTATCATGGATGGCAATGGCCGTTGGGCAAAACGGCGCAACCTGCCCAGGATCGCAGGTCACAAGGCCGGGGTTGCCACTCTCCGAAATATCGTCAAGATTTGTGCAACTAAAAAGATTGAAGCCCTGACGGTGTACGCCTTCAGTAGTGAAAACTGGAAACGGCCTGGTTCAGAGGTCTCTCGCCTGCTTGAGTTATTCATGACTTCCCTGAAAAAGGAAGTGGACGCATTGCACAAAAACAATATCAGATTGCGGTTTATCGGGGATTTGAAAGTCTTTCCGGCAAACCTTCAAACACAGATAGCAAAAGCCACAAAAAAAACTGAACGAAATACCGGGCTGCAATTTACGGTTGCAATCAACTATGGCGGTCGTTGGGACATTACCAGTGCTTTCAAGCGATTGGCTGTTGAAATCGAGATCGGGAAGATCACTGTTGATGAAATTAATGAGGCACTGATAACCTCAACTGTTTCCTTGTCCGATGTGCCTGAACCTGATCTGTTCATACGCACCGGCGGGGAGATGCGCATCAGTAATTATCTGCTCTGGCAGATTGCCTACACTGAATTGTATTTTACTGATTGCCTGTGGCCGGATTTCAATATGGAGGAATTCAATGCCGCACTTACCTGGTATGCCGGGCGGGAAAGACGTTTCGGTCGTACCAGTGAACAACTGAAACAGGCCAGACATGCTTAAACAACGTATTCTGACAGCCGTTATTCTGGGTTCGATTGTCATTGCCATCATCAACACAGGTTCACAAGTCCTGTTTTCTTTACTGATGGGTTTATTTGTTCTGGTTGGCGCATGGGAATGGGCAGGTTTATCAGGTCCTGATAAGCAACTGTACAGGATTGGTTATGCGATGCTTACAGCCGGGCTGTCATATCTTTTATTTTTGATTTTAGATAAAACCTCCAGTCATGGAATTTATATCATAGGTACATTATGGTGGTGTCTTGCCTCCATCATGGTGTTCTTTTATCAATGTGGCAGGCCAGCCATTCCAGAAAACAATATATTGAAATATCTGTTCGGTTTTTGTGTCCTGATCCCGGCAACTCTCGGTCTGATTTATCTCTATGGTGCCGAAGGTGGCCTGCTACTGGTCCTGTTATTGTTTATCCTGATATGGGTAATAGACAGCTCGGCCTATTTTGTTGGCAGGTGTTGGGGGAAGAAAAAACTTGCGAACCGGGTCAGCCCCGGCAAAAGCTGGGAGGGATTTATAGCAAGTCTGTTTGCCGCAGGCATTATGGCACTTGTCTATGTGAAATCAGGTCTTATATCAGTAACGAATACTACATACCTGATTATTCTGTTTATTATTACGGCTGGATTTTCTGTAATTGGAGATCTGTTTGAGAGTATGTACAAACGCAATGCGAATCTGAAAGATAGCAGTCAATTATTACCGGGGCATGGGGGTGTGCTGGATCGTATTGACAGCCTGACAGCGGCAGTACCCGTTTATGCGCTGGGATTATGGCTGCTGGAGGCCAAATAATGCCAAATGTAACTATTTTGGGTGCAACGGGCAGCATCGGTGTGAATACCCTGGATGTCATATCGCAACATCAGGACCGGTATAAGGTGTTTGCTCTGACGGCAAACAGTAATGTAGAGGTGTTGGCAAAACAATGTATTGAGTGGAACCCAAAGTACGCCGTGATGGCTGATGAAGCCTCTGCGGACCAACTAGAACAGAGACTTCGTGCACAGGGAGTAGGGACGGAGGTTCTGGCAGGACTGGCGGGTCATGAGTATGTCGCCAGGCATGCGGAAACGGATTATGTCATGGCCGCTATCGTGGGCGCTGCGGGTTTATTGCCAACCCTTGCTGCTGCCCGTGCCGGGAAACGGGTTTTACTGGCCAACAAGGAGGCCCTGGTCATGTCCGGCCGGTTATTCATGGATGCCATCAGGGACCATCATGCCGAATTATTACCGATTGACAGTGAACATAATGCGATTTTTCAGTGCATGCCGGCGGACATATCAAAAGGTCTGGAAAAATCTGGTGTAAAACGCATTTTAATAACGGCTTCCGGTGGCCCTTTCCGTACCACCCCGTTGCATGAATTATCGAATATGAATCCTTCACAGGCCTGCGCCCACCCCAATTGGGACATGGGACGCAAAATATCTGTGGATTCCGCTACGATGATGAATAAAGGGCTGGAGGTCATTGAGGCCTGCTGGTTATTCAATACCACACCCGAAAATATCCAGGTGGTATTGCATCCCCAGAGCATAATTCATTCCATGGTGGAATATGCGGACGGTTCAGTACTGGCCCAACTGAGTAATCCGGACATGCGCACACCGATCGCCTACGCACTGGCCTGGCCGGAACGCATAGAGGCAGGCGTTGAGCAACTGGATTTGTTTGAAATTGCGCGGCTGGATTTTGAACGCCCGGATTATCAGCGTTTCCCCTGTCTGAAACTGGCACAGGAGGCCATGCAGTCAGGTGGTACAGCAACAGCCATATTAAATGCTGCCAATGAAATTGCGGTGCAGGGATTTCTTGATGGTCACATCCGGTTTACCGATATTGCCAGGATCGTCGAGACCACGCTGGAGCAGGTTTCACATCATGAAGCCAGTAACCTTGAAATTATCCTGACTGACGATGGGGCCGCCCGTGAATTTTCCATACATCAAATCAGGGAACTGGCAGCATGATGGATTTTATTCAAAACCTGCTGGCTTTTATCGTTGCGCTCGGCATTCTCATCTCCTTTCATGAGTATGGTCATTTCTGGGTGGCCAGAAAGTGTGATGTGAAAATCCTGCGATTCTCGATTGGGTTTGGCCGGCCATTATGGAAAAGGTATTTTGGCAGTGACAGGACTGAACTGGTCCTGGCCGCCATCCCGCTGGGTGGTTATGTAAAAATGCTGGATGAACGTGAGGGCACTGTTCCACCACAGGATTTAAACCGCGCTTTTAATCGAAAACCCCTGGGTCAGCGGACTGCGATTGTGCTCGCGGGCCCCATCTTTAATTTTATATTTGCCATTTTCGCTTACTGGATGATGTATATGGTAGGCCTGACGGGTTTAAAGCCCATTGTCGGTGAAATCAGTCCGGCTTCAATTGCCGCCAGTGCCGGTATCAAACCCGATGATGAGATCGTTGCTGTTGGTCCACGCAAGACAGCCACCTGGACCATGGTCGTAGATGCCTTGCTTAACGATATTATGCGTACCAGTGAAGTAAAATTTACCTTGCATAATCCACAGAATCGGGAGCGGGAGGTATGGGTTAATATCAAAACGATATCAATAGATGATATTGCCGAGACAGGCATACTGGAAACACTCGGAATCAAACCCAAGCAATTAGTGGTGCCGGCCATTATTGGTGATATACAAAACGGTCTTGCCGCTGACCGGGCCGGGCTAAAATCCGGTGATCAAATCCTTGCAGTTGATGGTCATTCCGTTTCCAGCTGGGCCGGATGGGTAGATTATGTCCGTGCGCATCCCGGACAGATATTGCAGGTAGAGATAGAGCGTAATGAAGCACGCCTGACAATATCACTGCAGCCCGAGAGGAAAGAGACTGAATCAGGCGAGATTATCGGCTTTATCGGGGCGGTGAATCAACCGCCAGAGATGTTGATTGCAGAAGAGTCTTATTCATTATTTCCGGCTTTCGCCAAGGCACTGGTTCGAACCTGGGATATGTCGTGGTTGACGTTACGGATGCTGGGTAAAATGCTGACCGGTGATGCTTCAGTCAAGAATCTCAGTGGTCCCATCAGTATTGCCCAGTATGCCGGGCAATCCGCGCAAAATGGCATTGCAGCGTTTCTCTGGTTTCTTGGTATAGTCAGTGTCAGTCTCGGGGTACTGAATTTGTTGCCGGTCCCGTTACTGGATGGCGGACATTTAATGTATTACCTAGTAGAATTCGTGAAAGGCAATCCTGTGTCAGAGTCTGCACAGATCATCGGACAACAGATAGGGCTGACGCTATTATTCGGTCTGATGATACTGGTATTTTATAACGATATTATGCGTCTATTTGGATAAGCATAGATAAAAATATAAATAACAATAATATGCAAAATAAACTTAATACTTTAGTTTATATATTTGTTCTGTTGCTTAGCAATTTTTCCGCCCACGCCGTTGATCAGTTCACGATTGAGGACATCCGGGTAGAGGGATTACAGCGCATCACCCCGGGTACCGTATTTAATTATTTGCCCATGAAGGTCGGGGATACTTTTGATGATACCCGCTCTGCAGAAGCGGTCAGGGCCCTGTTCAAGACCGGTTTTTTTGATGATGTGCGCCTGGAGCGGGATGGCGGTGTGCTGGTATTCATTATCAAGGAACGCCCGGCCATTGGCAGCATCACCATGAACGGAAACAAGGACATTAAATCAGAAGACCTGCTGACCAGCCTCAGGCAGATAGGTTTTGCCGAGGGCCGCATATTTAACCAGGCACAACTGGATGGCCTGGAACAGGAACTCAGGCGTCAATATTTTTCTCTCGGCAAATATTCAGTTGATGTGAAATCCAACGTTATACCGCTGGAGGATAACCGGGTAGACGTAATTATTGATATTTCTGAAGGTATTGCTGCCAAAATACGTCAGATCAATATAGTGGGGAATGATTCTTTCAAGGAGAAACAATTGCGCAAGCAATTCAAGCTAAGCACACCCACCATGTTTTCGTTTTTTACGAAAACCGATCAATATTCCAGGGAAAAACTAGGTGCCGATTTGGAATCACTGCGCACATTTTATCTGGATCGCGGTTATATCAACTTTAATGTGGAATCAACCCAGGTTTCGATTACACCGGATAAAAAGGACATCTATATCACTATTAATATACTTGAAGGCGAACTCCATACCATTTCCGGGATCAAGCTGGCGGGAGAATTCATATTACCTGAAGAAGAATTATTCAAGGTTATCAATGTAAAACAGGGCGAACTTTTTTCCCGTCTCAAATTAACCAAAACGACTGAAGCCATCACCAATCTGCTGGGTGATGAAGGATATGCATTTGCCAATGTCAACGGCATTCCTGATATCGACGGGAAAAACAAAACAGTAGCCATTACTTTTTTTGTTGACCCCGGCAAACGTTCCTATGTACGCCGGATCAACTTCAGTGGCAATACCAAGACCAGGGATGAAGTGCTCAGGCGGGAAATGCGGCAACCCGAAAGTGGCTGGATATCCACGCAGAAGGTTGAACGGGGCAAGGTGCGATTGCAACGGCTGGGGTATTTCAGCGAAGTCAATGTCGAAACGCCGGCTGTGCCTGGCACCACTGATCAGGTTGATGTGAATTATACTGTAGTGGAACAACAATCCGGAAGATTTTCTGCCGGTATTGGTTTCTCGCAGAGCGCCGGTCTTATCTTCCAGACCAGTATTACCCAGGACAATTTTCTGGGCAGCGGCAAGTTCGTCGGTTTTGATTTCAATAACAGTGAAATTAACCGGCGATTTGGCCTGAGTTATACTAATCCTTACTGGACGGTGGACGGGATCAGCCGTGGTTTTAGCGGCTTTTACCGGGAGACTGATGCACGGAGTGCCAACCTCACGGCATTCGAGTCCACTGTATTTGGCGGGGGCATGAATTTTGGTATACCCGTTACCGAGTTTAATTTTTTGTTTAGCTCATTCAGTTATGAAAATACCGAAATCAGCAGGCTTAATACTGCCGCAACCCAGGTCACGGATTTTTGTGCGAGTAATGCCAGTATCAATGATTGTACGTTCGACATTTTCAGGCTGATCAACCGGTTTACATATGATACCCGCAACAAGGCTATTTTCCCTGATCGAGGTATGTTGCATTCCATAGAGGGGGAAGTTGGCCTGCCGTTCATCGGTAATTCTGTGAAATTCTACAAGATTGACTACAAGACCCAATGGTATACAAATTTTTATGAGGATTATGTTGTTACCCTGAAGGGTAATGCTTCTTATGGTGATGCCTATTCAGATACATCCAAAATGCCTTTCTTTGAAAATTTCTATGCCGGTGGTCCCCGCTCTGTCAGGGGCTATGAAGATAATACTCTGGGCCCGCTGGATTCGAATAACCAGCCCCTGGGGGGCAACTTCAGGCTGACCGGTGGTGCAGAAGTGATACTACCTCTGCCTTTTTTCAAGGACGTAAAATCAGTACGTATTTCCGGGTTCTTTGATGCAGGCAATGTGTACGATCTGGACAGAGAGAGTATTGATTTTGGCACGCTGAGATATTCTGCCGGATTGAGTGGCATTTGGGTGTCACCTTTTGGTATAGTAAGCGTCAGTGTTGCTCAACCATTTAACGATGAATCGACTGACCGGTTACAACCATTCCAGTTCACTTTTGGTTCTTCTTTCTAGCTTCTTATGGAGTCTATGCAATTTATATGAATACCATTTCCCGTTTATTGATGATTTTGCTGTTAACAATCCCGTTCCAGACTGTTAATGCTGAGGACTATAAATTAGGCGCCGTGAATGCCATACGTGTGCTTGAAAAATCGCCGCAGGCAGATACCGCAAGAGGTATAATTGAAAAGGAGTTTGCCCCCAGGGACGCGCAACTGGTAGCACAACAGAAGGAAATCAAGGCAATGGAAGATAAAGTAGTCAAGGACGGGGCGATAATGAGTGAAGATGAACGCAGTAAACTGGAGCGTGATATTATCAACAAGAAACGCGACCTGAAACGCGAACAGGATGAATTCAGGGAAGATTTTAATTTCAGGAGAAATGAAGAATTTGCCAATATCCAGAGGGACATCGTAGCTGCGATCCAGCAGGTTGCCAAAGATAACAACTATGATGTGGTTTTAAGCGACGGGGTTATCTATGCCAGTCCCAAGGTTGATATCAGTGATCTGGTGATTGAATATCTTAAAAAACCGAAATAATGAGTCTTGCCCGGGTCTGGTATGAAGTTAATTTTTTAATCGTTATGTATCATGACACTTACTCTTGGGGAAATCGCCAGACACATAAAAGCTGAGTTGTACGGCGCCCCTGAATATGAGATACATGCAATCAATACCCTGCAAAAAGCATCTACAGGTGAAATCAGTTTTTTTTCCAACAGGCGTTATTTAACCTGGCTGAAATCAACCACGGCATCGGCCGTTATCCTCAGCAAGGAAGACCGGGAGCTTTGTCCAACAGCCACGCTTGTTGTAGATAATCCCTATCTTGCTTATGCCTTTACCGCCAGACTTTTGTATCCCGAGCCAGAGCACAAACCCGGGATCAGTTCATCCGCGCATATTGATCCTTCAGCCAAAATACATTCGACTGCCTTTATAGGTCCACACGTCATCATCGGCACCGATACTATTATCACAGAAAATGTGTTCATAGGGGCAGGATCTGTTATCGGCAATAACGTGATTATCGGTACAAACAGCAAACTGTACGCAAATGTTGTGATGTATGATGGTGTAAAAACAGGTGAGCGTGTCATATTACACTCCGGTGTAGTTATTGGTGCCGATGGTTTCGGGATTGCAAATAACAAAGGGCGATGGGTCAAGATTCCCCAGATTGGAAGTGTAGTCATCGGCAATGATGTTGAGATAGGGGCCAATACAACGGTAGATCGTGGCGCCCTGGATAATACCATCATTGATGACGGGGTAAAGATAGATAATCAGGTACAGGTGGGACATAACGTACATATAGAAGAACACACGGCGATTGCCGGATGTGTGGCCATTGCCGGTAGCACCCGAATTGGCAAACGCTGTATTATAGGCGGAGCCTGCGGGATCAGCGGACATATTGAAATTGCTGATGATGTTACATTGATGGGGATGACCGGAGTGGCAAACTCAATCAAGGAGTCTGGTGTTTATGCCTCTGTCATCCCTGCGATGGATGTAAAGCTATGGAGAAAAAATGCTGTGAGCTTCAAACAATTGCATACATTTGCCACACGCATCAGAAAAATTGAAGATAACAACCAATAAAACTGAAAGATCACAAGAATGGGTACACTCAACATCCAACAAATCAAGCATTTCCTGCCTCATCGTTATCCATTTTTGCTTATCGACAGGGTATTGTCCTATGATCCATATAAATCAATCCTTGCTGTCAAGAATATTACAGTCAATGAGCCTTTTTTCCAGGGGCATTTCCCGGTCAAACCGATAATGCCCGGGGTGCTCATAATAGAAGCAATGGCACAAGCGGCAGCATTACTTGGGTGTGTTTCCACATCAGAAGTTAACAGGGATGGCAATCTGTATTACCTGGTTGGTGTCAATGATGTGCGTTTCAAGCGTCCGGTTGAACCGGGTGATCAATTGATGCTGGATGTCCAGTTTGACAAGGTGCGACAAAACCTGTGGAAGTTTCATGCGACAGCGACTGTGGATGAGCATTTTATTGCCTCTGCAGTATTGTTAACGACTGTTATGGAACCTGATTCTTGATTCATTCAACTGTCCTCATTGATCCAGATGCCCGGATTGGTGAAAACGTTTCAATCGGGCCATATTCTGTTATCGGGCAGGATGTAACTATAGGTGAGGATACCTGGATAGGTTCGCATGTGGTTATTAAAGGGCCCACCAAAATTGGTAAATCCAACGGAATATTCCAGTTCTGTTCCATAGGCGATGATCCCCAGGATAAAAAATTCAACAACGACAGCAATTCCATGCTGGAGATCGGTGACCATAATGTCATACGCGAATACTGCACGATAAACCGGGGTACTGACCATGGTGGCGGCAAGACCATCATAGGCAATGACAACTGGATCATGGCCTATGTCCACATTGCACACGATTGTAATATTGGAAGTAATATTATATTTGCCAATAACACAACCCTCGCCGGACATGTGATTGTAGATGATTATGCGATCTTCGGTGGTTTTACCGGGATACATCAATTCTGCCAGATAGGAAAACACTGTTTTACCGCAATAGCTTCTGTGGTTGTCAAAGATGTGCCACCTTATCTGATAATCTCCGGTAATACAGCCAGGCCTAATGGACTGAACCGGGAAGGACTGAAAAGGCATGGTTTTAAAACCGAAACAATCAATTTATTACGCAAGGCCTATAAAATTGTGTACCGGGAAGGACTGACCGTAACACTGGCCCTGGAAAAATTACAGGATCTGGCCGTAAAATCCGCAGAGGTCAGATATTTTGCTGAATTTATCTCACAATCGAAGCGTGGGATAGTGCGTTAGGTTCAAAAAATCTTCTTAATTGATCAATTTAATCTGGTTATAACATAACAGAGCATGCCTTCTATTGGTATTGTTGCCGGTGAAGTGTCGGGGGACATACTGGGCGCTGATTTGATATCTGCGATCAGGAAACAATGTCCTGAAATGCAGTTTATTGGTATTGGTGGTGACAGGATGAAAAGTGCAGGTTGTGATTGCCTCTATCCGGTAGAAAAGCTGTCCGTGATGGGTATCTCAGAGGTATTTCGTCATTTCCGGGAATTGTTAAGTGTACGTAATTCCATCAGGGGCCATTTTTTGAATAAACGCCCTGATGTATTTATCGGTATTGATGCCCCTGATTTCAATTTTCCCCTGGAGCGGGTATTACGTAATGCGGGTATCAAAACCATCCATTATGTCAGCCCTTCGATATGGGCCTGGCGTGAATATCGTCTGAAATCAATTGCTAAATCGGTAAATTTGATGCTGACACTGTTTCCGTTTGAGCCGGCATATTACGAGAAATACAATATACCGGTCCGGTTTGTTGGACACCCATTGGCCAGTAAAATTAACCTGGAACCGGATCAGGGGGCTGCCAGAGGACAACTGGGTTTATCAGAGGCTGACAAAATTATTGCCCTGATGCCAGGCAGCCGAAAAAGTGAATTGGGGAAACTGGTCGAACCATTTTTAAAGACAGCACTATGGTGTAATCAGCATGCCGGCCAATTACATTTTGTAGTAAATCTGGTTAATGAAGATACCCGGGAATATTTTGAGGAATGCGTGCGCAAAATCTCACCGGAAATCCACTTAACCACATACACCGGGTCATCATTACAAGTGATGGAGGCAGCTGATGTGGTATTACTGGCATCGGGAACTGCCGCACTTGAGGCAATGTTATTGAAACGCCCTATGGTGGTTGCTTATAAAGTCAGCTGGCTGACATACCAGATTGCCAAAAGACTCATCAGGGTGCCTTATGTATCACTGCCAAATCTGCTGGCAGGGAAACAGTTGGTGCCTGAATATCTTCAGGATGATTGCCAGCCTGAAATTATGGGCCAGGCAATACTGGACTGGCTGAATAATACAAACAGTGTTACAAAACTGGTTGATGAATTCACGCACATACATAATCGGATCAGGCTGGATTCCGGTGAATTAGCGGCAACAGCAGTACTGGATATGATCAATGCAAGGTCCTGAGTACAAGATTCCTGAAAATGCGGTTATTGCCGGCGTGGATGAAGTTGGCAGGGGCCCGCTGGCCGGGCCGGTGATTGCAGCAGCAGTCATCCTGGATCCTGAACGACCCATCTATGGACTGGCAGATTCAAAATCCATCAATGAAAAAAAACGGCAAAAACTGGCACAGGAAATCATGCTGAAATCCAGGGCCTGGGCAATAGCACGCGCGGAAGTATATGAAATCGATGAACTCAATATACTTCAGGCCAGCCTTCTGGCCATGTGCCGTTCTGTTGATGCACTTAACATCAAACCCGGACTGGTACTGGTCGATGGCAAACATTGTCCAGAGATGGAACTGCCAGTTAAGGCCATTATCAAGGGTGATACAAAAGTAGCCGCAATTTCTGCAGCATCGATCATTGCCAAGGTTGCCAGGGACAGGGAAATGACAGACCTTGATCATGAGTATCCAGGATATGGATTTGCAGTTCACAAAGGTTATCCAACCATGGCGCATATTCAGGCATTGAAACAACTGGGAGCATGTCCGATTCATCGTCGTTCTTTTGCGCCAGTTAAAAATTTGTCCCAGAATTAATATATTTGCAGTTTTCCAGATAATGCCTGACACATTTGTTCATCTTAATGTCCATACAGAGTTTTCCCTCGTTGATGGCATGTTACGTATTGATGATCTGACAAGTGCCGTCGTACAGGCAGGCATGCCGGCTTGTGCAGTGACTGAACAGAACAATATGTTCTCAGTGATCAAGTTTTATCGTGCAGCAGAAGCAAAAGGGGTAAAACCTGTTATCGGTGCTGAAATCGGGGTCATTAACAATGAATCTTCAAATAAAGCCTGCAGAATGACACTGTTATGCCAGAATCTTGATGGTTATCATAACCTCGCAAAACTTATCACCAGAAGCTATACAGAGTGTCAAATACAGGGCGTTGCCTATGTGAAAAAGGAATGGCTTGCGGCTTATGCGCATGGATTGATTGTGTTATCAGGAGGCAAGGATGGGGATGTTGGCCAGGCACTTATTTCAGGTAATGAACAACATGCATGTGAATTGCTGCAATACTGGAAGTCTGTTTTCGGGGACAGGTATTATCTGGAATTGCAACGTACCGGACGTTCAGGTGAAGAACAATATATCGTGGGTGCTGTTCATCTGGCTGAAAAATATGATATGCCTGTCGTTGCAACCAATGATGTAAGGTTTCTTGTGCGGGAGGATCACGAGGCGCACGAGGCCAGGGTTTGTATACAACAGGGTTACACATTGAATGATCCAAGACGCCCCAGGCAATACAGTGAGGAACAGTACTTACGGAGCCCACGTGAAATGATTGATCTGTTTCTGGACATACCCGAAGCAGTTGAGAATACACTTATCATTGCAAAACGTTGTAATCTTGAACTCAAGCTGGGCGAAAATTATTTACCACATTTCCCTGTCCCGGATGGTTATAACCAGGATGATTGGTTACGGCATCAGGCGAAAAAAGGACTGGCACATCGCAGTACTGCCGGATTTATATCACCTGAAAAATTTTCTGATTACCAGCAACGCCTGGATAATGAACTTGATGTAATTATCGGTATGGGATTTCCAGGTTATTTTCTGATCGTTGCAGACTTTATTCAATGGGCCAAGGATCAGGCAATTCCGGTGGGGCCTGGACGTGGTTCCGGTGCAGGTTCACTGGTTGCTTATGCGCTGGGAATCACCGAACTTGATCCTCTGCAATATGATCTGCTGTTTGAAAGATTTCTGAACCCTGAGCGTGTATCACTGCCCGATTTCGATATTGATTTCTGTATGGACCGGCGTGATGAGGTCATCGATTATGTATCCACCAGTTATGGACGTGATCATGTTTCGCAGATCATTACACACGGTACGATGGCAGCAAAGGCCGTAGTCAGGGATGTCGGCCGGGTACTGGGTTTCCCTTATGGTTTTGTAGATCAAATTGCAAAACTAGTCCCGTTTGAACTGGATATAACACTGGAAAGGGCACTGGAAAAGGAACCGGTTCTTAAACAACGCTACGATCAGGAAGAGAATGTTAATACCCTGATTAACCTGGCATTAAAACTTGAGGGTCTTGCCAGGAATGCGGGACGGCATGCCGGCGGGATAGTTATAGCACCGGAACCACTGACGCATTATATGCCGCTATATTGTGAACAGGGATCCACAGCCACAGTCAGCCAGTTTGATATGGGCGATGTGGAAGCTGTGGGTCTGGTCAAGTTTGATTTTCTTGGTTTGAGAACACTGACTATTATTGACAATACGGTGCATGATATTAATCGATCACTAAAGAGTGATGACAAAAAACTGCACATAGCCTCAATCCCCATGAATGATCAGATGGCTTATGATTTAATCAGGCGCACCGAGACCACGGCAATTTTTCAGCTTGAATCTGATGGGATGAAAAAGCTGATAAAAAGACTGCAACCTGACAGTTTTGATGATCTAATTGCCCTGGTGGCACTGTTCAGGCCAGGACCATTACAGTCAGGCATGGTTGATGATTATATAGAACGCAAGCATGGCCGGGCCAGGGTGCATTATCTGCACCCGAAACTTGAACATATACTGCGCCCTACATATGGAGTAATCCTGTATCAGGAACAGGTGATGCAGATTGCCCAGATACTTGCCGGTTATACACTTGGAGCAGCTGATCTCCTGAGGCGGGCCATGGGCAAGAAAAAGCCTGAAGAAATGGCAATGCAGAGAGAGATATTTACCAGTGGTGCGGTTGCAAACGGAGTGGATGTCCACATAGCAACCACTATTTTTGATTTAATGGAGAAATTTGCCGGTTATGGTTTCAATAAATCACACTCTGCAGCCTATGCGCTAATCGCCTATCAGACAACCTGGCTGAAGGCCCATTATCCGGCTGCATTCATGGCAGCAGTATTGTCATCTGATATGGATAACACAGACAAGGTGGTTATGTTGCTGGATGAACTTAACCGTATGCAAATCAGGCTGGAATTACCGGATGTCAATAAAAGTGCTTACATGTTTACAGTGGAAGACAGTCAGACGATACGTTACGGCCTGGGCGCTATCAAGGGTGTAGGCAGGGCCGCCATAGACAATATTATCCAGGAACGGGAACGAAACGGGAGTTTTGGCGATCTTTTTGATTTATGCCGCAGGATAGAGCTGAAAAAAGTCAATAAACGTGTTTTTGAGGCGTTAATCAAGTCCGGCGCAATGGATGCACTCGGACCCGCCAGGAGCAGTCTGATGGCAAGTCTGGGATCTGCGTTACAACTTGCCGAACAGTCCAAACAGAATGCCATCAGTGGACAGGATGATATGTTCGGACTGGATGAAGTTCTTCATCATGGTCGAAAAGACAATCAAAAATCCGAGTTTATTCATGTAGCAGACTGGAGTAATGAGGAGCGGTTGGGTGGAGAAAAGGAAACGTTGGGTATTTATCTGACCGGGCATCCCATCATCCGGTATGAGGAAGAACTGGATAAATTTATCTCTACCAGATTAAAAGATCTGCGGCCTGGTAATGTAGTGGTGGCGGGTTATATTCACAGAATCAGAAGCCGTTCAGGGATCAGGGGCAGGATGGCGGAGGTTATTCTTGAAGACCGTACCGCACGGACCCATGTCACAGTCTATTCAGACAAATTTGAACAATACCGGAATCATTTGATAAAAGATCAGTTGATAATTGTAAGGGGCGAAGTAGTCAAGGATGATTTTATTGAATCAGGGTATTCAATCACCGCCAGGGAAATTTATGATATAGAACAGATCAGGGACAAGTGTGCCAGGATCAGGATTAAATTATCGGCCGCACTTTCATTAAAGGACACGACTGAATCGATACAGAAGATTCTCTCATCAAATCGCAGTGGTAACTGTAAAATCAGCATTCAATATCAAAATTCCAACGCAATCTGTAATCTTGATATGGGTGAAAAGTGGAGGGTAAATGCCAACGATAAATTACTGGAATCATTGAAAATTTTACTGGGAAACGATAATGTTTCACTTGAATATATAATATAAACAACATCAGCGGAATTTAATCAAACAAATGGACACATTACAGAATGGCTGACAAAACAACAAATGGCTCCAAAGAGAATGACGGCAAGGAATCAGTCATGAATTTCCTCGATTTTGAACAACCCATTGCCGAACTTGATGCCAAAATCAGGGAATTACGTTATGTGGGTGATGACAAGGAGATTAATATCAACGATGAAATTATTCGCTTGCAAAAAAAGAGCAAGGACATGATTTCATCCATATTTTCGTCTCTGACCGCCTGGCAGATTTCCCAGGTATCACGTCATCCTGCCCGCCCGTACACGTTGGACTATATAGGTCGTTTATTTTCTGATTTTGATGAATTGCATGGAGACAGGAATTATTCGGATGATCCGGCTATTATTTGTGGTATTGCCAGATTCAGGGACCAGCCGGTAGCAATTATCGGACATCAAAAAGGTCGTGATACGAAAGAGAGAATCTACAGAAATTACGGCATGCCCAGACCCGAGGGATATCGCAAGGCATTAAGAATTATGAAGTTGGCTGAACGTTTTTCACTGCCGATTTTTACATTTATTGATACACCTGGCGCATATCCCGGGATAGGTGCCGAAGAACGTGGGCAGAGTGAAGCCATATCCAGAAATTTATTGGCCATGTCCGGTCTCAAGACGCCGATAATCTCGACCGTCATAGGTGAAGGTGGTTCAGGCGGTGCTTTGGCGATTGGTGTATCCGACAGATTATTGATGCTTGAATACAGTACCTACTCTGTCATTTCTCCTGAAGGTTGTGCATCTATACTTTGGAAGAGCGCTGACAAGGCGGAGGTGGCTGCGGAAGTGATGGGGATTACGGCGAAACGCCTGTCAGAACTCGGGCTTGTTGATCAGGTAGTCAATGAACCATTGGGCGGTGCGCACCGTGACTATGCTGCTGCAGCAACTTATCTTGAGAGTGCGTTATCCGGAATATTTGATGATTTATGTAGCAGAAGCATTGAGCAACTGTTGACAGAAAGACAAACAAAAATACGTCAGTACGGATTTTATAATGCCTGATATCATGACTGGACAACGGTTCATTATTTCCGGTTTTGTTTCTCTATTTGTCGCTAACACTTGAATAAGTTATCAATATCATTTGCCCGCATACTGGAAATTATTTGCAGGCTGCCAACCCCTGATCGACTCTGGCTTGCATACAGTGGCGGCGTGGATTCCAGTGTGTTACTGCATATTCTTGCCAATAACAGGGAGAATCTGGTATCAGAACTGACAGCAGTGCATGTAAATCACCAATTGAGCCCGGATGCGGATACCTGGGCTAGTTGTTGCAGATCCATATGCGAAAAAACAAATATCGAGTTTAAAATAATTACTATTAATGCAAAAAAAATAAAAGGGTTCAGTCAGGAAGCACACGCCAGAGAAATGCGTTATGCTGCACTGGAAAATGTTATAGGGGAAGGTGATCTGTTATTAACAGCCCATCATAAAGATGATCAGGCGGAAACACTGATTCAGCAATTGATGCGTGGAGCCGGTCCGGAAGGTCTGGCTGGAATGCCGGAAATAAAAAAATACGGACATGGCTGGCTGGCAAGGCCATTACTGGAATATTCAAGAGAACAGATAAGGGATTATGCAGAGCATCATGGTTTGATATGGATTGAAGATGAAAGCAATCAGGATACCAATATAGACAGGAACTATATTCGTACTCATGTCATTCCATGTTTGCAACAGCGCTGGCCATCCACAGTGGACGTTATATCACGTTCTGCAAGTCATCAGGCTGATGTTATCAATATACTCAAGGAAATTGCAGAACATGATATAGAAAATAATTCTGGAGATAAATTAAATATCCTGAATATTGTTGATCTTAAAAAATTATCAGATACAAGGATGAGAAACCTGATCAGATACTGGCTGAAAAAAAATGGACATCAACCTGCAAGCACTACTGTTACAGAAATTATAATCAAGGAACTTATTTACGCGGGAGATGACAGAATGCCAAGTATTAGATGGCATGAAACTGAAGTCAGACGTTATCGCAACAATATTTATGTTATGAAACCTTTGACGGAATTACACTTGGACACTCCGTTATCATGGAACCTGGACAAGCCACTGGATTATGATTATGGCCGCCTGGTAGCCACGCAGGTTGTAGGCAAGGGAATAAGATCTGAATTAGTAAATAATAACCTGATTGAGGTGCGATTCAGGACAGGCGGCGAAACAATACGCCCTGCAGGAAGAAAAGAAACGCACAAACTCAAGAAATTATTTCAGGATTCAGGTGTACCACCATGGCAACGTGACAGGGTGCCGTTATTATTTATTGACGGTAAACTTGCCGCAGTCACCGGTTACTGGATAGACGAAAGTTTTATTGCCAGGGGAACAGAGCCGGGTTGGGAAGTATCACTGACTGAATATTAAATAACTTGATTGGAAAGCAGCATAGTATTAAAAATAATTCATAATTATATGATTAATATGAGTATTATCAGAAAGCTCCTGGGCAGGACCAATTCAACCAGCGGGGTATCACCTTTACGGCAGCATGCCGCACAGCTTGCTGAACATGAAGGACTCAACCAGCGTTTACAAAATATCTATGGACGGGAAAAGATTGAACTACAGATGCTCTATGAGAAATGGGTGGTCAAGGACACCTGGCTGTTAAAACATGAAGCCTTGCCTCTGTTATTTGGTATTGATCCGGAAAGCAATACACAGCTATTACAGCCTGAACTGCTAGATAATATCAATCAACAGTGGTGCCATTCTAAAGATTGTGTGGAGCAGGGATTACTTAAGGTGATTAATCAGGAACAAGCAGAAGAAAACTGGCGCGTCAGCCCACTCGATATCTATCGCTGGGCCAGGATCAGCCGTATGCAGTTACCTGATGTCTTTAACAGGGTGATGGAATATGTCTCCAGAACTATAAAACAACCGGAATTACAAAAAGCTTCCCAGGACGATTCCAATATTGATTATGGTTATATTAAATTTGATGAAAACCGGGAGAAGGTGTTGGGTATTGCTCTTGCACTGTTGGCTGCCTACCCGGAGAAGTGCAAAAACAGCCGTGGACAGGTGAAGGTGGATAAAATTGCCGGCCTGATATATGAGAAAGGTGAATTATGGCTGGGTAATGAATCACTGGATCTGTCAACAACTGTAATCAGGGATTTAATCAGTAAGTGGTTAAATACCCTGCCAGCGCCACCAGACGCTAATGGGTAAACGGCGCCCTGGTATTCTGCATTTCAGTCACTTCTTCGAATGTATAGTCTGCCGGTAACAGCGTAAATCTGAGATTAATATCACCGATTTCAATAATATCGCCTTCACGCAGGATTTGTTTATCGGTCTTTTTATTATTTACATAGACCCCGTTTAATGAGCCCAGGTCGGTGATTGTAAATATATCACCTTTGTCACGATCAATTTCAGCATGCCTTCTTGAAACAGAACTGTCCCGCAGTGTCATTTCATTATCTGTACTCCGCCCGATTCTCCATATGGTGTTTGTTATCGGGTAACGTTTTTTTGTCTCGTCCTGGAATACCAGATATGCATAGGGTTTGAATTCCTTATAACTATTGGATACCGCCTGCCTCTTTTTATCCTGATTGTTAATGATCAGGAAAAAAGCAGCGATTGTAATTATCAATAGAATGATCAGGGCTGCTGGTATCCCGTACCATAACCACAAATTTATCTTACCGGCTGGCAATTCTCTGGTAATGACGACAGGCTGTTGAGCAAGTGCTTGGGCAGGGGTAATTCCAGCTTGTGCAGGCTGGGTGGGTTCCGCCTGTTTTAGTGTACGAGTTGTGGGTAAACTAACCGGAATTTCGGCCTGGTATTTGCCAGTATCCGTTTCAAACAACAGATTAATAATAAAGTTTTCTTTACTCCGGCCGTTGAGCAATGAAGATAAATCGATATTGAATCTGCCGCCATTATCAATACTGTCAAAGGGATTATTCAAAAAAGCCTCTGGCAATTTTAAATTGCGGTCCACTTCAATAAACTGGCCGCCGGTTTCATCACTCAGCCTGCGTAATGTTTGCAGGGCGACTGAAAGCGCCACAGAGCGTGGATAACCCAGTCCGGTTATCACAACACCCGTCTGTTTTGCGGCCTTGATGACATCATTATGAAAATAGGCCGTATCTTCCGCCAGACCATCAGAAAAAAGATAGACTGATTTACGATCAGCTTTCACTTTTCCAAGCAGATCAATCGCTGTCAGAACGCTTCGGTATAATTCTGTAGTTTGACCAATAGCACGTAATCTTTCTGCTGCCGTCTTAATCTGTTCATTTGATGTCCCGATAGGTACTTCAAGCGATAATGCCTTGTTAAAACTGGCCAGGCCAATCCTGTGGTGTTCACTGGAGGAGCCCAGTATACTTGCAATATCCTTTTTATTCTGGTCTATGATGTTTTGACGGGCCGGATCGCTGGTGTCAATTACCAGCAAGATTGCTGTGACGGCATCTTTCCAGGGATAATGTTCTGTATTACTTACAGACAGTGTTTTGTCATCTCCGCTGGCCGTAATCGCGAGGACTGGCTCGGCGGTTTTTAATCGATAATCGCAATTTAATTTTTTATTTGACCCGGATGGGAGGCAGGAAACGGCAAGATTATCTGAAATTACCGGCACCCCGTAAACAGGATGCGCCGCCATAAATAGTATGGATAACAATAAAATTACGGTTATTTTAGTTTCTCTTTTCATGTGTCATTATTATTTGTCCGGAAACATCGGATCGGGTAGATCATAAAACTGTATTTTAATACTTTCTTGCCCTGATCGGGGTGCATCCCTCAATTCATCGATAATATTATCACGATCTTCGACTTCACCAAGTTGCGCTATCCCTTTGTTCAGATTTGAATTTGCCTTGATTACCATCTCATGCAATGCATTTGAATACTCCAGCCGGTGTGCCCGGGGGGGAGAAGGTGATGCCAGGTTCTCAATCCGGGACACCCAAAGATATACAGCCCCGCCTTCTCCGGTGATCTTGTTCGGTTGCCGAACATGGGCCGCAATTAGTTGAAACCGCTCTGGCAGAATTTCAGAAGTAGGCCAGCCGAGCAGGGGAGGATAGGATAAGTAAGTTACGATATAGAATACCGAAGTTAATATGATCGTCCCGGCCTTTACTTTCCATGACCAGTTGGAGTAAAGATTGATACTGAGCAATATCAATCCAATTAAAACATAGGCAGCAACCAGTCCTGGTATTCCCAAGATAAACATATTTATCCCCTGTTTCCAAAGATTATTATGATTTTTATTGACCTAATATGACAAGCTGTTTTGGCAGAAAATTAATGTCAGAGATATCTCCGTCTCTTCCTACCTTGAACCGTAATACGGTTTTTTCATCACCCTTGTTCTCAAGAGTAAGCGTCCCGTAGTATTTGACTTCAAGTTTTGGATTGACCTTGTCCAGACGAATTTTTGTCTCTACCGGTTTGCCGGTTTCCGTTGCATAGTAATGGAGGTTTAAAACATATTCGCCCGGGACCACACCACGCAATGTGACCACTTCCTGGTTCAGCGGGTTGGATACTTCTTCGCCATTGATAGTGATTGTATCGTTGATTAACCCACGATCATCACGATCAAGATGTAATAATCCTGCCGCCGGATTTCTGAACCATATGAGCTGTCCTTCCGGATCTTCTATCCAGGTATCGATATCATCCGGGCTGTTGTCTTCCCAGGTAATGGTAATAATGTATTCTGCCTTGGGGTCAATAATGCCGGATTTGGCCTCTGGATTCATAAACATAATCGCAACCAGGAACAGAAAGGTAAATCCGAGCAAGGCATTGAATAACAAATCTGTAAACGGGTCCGCCTGAGTGCGTTGCTTGTAGAACATTAGATCAGTTTATCTTGGGTAGTATATAAACCTGGGCCAGGTGTCTGGTTGCCTCCATCAATTTATCCACGCTGGTGTCGAGCATGTGATATTGACTGGCAGCCAGCATACTACCGACCAGGCCTGCCAGGGTTGTATACAGTGCAGTACCCATTCCTATACTCATATGTTTCAGGATCTTCTGCATGGATGTCACATCAAAATCAGTAATGTTGGCAACCGAGCCCAACATGAAAATGAACCCGATGATGGTGCCGAGCAGACCAAGTTTGATCATGATGTCAGCCGAGAACCAGCCTATTTCATGCGGCCGTTTCAGTTTTGATTCGTATACTTCAATCAGATCGGTATTGCTGTCTACTATATGATCATCCGTCTTTGCGTGATTAGTACCCTTGTTAAGCAGGTCATGTATATAACTTGTGACTATGCAATCAGGAAGTACTGTATTTCCATTAATATGTACCTTGTCACCTACCATATGTAATTGAATGTTAGCATTATCACGCACCAGTGCTTCAACTACTCTTGAATCATTGATTTGCCTGGAGATATACGCAACACGCAAGGCACAATGGATGGCCACAAATATATACAGGATGGTAATTGCATAGGATATATAACTTTTATCGCTTGAATATAATAACAGCAACACATTTTCATGCCATGCCAGGGTGACTGCGAAGATAAATATGCCAGTGAAGATAAGCCAGGCAAGCAATAAATGGTGCATTCCCTCTTGTAAAGATTCTTCTGGTGTAATGAAGGTTTTTATATCAATTTTCATATAGTTTTGACCATTCCAGTGCTGCGTAATCGACAATTTTTATTAATTGGTTGTTCAAGGCATGCATCAGTTCATTTAACCTGATATCGGTATTTTGTTCAGGCCATAGTGGAGCTGAAATAATATATGAGTTTGCCTTGCCTCTTACCGTAACCCGGCCCGGGCAGGTATTGATCAGTTCCGGGTCCAATTCAAGCATTTTCTGGGCAAATGTCAGGTTGCAATACAATATTACCTCGTAATCAGGAAAATCTTCATTTCCACGCAATTTGATCGCCTGCCCAATATGCAGGCGATCCACAATTCGCAGATTATGTTCTGTCATTGCAAATTCAATGTCTTCAAGAATGTCCTGCAGCGATTTGTCAGAGGATATTTCATAATTATTATTTTGACCGCTTGCATGGGCATGTGTATGAAATGAAAGAAACAGGCTGAGAAAAATTATAACGAATATATGAGGATATTGATGCATTAATCAGACATATTGTTCTGGTAAAAAAAGGTCATTCTCTAATGATCACTTTTGTCCCAATGGTCACATACTGCTTTAATTCCATGATCTGTTCATTGGTAAGCGCGATACAACCATTGGTCCAGTTAAAGCCATTATGAATCTGGAGTTGTTGATCATCCTGCTGGCCGATGCCATGTATACCGATATATCCTCCAAGCCTCGTGTCCTGCGGAGGTTTTTGTCTGGTCTTGTAGGCAACAGCAATTTTTTTAAATTCGTTGGCAGAAATAACATTATTTTTATAACCATACCAGGCATCCAGTAAATTGGGATAGTCAATCTGTATGAAGTAGTGAAACTGGCTGTCATTCTTGAAGTCTATGATTTTGTAAATACCGAGAGGTGTTTTTTTGTCGCCCTGTTCCCGCTTGGTGCCATTTCCGCCCTTGCCGGTCGCGATATGAAACTGTTTAACAGTCTGCTCTCCTTTTACAACAGCAAGTTCCTGTTTTGATTTGGTAATGACGATGTCATAGTCATTACTCATGGCATAAGCCATATTGCACAGCAACATCAAGCACAGTGTTTTCAGTATTATTCTTCGTATTAGCATGTCGCTGCCTGTTCCCCTTTCGTTATGATTATTAATTGTAACCTCTTTTATTTCATAGAGAAATCATCCCCGCAGGAACTTGCTGTTAGGCCTATTCTGTGCTGCCAGGTTAAAGGGCGTTATTATTAGCATTACAGGTTTCAGGCCTTCGCTATAACTGGTTGAAATATAGATTTTAGATCCTGAATGATTGTTTAAAATACATATCGTCCAGGTAATGCGAGGGCAATGAATCGGAAGGGGGAGCTGAATCTGGTGGTTGGTGATTAGTGAGAAGGAGTCAAGGAAACAAACAACAAATAAATAAGGGGCCTTACGGCCCCTTATCGCTAGCTTTTAAAGCTTCAGTACATTACTTGTTGTTGATGTACATGGTCACTTCGAAGCCAAAACGAATGTCGTTATATTCTGGTGTAGTCCACTTCATGATAATCTCCTCATTCTGATTTAGATTGAAAATTTTTGTAGCCTAGGTTGCCTGTTAACGGGATCCATAAACTACCAATTTGTCGTTGCAGTATCTGTGCCAGTCTGATAATCATTTCATCATGATTAATAATAATACTAAATAATCAATCACTTATATATATTATTGCAATGCAGTAAACCATTCGGATTCGATGGTTTTGAATATCGTATTGGTTAATGATACTCATAGGCTTGGTCTATATGAACCAACTGCCGCATCAGTTATACTCCTCACACTATGTGGTTCAGGCGCCCGAAATCTCTCAGGAATCTGTTAGTTATCCATGAGATCGCCTTTGTCCTGCTGGTGGCCGTGACCGGATCACTGGGCGGCCTCTCTGCCTATTTCTGGCAGCAATACTCGGCGGAATCCGTACGTATAAATAACCTCATATTCAGTCTGGAGCAGATCCGTGGCAGCCTTTTCCGGCAGATCCAGGAGGCAATCAGGGCCAGACTGCTGGAGGATGCCGGGGCCCTGGAACTCTATGGTGAATACTCGCGCAGTATTGATCAACAATTCAATCATCTGAGACAGAATTCAATCTCTTCTGAAGAGGATGTGGCAATCCAGAACCTCCAGGCCTCATACCGTGAAATACAAAAGGACATGAACAAGATATTCACTGACCCTTATATGATCAGCCGCACTGTGCGTATGAAGATACTTGATCCACGCTTTGCCCAGAGCATGGTGGGAAAATTTGAAGGGAAATATCTGGAGATGAAAGCCCTGTTAAATGAGGAACATGAAGAACTGGATCTGGTGCTTCAACGCTGGACCAGTTATGCACCTGTCATTATTCCGATTCCATTGTTTCTGGCAATAATACTGGTCTTGTATGCGCGATATATTCTGAACCGTGAATTTATCCAGCCGATGTCGCGTGTTATGACCGGGGCGCAAATCATCAGTCGTGGGAATCTGGAAAACAAAATTCCTGCCAATGGGGTGGAAGAAGTTTCACAACTGGCCCAGACCATAAACACCATGGCCAGTGATCTTGAGGCAAGCCGTTCGGCCCTGGTGGAAAGTGAGAAACAGGCCGCGCTGGGCGCCCTGGTTCCCGTCGTTGCTCACAATATACGTAATCCGCTCGCCAGCATCAGGGCAACAGCGCAGGTCCTGGATGATGTGGTGGACAAGAAAGAACTGCAGGAAAGCAAGCAGGCCATACTGGAAACTATCGACAGACTGGAGCGGTGGGTCAGTTCACTGGTGTCTTACCTGCACCCGTTAAAACCAAATTACAGACTGGTCTACGCCAGCAATATGATCGATGCAGCATTATCGCTACTCAAAATCAAACTCGATGAAAAGGAAGTGACGATTGAAAAAGCCGGTTGGGAAAATGATCTGCGCCTGAATGCGGACCCTAATCTGCTGGAGCAGGCACTTTATGCCTTGCTGGCAAATGCAGTAGATGCCTCTCCACAACAATCGGTGATAACTATCAAACTGAAGAACAGGGATAACCATCTTGAAATACACATTCAGGACATGGGTGCGGGACTGCCATTTGATCCAAAACCGAATAATCTTGCACCCGGCCCAACTACAAAGCGTTTTGGCACAGGACTGGGTATTCCAATCGCCTATAAAATATGTCAACAACATGGCTGGAAACTTGAATTTGAAATAAATAAAGGAGAAGGCACAACTGCAATCATAACAGCGCCAATCAGGGTAGTTGAGGAAACAAACGAATGAAAGAGGTCATCAATACACAACTGACATCCATGACAGTACCTGTGCTGGAAAAGCAGATTTTGATTGTTGAAGATGAAACTGTTTTTGCACGGGCGATAGAGAAAAGATTGTCACGTGCAGGTTATAAATGCCAGATTGCCAGCGATATTAAAACTGCGGTTGAAAAACTTGACACATTCCCGCCTGATCTGATCCTGCTGGACATGCGTTTACCGGATGGTTCAGGTCTTGATTTTCTGGCCGAACTCAGGGCTAAACAAAGCACCAGCATTGCTGTCATCGTCATGTCAGCCTACGGTGAACTTGAAGATGCCGTTTCTGCCATGAAACTCGGCGCTTCAGATTATCTGAAAAAGCCGGTGGACCTGGATGAGCTGTTACTTAATGTAGAAAAGGTTCTGGACAAGAATGAACTGTCCAGAAAACTGACTTATTCAACCAAACGTGAACAACATGCAGTTGAAGGCGTGGAGTTTCTGGGAGAATGTCAAGCCATAGTGGAAATACGAAAACAGGTGGAACAGATCAGCCGCTTAACGCGCACTACAGACGCCATTCCACCTACCGTAATGATTCTCGGTGATACAGGAACCGGCAAGGATGTTGTCGCGCGGTTACTGCATGCCAAAAGCAGTCGTAACGATAAACCATTTGTACATGTTGATTGTGCCTCTTTGCCCAAGGATTTGATTGAAGCGGAATTGTTTGGTCATGAGAAAGGTGCATATACCAATGCCTATGTGGCAAGGACCGGTTTAATAGAGGCCGCGGAAGACGGTACCTTGTTTCTGGATGAGATTGGAGAACTGCCTCTCGATCTGCAATCAAAATTGCTGGCGGTACTGGAGCGCAGGACCTTGCGCAGGGTGGGAACTACCCAGGAAAAGCCGGTTGCAGCCTGGTTTATTGCGGCAACTAACCACAATATAGATCAATTGACTCAAAAAGGTGAATTTCGATCCGATCTTTATTACCGGTTGAATGTATTGAATATAACCATGCCGCACTTATGCGAACGTGGCCAGGATATCATGATCCTTGCCGGTTATTTTGCTAAACAAACAGCCAGACGCTACGGATTGAAAACACCTGCTTTTACCAGGGACGCAGAACAGGCACTCATGAATTATTCCTGGCCAGGCAATGTCCGTGAGATGAGACATTTGCTTGAACGCGTGGTGTTACTCGCCGGAGGCGGTGAGCTGAACAGTGAGATGCTGGCGCTTGCCCCGAGATCCGCCGGGACCAAATCGGAGGCCATAGCAGATTTGGGAGATTTGACACTTGATTCAGCCGAATTGTTGTTGATAAAACAGGCGCTGGAACGAACCAATGGAAATGTATCCAGAGCCGCACGTGAACTGGGGACTACGCGGATGGCATTAAGATATCGAATGAAGAAATATAATTTGTGACTGGTGACTGGTGACTGGTGATTAGTGCAGTTTCATCCTGGGTCTGGCTTTACGCGTAAGCAGATCAGCAATTGTAGACAACGTGACCCGTAAAAAACCGTGCAGTGCGAGTTGGTGCATTTTATATAATGACACATATACCAGGCGCGCGATGATGCCCTCAATAAATATGTTCCCTGAAATCTTGCTTGCCAGGTTCCCCATGAGGCTGCCAACAGTTGAGTAACGGCTTAAGTTAACCAGCGAACCATAATCAACATATCTGTATTCAGGCAGTGGCTGATTATCCAGCCTGGCCTTCATGGATTTCACCAAAAGCGAGGCCTGTTGATGGGATGCCTGTGCCCTGGGTGGAACGAATTCATTCGTACCCGGCATAGGGCAGGCGGCACAATCGCCAAAGGCAAAAATATTATCATCGCGTGTCGTCTGCAGGTTTGTTCTGACAACCAGTTGGTTAATGCGGTTTGTTTCAAGTCCATCAATATCTTTCAGGATTGGAGGCGCCATTATACCGGCGGCCCAGACCTTCATTTCCGCGGGGATGAATTTGCCGCTCTCAGTATGCAATCCCTCGGGTGTGGCTTTTACAATACGCTGGCCTGAGAGAATATCTATATTCAGTTTACGCAGCGCCCGTTCTGTACATCTGGACAAACGCTCTGGTAAAGCGGGAAGTATCCTGTCTGCAGCATCAATGATAGTGATCTTTACATCCTTATCCGGGGAAATCCGATCCATTCCAAACTCAACAAGTTGATGTGTGGCTGCATATAACTCAGCGGACAGTTCCACCCCGGTGGCGCCACCACCGGCAATGGCAATATGCAGTTGACCTTCTCTCAAGGGTTCCTTCTGGGTATGGGCAGCCGCATATTTGCGCAACAATAGTTGATGAAAATGATCAGCTTCCTGCCGTGTATCGAGCATCTGACAATATTTCTTGACCCCGGGTATATCAAAATCGTTACTGACACTGCCCACGGCAATAATCAGTGTGTCATAACGGAATGTACGCCTGGGAATATACTCCTCACCATGCTCGTCCACTGACGGCGCCAGACTGATTTCCTGCTTTCTGCGATCCAGGCCATCCATATAACCGAGCCGGAAACTGAAATGATGCCAATGTGCCTGGACCATATAGCCGACTTCATCTTCATTAGAGTTCAAAGAGCCGGCCGCGACTTCATGGAGCAGGGGTTTCCATAGATGTGTGCGCGAACCGTCCACCAGCATAATGTCTGCTTTTTTCTTTTTACCTAACTTGTGCCCAAGTCTGGTCGCAAGTTCCAGCCCTCCGGCACCACCGCCGGCAACAATAATTTTATGCAAACCGGATGATGTATTCATTTAATACTGTCCGTAATCCATATTGTCATTCAGGAGATGATATAATACCTTTTTCAAGGTAACGATTGATAATGTTAATTTCAGATTTCAGCGAGGTAGGCAAAGTGGATGAAAAAACACGTATCGAACTGGAGGCAGCAGCATTTCGTGCCATGGTAAATCATCTGAGGGAGCATAAGGAAGTACAGAATATCGATTTGATGAATCTTGCCGGTTTCTGCCGGAATTGTCTTTCCAAATGGTATCTTGCCGCAGCAAAAGAAAGGGGTATAGACATGGATTATGAACAGTCCAGGGAGATCATTTATGGCATGCCGTATTCTGAGTGGAAAGCCAGATATCAACAAGGTGACAAGCAGGACATCTCCAAATAATCCGCCTGTAATTTGACCAGTACAATCGTGCATGCTATAAATTCAGCGAGTCTTCTGCTTTATAATACCGCTAGCTAATATTGCATGAACCAGACTGTTACAGCCATGTCCGACATGGTTGAATCTGGTTTATCGTTTCATAATTATATTATTTTTTACATAATTGTATCTGGAACGTTCTTGTGTAGTTTGTGTTTGGAATAATTCCCGGACAGAAAGACAGGGCAAAAAAAATATGAAAAAGATACAGGGTTATACAAATTCCATCGTGATACTGCACTGGTTGATTGCCATAGGCGTATTCATCCTCATGGGCATGGGCTGGTACATGGTCGGTCTGGAAAAAGGAACGCCAGCCGTTACGCATTATTATAATCTGCATAAATCCATTGGTCTGATTACACTTGCCCTGGTTGCATTGTTAATCAGTTTCCGTTTACGTAACCAGCCGCCCGGCTTACCGGACTGTCTGCCAGCATGGGAAATCAGGGCGGCAAAAGCAGGTCATTACATTATTTATATTTTCCTGATCGTAGTTCCGTTGAGTGGTTATATAGAATCCAATTTCGCCAAATGGGGCATTCATTTTTTCGGATATCATCTGCCATCATGGGGACCGGAAAATAAAAATTTATATACAATCTTTAATTGGATACATGTTTACAGTTCCAATATTTTTGCCGGGCTAGTCACATTGCATTTTCTGGCCGCACTCAAGCACATGATAAAGCGTAATAAAATTGTATATCGTATGTTACCGTCATCCAGCAGGCCGGAAGCTTGATAAAAATAAAGAAAAATACAGGAATGAGAATTCTGTTTCCGGCATCAAGGTTTCCATTTAATAAACCTTGATGATTTCGTAGCCTTTATTTTCAAGAAGTTTCAGCAAGCCTTTTTCATCCGGCAGATGTGATGCGCCGACGGCGATAAATGCACCGCCATGTTGCAGATAAGGTTCCATCTTTTCCAGCATACGATGACTCCTGTCATAGAGTATGCGTTGCATAAACCTGTCAAAAATTGCTTCATCATAATGCGGTTGTTCGTTGAAAATGACTGTACCTGCAAGGTCGCGGGCCAGATACATATCCACCAGATCGCGTGTCTTTCTGATTATGCCGGAATGATTACAAACTGTGTCATTGAGGATGATGATCTGATCATCAACCGGAATCCCGTCAAGTATGCCGGCCAGTTCATCCATGGTTTCCAGTCCGTAGACAGTTTTGTTCGAGTCCAGGGCCTATTGCATTAATACCTGTTCCTGGGTGGTTGCATTTACCGGGCGTGGCCTGCCAATCTGGGTAAAGGCAGCCCGGGGTTTGAGGCGCCGGACATTTTCTTCAGGAATGCCGTAATCAGTGATCTTCTCTACCAGTTTGTTATAGATTTCCTTATCCAGCATGGTTTCCAGATTGCTGTCATCTGTAAAGTAGATTGATTCAACAAATTGTTGATGCGCCTCCTGGTCCGGGACAACCTCTATCACCAGTGTACGGCTTTGCAATAATGCCAGTCTTACCGGCGGGGGAATGGCAGTGACCTTTCTGTCCTGGGAATGCATGGTGCCAAACAGATAGGAAACTCCTGCCTGCGGATACCGGATCTTCCATAACAAACCGTTACCATAAGGTATACTCCCACGTGCTTTTGTATTCAGGCCAGATTGGTTATGATCCTGCCGGTAGGGCTCACATATTCCGGGTAGAGATTCCCCGGCAGCGGCACCGGCTGGAAGAACACCAGCAGCCAAGAATAATAACAAGAATAAATTCAGCATAGATTCCGCATTTCAAACATATACAGGCTTGATAATAATGCTGTTAGTTACTGCATAAATTGATAATGAATATCCGGTTCTCAATAGTTATATTCCGGTTAAAACCAGATCAGATCTTGCTGTGCTTGCTGGTAATTGTCCTCGGCGGGTGCGCACCTTACCAGTATGAAGCAAAACCATTGCAAACAACACAACTCGAAGCAAAATTCATGTCCAGGAATCCGGATGATGTACGTCTGAACGAACATTTGCTTGGTTATGGTTACCCGATCAAACAATGGCCATTACCCGAATGGGACCTGGATGCATTGACATTGGCGGCCTATTATTTTCATCCTGAATTACAAGTTGCCATGGCAGATTTTCACAAAGCCATGATTCATGCAGAGATGGTCACGCGGAGGATTAATCCCGGTGTAGAAATACCCCTTGAATATCACAGCAACACCAGCGGTGGTGAATCACCCTGGACGATTGGTCTGTTGTTTGATTTCATTCTGGAACGTCCTGCCAAACGGCAGGCGCGCTATGAGCAGGCAGATGCCGAGGTGAATGTCACCAGAATAAATATCAATACAACGGCCTGGAATATCTATAGTGGTTTACGGCGGCAATATTTCAACTATCAGTCAGTGTTGAAAAACCAGGAACAACTGCAGGCACAGGAAAAAATAACAGAAGAGGTTTTGAAACTTCTGGCCAGACGTCTGGAACTCGGCGAGGCCAGTGAATTCGAGATGAGTTCCATACAGCTTGATTTGCAACGAGCACGTCTTGCACTGACAAATCACAAAGTCGCTGTAGTTGATGCCAAACATGCATTGGCTGGTAGTCTGGGTTTGCCGGTTACTGCGTTGGATAACATGAATATCGCATATGCTGATCCTGGCACGCTGATCACGATCAGTAGTCTTGGCCGGGATGAACTGCAATCAATTGCCTTGACACAGCGGCTGGATATACAACAGGCATTGGCCCAATACAGTGTCCATGAAGCTGCATTACGGCTGGAAATAGAGAAACAATATCCAGACATTAATTTATCTCCGGGTTTTATATTTGACCAGAGTGAGAGTGACAGGATATGGGCATTGGGTACTGCATGGATATTACCCTTGTTTTATCCCCAGAATGAAGGTCCGATCAAGGAAGCATTGGCAGTACGTGAAAGCAAACAGGCTGAATTCCTGGCCTTGCAGGCACGTGTAATTAATGAGGTGGCTATGGCTGAGGGGCGTCTGCAGGCACAAAAATCAGCGCTGCAGGAAGCTGAACAATTACTGGAAGAAACGCGCGAGCGTAACCGGCAAATGCAAAGACAATTTGATCTGGGTTATGCCGATCATCTGCAATTAAGCAGAAGCCGGCTTGAAGTCGCAACTGTTGAACAGGCCGTTTCCGAATTGTGGTTTTCAGTGATCAAATCTGCCGGTCAGCTTGAAGATGCCATACAATACCCGTTGTTTATCAAACAGACCTACCAGTATTTGTTGGATACTGCAGGTCCGGATGAATAACCGGATATATTAATAATAAAATCATGAACCCAATTTACAAGTTAATCGGCTTGGTCATCCTGCTTGTTACAGTCCTGTTGGTATTCAACAGTGTTGCTGACAAAGGTATTTTATCGTTGGCAAGATTTACGTCGGAACCTGATAACGATGATGATGAAGTAAAATCTGCACGGTCAGCCGTTGAAATCATTGATGGGCAAATTGCCGTCTATATAGACAGGCAGATACAGGAACAGGCCAATATTCAGACTGTCCGCCTGGAATCCGTTGAATACCGGAATGAAATTCATGCCTATGCCCGGGTACTGGATATCCAGTCACTGCTTGACTGGTGGTCACGTTATCGGGCAATACGGACAGAAAAAAAGATTGCCGAGGGTGCTGTACAGGTTTCAAGACAGGAATTTGAAAGACTGCAACTTTTACGCAGTGAGGCCTCGAATATTTCCGAGCGGCAACTGCAACAGGCCAGGCTGCTATGGATGAATGATCAGTCAAAACTTGATGCGACACAGGACAGACTGAAAGATATCCGTATCCAGTTAATCCAGGAATGGGGCAGCAGTCTTGCAGACAAGCTGATGGATGAGGAGGAGTTCGCCAGGCAATTATTTGAACGGAAATCGGTGCTGTTGCTGGTGATACTGGAAGGACATAAGGAATTACCTGGAAATACTTCTACATTATTTATCAGCGAACAGGGCAAGAACAGGAAACTGGCACAGGAAGCCTATTACATTTCACCCGCTTTATTACCGGATAATCAGATCTACGGTCAGACCTATATTTTCCATACACCTGCCGCATCATTGCGTAGCGGTGTTTATCTCGATGCGTGGATCCCGGAGGGTAGCGAATCAACCACAGGTATATCAATCCCCCCGGAAGCGGTGATCTGGTATGCCGATAAACCCTGGGTTTATGTCAGGGACGGTGAGGAAACTTTTTTGCGCCGTGACCTGGATGAATATACCGTCACGCGGGAAGGGTGGATTGTAAAACGGGGTTTCCGGGCCGGCGAGCAGATTGTCCTGCATGGGGCACAGATGTTGTTATCGGAAGAGTTCAGGTGGTCGATACCGGATGAAGATGATGACCCTTAAGGCAGTAACAAGTGAAAAGTTACAAGTTACAAGAAATTATCAGTGATCAGATTAACAGAAACTAAAAATTATATTTTCAACCTATAGCTTATTGCTTGTGACTTATAACTTGTAACTATTTTTATGTTAGCTGCCATCGTCAGGTTTTCGATCCGGTTTCGTGGTGTCATCATTACGCTGGCATGCCTGTTGATCGCTTATGGTATTTATGAAATACCCCGTGCCGGTCTTGACATTTTTCCGGAATTCTCGCCCAAGCTGGTCATTATCCAGACGGAATCACCCGGCTTGTCCACGGAGCAGGTTGAAATTCTGGTTACACAACAGATTGAAAATGCCATAGGCGGGTTGATAAACCTTCATCATATACGTTCGGAATCAATTCAGGGGCTTTCAATTGTTAATGTGGTCTTTGATGAAAAAAGCGATGTTTACCGTAACCGGCAACTTGTTTCGGAGCGGCTGGCCGGCATAAACAGCAGGTTGCCCGAAGGAGTGCACCAGCCGGTCATTGTTCCGCTGGCGTCTTCGTCTGCTACCGTATTGACTATCGGAATAACCAGTGACAGCCATAGCCTGATGGAACTGCGGGAGATTGCTGACTGGACGATCGTTCCACGTCTTCTGAGTGTCCCCGGTATAGCAGATGTCAATGTTTTTGGCGGCGATATCCGTCAACTGCAGATACAGGTGGATCCTGAAAAACTGAAAGTTTATGGTGCCAGTATTCATGATGTTGTCACTGTTGCTGGACAAGCCACTGCCATCAAGGGATCCGGATTTATTGAAAACCGGAACCAGCGCATAACTTTAACCACTGCCGGCCAGCCTTCGGATGAAGAATCCATTGGTAATGTCATCCTGAAACGGCATCAAGGCAGCAATGTTTATCTGAAGGATGTCGCTGAAATAAAAATGGGCGCCGAGCCGCCGTTCAGTGCTGCAGCCATGATGGGCAAGCGGGGAATCGTGATGATGGTAATTGGTCAATACGGTGCAAATACCCTGACGGTTTCACGTGCGGCTGAAAATGCCCTGAATGAATTCAAGGTATTGTTTGAAAAACAGGATATCAATCTTTATCCGGATTTATTCCGTCCTGCAAATTACATTGAGGTTTCACTCAAGAACATCTCGGGACATCTGATGGTAGGCGGTTTGTTTGTTGTGATCATCCTGGTTCTTTTTTTGTTTAATCTCAAGACGGCCTTTATTTCCGCGCTCGCCATCCCCTTGTCCCTGATAAGTGCAACACTGGTTTTGTTGAATATGGGTATTAATCTCAATGTCATGGTGCTGGGTGGCCTGGCGATTGTACTGGGTGAAGTTGTGGATGACGCGATTATTGATACGGAAAATATTTTCAGGCGCCTCAGGCAGAACCGGCTGCTGGAACAACCACGGCCTGTTGCCGAAGTAGTCTTCGATGCCTCAATGGAAGTCAGGAGTTCAGTGGTCTATGCAACCTTTATAGTGGCCATCGTATTCATCCCCTTGCTTACACTCAGTGGCCTTGCCGGCCGCTTGTTCTCACCACTCGGATTTTCCTATATTCTCGCCATCCTGATGTCGCTGGTAGTCGCACTGACCGTAACGCCGGCCTTATGTTACTTCCTGCTGGAGCGTGGCAAATTATCCAGTGCTGATCCACCCCTCATTCGATTGATAAAACCCGTCTATAGCTGGTTACTGCATCTTATTGGCCGTTTCCCCATGTTGACCATCTCGGTCAGCATCATTGTCTGTTTCCTGAGTTTCGGGATAGTCCCCAGGCTGGGTGGTGAGTTTCTGCCTGATCTGCGCGAAGGACACTATATCGTACATACTTCGAGTTTGCCCGGTACGTCCTTGCAGGAATCGATACGTATGGGCAATGAATTGACCAGGGAATTTCTGAAAATAACCGGAGTACGTTCCATTTCACAATGGGCAGGACGAGCAGAGCGTGGCGCGGATACTTTCGGCAGTCACTACAGTGAATTTGAAGTTGATCTTGTCCCCATGTCCGGCAGTGAGCAACAGCGGGTGCTCGATCAATTGCGTGGAGTAATGCGCTCCATGCCGGGCATCCTGTTTGAGGCGCACAATTTTCTGTCTGAACGGATAGACGAAACTATCTCGGGTTATCAGGCCCCGGTCGTTATCAATATTTATGGCGAGGATCTGGAAGTGCTGGACCGGCTGGTGCAGGCTGTCGCAGAGGTCACACGTTCCGTCCCCGGTGGAACCGATATCCAGTTACGTTCCCCTCCGGGTACACCGTTGTTGCAAATAAGATTAAACCTGGAACAACTGGCAAGCTGGGGATTGCGCCCGGTTGAAGTCATGGACGCTATCCGGGTCGCCTACGAAGGTCATAAGGCCGGCAGGATCAACAAAGGCAACCGTATATATGATGTTGCAGTATTTCTCAAGGATGAACAACGGCAGCAGCCGCTTGATGTAAACAAGCTTCCATTACGTACCATGGACGGTGTCTTTGTTACACTGGATCAGGTTGCGGATATTGCCCAGACAGGTGGCCGTTATAATATCCTGCATCGGGGCGCCCAGCGTGTGCAGACAGTCACAACGCATGTCGAAAATCGTGATCTTGAGTCCTTCATGGATGAACTGAAAGAACGTGTGTTGGAAGAAATCAGATTTCCTGCCGGAACCTATCCGGAATTTACCGGCGCATCTATAGAACGCGCCAAGGCCAGGGAAGAATTGATCCTGCATTCAACCCTGGCCGGCATCGGTGTACTGATACTGATCTTTATCGCCGTCGGCAATTCCCGAAATGTCCTGCTCATGTTGCTTAACCTGCCGTTCTCCCTGGTAGGCGGCATACTCGCGGTGTTGGTTACCGGGAATACCATCTCGGTGGGTTCCATGGTCGGATTTGTCACACTGTTTGGTATTACCGTGCGCAATTCCATCATGCTGGTTTCACATTATAAATATCTGATTGAAGTCGAGGGACTGGTGTGGAACATGGAAACCGCCATAAAGGGCGCCCAGGAGCGATTGCCTTCCATACTCATGACCGCACTGGTGACTGCGCTGGCCATGCTGCCCATCGCCTTTGACAGTGACAACCCGGGGCGCGAGATCATGGGGCCGATGGCCAGTATCATTATCGGTGGCCTGGCCTCATCAACGCTGATGAATTTACTGATCATGCCCACTATCATGCTGAATTTCGGCAGCTTTAAAAAACAGTAAACCTGAAACATAACGTAATCTTTCATTAATACATATCAAAACTATAAGCTATTACCGTACATGATATAGTGATAAAGCTGGGAATTGCTGACCAGTGACTGCTCTTATCATATGGGTGCTGATAGCCTGTATTTGTTTTCATGAATATATTGATAATTGACGATTCGAAGGATTTCCGGGCGCTGGTGAGATCATATCTTTCCAAACAACTCAAAGTGGCGCGGCTGGTTGACTACGAGGTAGAAAATCTGGGCAAGCCCGGTCCGGATTTCAAATGGTCAGACTATGATGTGCTGCTGCTGGATTACAATCTGGGCGGCGGTGAAAACGGGTTTACCTGGTTAAAGGAGTTTTCTTCAGCAACAGGATTCCCTCCAACCATTATTCTGACGGCAGAAGGTGATGAGTATATTGCAGTCAAGGCCATCAAACTGGGTGCCGCAGACTATCTCAATAAAGTGGATATGTCTCCCAGGCGCCTGGTTGAAGCTATCATCGAGGCGACTGAATATACACCCCAGAAAAAAGCCGAACTGGAAAAAGACAAAGTTCAGGCCGAAGGCCTGGTTCATGAGTTACATAATAAAAACCAGAAAGCATCCAGACAACCCGAAATCGGCTCTGCATATAAATTTGTCAGGGAGATTGGCCAGGGCGCGATGTCCAAGGTTTATCTGGCCGAACGCGAGTCCGATCAATTATCTCTGGTACTCAAGATACTGGAGATAGACGCCTCAACCAGTGAAGTATCGGTCTGTCGATTCATGCAGGAAGCTGAACTGGTTTCAAAATTGTCCAGTCCGTTTGTTGTCAGGATTTATGATTATGGTCTGACAAATGAATATTGTTTTATCGCCATGGAGTTTTTTTCCAGGGGTGATTTGAAGCAAAGGATGGAACTGAGATTATCTTCAGATCTTGCAATCAATTACATGACGCACATTGCCTACGGCCTGGATGCCATACACAGGATCGGAGTAGTACACAGGGACCTCAAACCGGCGAATATCATGTTCCGCGGTGATGACAGTCTGGCATTGGCGGATTTTGGCATATCAAAAAAACTGGATTCCCCCTCTGAATTGACTACTCTCGGGCAGATACTTGGAACACCACATTATATAAGTCCTGAACAGGGCGAGGGCAGGGCCATCGATCCGCGCTCTGATATTTACAGTGCTGGCGTGCTGCTGTATGAGTTGCTGACACGGGAAAAACCTTACACGGCATCTACACCAGCCGCATTGATCTACCAGCATGTGTATTCACCTGTTCCTGTATTGCCGGGGAAGCTGGCCGGATATCAGGAGATCATTAATAAAACCATGGCCAAGCATCCGGCAGAACGTTACCAGACGGCAGCGGAGCTGATCCGGGCACTGGAAGCAGTGGCATAACTCTGTCTAGCTGCTTTTTTCATTCATCCGGTCACCCAGCTTGTTTAACCACCATTGGGCCTGTTCCCGGGTATTTTTATAGCTGATGGCCCGGTTCAGCGCTTTGGCCGAGCGTGACAGATCATTATTGTGGTAGGCAGCGATGCCCAGTAATAACCAGGCCTCGGCAATATGGATTATTTTTTCATCCTTGATGGCCTGTTCCAGGGAGATGATGGCGTTCTGCCAGTTCTCCTGTTCAAAATAAACCTGGCCTATCCTGAAATAAATGCCGGGATCATTTTTTATCCTGGCAATCTCGGTCAGGACTTCTGTAGTGCGGCCAAATTCCCTGGCAAGCTGCCAACTGTTTGCCAGTAATTCAAGATTGTCAACACTTCTGGATACCTTGCCACGGTCAATCTCGTCGCTCAGCAATCTGGCCGCCTTAAGGGGGATTTCCTCATTAAGATAGAGTTGTACAAGCTGGATTATTTCCGGTTCACCCAGAATATTTTTTCTCAGTGCCAGCTCATAGATGGCCAGGGATTGTTTATATTGTTTCAGGATTTGATAGGTAGCGGCCAGTTGCAGCCAGTAAATGTCCTTGCCGGGGTATAGCTTGATCATTTTTTCCAGCAGGGCAGCGGCATTCTTGTGATCATTGGTTTCATAAAATCCGGCAAGCAACATTTCATACCAGCCTTGTTCGGGTTTTTGTGATTTATCGATGGCTTTTTGTGTCTGGGAGATCATGTTCCCGTAATCCTCCAGCCGGTAATAGATAGTCGCTGCCATCATATGTGCTTCCGGTTTGGGGTTGGCCTCTTTTGCAAACCAGGCATTCAGATAGATCAGACTCTCTTTGTGTTTGTCGTCATTGGCCAAAAGCTGGGCAATGATAAAGTTAATAGTATGAGTGACTTCGTCCGGCAATGCATTTGATTCAACTGATTTTATGAAAGCGGCCGTTGCCTGGGAATATTTGTCCATCGCAATATAGACATAGCCCAGTGTCTGGTTTGCCACAGATTCTTCATATTGGCTGATGTTCGTGCTTAACAGCCCCGTCAATTTTGACTCGGCCTGTGTATATTCATTCTTGTCCATCAATTCGCGGGCGGCGGAAATGGCTTCATACGCATTATTCGAGAGCAGATACTGATCTTCCTGCTCTGCTGTTACAGGGCAGATGCAGGCAAACAGGGTGGTAATGAAAAAAAAGCCGGGTAGTATGTTTTTGAAGCTCATTAATTATTTTATCAGGGTAAATTTTATATCTTGCCGTGCACGTTTCTCGACAGGTTGTCCATTCACAATTTCAGTTGCAAACTTCCATCTGGAGACAGCCTCTATCACAGCACGATCAAATATACCCGGGGGTTCACCCTTGACCACTTCAATGTTTGAAACCGAACCATCGGTCATTATTGTAAATTCGACAGTCACCATGCCTTCAATACCGGCACGTAATGCGCGTGGTGGATAGACCGGTTCAATCCGGGTTGTCGGGACAACATTGGTAGTGATCCCGGAAGTAGAGGGGATGGCAGATGGTGATGATTTAAGGTAATCACCCAGATAAGGCACCCCGTCAATGGCCAAAGGGACATTGATATTCGGCATGGAGAGATCCGGAGTAACCTGTTTTGGTTTTGGCACATCGGGTTGTGCAATTTTGGGTAAGGGTGGTGTTTCTTCAGGCGGAGGTGGTTCGTCCGGCCTGGGTTTTTTTTCTTCATCTACACGTGTTTGTTGTTCCAGCTGAATAAAATCAATCCAGTTAATGCTTTCCAGGCGTGGCAAAGCAACCATTTCATTAGTCACCAGTTGATGGATTAAAAGAAACAGGAGTGCATTAATAATAATGGAGACGCTGATGATTAACGGCTGTTTGATTACTCTGCGCATTTTGTGAACACCAAATTTCGGCTTTGCGTTATTACTTGCGCTCGGCGGCTATGGCTACATTCGTGACTCCTGCCAGTCTGACCTGGTCAAGCACATCGACGGCTGTACCTGTGCGTGATTCCTTGTCAGCGAGAATGATGACGGTCCCTTCAGGGTTTTGTGCGTGCAGACGTTCGACGTGGGCACGGATGGTCCTCAAATCGACAAGTTGATTGTCTATCCAGATTTCCCCGCTTTTATTAATGGCGATAATCAGATTTCCCCGCTCCTGGCGCACTGCTGTTTGTGCAGTGGGCCGGTTGACGTCTATCCCTGCTTCCTTGGTAAAAGAGGCCGTTACCAGAAAAAAGATCAGCAGGATAAACACTACGTCAATTAATGGTGTCAGGTTGACATTCGCTGCCGAGGATTCCTGATCTGTGTGACTATAGCGCATGGTTATATCTGTAGCAGGTCTTTGGCTTTTTCAAGTTGTGTTTTTACACGGTAGTCCAGATCTGAGCTGAAGAACAATCCGGCCAGTGCCGTAACCAGCCCGGCGATGGTTGGCAGGAGAGCGCGGGATATTCCCGAGGCCATACCCTGGGTATTGCCGGTACCGAATACCTTCAATACTTCAAAAATGGCGATCATGCCGGTGACAGTGCCCAGCAGTCCCAGTAATGGTAACACTGTAGTAATGGCCTTGATGGGGATCAGGTTTTCCTTGGAAGAGATCACAATATCGGCCAGCAGGCCTTCACGCACCCTCCATGCATACCAGGAGGAATGATCATTACGATGCTGCCATTTATTGAGGACCTCTTCCAATTTTTGCGGGAACACCATAAAAAAATACCAGTAGCGTTCGAGGATCAGGGCCCATAAGAAAAAAGACGTCACCAGCACGGCAAAAAATACGGGGCCGCCTGTCTCGAAGAATTCAAGTATCGAATCCATAATTATTTCTTCTGGTGGGATTCCGCAAGCATGGCGACATAGGCAGCACTCTTTTCATCCAGAACATGGATCAGGCGGTTACTTTTTGATGAAAGAGCACTGTGTAGCAATAACAGGGGAATGGCAGTCATCAGTCCCTGAACTGTTGTCACCAGTGCCTTTGAGATGCCACCTGACATCACTCTGGGATCGCCGGTACCGAACAGGGTAATGGACTGGAAGGTTTCGATAATACCCGTAACCGTACCGAGCAGCCCCATCAGCAGGGCAATCTCACCCAGCAGGGCGACTACACGCAGGCCTTTTTGCAGTATGGGTGTTTCCTTGAGTATGGCCTCATCGAGTTTCAATCCCAGTGTTTCGGTATCTGCATCGGGATTGGCTTTGTAGACGGCCATTATGCGGCCGAGTGGATTATCCCCCGGCGCGTTGACATGCAACTGGACCTTGATCTTTCTGTCTATGCTGCTCAAAACGATGAAGCGTTTAAGTGCAATGAGCAAACCAATAATCCCGATAACGATGATCATATAACCGATGATACCGCCCTGTTGTATACGGGTTTTCATATCAGGGACCTGAACCAGCAGGGCCAGCATTGCCCCACGGGTGGGATCAACCGGAAAAGGAACCATGCCGGACGTGGACTGTTCAAGTGCCGCTGCCATGGATTGAAAACGGCCGGCGGGTTGTCTGCCGGGTTCAATGAAATGGTCACTCTCAGGCAGGTATCGCAGAAAATGGCCATTGGATACGGCATTAAATACACCTATGCGGGTGACATTCTGTTGCAGTTCATCACCTGTGCTGGTAATAATTTTTGCAGGAAAAGTTACAACCTTGCCTGCTTCCGCCAGTTCATCAAGGACTATATGCCATAATTTTTCCAGTTGGTCGATGGCAGGCAACGCCCGGCTGGCCGAAAGTGCATCAACAAGATCGTCACGTCCCGGCGTTTGGGTGGAAACAAGAGAGGTATCTATGATGGAATCAATATCGTTGGCGATCTGCCTGACCACACCATGCAATTCACCCAGTGAACCCATGCGTTGTGACATAATGGTATTCTGTGCATTGATTTCACGTTCATTCTGTTCGTAGATGGATTTCAGTTCTTCACTGCGCTTTTCTTCCGCCTGTAAACGGGCCTTGGCTTCCATCAGCAGTTGTTGTTGCTGGTCATGCGCCTCCCTGAATTTCTGTTCGCGTTCAAGATTTTCCTGCCTTTCCAGTGTACGTTCCTTGCGTACCTGTTCTACCAATGCATCAATCGTGGCCGGCGCTTCTGCAGCGGCAGCAGAATTCATAAAAAATAATGACAGTATGAGTAGTGTGTACGTTTTCATTGTGAACGTTCCGGCGCCTGCACCGGGATCATGAAGAGATCAGGCGGTGATTGTTTGCGTGCTATAAGTATGCCCTTGGCTATAGACTGGTTATATTCAGCGGGCAGGGTCTTCCACGTTTTTCCCTGTTTGTCCCAGTAACCGCTCTGGCGGCCATCGAGGGTCTGGTAGAGCAGCGCAACCCGGCCTATGCGCAATGTATCAACAGTATATTTTTTATTGTCCTGCACTATGGCATCGCTGCTGGTGTTTATGGTGCGTCCGTAATCCATTTCAATCTGGTAGGATTCCATGATCCTGCGGTACTTGTCCGGTAATGACACATCTGGCCGGTCCATCATTTCCTTGACGATCTGCAACCGTGCCTGCCGTTCGTCCATGAGAAAGGGCATATCCAATGCAATAAATTTTTCCAGCACGTCTATCATGTTCAGCATAAGCGGCACGATATTACGTTGTGTTTCCTCTACACTGTCCAGTTGTTTCACGATGGAAGCGAGTGTTTCACTCTGTGTACTAATCAGTTTTTCAAGTTGTTGATTGTAGGATTTCAGGCTGTCTGTCTGTTGCAGGGTGATCCTGTATTCCTGCAACATGGCATTGGCATCATCGGCCAGATGGTCGATGGTTTTCTGTGAAAGCCTGGATTCCTCATTGGTCTTTACGGTATCCTCAATGGCCGTATCCAGTGCGGTTGTTCCCGCCAGACCCCAGGCAGGAATACACAGTACCAACAGGCCAAGTATTTTTCGGGATATTTTCATATTAGTTGCCGGGAAATTTTCCTGTGGGGCTTTATAATTTGAGCAAATGATAAATGTTCTCACTATAGATATCCAATAATTCATAAAGTTTTCAAAAAGTCACAAATGAAATTTCAGAGAAAATACCTGCCAGAAATAAAGACCGGAATTTCAGTATTAATGAATATCAGGTTACGTGATAATTTACACTAATGATGAGCCTGCGTTTTCGTCTTAATCTGTTTATAATTTTGCTGTTCGCATTGATATTTGTCAGCGGCAGTATTTATGTTATCCATAATGCACGCAAGGCAGTCAAGGACGAAGTCGGGGCAACCGCCTATTTGACTTTGCAACTGGTGAATATTGCACTGACTAATGTGGACAGCGGTGGACAGGCCGGGCAGCAGACCAGTGTACTGGAAAAAATAGCCGCTCTTGAAAGTACCCGGCACCTCAATATCGAACTGTATCGTACCGATGATCCATTGCGCAGCAAACCGGATCACTTATCTGCTAAGGAAATCCCTATTACGGCCCAGGCACCATCATGGTTTATACAACTGGTGAAACCCGCCCCCATGGAGTTCCGGCATGTGGTTGATGAGTCCGGTATTCCCTATACGGAGATCCTGATCAAGGCTGACCCGTCAGACGAGATCACAGAGGTATGGACTGAATCCAGGGGGGTTCTGGGACTGCTGGTAGTGTTTGTTGTACTGGCCAATGTACTGGTCTATATCACACTGGGCCGTGGTCTGGCGCCACTGGAAACCATCCTGAAAGGGCTGGAAGGCATAGAACGCGGAGACTACAAGCTCCGGTTACCGGCATTCAATCTGCCGGAGCTGGCCAGGATATCGGAAAAATTCAACCACATGGCCGAGGTATTGAATCGCAGCAAAGAAGAGAACAGGTTTCTGATGCAACGCTCTCTGGCCATACAGGAGAACGAAAGACGTAATCTCGCCTATGAACTGCATGATGAGCTTGGGCAGTCCATCACCGCCATCAAGGCAGTGGCAGTTTCAATTGAAAGACAACCGGACAAGGATGCAGCAGCAATTAATGAAAGTGCGGAAACAATAATCAGTGTTTCCAATCGCATGTACGATGTGGCACGCAATATGATGCGCAGACTCAGACCGCCGTCTCTGGATGAACTTGGCCTGATCACGACTTTGCAGGACATGATAGATGACTGGAATGCCCGGCATCAGAAGATTTTCTGTAACTTCAGATTTGACGGGGATATGGGTGAATTGAATGAAGAAATCAACATCAGTTTATACCGGATAGTCCAGGAAGGGCTGACCAATATCGTTAAACATGCGCAGGCAAATACCGTCAAGATATCCATGTCAGTCACCCAGGCAAAATCAGATGTAAAAAATTCACATCACAACCATGTTATATTGACCATAGAAGATGATGGCTGTGGGTTTGATACAGGCGGTGTCCGTCCCGGGCTGGGTTTGCTGGGCATGCGGGAACGGGCAGAGGCCCTGAATGGCACTTTAACCATGATCTCGAAACCTGGAGAAGGGTTAAAAATAAAAGTATTGATACCAATAAAATAATGACGAAGATGCATGAGAGAAAAAAGATCAGGGTGTTACTGGCAGATGATCATGCCGTAGTCAGGGCCGGCTACCAGATGTTGCTGAAAAACTCTGGTGATATTGAAGTTATCGGTGAGGCTGATTCCGGTGAGCGTGCCTGCAAGGCGTTTGCAGAACTGCAACCGGATGTCGTCGTGATGGACCTGTCCATGCCGGGCATTGGAGGTCTGGAGGCCATACGGCGCATTACTGCGCGTGATGCCAATGCGAGAATCCTGGTATTCAGCATGCATGATGATACCGTGTTTGTTGAACATGCTTTGCAGGCCGGTGCCCGGGGTTATCTCTGCAAGAGCAGCGCCCCTGAAGTTCTGGTTGAAGCCATCATTGAACTGGCCTCAGGTAAATCACACATTGATTCGGACATGGCCCAGAAACTTGCCCTGCAGAAGGCGCGCGGAAAAGATTCGCCCTTTTCCAATCTCTCCACACGTGAATTCGAGATCTTCTGTTTGCTGGCAGAGGGATTAAACACCAGTGAAATCGCAAAGCGGTTGTCGCTGAGTTATAAAACGGTTGCCAATTACAGCACCCAGATCAAAAGCAAGCTGAATGTGACCACCGTCGCCGAACTGGCCCGTCTGGCGATCAGGAACAATATTATTAATGCGTGAAACAACAGAATACAGAAGTCAGAATACAAAAATTAACTTGAGGAATTCCAGAGAAGAAGCACAATCTTTCCTGACTCCTGACTCCTGACTCCTGACTCCTGACTCCTGACTCCTGACTCCTGACTCCTGACTCCTTTCAGTTAATCATCAATCACCACACCCCAGGGGAACTGGCCGACCTTGATGGCCTTGATGACTTCATCCTTTTCAGTGTCGATGACAGACACCTGATGATCCACACCATCAGTGGTGAATACACGCTTGCCGTCACTGCTGATCGCCAGACCCCAGACACGTTTGCCGACCGGAATGCGTTTCAGAACTTCCATGGTCTGCGGATCCAGTACATAGACAGTGTTGGCACGCCCGCCAGCCACATAAAGTTTCTTTTCATCCGGTGTTAACCGTATGTCCTTCGGTTTGGCATTTTTGCCTTCCAGTTCGACTACCTGCAAAATTTCATGCTTTACCATGTCAATTTTTTTGACTTCGCCACTGATTTCAGATGTAGAGAATGCGATCTTGTTGTCCTTGCTGAAAGTAACATCACGAGGACGGGCACCGACCAGGATATTGGCAATAATGTTATGTTCAGGTATGGCGATCACATGCAGCATATTACTGGATTCACTGGTGACCACGACTTTCTTCCCGTCGGAGGAAATGGCCACGCCTTCCGGTTCGAGACCGACGGTAATTTCCAGAATATTGTCACCGGTTTTGGGATTGAAAACTGTTGCAATACCTGCATCTTCATTGGAAATATACAGGTTGCCGTTCGGGTGAACTGCAAACGTCTCCGGATCAGAGCCGGCACCAAATTTTCTGATGACTTGCAGTGTTTTTGGATCAATGACCGCAATGGCGTCCTCGTCACCGAGTGCTACGTACAGTTCACTGCCATCCGGGGCCAGGCCGATACCACGCGGACGTTTGCCCACCGCAATCTCCGATTCAACCTCCAGCGTTTTTTCATTAATGACACTGACGGTGTCACTTTGCTCGTTGGTTACAAATACCCGGTTGGTGGGTTCAGCCAGAACTTGCCCGCAAATCAACATGCTTGCAATCAGACAAGAATAAATATATTTCATTTATAGTTTCTCCTGTGTAGTTTGTAATTCGTGATTGGTGATTAAAATAGCATTACGGATAGATTATTAATGTCAAGTATTTTACTATTTACGAATTACGAATCACCGTTTATTTGGCGCATTCAACATTGCCCAGGCTGTCAACGGTAGGCGGATTGGCGACTCCTCTGACGGGTGCTTCACCCACAATCTTTCCTGCTTCGATGAGCAGTAACGGTTGTCGTAGCTGGCCGGTTTGGCGGAAATTCATTTCTATGCCCATCTGGCCGTCGAACACCAGATCGTTTTTCAGATATTCCAGCATTTTCCCGGATTCACTGATTTTTTCCCTGGCGATGGTATCAGAGGTCATTTTCATTGCCGCCCAGCCGGCCCATGCCGCATCATCCATTGGTGTGTCGTGGGTTTTGGAATAGCGTTTGTTCAGATCCCGCGCTGCAAATTTTACAAAATCGGGATGCCAGGTCTGGGCAGAAACATTGGCTTCGGGATGAAGCTGGTGCCATTGGGCAACAGCATCTGTTTTCATCTGTTTGCCGGGATAGATATGCAGCGCATTTGGTAAACATGCCGTGCGGAGGTCATCATCCTCGAGAGAAACATTAAATACCGTCATGCCCGGTAATTTTTCGACGAGTTTAAGATAAGCACTGTGGTCAAGGGCGGCGATCACAGCGATAAATCCTGAATAATCTGCATTGAGAGCGTCCTGTACGCTGATGGCGTCCAGAGTGTAATTCTGATTCAGAAACTGTCCCTGGCGGTTGGCCTCATCCAGACCCTGTTTGGCACCTAGATAAGCCGTGTTATTTTTATCGCCCACATAAGCCATTCGGTAATTGACAGGCTCAGCTTGGACGGCAGCCAATGTAAAAAAAGAGAGGAGGAGTGTCAGGTGGCTGAAATTCATTGATTTCATAACAGTATTCATTCCTGATTGATATTCATTTCATGTTTTTTGACGTGATAACTGCTTGAATGTTCAATTTTTTTTGTTTCCTGATATTCAGTTATAATTCAGAAAGAAATCAGGAATAACAGCAGTTATTGAAGGTACAGCCAGCGAGCCTGTTATGATAACTTTATTACGTTATATTGATACAGGATATTTGCCTGAATTTTGAGTTTATTATTGTTATCATATTTAATGTAATTCCGTATAAGTTAAACGTGTTACGCAAATTTATTATAATAAGAGTAAGAGGGAGATGCCCAAATGCTCAAATCGCTTCAGATAGAACCTGAGAAGTGCACCGGTTGCTTGCAGTGTGAAATGGCCTGTTCCTACGAGGCCACCGGTATGTTCAACCCAGCCAAATCCCGAATCAAGATATTCACTTTCCATGAAGAAGGGCGTTTCGTCCCCTATACCTGTACCCAGTGCGCCGAGGCCTGGTGTTTGCATGCCTGTCCGGTTGAAGCGATAGTAATTAACCATTCCACCGGCGCCAAAGAGGTGCTGGCGGACGTTTGTGTCGGTTGCAAGGTGTGCACGATAGCCTGCCCGTTCGGCACCGTAAATTATGACCACGATATCAAGGTGGTTTACAAGTGTGATCTCTGCGGTGGTGATCCGGAATGTGCCAAGGCCTGCCCGACCCAGGCCATTACCTATGTCGATGCCGACCATACCGGCCTCGAACGCATGCGTGCGCATGCGGCAAAAAATTTACCACACGAGAGTGCAAAGGCTTAGAGGAGGTTTGGACCATGGCGTGGACTAAAAATGTATTACGGGTGAACCTGACCAGGGGCACCCTCAAGAATGAACCACTCAATATGAAATGGGCCATGGACTATCTGGGCCAGAGAGGTCTGGCGACCCGGTATCTGGTCGAGGAAATCGACCCCAGATGTGATGCCCTGGGTCCGGACAATAAACTGATTATGACCACCGGGCCGCTCACAGGCACCATGGCCTCAACCGGTGGACGTTATTCGGTGGTGACCAAAAGCCCGTTGACCGGCGCCATTGCCTGTTCCAACTCAGGCGGTTTCATTGGTAATGAAATCAAAAATGCCGGTTTGGACATGATTATCTTTGAAGGTAAATCACCTAAACCGGTTTATCTCTATATTGAAAATGAAAAGGCTGAATTACTGCCAGCCGATGATCTGTGGGGCAAATCAGTCTGGGAAGCTGATGAAATGCTGCATAAAAAACATCAAGACCCCTTATTGCGGGTGGCGACTATAGGGCGGTCGGCGGAACAGGGTTGTCTTTATGCCGGTGTCATCAATGATTTGCACCGTGCTGCAGGCAGATCCGGTGTGGGTACCGTCATGGCGTCCAAAAATCTCAAGGCGGTTGCAGTACGGGGTAGCAAAGGGGTCGGAAATATCAAGGATCCGATGGCCTTTATGAAGGCCACCCAGGCGGGCAAGAAGGTGCTGGCGGACAATGCCGTTACCGGTCAGGGCCTGCCGGCACTGGGTACACAGGTCATGATGAATGTCATCAATGAAATCGGCGCCATGCCGACGCGTAATATGAAAGAAGTCCAGTTCGAGGGATCCAGCAAGATCTCCGGTGAGGCCATGCGCGAACCACGGAAAACAGATGGTAAACCCAACCTGACCACGAATGCCGCCTGTTTTGGTTGCACGATTGCCTGTGGCAGGATTTCAACAATCGACCAGGGCCATTTCAGTGTACAGAACAAACCCCAGTATTGGGGCAATTCCGGTGGTCTGGAATACGAGGCTGCATGGGCATTAGGTTCCGATTGTGGCGTGGACGATCTGGATGCCTTGACCTATGCCAACTTCCTCTGTAACGAAGATGGGTGGGATCCAATTTCATTCGGATCAACGGTTGCCGCCGCCATGGAATTATTCGAGATGGGCGCTATCACTACGAAAGAAACCGGTGGCATGGAACTCAGGTTTGGATCGGCAGAGGCCGTAGCCTGGTGTGCGGAGAAAGTAAGTATAGGAGAAGGGTTTGGCAAAGATCTGGGACTGGGTTCCAGACGCCTGTGTGAAAAATACGGTCATCCCGACCTGTCCATGACCGTCAAGAGCCAGGAGTTTCCGGCCTATGATCCGCGCGGAATCCAGGGCATGGGTTTGGCCTACGCCACTTCCAACCGCGGCGCCTGTCATTTACGCGGCTATACCGTAGCCTCTGAAGTGCTGGGCATCCCGATCAAGACCGATCCATTAGTCACCGAGGGTAAAGCTGAACTGGTCAAGGCCTTCCAGGATGCCACGGCGGCCGTCGATTCATCCGGCCTGTGTGTATTCACCACCTTTGCCTGGACACTGGAAGATATCGCACCACAAATTGATGCGGCTTGTGAAGGCAAGTGGACCCCGGAAAAACTGATAGAAGTCGGTGAACGCATCTGGAATATGGAACGGGATTTCAACATTGCCGCAGGAATTACCGGTAAGGATGATAATCTGCCCAAACGCCTGATCAAGGACGTCAAGGCCGCTACCGGGCCCGCAAAAGGCCGGGTGAATGATCTGGGTAAAATGTTACCGGAATACTACCAGATTCGTGGCTGGACCAAAGATGGAATACCCACAGCAGAAACCAGAAGCCGTTTGGGTCTGAAGCCCGAAGGACTTTCTGCCTGACTTTAATTAAACCTCCTCCCCCTCCTTGCAGGGGGCAGGAGTAGATGCACAAATAATTTTCCTCCCTCTTGCAGGGGGACGACTGCATGGAAGCAGGAGGTAGAATGAAGCAGGATGCCAGAGTCGAGGATAGAGGTGGGGGTAGAAAGTTAAGTTTGCTTGGGTTTTCAACCCCCATCCCAACCTTCCCCCTGCCATGGGGAAGGAGATGAAAATAATTAATAGAGAGGTTAATCGAATGGAACATGTCATTATCGGCGCCGGGCCGGCTGGTGTAATTGCCGCTGAAACGCTCAGGAAGGTTGATCCTCATTCCAGGGTCACCTTGATTGGCGATGAACCGGAGCCACCCTACTCACGTATGGCATTGCCCTATTACCTGATCGAGAAAATCCAGGAGCAAGGCACTTACCTGCGCAAAAACAAAAATCACTATGAAGATAAAGGGATCAGGCTGGTGCATAATCGTGTTGCCCAGGTGGATTCCAGAAATAAAAAACTGAAACTCCAGAAGAACGGCACGATCAGTTTTGACAAGTTATTGATCGCCACCGGCGCACACCCGATACGCCCGCCCATACCGGGCATGGATCTGCCCGGTGTGCATTCCTGCTGGACCCTGGAGGATGGCAGGGCCATTGCCAAAAAGGCCAAACCCGGTGCCAGTGTGGTGTTGATGGGCGCAGGTTTTATTGGCTGCATTATTCTGGAAGCGCTGGCATCGCGCGGCGTCAAGCTCGCTGTCATAGAAATGGGAGACCGCATGGTGCCGCGCATGATGAACCAGACGGCAGGTAATCTCATCAAGCAGTGGTGTCAGGAAAAAGGCGTCGAGGTACATACATCAACCAGCGTCGAGGCCATTGAAAAAGGCGGGATGACAAGTCGTGGCAAACTTGATGTAAAACTGAGTAATGGCAATGCGATCAAGGCCGACCTGGTTATTTCCGCCACCGGCGTGAAATCAAATATCCAGTTCCTGGAAGATAGTGGCATTGGCATGGAGTTCGGTGTGCTGGTCAACGATCAATTGCAGAGTAACATTCCGGATATCTATGCCGCCGGCGACGTGTGTCAGGGCAAGGACTTTTCCACGGGTGAATACAGCGTTCAGGCCATACAGCCAACAGCAGCTGATCATGGCCGTATTGCGGCGATGAACATGGCAGGCCGGAAAACCATCCATCAGGGCAGTGTGAACATGAATGTGCTTGACACGATGGGCCTCATTTCCAGTTCCTATGGCCTGTGGATGGGTGTCGAGGGTGGTGATTCCGCCGAATTAAGCGATCCGGGCCGTTACCGTTATATCAGTCTGCAATTCCAGGAAGATGTGCTGATAGGCGCACAAGCATTGGGATTAACAGAGCATATCGGTGTGCTGCGTGGTTTGATCCAGACCAAACTGCCACTGGGTAAATGGAAACAGCACCTGATGAAAGACCCGACGCGTCTCATGGAGGCCTATCTGGGCACAACGCAATCGATTGGGCATAATGCGGGTATTATTTAACTAGATTTCTCGTTTCACTCAAAATGACAGGTTTTGTCATTTCGAACGCATGTGAGAAATCTCAAGATTTAATTCCCGGATTCATATGCAAATCACATTCAAACTCTACGCCACGCTGACTGACTATCTTCCCGCTGAAGCAGAAAAACATGCCATCAAGCTGGATGTCCCCGACACAGCAACAGCATATCAAATCATTGACCAATTCAAGGTGCCCAGAGAAATGACACATCTTGTTTTATTGAATGGCGTCTATTTACATCCTGAACAACGTAACTCCAATATTATTCGCGAAGGTGATACCCTTGCTGTCTGGCCCCCTGTGGCTGGAGGATGATCCCGGGAAGATAATGCCATAAAGCTATCAGGAAGCTATCTCAAACTTTATTTTTGTTTAAACTGACTGCTACTTGGTAAAATCCAATAGTGATATTTATATGAATGACTCGTACACAAAGTAGGCAACCGCAAAGAAAAGGAAATATCCTTCTACGCCACGGCTGAAAACTTTCTGGAAGGCTGCCGTTTTAATGATTCGTTACACGCCTTTGCGGCCGGCAAACCCATACTTATTCCCATAGGTGTATATTTTTTTCGTACACACGCAGAGGCAGACCAGCAAAGAATGGACTATCTTGTCAGGGCCATTGCTGCGACGGAATCAAAAAACCAGGGTGAAACCTGAATATACCGTTTCTGAAATCATACAGCGTGAAATGACCATCACGCATGCCGGCTTTTATTAACCGCCGGAACATCATTGTACCGGCCGGTTTTAATATGTATAGTATAAATATACATTACAGGATTAAAGCACATGAAAGCTACTATTGTCGACTTGCGTTATAAAATGAATGACGTCCTGAAAGCGCTGGACAGAAAGGAAGAGGTGACCATTTTATATCGCGGCAAGGTAAAGGGCAGGCTGGTACCTGTATCCGGAAGAACCGGCGCCAGGGTAAAAGACCATCCCCTGTTTGGTATAAACAGGGGCAGGAAAGGACCGGTGCTCGATGAAATGAACAGGATCAGGGAAGCAAGGGTGCATGATATTTGATACGGATATCCTGATATGGGTGCAGCGTGGAAACAGCAAGGCAGCCGGAAAAATAGAAAATGCCGGGGTGCGCTGTTTGTCAATCCAGTCATATATGGAGTTGTTACAGGGCGCAAACAATAAAAAGCAACAGCAATACATCAAGGATTTTCTGGCGGATTTTGATTTCAGGGTTTTACCGTTGACAGATAACATTGGTCATCGTGCTGCGGTATATGTTGAGGAATATTCCCTGTCCTCCGGATTAAGGGCGGGGGATGCGATCATTGCTGCAACGGCTGTAGAAAACAATATGCCAATGATGACCAGTAACATAAAGCACTTCCAGCCGGTTCGGGAACTGAAATTACGGCGCTTCAAGCCCTGATGACGGCAATCCAGCGCCATTACCGAATCAAAAAACCAGGGTGAAACCTGAATATACCGTTTCTGAAATCATCCAGCGCGAAATGACCATCACGCATGCCGATTTTTTTCGTTTGTTACCAAAGGCACTTGCAGATTATCAGTGTAAAATATCTGACCATGCAATAGAGGTTAAATTGACTTCAGGACACATTAAAATCCGGCTTATGCCGGAAACAACAAGAAGAATTGGTGCACTGGAATTACCGGTTACGAACATGACCTTTCATTTCGAAAATACCGTACAGGATGAGATGCAGGATTTTTTTATCAAGTTCAACATGGCCTATCAAAAGGGCGGCGGTTGATTAACAAGTGATGAATAAATATACCTGTAATTTCCAGTCTCAACCACAACGTAACCAGGTAGAACAGTTAATTAATAACGCGATCAGATTTCACAAGCAAGTCAATCTCCCGCAGGCAGAACGGAACTACAAACAAGCCCTGCGGATGCAACCAAAAAATGCCTATGTGCTTAACCTGCCCGGTGTATTGCGCTCACAAAAAGGCGATCATAAGGAGGGGGAAAAACTGATAAAAAAAGCGATAAAAATAGATTCTAAAGTAGCGGATTATCACAGTAACCCCGGTCTCTGTCTTCTACAGGAAGGCAAACCGGAAGAGGCAGAAAAAGTATTTAAAAAAGCATTGCGGGTCGATCCAGAATTTGTACCGGCTTTATTTGGTCCTGGTAATGTCAGCCTGCGATTAAATAAACCCGGAGATGCAATAGATTATTTCAGAAAAGTGATCGATATTGACCCCCGCTATCTGCCTGCCTGTAACAACCTGGGTAATTTGTACCGTGAATTAAGACAATATGATGAGACCTTGAAAATATCTAATAAGGTTCTCGAACTTAAACCGGATTTTACCGAGGCATGATATAACCTGGGTATTCTGCATTTATCACGCGAAGATGGGCAACAAGCACAAGAGGCTTTTAATCAGGCAATTATTCTGAAACCGGATTATTACAGGGTGCATTTCAAGTCAGGAGATTGCTACGTTTTTTATTGAACGATCTTCCCTCAGCCATCCGGGAGTATGATCGGGCCATTACTATAAAACCTGATTTTATTACAGCATACCTGCACAAGGCCGGCACGTATAATTCCATGGGCAAATTTGATCTTGCGGAAAAGACATTACGCCGTCCTGCGGTTGATGGAATACTGGCAAAATGTGCTGGGTGACCGGATATTGCACATTCAGTATGAAGACCTGATCAATGACCAGGAAGGGGTGAGCAGGCAACTGGTTAAACATGCCGGGCTTGAGTGGGACGCAAAATGCCTGCAATTCTACGAGACCGGGGGTCAGTCAAGACCCTGAGCCAGTGGCAGGTCAGACAGCAAATTTATACCGGCCCTGTTGATCGCTGGCGGCACTATAAACCCTGGCTTGGTCCCCTGATCGAAGCGCTGGGTGATTGTGTTCAAGATGCGGTTAATCCTGGTAAAAATTTTCAGAATTCAAACACATGAAGAAATTGTTGCAAAGATACAACAATTTCTTCATTTTTCACTGAATTTTTGTTGTTTTATTATAAAAAAAGGCTTGTATCGCCCCGCAAGTTGTTGTATTTTTCTCCCAGTCTTTAACAAAAGACGTTTAATCTCTACAAGGCTTGGCCAACTCACTGGATGTCAGGGGAGGAAACAGGCTGGGGAGATCGACTTTAAATTTCTAGAAATGTTAAGTCTTTTTATTTTGTTTTAGGAGGATATACAAGTGAACAAGTCTAAATTTCTGAAAAGGGCGTGCCTGGCTGCTGCAGTCAGCATGATCCCTGTTTCACAAGCAGCTCTGGCGGAGGCATCTATCTCCGGCTGGATAAACCAGGGCGTGACCTACGCCGATGATGGTGAAAACAATGATGTCGTATCCACCGCGGACAACGGTACCACGCTGGGTAGCCGTATTACCTTTGCGGGTTCGACTGAACTGCCGGCTGGTTTGAATGCCGGTTTCGAAGTCATCGTTGAACCGCGTACAGATTCAGATGGCGTTCTGGGCTTTGGTAGCACGGGTGCTACTGTTGGATCACCGGACAGTTTCTCAAATGCAACTGGGGATACGATCAATATCCTCGGTCACAGCCTGTTCTTTGCAGGTAACTGGGGGAAGGTCACCTTCGGTCTGCAAAGCATGCCGACGGACAACATCGCCGTGCTGGAAGACCCGTCCCTGACCCTGTGGGCCTCCATCTCACCGGTGTTCCGTGGGAACAATATAGGTCTGCAGAATGCTGGCGCCGTTGTTGCAGGTGGTTTAGCTCTTGCACCGGGTGATTTCTTACGATGCTTTACCGTTCCCGGTCTGAACATCGGTATCGACTGTAACGGTATCTACCGTCAGGGTGTGCGTTATGACCTGCCGACGTTTATTGAAAATCTCGGCATCGCTGTGGGCTGGGCCAACGATGATATCTTTGACGTGTCTGCCAAGTATAAAGGCCAGTTGGGCCGTCTGAACGGTCAGATTGCCCTGGGTTATGCAAATAACGCTGGTGCTAGACTTGTCGACGCTGGACTCGGAACATTCGGATCCGGTGGATCATACAGTGATGCTGATAACTTCCAGGTCCAGGCGGGCCTGATGGATCCGGTGACCGGTCTGTTCGGTTCTATTGCCTATCAGAACGAAGGGGTTGATTTGAATGCAATCGCAGCCGCAAACGGTGAAACCGATGACAGCGATGCCTGGTGGTTGAAGGTCGGTATCAAGAAGGCCTTCAACAGCCTGGGTGATACCTCACTGGCCTTCCAGTATGGCAGCTATAATGACCAGTATTCGTTAGGTTTGGGTTCGTTTGGCGTTACCGGTTCCGAACTGGAGCGTATCGGGTTTGAGATGAACCAGTACTTCGGCAGCAGCCTGATCATCTACGGCGTCTGGGAGAACCTCAGCGCGGATGTTGATGGTACCGCTGCCTGCAACGTTGTTGGTGCAACTTGTAACCTCATCAACAATGCGGATGATGTTAATACCTTTACACTGGGTCTGACCTACTTCTTCTAATTATTGATTGTTAGTTAGAGAAGTTACTGGCAGTTTTCTGCCAACTAAAAGGCCTCCTCACTGGAGGCCTTTTTTTATTCCTGGCTAAATCAGTTGTATACTTTATATATAATTTCTTTATCCTGTGCATGTTTTTCCCAATCCGGTTTAATTACTGTAAACTTCCTGGTTGTCATTGTATCTAATGTGTAATTTGCACGAATAAATGAAATGAGAAAATATATTAAATATCAAATTGTTACGCTTTTAGCAGCATTTTATGTTATCTCCGGTCCCCCCCCACATGCCGCTGATGCTGATGTGGTATGGAAATCTGGCCTGAATCTTTATTTCAAACTTAGAGAACAGGATGACACACGGTATGGTAAAAACGATCATCCTGTTGATCTGGATTCAAATACCATCAGCACTGCGCTGGAATCGCTAGTTTATGTAGACGAAGCCCTTTTTACAGGAAATGAAGTTGTTAAACCCGTGTTTCCTTCGCAGCAAATAAAACTTTTGGGTACAAACCTTTCAAAAGGACTGAAACAGGCAAAACCGGATCAGGACATTATTTTTGTCATGGAAAAGAGTTATAAGAAACTTGCTATCCTGACAGAAAGGGCATTGGTGGCAGGGCGTGCATTTTATAAGGACGGTAAGCTTAACCTCATAATTGGCGATTATAATCTGGCCAGGAATGAGGCATTTGAGGCCGTTTACGATCCCTCTGGAAAAGGTAATGTGCCTTATAATTTGAATCACGGTTATCGTTCAAAAAGCACCTCTGGTTTTAAGGAAAATACAATTAAAATAGCCGGCATTGAGAATAAAATTGCAGGTAAACAACGACGCCGGGACTGGTTCGTGATTGATGTTAAAGTCGCTGCTGAGGCAGTGATCGCAGACAAGAATAACAAGAATAAATCCAATGAAGCTGTGAATACAGAAGCTTTCCAGCAGGAAGCTGAGCGTCTCGCCAGGGAACGCCGTCAATTACGCCTGGAGATGGCCAAGATGCGTAAGGAAATGCAAGAGGGTGCGAACAACAAGGAACAGTTAACAATCGAAGAAAGGCTGGCTAATCTGGATGAATTGCGTGAAAAGGAACTTATAAACGAAAATGAATATGAACAAAAGCGGAAAGAAATTCTGGACGATATTTAATTTTGTTCAAGACCTGTTTTTAAAATCAACTTAATAAGTATAATCTCTGGCCAGATCAGTCAACCACGCCAGGTAGAGAAAATTAGGGATTAAAGCCAGGTAATAAATGGCTAACTTGAGATCATTATATCCGGAAATTGAATGTCTGAATCAATCTGAGCTGACGGTTGATAATCACAGGGTTTATTTCGAAGAATCGGGTAATTCAAAAGGTTTACCTGTCATATTCCTCCATGGGGGTCCGGGCTCGGGCAGCAACCCGGATCATCGACGCTATTTTGACCCCCAAAAATACCGAATTGTGAATTTTGACCAGCGTGGTTGTAACCGGTCAACCCCGCAGGGTTGTGTAGAAAATAACACGACCGGGGATTTATTGCATGACATTGAATCCATCCGCCAAAAACTTGAAATTGAACAATGGTTGGTCTTTGGCGGCTCCTGGGGCGCAACGCTGGGCCTGTTATATGCGGAAACTCACCCGGAACATGTGACCGGCATGATCTTGCGCGGAACGTTTCTGGCAAGGCGGGTGGATCTGGACTGGTTTACCAAAAACGGCGCAAACAGGATATTCCCCGATCAATGGGAACAATATATTGACTATATCCCGCCGGAGGAACGGCAGGATCTGGTTGCGGCCTATCATAAACGCCTGACGGACAAGGATGAAGGCATAAGACAGAAATTTGCACGGTCATGGTCGGAGTGGACGACAAGGGTGGTGACCTGGAACCTGACGGAACAGAAAAATGAAGCGGAAGATATCAGCACGCTGGTGAACCAGGTTTCCATCGAAACACATTATGCGTTTAACCGTTACTTCATTCAGGAAAACCAGATACTGGATAACATCTCACAAATACCGGATGTGCCCATTATCATTGTACACGGCAGAAAGGATTTGACCTGCATTCTGGAAGCATCATGGTCACTGCACAAGGCACTTCCGGCAGCAGAACTGGTCATTGTCCCTCATGCCGGGCACCTGGCCGGTGAGCCTGCAATGATCGATGCATTGATTACTGCTACTGACAAGATGACTGGTTTGCTTGGTGATTAACAGACTTGTAATATAATAATTTATCATAAAATTAAACTTCCTCCCCCTTGAAGGGGGAGGATTGAGGTGGGGGTGAAATCTCTGGAATGGCTGAAACTCAACCCCCATCCCAACCTTCCCCCTGCCAGGGGGAAGGCGTTATCGGCAATTGATTCTGTAGAACAAGCAGATATCGTGTATTGTTTGATGTTGATGAAATGATCAGAATCATATTGGTTGAAGATGTGAAGAAACGTAATGAGCGAACCTATTAATTATCAGATTATCAAGCAGGATGGTCACCCTGCATTTGCTGTCGTGCCATATAAGGAATTCATGGCCTTACTTAAAAAATCGGGGAAAGATATTTATTTCCCGGATGAAGTAGTGCGTTTGCATGTAATTGAAGGTATGTCACTGCTCCGGGCGTGGCGTAACTATAAGTGTTTAACACAGAAAGAAGTGGCCAAGAAAGCTGGTATTTCGCAACCGGCACTTGTCCAGATGGAACAACCTGATGCAAATATGCGGAAAGATACCTTGCTTAAGTTGGCTAGGGCAATGGAACTGGATCCGGAACAACTTACTTCATAAGAAGCTATTTCTTTTCTAATTTTTTCTTCATGAATATATCCGGTAGTCATCCCATTATCATGGGAATACTTAATGTAACACCGGACAGTTTTTCCGATGGCGGTCAATATCAAAATGCAGATACAGCAGTAAATCATGCATTACAAATGGTTGAAGAAGGTGCTGATATTATAGATGTAGGTGGAGAATCCACTCGGCCAGGGTCTGAGCATGTTAATGCCTCTGAACAAAAGAACCGTGTACTGCCTGTAATTCAGGCATTGAAAAAGAAAATACCAGAGAAAGTATTAATCAGTATAGACACAACCTTGGCAGATGTTGCCAGTGCAGCGCTGGATGCTGGTGCATCAATTATTAATGATGTATCAGCAGGCCGGGATGACCCCGGCATGTTCAAGCTGGCCGCTCAAAAACAATGCCCCTGTATCCTGATGCATATGCAGGGTACGCCTGAAACCATGCAGGTTAATCCTGTGTATGATGACGTGGTTGAAGAAATCAGGTCATTTTTGCTTGAGCGCTCAGAAATTGCGATCAATGCAGGCATAAAAAAGGAAAATATCATCCTTGACCCCGGTATCGGTTTCGGCAAGACCACAGAACACAACCTTGAACTCATGGCCAACCTGCACCGGTTTGTAGACACCGGTTTTCCTGTTTTACTCGGCGCCAGCAGAAAACGCTTCATGGGTGCATTATGCGCAGGAGCGGCGGCGGAACGGTTAATTGGCGCCACCTGCGCAACAACCACATTAGGTGTTGCGGCAGGCGTGAAACTGTTCAGGGTGCACGATGTCAGGGAAAACCGCCAGGCAGCGGATGTGGCCTGGACGATTTTGAATAGTACCAGCTAAAGTAATTACACTATACAGGTAAACATTCCACCCCCATCCCAACCTTCCCCCTTCCAGGGGGAAGGAGAAAAATATTCTCTCCCCGTTGAGGGGAGAAGAAAAAAACAATTACTTTCCCCTGGCAGGGGGAAGAAAAAATAATTCCCTCCCCCTTGCAGGGGGAGGGCGAGGGTGGGGGTAGAATCTTTACCATGGTCAAATTAACCCGAATCAAGCCACAAGCTAAACACCGCTCGCGCAGGTTACGCCGTGATTTGACAACAGCAGAGCAAATACTTTGGAGAGCACTACGTCAACGGCAAATAGGAAATTACAAATTCCGCCGTCAATATCCGATTGGAAATTACGTGCTTGATTTTGTATGTCTTGAAGCTGGTCTGGTTATCGAGGTGGATGGAGGACAGCATCAAGAAAATACAGGATATGATCAGGATCGTACTTTATGGCTCGAACAACAGGGTTTTCGAATATTGAGATTCTGGAATAATGAAGTGATGAGCAACCTGGATGCGGTGCTGGATGTTATCTGGCGGGAACTGCACCCGGACATTCAACCCCCTCGATAACTGCTCCCGGCGTTATTCTGCGCGGCAAGCCTGTAGTAATAGGTTGTATATTCAGACAATTCATCTATCGTAGTACTTACCGATGCACTGCTTGTTCCACTTGTACTTGAAACTGTTGTCGTACCAATGTATGACCCGCTGTTCACACCATAGTTAAACCAAAAATTGGTGTTTAATCCGTTGGGATTAACAGCGCCGTTTAAAGTAGCTGAATTTGATGTCACATTTGTAGCCGCCTCAGTTGTTACTGAAGGCAAATCTGCAAAGGTTATTTTTGCAATAACAGCATCATAAGTTCCACCTGCGTAACTTCCGTAAATAGCGGATGTTGTTGGAAAGTTTGTCGAAGTTGTATAGCCGCTAATATAAGTGTTACCGGATGTATCTGCAACAATTCCACTACTATAATCATCACCGCTTCCACCCAGGAACGTTGAAAAATCAAGATTGTTACCCGACGAGTTCAGCTTCGCAACAAAGGCATCGTATGTTCCACCAATAAAACTGCCATAAATTGCAGATGCTATAGGAAAATTGTTAGATGCAGTATATCCTGTGACATAAGAATTTCCTGAAGTATCTGCAGTGATCCCAGTACCCTGATCGCTACCGCTACCTCCAAGATATGTAGAATAAACAAAACTAGTGCCTGAGCCATTTAGTTTTGATACAAATGCATCATAAGTCCCACCTGAAATGCCCCCATAAATGGCAGATGAGGTTGGGAAATCTG
>Ga0209521_10000045_pt1 | contig 67533 bp, 85 predicted proteins | sample Rifsed19ft4_FD_184016 | JGI IMG/M metagenome (GOLD analysis project Ga0209521, IMG submission 184016) | Soil microbial communities from Rifle, Colorado, USA - sediment 19ft 4 (version 2) | ecosystem: Environmental > Terrestrial > Deep subsurface > Rock core/Sediment | place: Rifle, Colorado...
TTTCACAAAAAGATAAGACAAGCTTCCTGTAAGGGCATGTCCTATGTGGAAAGGGCCAGACGCAGAAGGAGCGAATCTCATGATAACTTTCCCTTTTTTTGCGCCAGGCAGCTCGGGAAGTCCTTCGCGCCCTTCTCTGTGGGAAGTTTTAGATTCTAACTTAGAAAACTCCTTAATCTGCTCCTCAACTGGTAATTTGTTTACCTCAGCAACTATATTATTAATCTGTTTTGAGAATTTCTTTACCTCGCTGGGTTTCAATCCTTCATTGAAAAGGGCAGAGATTACAGAACCAGTTCTCGCAACCCCATCATAAGCAACAGCATTTTTCAGGGCATAGGCTCTAGCCTTTTTTTCCAGGTCTTTCATACATGAAAAAATGATAATGGATTTATATATATTTTTAATTTGATAAATCTAATACATATTTATCCAATAATCTAGTTTTTCAGCTCTTATTTTTAAAAGGTTAAATCCTCTTCACATCGAGTTTTCTCTCAAGAACCTCGAGCCTCTGCTGCAGGTGGTAAATCTGGTTTCCTATGTCTTCTACCTTTTCCGTCATTTCCGTTATCCTTTTTGCCAGTCTTTTCTTTTTCTCCTCTGCTGAAGAGAGGTCGAGCGTGGTTTCTGAAGAGCCTGCTGCAGGGGAATCAAAAAAAGAGAAAGGGCCTGCCCCTGAGGAAGCAGAAGAGTTTTTCTGCAAAGCCCTCGCCTGCTCTGCTTTCTCTATCTGCCTTTTGTAATTCTCTGTGAGATCCAGTATTTTCTTCTTTCTCCCAAAACCAAAAAATCCCATGTAGTGAATAAGAAGAAGATATTTATAAGGATTTTGTAACCAAGATTCTATTTATAGCATTTATCTTTTTCTATTTGTAAGCATAGCAAAAGTGTGTAGTCGATAAAAACGCTATTTTTTTCTTTAATGTAAGATAATCTTTGAACACTCTACTAGCAATATTGTCAAATCCCTGTTTTTGTTTGTTAGTAAGATTAAAGTAACTACCTATTGTTTTTAGCCTTCCAACTGCATTTTCCAGAGTATAATGAGACGTATATTTTTTACTAAAATGTCCTACTCTCTGAAAACTATATCTACGCAACAATTCCACACATTCTCTTGGGGTGATCAATACTCTCGGACCTTTATACTTTGGGTTAAATTGTCTAAATATTTTTCTTCTTAAATATATATCCTCTTTGTCCATTTGCTTCCAGTATATAAAAAATAATCCATTTGGTCTTAAAATTCTTTTAATGTTTTTTATTGTCTTTCTGGTTGCAAACCAATGAAAAGCATTCCCTATTGTTACAATATCAAATGAGTTATCTTTAAATGGCAAATTTTCAGCCTCGCATTTTTTATAGGCTATAGGTAGATTATGATTAAGAGCATTCTTTTTGGCTTGAGATAACATTCTTAGGTCATGATCACACCCAACAACTCTTACGCCTCTCAAGCGAGCAAGCGGTTCAGTGGATTTACCGGTGCCACAACCGATATCTAGAATGTCAGAGATCTTATTGGTTTTAACAAGACTAAATAGCATGTCATAAAATTCTCTAGGATATCCAGACCTATATCTATCATAGGCTTCTACTTGGGTTCCAAAACATTTTCCTATTTTTTGTATAATTCTTGTCTTTAACATTTTTAATCAAGCCCCTTTTGTAAAGTGTAAAGGTTATAATAAATTCCCTTTTTCTTCATAAGCTCTTCATGATTTCCAAGTTCTGCAATCCTTCCCTTATCAAGAACAACAATCTTGTCGGCGTTTCTGACTGTTGAAAACCTGTGGGCTATTATTATTGTTGTTTTTTCCTTAATTAATCTGTTAATGCCTTCCTGAACTTTTTTCTCTGATTCTGCATCAAGCGCGGCAGTCGGCTCATCAAGAATCAATATCTTGGGATTTTTTAGAAAAGCCATTGTTATGGCAACCCTTTGCCTCTGGCCCATGGACAACTTGACGCCTTCTTCTCCAACCTTTGTCTGATATTTTTTTGGAAGCTGATTTATGAATTCGTCTGCAGAGGCGGCTTTTGCCGCATCAGCAATCTGTTTTTCAGTTGCTATTGGATTTGCATATCTCAGATTATTTATCATTGTATCATTAAACAGATTAAGATCCTGGGGAACTACTGCAATTTGATCTCTCAGCCATTTTAATTGTAATTCAGAAATATCAACTCCATCAAGAGTTATTTTTCCCTTTCCAGGCTGGTAATATCCCATTACCAATTCCGCCAGCGTTGTTTTTCCAACGCCACTTTTTCCGACAAGGGCGACGCTTTCTCCAGGATTGATTTTAAGATTTATTCCTCTGAGAACAGGCTTTCCCTTTATATATCCAAAATCAAGGCCTTTGAAAAATATTTCTCCCTTAACTTCTTTCAGGATTTTGTTTCCATGCGACATTTTTTCCGGGGAGATCTTTCTCAGTTTCAGGAATCTTCTTATTGCAACACCAGCTCTCTTATATCTTCTATATATCATTCCAAAAAATCTGAATGGGCCGAATGCCAAATTTATGTAGCCAAAGAACATAACAAATTGGCCAGGGCTTAAGTTTCCTTCCCTTAGGAAAAATATTGCAGAGCCAAGGACAGCAACAAAACTGATGCTGTATATTATTCCCTGAACAACAGAAAGTTTTCTTGATTTAGAGGCCGCATTTTTTACAGCAGGAAGAATTTTTCCAACAAGCGACTTAAAAAATCTTTCTTTTTCCACATTTTCCATTACAAAATTCTTAACAAGAAAAACATTATACAGCTTGTCATAAACATTTCCATATTGTTTTTCATAAACTTTATTTGCTATTCTGTGGGCTGCAATCTCTGGCTTTACAAACCTGATAGTAAATAAAGCATAAACAACGAAAGAAATAAACACAATTAAAGCAAGCTGCCATTTTATTATGAACATGGCTATTAAGGAGAACAAAAGCATCAGCAATTGCGGCGAAACATCTGCAATGGTTTCAATAATTTCCTGTAATGACCTTGAACCCCTAGAAATCTTCTGAAGAATTTCTCCTCTTTGCTCTTTTTTGTGGAATAAAATCGGAAGAGTCAGGAAATGGGAATATGCCTCTGCTTCTGCTTCCTGGGACATTTTTGTCCCAAGAACTTCCCCCATGTAACCAGTCATATTTGAAACATAAGTTGAAATTAAACTTAACACAAGCCATAGCCCAATAAGAGAAAATAGAATATTTGTAACAGTGTCTGGTATTATTGCAAGATCAAAAAGCTTACCATAAATATAAGGAGTTATAACTGTTAACAAGGCTCCAAAAGTTGCCACTATGATTATTCTAACAAGCTGCTTTTTGTTTTTCTCGAAAATATCAAGAACAAATTTAGTTGAGTTATTCATTTTATAAAAAGAGATAAATAGTTTATAAAGTTTAATTATCATAGTCGAAGATTAATAAAATTTATATACTCCCCACATCTATATTCTGCATGCAACAAGAACTCTCTGATGAGAATGAATTAGATGATTTCGATTACGAAAATGATGATGATTTCTTGGCAGATTTTTTTGAAGATAAACAATAAATATTTCTAAAGAAACATTTTTTAAACAGACAAATCTTTATTTTTACCATGACAGCAAACATAGCCCAGATACTTGGGAAAATAAATCCTGGGAAATACGCGGAAAACTCAAAAGAGCTCTTAAAAAAATACAAGAATCAGATGAATATTCCGGCAGAGGAGGTAAAGGAGCAACCGCTTGCAAAACACGGGCTCGTTTATGATTCTTCCTCAGAGACCCTGGAGCCGGTTTATTTCTTTATCCTTGATTTGATGAATGACTTCGGATTTGAGACAGAAAAAATAATAGACAACTTCACATCTTCCCCTGGCTCAGGCCATTTCGCAGAGTTGGGGCAAAGGGCCACGGTAATGCAGCAGCAAGCCACGAAAATTCTCGGTGATGTGAACACTGTCCTGAGGAGCGTTTTAAATGTGATATATGACCTTAAAGAATTCAGAATAAGGCTGAGCCATTACGATGCCTTAAAAGATAAAAACAAGAAAGAAGCAGCTATCCTCGCCCTGAAGCAGATATTCATGGACAAGGTCGATATCAACAAAGGAAACTCCAGCATAAAGGCGCTGGCCATCAGCCAGGCAGGATATCAGACATTGATAGATGCTTTTCTTTTTTCCAAAGATGTGAAAGACGTAGACAAACTGGATTTGAATGACAGGGTAAAAAGAATTCTTCGCCCGAGAATTCTGGAATTTGGGGACTGGCTGGAGCACTCGGAAAAAGAGCTGAGAAAGAGATACGAGCTGGAAAGAAGTTATCTTCAAAGCCAGGTCAATTCCATGAAGCTTTATGCCCGCTGGGCTAAGCCTTACCTAAGGGCGGCACAGCAGTTGGAGATGAAGGAGGTTGGCCGAGAGCCTGCGCTCGTCAAGGCGTTCAACACTATTCTCTTGGAACTAACTCTTCTCGGGAAACAGAAACTAAAACCGCAGGAAGAAGCCCTTTCCGGGATGCTTCCGAAGGAATTTGAGAGGCTGAAAATCAAGAGGGATTATTATTTTTGCACCCTTGTGGAATTCAAGTTCCGCGGCATTCCCCAACGTGTTTCCCAGCAGGCACACTATGCTTTTGGCGGAAGAGCTGAAATCTCCTTCAAGGCGTATGTCCTCAACTCAGAGGAGCTGGAAAAATTTGAGGAAGAGCTCGAGGCTTCTGACGTAGAGGATGTTTTGAGACTCATCGAGGGAGCCACAGGGGAAAGCCTGGAAAAAATCCAGGACGAGATAAACTTCTTCCTCGAGGAAAAAGATGAAAAAGAAATGAAAGAGCAGAAAACAGAGAAAGCAGAGGAAAAATCAACAGACCAATCAAATCCTTTTGTGGCATTGGTCGGAGGCTATGGCAAACCGAGTGCTGAACCTAAAGAAAAAAAAGGAAAAAAAGAAAAATGGTGGCCTGAAAAAGAATCTTTTGCAGAAGAGGCGAGTCTAAGGCCGCTCGCAGAAGAAAAAGCAAAGGAAACAACGTTCAAGATTTTTGACACCTACAAAAAAGCCCACGGAATGCCTTCTTATACCTGATTCTTGAATTTTACCACGAGAATCTTTATAAATTTCTCTTCATAAAAATTAAGAATCTCCATGGGTTTGGAAAAAAAGACAAGCATTAAAAGAATATTAGAAATAACGCTTTTGGTAAAATTGGGATTAGCTGGAATTGCCCTTTCCATGGCTGCGCCATACGACAAGCCAAAATGGTATGAAACCGAATGGAAAAGAATGCAGAAATGCACCCAAATAAAAGCCAGTGAGCCATATTACTTAAAATTAAATTGGCCATTAAATAACGGACTTCCATGTTTTGGTATGAGCAAAAGATTTCAGAGGTGGGGCTGTGGAGGAACTTATGTGCCGGGATTTCATACAATACTGATACCAGAAAACAACATCAATAATAAAGATTTAGTAAGACATGAACAAGTGCATGCTTTGGGACTGGAACACGGAGCATTTTTAGAAAGATGTGGGGTTTATTTCAATGACTAACTTTATATATTTCTTCTGCTTTTCGTGTTAATGCCAAAAACGAAAGAAAATCGTCCAATTATGACCAATTTAAGGAAGAAAAATCAGGAAAAGAAAATTAGTGAAGAAAGACTCTCGGAATTGGGCTCCTTATTTAAAAATCCTGAAACAGAGGGACACGAGGAGGAATCAGAGCTCGAAGAGGAAGTCGACGATTCAAATCTGAACCTTAATGCTTTGGAATTTCATCAGTTTATGGAACTCCAGGAAGGACAAACTGCCGGAGCGCCTATTCTTGAAAGGATTGCGGGAAGCCAGCCAAGGCCGATTTTCGTCGGTGGAATTCCGAGGGAAACAGGAACAACCGCTGGCACCGAGGAATCAAAAGATGAATTCAAATATGTTCAAGGAGCTGCAGGAAACGGGGAACCAAAATATTTTGCAGAGCCGGGAGCAAGAGGCATGCCAGAAAGAATAGATTTAACACAGGCAGGAAGAACCGGTGGTTTTAGGGAGGAAATCAGTCAGGAAAGATTTTTCATGCAATCAGAGCCAAAAATCGAATCCCAAAGCATAGAGAGATTTGAAAGTCCGGAAAGGTTTAATACAGAAAGGGAAAGGCAAGAAAGGAGGAATAATCCTTTCGAAAGGCCAGAGGCAAAATACGAAAAATACAGGCCAAAGTTGCCGAAGAGTTGATTTTATTTCGGCAATTTAGTTAAAGATTCTCATAATGACATAAACAACCAAGACAATTTTATTATAATAAATTATAACTTCGTCGTAAACTATATAAATTAATCTTGGTTACCAATAAACATGGCAGAAAAAAGAGGCTACAGAATCTCTGACATCTATCAGGGGGGATATTCCAGCTTGGATCCTTCCAACAATTACATAACTGCAGGAAGTCTTGGAATGACGACAGACCCGAGATCTGCAAACATTCTTCAGGAAGTTTCTTTAAAATTGTCTTCCGGCGTAAAGCAGGTTGAAATCGAAGCTGTTTCCCCCGAGATTTTTGATTCAATTCCAAAGCAGCAGCTGAGAGAAGTTAATCGTTTGAGTAAGCTGACAGGAGTGGATGTTTCCATACATGCTCCTGTTTCAGGAATGAATGTTTCCGGGATAACCCAGCAAGGATACAGCGAAACAGACAGAGAAGCCATGGAAAGAAAAGTCGCAGATATTCTCATAAGAAGCCATGACCTCAATCCGGAAGGAAATATTCCTGTAAATTTCCATTCTGCAGAAGGAATACCCGGAAGCCAGTTGCTTCCCCCCTCAAAAAGAAAGCTAGGGGAAAAATACCAGAGAATGATTATCATAAACCAGCAAACAGGAAGGCTTGCTCCCCTGGAACCGGAAATAAGATATTATCCGGAAGCAGAAAAATTAGAGCCACAGCGTCTAACTCCGGAACAAGAACTTGACATACATAACAGAACAGAATGGGATAACTCAATTTCCCAAGTCATATTTAATAAAGAGAGGGCTGATGAAATCCTTGAAGGCCACCAACTTCTCATCCAACACCTATTTGAGGATTTAAAGACAGGAAAACTCCGTCAGGGCGAGCCCCTGTCTCCGGAACAGGAAGCAGCTTTAAGGCATTATAGGAATGCAGAGGCATATCTCCAGGATTTGAATAAACAAATCAATACCTTTTTCAGCAGGGCTTACGAATTCGGAACAGAGCATCAGAGAGAAATTCTTAAGACATATTCGGAAAAATTCAAAAAAGACCTGGCTGACAGCCCTGACCTATTTTTACAATCCAAGGCAATGCACAACCTTCTTCATGGTCTTAAGAATCCGCAGGTTGCCCCGAACCTGTATGTTCCTATAGAAAAGTTTGCAATAGAAAAATCCTCTGAAACTTTTGGAAAGGCAGCATGGGATACCTACAAGAAGTTAAAAGGAAAAAATATTCCGATTCTTACAATAGAAAACCCTCCTGCAGGCTTCGGATTGAGCACAGGAGAAGACATAAAAAATCTTGTTGAAAAATCCAGGGAGCAGTTCGTGAAAAAAGCTGTTGCTGATGGCGGGCTTTCAGAGAACGAAGCAACAAAACAGGCCGAGAAGCTGATTGGTGCAACGTGGGATGTCGGCCATATAAACATGCTCAGGAAATTCGGCTACAGTGAAAAAGAAATAATAGAAGAAACAAAGCATGTTGCTCCTCTTCTGAAACATGTGCATCTTTCTGACAACTTCGGCTTCGAGCATACAGAGCTTCCGATGGGAATGGGAAATGTTCCTTTAAAGGAAATGATGAAAAAGCTCGGAAAAAAAGGATTTGAAGCCAGGAAAATCGTGGAGGCAGCTGCCTGGTGGCAGCACTGGAAGACTCCTCCTTTCCAGGAAACTTTGGAGGCAGTTGGCTCGCCAATCTACGGAATGAAAATGGCTCCTTACTGGTCTCAGGCACCTGGTCTTTATCAGGGATATTTTTCAGGCTACGGGCAGATGTTTCCGCAGGTACATTACGAAACTTTTGGCGCTGGCTTCTCAAGGCTTCCTCAAGAGCTCGGCGGGCAGGTTCAGGGCGCACAGGGAAGCAGGATGTCCGGAAGGCCGATGGAGTAAATTTTTGAATTTGTATATTTAAAAAATAGCCTCACTTCGTTCGTTTTGTGTTAAAAGTATTATAATAACAATCCGAGTGAATGAAATGAACGAGCAATATTTAAAAAGTATATTCAATCATATATATTATAAGATATAAAAGAGGGTTGATGATGGCAAAAAACAAAAATAAAAAAACTGCCTCTAAAAAAACAAAATTTCCGAAAGATGTTCCGACACTGCAGCTGAAAAAAGAGTCTGATATTGCCATGGATTTCGCAACCAAGGCTTACAGAAAATTTGACAAGCTCGTGAAATCCGTCGTTCTCTTCGGCTCGACGGCAAAACAGACAACAGTAACAGGCTCTGACATCGACATAATAATCCTTCTTGATGACGTTTCTGTGAACTGGGACGAGGAGCTGATCGCATGGTATCGCGAGGAGCTGGAAAAGATCATAAAGGCAAATCCCTATCAGCAGAGCCTTCACATAAACACAGTAAAGCTTAGCACGTGGTGGGAAGATTTGATGAGGGGTGATCCTGTGGTTCTCAATATCCTGAGATACGGGGAGGCGATGATAGACTTGGCTGGCTTTTTCAATCCTCTCAAAAGCCTTCTCCTTCGTGGAAAAATAAAATCAACCCCAGAGGCAATTTACTCTGCGCTTCAAAGAGCTCCAATGCACATCATGAGGAGCAAGGTCTCTGAGTTAAATGCCATAGAGGGATTGTACTGGGCAATGGTGGATTCTGCGCATGCGGCTTTGATAGCTGCGAACATTCCTCCGGCATCCCCTGAGCACGTGGCAGTTGATTTAAAAACGACTTTTGTCGATGCAGGAAAACTAAAAATGAAGTATGTCGTCTGGTACCGTGACCTTCTCATGTTACACAAAAAAATCGCTCACGGAGAAATCAAAAACCTGAGGGGCGTTGAGATAGATGCCTGGCAGGACCGTGCCGAGGAGTTTCTGGAAACAATGGCAAATCTCGTGAAGGATTTGATTGAATAATCAATAAACATCGAGAATTTTACCCAAATCTTTTCTGGATTTTTCTCTTTCTTCTCTGATTGTCCTGATTGTTATGGCAGAAGAAGCTCCAAGCGCAGCCCCAACAGCAAGACTTACAGGAGAAAGAACAAATCCAGGCAAGGAAAAAATCCATTTCATCATTTCTGTTTCCAAATTTTCAGATTCAAAAGGAAAAGCTAAATATCTGGTTGCCACAACAGGAGAAAATAGCCCCGCAACCAGTCCAGTATAAACGTTTAGTCTTTCCCTAATATTAAACCAAGCTCCTTTTAAAATTTGATCAGCATACCCTAATGGACCTCTGATCCTCGTGATATCTACATCAAATTGTTTTAATTGATCGTTAACTCTCATTTTACCTTCTTTTATCAGAAGCTTCACATCTCTCAACAACTTTTTCCAGATCTGCCCTAGTTAATTTAGAAAGCATAACCTGGTCCGAGGTTCCAAATTTCTGTTCAAAGCACTCGATTGCCTGATTATAGAGTTTTCTTCCTTCTTCTTGCCTTTGTTTATATATTTGTCTCAATTCCAAAGGATTTGATACTCCTGTGGCAAGATAACCTCCCCCATAAATAAGGGGTGCAGTAGTTATCAAAGAAATTCCGGCAATAGCAATCAAATTTTTAAGCGTTCTCATTTTGGTTTTTTAAAAAGGCATGCCCTTTGCCCTTCTCCTTTTTCTTCTTGTATCTCTGTCTTTCTTTTCCTGCGGGATATCTCCATCTTCTTCTTTCTTTTCTTTTTCGTAGCCTTTTTCAAGCAATGCCATGTAATAAGGCCTTATGTTTCTCTTCCAAATATCATTTTTTTCCTTGTCAGAATAACTTTCTTGATCCAGCTCTGTTTCAGCTTCCTTCAGGCTTTCCTCGAAAACTTCCTTTAAAAATTCGCTTCTTGGATTTCTCTTTTCATCAAGCATGATTGCTCTTAGCTTTGCGTTAGCAGAATTCAGATATGACTGGAAAATTAGCCTCAAATCGCTTTCGCCATGCCTCATATAGGAAATCTGAGCCCATTTCGGGAAGTTCTTAACTTTTCCGCCAACATACTCAGCCATTTTTTCAGGGTCTTCACTTGCCTCGGCAAGTTTTCTGTTTTCGTTCATGACTTCAACAAATTCATCATGCTCCCTGTTTCCTGTTTTGTATAATGGGACTCTTTGGACCAAACCAACATAGTCTTCAGATTTGAGTTTTCCGTAAAGTGTTGAAGAATGCTCACGGGCATATTCTCCGAGATGATCATGCTCTTCAGATAAGGCACCTTCCAAATCAGATCTTGGAGATCTGTTTGCCTTAAAATAATACTGGGGATTCGTACGAAGCAAGTCTCCGGCGTCTTCCCGTACACCTGTATTTTCCGGGTCTTTTTGGATAGTCTGCAGCCATTGCCCTATATCTCTAAAAGTTTCATAATGCTGAATAAGTTTTCTTCTATCGTACCCTCTTCCTAACTCTATCGGAGTATAGATTGGCATTACAGGGTCATGTTCTTGTGTTGCTACTTCTGGTGTCATTTTAATTTGTGTTTGGTTGTGGTTTATTTTGCGGAATTCTGTTTTCTAGAATTGTTAAATCAGAACTAATTGCTTGGTACTTACTATCCACTCTCTTTTGCATTTCGGGGGACATAACTCTGCCTTTAGCTCCTCTTAGGATTATTGTACCAGCCCGTTCAGAGCCATAACTAACACTCACTTCAGCATTTTTTCCATGTTCTGCATAAAATTTTTCCATCAAATCAGCAGTCACGAATGCTCTTGTTTCATTACTATTAATATCTGGTAAGGTAGGATCAAATGGTTCCCCCCTATAAATCGTAGGAGGACCAACCACATATATTTCTACATCTCCGTCTTTATCATTGTCATAAAATTTTTCCACTAAAATATTATCAGTAATTCCGTCATATCTAATCAAGGTTGCTCTATTAGCTCTATCTTTGGGATTAGCATCGCCACATCCTGTAAGAGTCAAAGCAGCCAAGCCAGTAGCAAATGCTAATGCTCTTGCACCTTCCTTTGCTCTTTGATATAGGTTTTGTGTCATTTTATTAGTTACCTCTTTGATTGCTATTTAATTCTCTAGAAGGACATCTCTCTGCAACTTTTATGTTGAGTCCTTCAGAAGCAGCCACACTATTTCTGAAAACTAGTGCAAAAGTTCCTAAAACTCCTTGTTTAGCTACACAAGATTTGCCTGTAAGTCCGCATCTATAATCTCTAAGTGGTTCAAAAGTTCCGCTATATCCCGTGGGATAGTTCTCTAAGTAAAGGTGACTACACACTTCCTTTTTCAACCTTTCTTGAAGTATTAAGTCTCCTTCAGTTAGTTGTTTCCGTTCTTCACTAACTCTTCTTGGTGCTATAACGACTGGTGCTATTCCTATCATAGTTTTCCCACAAAATACAACTTTATAAATCTTCCTATTTTGTTACTACTTAACAATTACTTCTGGCTTCCTGAACTCGTAAACTACCTTTGTCCTGCAGGGAAGCTTTGGCTTTACCCTTCTGAGGATTTCCCTTACCGTCTGGGAAGCCTTCTCGCTGGCAGTTGCAATCATGAAAATCCCGCTTCCTTCCTTAACCAGGGCTGCTTTTCCAACAGATTTCCCGAAAGAGAGCTGCATCCCTGTCTGCATCCTGTCTGAGCCTGCTCCTGTAAGCATCTTGTTCTCCCTCTGAATGTGATGAGGGAAAGGGATGACCCTGAAGAAATACTGACCTGGAAGCTCTGTATCCAGCTGCTTGTCTATGTATTGCCTGCTTGCCTCCAGGGCGTTATGCCTTATCTGGGCGCTTTCCTCAGAAACCATGGTCAGGATATGAGGAAGCCTTCCTTCCCTGACCATTGCCCAAGAGCCCATCGAGAATTTGACAATAGACTGGGGAGGAACTGTCTTTATGTAGGATTTCCCTTTCTTGCTGCTTATCCTCGTGAAGGGAACAACGTGCTTCTTTGTATATGACGATGCTTTTCTTAGTGCCATGGTAAGACACCTACGGTTTCTTTAATTCGCAACTTCTCTCGTTGTGAATTATGTAATTTAGTCTCATGAAATTGCTCACCATCAACTTCCCTTAAGTTTACTTTATTTATCATTTTACTTTATTTCGACACTTGTGGTGATTGCCTGTCCGGGCAAGCCTCGCTCGAAAATCGCCCTTACTAGCCCTTTGCTTCCATGGGCTCCTGAAATTTTGCCATTGATTATTTTTCCTGCAGGGGATTTCCAGGCAACCTCTTTCCCTATGAACTTTTCCGCCTCTTTCCTGTTTTTGCAGCCATCAGGCTCTATCAAAAAGTGCCTTTCATGAATCGTTGTCCTGCCTCTCCTGAATTGGATGACTTTTCCGTGCGTCATAGTTAATTAATTGAGAAATTGGTTTTTAAAGTTTCTGTGTGCGATGCGTTTAAAATCATTACATAAACAGAAACCTATATTAAATCCGTATCAATCGAAATACAATGTTCTTGTTAGCCCATTTAGCTCTCGGCTTGATAATAGGAAAACTAACACAAAATTACCCCATAGCTTTGATTGGCGCTTTATTCGTGGATGTTGATCACCTGCTTCCATTTATAAGGCATAAAATTTTATTCAGCTGGAAAAAATTTTGGAAGACCATAACGAATCCAAAAAGCTATCCTAATCTAGATAAAAGAAACTACCTTCATTCTATTTTTGCCTTTATTTTAATTAATTCGGCGATATTCCTGTTTGATTACAGAATCGGGATTATATTCTCCCTCTCATATTTGGGTCATTTATTGCTGGATTCCTTGGATGGTTCAGATTTTTACCCTCTTTATCCGATAAAAAGAATAAACATGAAAGGGCCGATAAGATATTTCTCTAAAGCCGAGTTTGTTTTGACCTTGATTCTTTTGGCTATGCTGTTTTTTATATGATATCAGAGAATTATCTCAAACTCTCCGAGCTCTTTTCTTACAAGCTCGAAAACCCTCGGGTTTATCTCCAGGGATTTTGAAAGTTTTTGATGCTCTACACACTCTGAGACTTCCTTCATATCAGAATCAGAAATAACATTTGTTAGCTTCCTGATTTTTCCATCAATGAAAAGGAAACTTGCCGAGTTGCAATGCAACAGCTCAGCCACAGCATGTTTTCCGTCTTTCTGGTACCTGAGCCTCATCCTTCCCTTTTCCATTCCGATAAGGTCGCTTCTCTGGGAATAATCTATCAGGTCACTTATAAGAATAGAGGCGTTTTTCCTTGCTTCATCGACTTTCCTCGAATCCAGCTTTCCTTTCCTGAACTCTGCTTTTGCAGTTATGACATCCCTTAAAATCTTCAGATGATTCTGCGTGAACTTTCCAGCTTTCACGAGGTTTTCAAATGCAGAAACAGCCTCTGCCTGAGTCTTTTTTCCAGAGACAGCTTCCAGCAGGTTGAAAATGTCCCTGTAAATCTGCTCTATGGTTTTTTCCTGAGCCCTTTTTTCTATCTGCTTTCTCAATTCCTGGAGCCTTTTCAGATAATCCTCTGTGTCAGAAAGCATCTTGTCCAGCTCTGCTCCCTTGATTTCCTTGAGCTTTTCGTGCTCGAAATCCTTATATGCCTGGATTATGTTTTCCAGGATAGTGATATATTTTTTCTCGAGCATTTTTTCCTTGTCGACAAATATCTTCTTCATGTCACTGGCGGTCTGCTTGGGAGTCGGAGGAGCCAGTCCATAAAGCATTAACAAAGCCTGGCTCGGAGTCGTGATGCTCCAGTAAATATCGTGAATCAAAATATCGAGAAGCGCCTGCTTTGCCCTTTTCACCGACTTGTCACCCATTGACATGAACATGTCTATTGCCTCTGGGGAAGGCTTCAAGCGTCCCATTTTCAGAAGGGCTTTCCATGGAAGGAAAGTTCCCTTGTCGTACAAAGGAACTCCGTCACGGATGAAAGTGAACATTACAGGATGCGCGTCCTTAACGCTTTCCCAAAAATCAGTAAGGAGATAAACCTGCACATTCAGGATGTTTTTCTTTGAGCCGGCGAGCGCAGTAGCCTCTGAAATATACTGGAAAATCATGCCCCTCAGCCTTTCTTTCAATTCGAGGCGCGGCATCCTCTTCACATCTGTGTCATTTATTATTATGAACGCGTCAACGTCAGATTCCTTGACAGTATCTCCCCTGACCATGCTTCCTGCGATGACGTAAGAAACAACATATTTGTCAAACTTTTGGAGGACAAGGGCTTTATGGATTTCTGCAACCCTCAAAGACTCGAGGATTCCTTTGTCATGCAAAGGATAGGACATTCCTATCGCAGAAACAAGCTCGAACTTGCTGTCCAGGCACGCTTCCCAGATATCAACAGGAGTTTTCAGATAGAGCCAGACCTCTTTTTTTATCTTGTCAATTTCGGCAATCAGCTCTTTCTTTATCTTGGGAATCTCCTTGAATTTTTCCTCAGGGACGATTATGTAAATATGATTTTTTTTCTGCAGTTTTTCCAGCTCTTCGGCTTTAACCCCCTCGCCAAGTTCGTCTTCTATGAATAGTTTCACAGCCTGCGGAGCAATTATCCCTATTGCCTGGACAAAAGGATATTTTTTCACGATTGCGGCCTTTATTTTGTCAAATTCCTTTTTCATCTTCTCCATTTCCCTCTGGAGCTTTTCTGTTCCCTCGGGAAGAACTGGTTTTTTTGCAGAATACTTTGTATCCAGGTTCATTCCCGGAATTTCCTGGGCGCTCTCGGGCTTGCTTTCTGTCTGCCTTGTTTTGTCACTTTTCATAGTGAAAATTGAGAACTATTGCTTATAAACTTTCCTGAACCAAAACCTTAAAAGTAGTTTTTTCCATCTAAAAAGGAAGGTTGAATGTCAGGATATCAAGGAAGGTTAAGCGAAGGAAACCTTGGTGTCCTCGCGGTCCTGTAGTCTAATGGCAGAACACCTCGTTTACACCGAGGAAGAGCAGGTTCGATCCCTGCCAGGACCATATTCTAAAATTTTAAATATACATAAAATTTTCATATTTCATGCGCTGTTGGTTTAGTGGTAGAATATCTCGTTGCCAATGAGTTAAAATTAAGATTTTAACTTACACTAACCTCTCCCTTGAGGAATAGAAAAAGCAAAGACGAGGTGACCCGAGTTCGATTCTCGGACAGCGCATTTTATTTTAGAATATCTCTTACCCTGTTTGTCAATTTTACAAGCGGGCTTGGCTCTGCATGCTTAACCCCCCCTTTTTTAGATTTATATCTGCCAATATTCTCCAGTTTGAAACGGTGTGCAAGTCTTCTTAATAAAGATGATTCATATCTCCTTTCTTCCCCTGTTTCAGGGGTTGGAATTTCATGGAGCCTGAAATCATCCCTGCCAATCAGTCCCTTTTCCACAGCCTTTTTGTGAAATTCGTTAAACCTTCTGAAATGTCCGTGATATGTTGCAACTCCTATGTCAAGAGGCCCTGTTCTTCCTTCTTTCTCCGCCCTCTGTTTTATCTTTTTAAGGGAATAAAGAGTATTTTCAAGAGTATCGTGAGATTGGCCTTCAATCAGCATATCCTGGGGGATAACGTCGTTGTTTTCTCTTAGAATTTTGTAAATTCCATATGGCTGGCTTCTTCTTATTCCTTCTAGGCTGCCATGAGGATAATGTCCGCTTATAACCAAATAACCATGATCTTTCAGCCTTCCTTTTGATCTTTTAGCTGTTTCTGCCCTTACTCTATCTTCTTTTAAATCTCCGGTAGGAATAATAATTGCCTCAAGAGTTTGTCTGCTTGCAAAAACCAAGGTTGAAAGAATGAAGAAAACCAGCCCGAAAATGAAGCTTATTGAAACATCTGTGTTGATTCCAATTATGCCCCCGGAAATTGTCGGATTGAACGAGTCAAAAAGAAAAGCCAAGGAGACAAAAAGGAACAGCAATCCCCAGCTATTTTTATGTCTCATAATTTGATTAAGGAAAAAGCTTATAAAAACTTAATTATAAAAAAGATGATGAATCAAACCTTGTTCAGAGATTTAAAGAGGGAAATAAAGAGAGACTATGGACTTACAAAGAAATCTATAAGATTTATACCTTTCGAGGATTGGAGAAAAAAAATAGAAGGATATGATACCCAATTCCCAGAAGAATATCAAAGAAATTTGATTTTTCTTAGAAATAAAATGAATCTTTCTCAATTAAAAAGAATAAATAACCCTAATAAAAAACTAATATTGTTTGTCGGAATTCCGGGTGCGGGCAAAACAACTTTGTCTGAAATAATTCAAAAAGAAATTCAAAACACAATCCTATTAAGAGGACATGATCTAGTTGACTTGTTAGGCCTATATGGAAAAAATTTGAAAAAGTACAGACAAATATTAAGAACGGGAGGATTTGAATACCCTGACCCATGGTATATATCTTATTTTTATCAGGAACAGCTGACGCGTGAATGTCTTAATTTAGGATATAACGTTGTATTCGATGATCATATAAGGACGAGAGCAAACAGAATGGGATACTATCATTTAGCTAGAGCTTGTGGTGCAGAGATTATCTTTGTTCAAATAGAGGCTCCATTCGAAACTTATGTTAAGAGAGAGGACGGGGAAATTAATGGTAAAAAATTAAAATTCTTAGGAAATATGGTCTTACAAACTGAGGATATAAATGTAGAAGAAAAAAGAAAATATGATGGTATAATTTCTGTAGATGGAATGGCAGATATTCGTAAGATAAGGAAAAAACTTATTTCAAAAATCAGGGGTTTTTGACTTTTTTAATCATTTTGGTTGGAAACCAAGAGACAGAATATAAAAAGTATTCTGCTTTCTAGTTTTAAGCCCGGATGGCAGAGTGGTTATTGCACGCGGCTCGAACCCGCGGCCCTTCGGGGCATCTAGGTTCAATTCCTAGTCCGGGCGTTTCCGATAATTTTATAAAAAACTCTTTCTATGGGTTTTCATGTTCAACCTTCCAAAGCTTCCTTATGCTTACGATGCACTTGAGCCCTTCATTGATGCAAAAACAATGGAGATACACCATACGAAGCATCATCAGACTTACGTTGACAAGCTGAACAAGGCTCTTGAAAAATATCCGAAGCTACAGAAAAATTCCGCAGAGGATTTGATAAAAAACCTTGAAGTGATTCCGGAGGATATACGGACAGCTGTGAGAAACCACGGCGGGGGCCACGTAAACCATAGTTTCTTCTGGCAAATATTGAAGAAAGGCATTGAGCCCAAGGGAGAAATCCTGAAGGCAATAAACAAGAAATTCAAAGGAATTGATACTTTTAAGGAACAATTCAAAGATGCTGCAACAACACTCTTTGGCAGCGGCTGGGCCTGGCTTGTATTAAATTCTAAAGGAGAACTGGAGATCGTGAAAACCCCAAACCAAGATTCTCCGATAACACATAACATGATTCCAATCTTGGGAATCGATGTCTGGGAGCATGCGTACTATTTACGATATCAGAACCGCAGACCAGAATATGTCGATGCTTTTTTTAACGTGATCAACTGGGAAAAGGTCAACGAGCATTTTTTGAATGCCAAAAAATGATTCTGTTATCCAATTAACCCCAAACTTTTTAATCTGCAATAACAACTAAAAAACATGAATCAGATAACTAAGACTACTTTGATTAACGATCTTCTGGAAAAGAATCCAGAAGTGGCAGAGATCTTAATGGCCTACGGGCTGCATTGCGTAGGATGTCATTTCTCAGACCTCGATACTTTGGAAGACGGAGCGATGATGCATGGAATTTCTGATGAGGAAATCGGGCTCATGATAAAGGATGTGAACAAGGTTGTGAAGAAGAAAGTTTAATAAGATCAGCCATCAAATAAAAATATGAAGAATAGATTTAAGCAGAAACTGCTTGCAACTGTTGTTTTTTCCGTTATTGCCGCTGTTCTTTTGATAATTCATGGAGTTTTCTTTAATTTGGACTTTGAACAAATAAGGAGATTGTCTTTGGAGGGATTCGCCTTTACCTTTGTGCTGGTTTTTATTGGCTTGATTGTCCTGGAAAGGATATTTACACTGGAAGAAGATGCCGAGATTCTAAGCTTAAAAAAGAGGCTGAGCAAATTAGAAAAACCAAAAAAGTTTAAATAACCATTTTTCCTGGATAAAATATGTTGTTATTCGAAGGATTCGGTTCATGGGGGTTGATTATATTAAGAGTTTTTCTTGGAATCATATTCATTTATCATGGAATGCCAAAGCTAAGTATGCCCAAAGCAATGGCAAAGGGCATGGGATGGTCCACTGGTTCTGTTTTTCTTTTAGGATTGGTTGAATCCCTTTCTGGTTTGGCTTTAATCCTGGGATTTTACACAGAAATAGCTGCTTTGCTCGTAGGTATTGTCATGCTTGGCGCCCTGTTCCATAAAATGTTCAAGTGGAATATTCCTTTCTCTGCAATGGACAAGATGGGATGGGAATTTGATTTGATTTTGCTGGGAGCAGCTATTGCTCTTTTATTTATCGGGGCAGGCCTTTATTCCCTGGATTACATGCTTGGAATCTTTCCTTAATTTTTCCTGATTCTTAATAATATCCAAAGAAATCCAAACTTTTAAATAACTTTAACTGATAGGAAAAATATGCAGTCATTAAAAATAACCAGGGATATTTACGACCATAGCGATCCAGAGAATCTGGTTTTCAAGGCAGAGGCAGGAGTGAGTGAGGCTCTTGTGAGACAGATCTCTAAAGACAAGAAAGAACCGGAGTGGATGTTGCAGAAAAGACTGGAGGCATTGAAATTATTTTATGAATTACCGATGCCTAACTTTGGTCCAAGCCTCTCTGATTTGAATCTTGAAGAAATACATTTTTACATAAAGCCAGAAGCAAAAAAAAATTCTAAAAGTTGGAAAGAAGTTCCCCAAGATATTAAAAAAACTTATGACAGACTCGGAATTCCCGAGGCTGAGAAAGAAGCTTTGGCTGGCGTCGGAGCCCAGTATGAGTCAGAGGTTGTTTACCATAAACTGAAAAAGCAATGGGAAGACAAGGGAGTTGTTTTCCTCGACTGCGATCTTGGATTGGAGCAGCATCCAGAGCTCTTCAAAAAGTATTTCATGACAACATGCATTCCCGTAAACCTCCACAAATTCACAGCGCTTCATGGAGCTTTTTGGTCAGGGGGGACTTTCATCTATGTTCCTAAAGGTGTGAAAGTGGATTTGCCTCTGCAGGCTTATTTCAGGATGAATGCAAAAAAAGGAGGCCAGTTCGAGCATACTTTGATAATTGCAGACGAAGGCTCTGAAGTACATTACATCGAGGGCTGCTCTGCTCCTCTTTACTCGGAAAACTCCCTGCATGCCGGCTGCGTTGAGATTCATGTTCTGAAAAATGCCCGTGTCCGTTACTCCAGCATCGAGAACTGGAGCAAAAACGTTTACAATCTTAATACAAAGCGCGGAGTTGTCTATGAAAATGGATTGATGGAATGGGTGAACGGAAACACAGGAAGCAAGGTAACTATGCTGTATCCTTCATCTGTGCTTTTGGAGAAAGGCGCAAAGACAGATTATATTGGAATTGCTTACGCAAATGCAGGACAGCACCAGGACACCGGATGCAAGGCTTATCATCTTGCTCCTAATACAAGCTCGCACATAGTTAGCAAGAGCATCTGCATGAATGGAGGAATCACTGCATACCGTGGCCTTGTAAAGGTAAAGCAGGGCTGCAAGAACTGCAAGTCCAGCGTCCGCTGCGATGGTTTAATGCTGGACAACAAGAGCAAGGCCTCAACCCTGCCAAGCATGGAAGTGGATGAAAACGAAGTCGAAGTCTCCCATGAAGCTGCTGTAGGAAAAATAGGAGACGAGCAACTTTTCTATCTGATGTCCCGCGGTTTATCAGAGCAGGAAGCCACGAAAATGATAGTCTCGGGCTTTATAGAGCCGTTGATAAGAGAGCTTCCTCTGGAATATGCTGTTGAACTCAACAGGCTTCTCGAAATGGAGATTGAAAATTCTATTATATAATATGAAAAAAGAAACATCAAATCTATCGAGAAAAAATTGTATTATTATTCATGGATGCCCTTCAAAATTTAAGAAAGAGATGGACTCTAAAAAAAGGACTTATGACAAACATTGGATACCTTGGATTAAAAAAGAATTGGTTGCAAAAGGCATAGAAACGGAAAATCCCCTCATGCCAAAACCATGGAAACCTAATTATAAAAAATTTAAGAGCAAATTTGAAAAATATAGTGTTAATGAGAAGACTATCTTAATAGGACATAGTTGCGGGTGTGCCTTCCTGGTTCGTTGGCTTGGAGAAACAAAGAGAAAAATTTTCAGACTTATACTTGTTGCTCCTTGGAAAATTCCAAATAAGAATGATAAATTCAGAAAAGCATTTTATGAATACCAGATAGATAAAACAATTAAATTTAGGGTTAAAAAAATTATAATGTTTACAGCAAATAATGAAGAAGAGGATGGGAAAAAGAGTCTGAAAATTTTTCATAAAAAATTAGACGGAAAGATAGTTGAACTTAAAGGTAGGGGCCATTATACTCTAGATGAAATGGGAACAAAGGAATTCCCGGAATTACTAAGAGAGGTGTTGAATGGAACTAAATAACAAAACTGCAAAAGCATTGAAAGAAGATTTTCCTATTTTCAGGCACAATCTCGGGCTTGTTTATCTGGACAACGCCTCAACAAGCCAAAAGCCAGCGAGTGTTCTGAATGCCATTAAGGAATTTTCAGAGAGAGACAACGCGAATGTTGGGCGTGGAGTTTATTCTCTGGCTGCCAGGGCTATGAAAAAATACGAGCAAGCGAGAACAGCTGTTTCCAGATTTATCGGCGCAGATTTCAACGAAATAGTTTTTACTAAAAATACAACTGAATCTCTTAACCTGCTGTCATACACTCTGCAGTCAATTATTCTAAATGGCAAAAATGAAATCCTCTTGACAGAAATGGAGCATCATTCTAACCTTGTTCCCTGGCAGCAGATGGCTAAGAGAAATAAATGGAAAATAAGATTTGTTAAAGTAAAATCAGATTTCACTTTAGACTTGGAAGATGCCAAAAAGAAACTGACTGATAAAACAGCTATATTTTGTTTCACCTATGTTTCCAACTTATTGGGAACTATTAACGATGTTAAATCACTAACAAGCCTGGCAAAATCCAAAGGGGCAATAACTGTCGTAGATGCTGCACAGGCGATTCAGCATATTCCTGTAGATGTTAAAGAGATTGAATGCGATTTTCTGGCTTTTTCAGGGCATAAATCGTTTGGCCCTAATGGAATCGGCGTTCTTTACGGCAGAAAAGATCTTCTGGAAAAACTTTCTCCTTTCAATTTCGGGGGAGGAATGATAGAAACTGTTGGTTTTGAGGATTCGACATGGAAAACTGGCCCGGAAAGATTCGAGGCAGGGACCCAGAACATGGCAGGAGCTGTTGGCTTGGCTGAATCAATAAATTACATAAAAAAAATCGGCTTAAACAGCATAAAAGAATGGGAAGATTATCTGCTAAAATACGCATTGAAAAGATTAAAAGAAATTCCCAGCATAAAAATATACAATCCTGGCGCTGATTCCAGTGTTTCTTTGGTTTCTTTCAACCTTCCAGGAATTCACCCGCACGATGTTGCTTCGTTGCTAGACCAAAAGAAAATCGCAGTTCGTGCAGGGCATATGTGTGCAATGCCTCTGATGGCTGCTCTCAGCGTAAAGGGCGGAGTCTGCAGGGCAAGCTTCTCATTTTACAATACCTTAGAAGACATCGATGCCCTCGTGGATAGTTTAAAGGAAATAAAACAAAAATTTGAATAAAATGGAAGAAGGAATACCATCAGACATGTATAAGGAGCATATCTTGGAATTGTACAAATCTCCGAGCAATTTCGGCAGCATAAAAAACCCAACCCACGAAAAAACTGCATACAATTCTATCTGTGGAGACGAGATTACCGTGAACCTCATTGTTAAGAATGATATTGTTAAAGAGGTAAAATTCTCTGGAAGCGGGTGTGTCATATCAATGGTTTCTGCCTCGATGCTGACTGATAAAATAAAAGGCATGAAAATTCCTGATATAAAAAATATGAAAGCCGAGGATGTTCTTGAATCATTGAAAATAAAATTAAATTTGGCAAGGGTTAAGTGCGCGCTGCTTGGCTTTGAGGCAGTAAAGGGGGCTCTGGAAAATGAGTAATCAATTAATTCCTTATGAAGTTTATGACGCAAATATCAATGGAAAGGATGTGAAGATAATTTATCTTGGTAAACTTGTCAGATTTAGGTCAGATCAAAGTGTAATAGTTTTCAGAGGGGAGAAAAATAAAATTCATTGTCATAGATTAAGGGCTTACACTTGTGATAATGGAAAACTGAAAATTGATGTTTCTTTAGAAAGAAAAATATCCAAATCTGAAGAAGATTTTTTGGATAGGTTATTAACGGAGAAAGGAGCATGACACTCGAGATAAAAAACCTTCACGTTGAATTCAATGGAAAGGAGATACTCAAAGGCTTGAACCTGAAACTTGAATCGGGTTCTGTGCATGCTTTAATGGGGCCAAATGGCTCTGGCAAGACAACGCTTGCACATGTTTTGATGGGGGATCCAAGGTACAGTGTCACCAAAGGGAAAATTTTAATTAATGGAAAAGATATTTTAAAATTAAGTGTAAGCGAAAGGGCAAAACTTGGTTTGTTCCTTTCTTTTCAGAGCCCTGTTGAAATCGAAGGTTTAAAGTTTTCCACATTTTTAAGGCAGGCTTACAATTCTTTAAACAGAAAAAAACTTTCCCTGCTCGAATTCCAGGAACTGCTGGAAAAAAAGGCTGGCGAGTTAGGAATTTCAAAGGAACTTCTTTCACGCTATCTAAACAAGGGATTTTCCGGAGGAGAGAAGAAAAAGGCAGAGATTTTGCAGTTGTTGGTTTTAAATCCAAAGATAGCTATCCTAGATGAGACAGATTCTGGTCTTGATATAGATTCCCTGAGAATAATTGCTCAGGGCATAAGGAAATTTATGTCTCTAGAAAAAACAATACTTATTATAACACACTATAAAAGAATTCTCGAGTATGTCAAGCCGGATAAAGTAAGCATTATGTTAGACGGAAAAATAGTCCGCGATGGCTCAGGAGAGCTTGTTAATCATCTAGAGGAAAAAGGTTATTCGTGGATTGATAAAGAATAACTATCTTTTCTGAATCTGCTGCACAAGCCAGACTATAAAAAGTATCAGAGCAACCAGGATTAAAATCCCATAAAGCCAGCCAAAAAGCATCATTCCAGAGCCGTAGCCACCATACATCATGCCCATCATTCCCCCATAACCCCCAAATCCCATTCCAACTCCGCTAAATATCAAAACTAACAACGCTACAGCAACAATCACAAAAACTAATGTTTCGTTCTTCATTTTATTGATTTTTGTTATTTATTCTGAAAATGCTGTGAAGAAAGCACCAACCCAAGAAACTTTCTATAAGAGCTATCCAAGCAATAATAAGTATAACCAGGTTTGCCCATGCTGTACTGAAAAATGTTGGTGCCCAAGGCCCAAGCCACCAGAAAGCCAGCAGAAACCTTAAGATTCTGTCAACCTTGCCTAAATTTTGTCTCATTTTTATCTTATTCTTTTAAGTTTTTTTGCTATTTAAATCTTCTTTCTCCTCAAAAGATTTGCATTTGTTACAACAGTTATAGAGGAAAGTGCCATTGCTATCTCTGCAATGACTGGATGCAGCAAGCCAGCAACAGCCACAGGGATTGCTATGGTGTTATATGCAAAAGCCCAGAACAAATTCTGCTTTATTTTTCCGAAAGTTGCCTTGCTCAGATTTATTGCTTGAACAACTCCTTCCAGAGAGTTTTTTGCAAGGACAATGTCTCCCGACTCTATTGCTATGTCTGTGCCAGAGCCCAATGCGAATCCGACGTTGCTCTGCTTCAATGCAGGCGCATCGTTGATCCCGTCGCCGACAAAAGCAACAAAACCTTCTTTCTGGAGTTCCTCGACTTTTTTTGCCTTGTCCTCTGGAAGAACATTCGCAATAACTTCTTTTATTCCAACTTCCTTTGCAATGGCTTTAGCAGTTCTTTCATTGTCTCCTGTAATCATTACTGTTCTATATCCCGCCTCATTGAGCTGTGCTATGGCACTTATGGAATCTGATTTTACAGCATCTGCGACAGCGATAATTCCTATAATTTTTCCGTTTTCCGCGACTATCATTGTTGTTTTCCCTTGAGATTCAAATTTTTCAATTACCTTTTCAAAATCCTTAAAGGAAATTTTCTTCTCGTTCATAAGGGTCCTGTTTCCTATAACAATATCGCTCTTTCCTATTTTTCCTTCAACGCCTCTTCCTCTCAAGACCTTGAAGCCTTTGACTTCCCTGAATTTTTTCAGTTTTGCTTTCTCAACAATTGCCTTGGCAATAGGATGCTCGCTCAATTTTTCAAGAGAGGCAGCTATTTCCATAAGATAATTTTCCTTGACCTCTGCATGAATGTTTGTGACTTCTGGCTTTCCTTTCGTGATTGTTCCGGTTTTGTCAAAAACAATTATTTTTATTTCCTTCATTGTTTGAATCGCTTCCCCTTTTCTTATTAAAATCCCTTTTTTAGCGCCCATTCCACTTCCAACCATCAGGGCTGTTGGTGTGGCAAGACCGAGAGCACAAGGGCAAGCAATTACAAGAACAGCAACCCCAACTCCAATCGCCCTGCTTAAATCTCCGGAAAAATAAAACCATCCGCCAGAAGTTAACAAGGCAAGAACCAAAATTGAAGGCACAAAAATGTTTGTGATTTTATCCGCAAGTTTCTGAATTGGGACCTTTGTTCCCTGTGCATCTTCTACCAGTCTTATTATATGAGCCAGGAATGTGTCCTTTCCTATTTTTGTTGCCTTTACATAAAGAATTCCGTCCTGGTTTATCGTTGCCCCTATTACTGCATCTGATTTTTTCTTTTCAGCAGGCAGGCTTTCTCCCGTAACCATTGATTCATCGACAGCGCTTTCTCCGCGAACAACAAGGCCGTCTGTAGGGATTTTCTCTCCTGGCTTGACAATCATAATATCTCCAATTTTTACCTCTTCAATCGCGACTTCAATTTCTCTGTTGCCCCTTAAAACCCTGGCTTTTTTTGCACTCAGCTCCAGAAGTTTTCTGATTTCCTGACCTGCTCTTCCCCTTGCCAAAGCCTCAACATATTTTCCTGTCACGAAAAAAGCCATTATCATTGCAGCAACACCTGAATAATCCTGGACAATTCCAGAGAAGCTCAAAATTCCTGTAATGTAAGCAACTACTGTTCCCAGGGCAATCAAAGAATCCATGTTGAAATAAAAACTTGTAAATCCCCTCATTCCTCCGCGGATAGTGCTCCAGCCAAAGACAAAAAGAACAGGAAATCCAAGAACCAGAATCAATATGATTGAATAGGGCATTTCAATAATAGAAAAACCGAAAAGCCTTTCAGAGAGCATCAAAAAAGCTATCGGAATTGCAAGGGCCCAGCTCCACATCATTTTTCTTTTCCAGTCTCTTATCTCAGAATCCTCTACAGGTTCGTCGTGATGGTGTTCGTCCATCTCTTTTTCCATATGATGCTGATGTTTCATTTCATGATGTTCGTGTTTTATCTTATTCTTTTTCTATAGAAACTGTTCTATACCCAGTTCTCGCGACTGCCTTTTTCAGATCCTCGTCTGAAACAGAATCTTCGCATTCCACATACCCTTTTTTTATCATTAAGCTGACTCTTGCGCTTTTAACTCCCGGGATTTTTTTCAGGCTGCGTTCTATGTTTGAAGCGCAGGAAGCGCAATGCATTCCCTGAATCAAAATTCTTTTTTTCATCTTTATTTCATCCATTCACTTTTATAGCAAATTTTTGATATTCCAAATTGCAGCTCTTGTGTTTTTTGCACCATTTCTCGCATTTTTCGGCCATATTTTTATTTTTGTAAAAGTAACCACATTCCTTACATTTGAAATGAGTTGAATTTATTTTTTTCTTTTGGCTTTCTTATTTATTGGCTTATTCCAGTATGGAGATTTGCAATATGGGCAAACGATTGGGATTTCTTTACTTCTGGCTATCCATTTGTGGGAACAACGCTCACATCCGCATTCGCAAACCATGATTTCTCTTTTTGTCATACAAAATTAAGATTCTGCCCCTTTAAATATTTTACTATGGTAATATACTACAATAAGGGGGTTACTGAACAACTAAAGTCCCTTTTCCCATTCCCATGCTGCAGGAGAAAGCATAAGTCCCGGGTTTGGTTGGCGTGAACCCGACGTAATCGTTCGGGGTTTTAAGATATTTTGAGATTCCGAAATCCCTTATCACAAAACCCCTGTAACATCCAACAACACTTTCATCCAGATAAATCCTTACAGGCTGGCCTGATTTTACCGTTACTGTATTGGGATAATAGTTGTAGTTCTTTATTCCCAAAGTCACTTTCTGGAAATTCCCAGCCTGATTACCTCCAGTAATGACACTGCCCCTTTCGATTTCAACGCTTTTCCCAAGCATCATATATCCGGCTCCGGCTAACAAAAGAACAGTTAACATTACATAAATGACTCCTTTCTTGTTCATTGGAATAAAATGCTCCTTGGCCCAGCGACCATTATCCATAGTGTGATTGCAGTAAGCAGAAGGCTCCAGAAAATCGTGAAAAATGCATCATCCTTGTGCTTGCGCTCCATTTTTATCTCCCTCGTTTCTTTGTAAATCATATAATTCAGTCCGAACAGGATGACTCCAGAAATCAGGAAAACAACAATGCCTGCTGCTCTGAGATTATCGTTGAACATCATTAAAGATGTCATTGCTCCCATCAGACCGCCCATGAATCCTGCCATGATTCCTTCCATTGCTCCCATTACTCCGCAACACTTTCCGTTCCATACACCAAAAAAGATTCCTATTGCCATTCCAGAAACACTCCCTATAAACATCCCATTCGTGGAGCCTATGTAAAATGCAGGAAGAAATCCCGAAATTGCCCCTATTGTCATTCCTATCATCATCCCCGACATGCACGGGAATTCTCTGTATGCACGGATATGTCTTACCGAAAGAAGAATCAGGGAATAGCTCAGTATCGCAAAAAACAGGTAAAATCCGTATTTGGGGATAAAATTTTCAACATATCTAAGCCTCAAAAAGTACAAAATTGCCAAAAGGATAAAAGATGTGGCAATGGAGATAAATATCGTTTTTATTAATTCACCTTCAACTTTGTCATTGTTCAGCTCTTTAATAAATTGTTTTATACTCATAAAAATAATTGGGAAAAAGGTTATATAAAGTTTTATTTGCAATCAGTTTCGCTCTTTTATCTCTTTAGAAACCTTTTATTTTACTTGATCCAGCCGTATTTTTTGCAATGTATAACACATAAGTTATATAGCCAACCATATAATACGCCCACGAGGTAAGCTACAAATAATACTTCAACAAGCCCTATAAAAAAACCACCAATTGTTATTTGCGGCGCTATTACAATTTTTGTTAGGTCGATGCCGTGTACCCAATTATTAAAGAAGTTCAAGAATTTCACGGGCCAGAGAGATACCAGCAATACGCAGATAATGTATATCACTCCGGCGGTTATGCTTAAGGCGAGTCCTGTTGGATGTGCATAATGCAATGTTGTTTTTTCCATGTCAACCTCCTTTCATTTTTATTTAACTCAGACATTCTGCATAAATATTGGGATGATGGCCCATGTGCTCTCTCCATGCCTCTTCTGTGTAGCCTGGCGCAGGCTTGCATTTATCCAAAACATTATTTCCCACTATTCCGGAATCTTTTACTGCATGAATCATTCCTGGAAAAATTGTGAATAAAAGCAATGCAAGAACAACTATTCCCAGAACTATGTACAAAATAACTTTTTTGTCCATTAGCGAATTCCTCTTTTCATTTTGTTTTTATGATTAAGCATTATTCCTATGCCAACAATATTCGATAAAATTCCAATGCTAAGAAACTCTTTTTGATAAGATGCCAAAAACAAAGCAATTCCCGACAAGCCGACTATTGGAATAACATTCAAAAGAAAATGGCTGCAGCAGGCAACCATGCTTCCTGCAGAAACTCCCCCTGTTCCTGCAACTGTTCCAGTCATTGCCGCCGTGTGCTTTATTGAGGAATACAATCCTATTTGTGTCCCAAATCCTGCTGCCAGAGGAAAAACCAGATACCAAAGGCTTCTTAAATTCAGGAATGCAAACTCCACACTCTGAAAAAAAGAAACAACTGTCAGATAAAAAGCCAGAAGTCCAATTCCAGCTAAGATTCCATAAAGTACTGAATTATTCTTTTTTACCATTTTTTGCAGCATTCAATTATTTTTTTAGTGAGTTTGTTAAATTTTAGCAAATATATTAATGTGAAAAGTAACCATAATCCCAGAATAAAATATAATATGCTGGTAATAAAGCCGTTGAGCATAAAATAAACTAGTGATATGCTTGTTAATAAATAAGGTAATCTAAATAATAAAAAATTCTTCTTAATCTTTTTTTCCAGTATATAAAATAGGCCTAGGCTCGTATGTCCCATCAAGATAGCAATTATGATTTTATCAGTGAAAATGTCCAGAAAATAAAGTGTTAATAATGTAATCCACATTAAGGTTATAGAGAAGCAGATTACGCATATTTTCTTCAGATTAAGGATATTCTTCAGTGCTAAAATTAAAAAAAAGAGCAGGGTGATTCCTATAAATATCCAGGTTATTAAGTCCATTTTAAATTATTTTCCTCCCGGACTCTTCCCACGCATTCATTCCTCCACCAAGGTCATAAATCTTTTGATAACCCATTGCCTTGAGTTCTTCAGCCACAGCTTCTGACATGCGCCCGCTTCTGCAATAAACAGCTATCGGAACAGAGGTATCTTTTGGCAATTTATCCATATACTTTTCAATATTTTCCCAATCTTCAATTATTTCATCAGTCCCGTCAATTTGGCCCTGATAAGGAGTATGAACATTTAATAAAAAAACACTTCCATTTTGAATAACTTTTTCAAATTCGCCCGGAGATAAATGCTCAATTGCTCCTATTACAGCACCACCCCCTAAATTTGTCAAACTAAACTGAATTAGAATTCCCAAGATGATTAACAATAAAAGTGTTAGTATGGTTCCTTGAAAAGGAATTGTCTTCCCTTTTCTTGCCTTTGTTAATTTTTTACTTATTGCGGGAGAGATGAAAACAAGAAGCCCCCCAAACAAACTGCTTGCTAAAGAATAATTAACTGCATAGGTTGCTCCATATTCCCCGATAAATGACAGGTATAACGGCCCTATGGCTTTGAATAAAGGCATTAAAGGGATGATAGTTGTTAAAAAAACAATCGCAACTATCGCGGTTTTTTGAAAAGGTATATATCTTTTTTTAGGAATTTTTGAGAACCACATCCCCATCGACATTGCGAAACCCCCAATAAACAAAGCAACAACAACTTTGCTAACGCCGAGCCACATTGCACCAACCCCTGCTGCTCCAGCCCCGATTGTGCAGAGCGGGCAATGAGCAGAAATGAATCTAGCTAAAAAAATTGTCAAAATAGGAAAAATAAAGAATTTCTTGTTCATTATATTCTCATGAATTCTCTGTAGCTCCCGTCATGATTTACAGCATATATTATGAAATCGCCGTATTTCTGGCCAGGCATTCCAGGGCTTCCCGAAGGCATTCCAGGCATTGCGATTCCGGCAATGTCCGGCTGTTCAGCCAAAAGCTTTTCGACAGCTTCAAGGGGGATATGCCCTTCTACAAAATAATCCCCAACTATTGTTGTATGGCAGCTTTCCAGTTCCTTAGGAATTCCATACCTGCTTTTTATTTCAGAAGGATCCTGCACATCAAAAACATTGATCTTCGGGTCAACCTTGCTATTTGCATATTTGAGATAAACTTCGCAGCAGCCGCAACTCATAGACTTATAGATTTCTATTTTTTCAGCCTTGTTGATATTTTCGAAAGAAGATGCGCTTGAGCTTTTTGTTAAGAGAAGAACTAAGGCTAAAATTACAATTATTCCTCCAAATAAAAACCAAACTTTGCTAAACTTCTTCTTTTCAGGTTCTTGATTATTTTCCATTTCTAATTTTTTTAAATCCTTGCAGCATCCTTTCTGGTTTTTTGTTTTGCAATGCTCGCAATGCTCCATCAGCAGCCTCCGACCATTCCACTATATGCGCTTGCTGCCTGGCCGGCATTAGATGAAAGAGAACCTGTGCTGCTACCTCCACCCTGGAAAAATACAGTGTATACAACAGCCAGCAATAAGATTCCGATAATCACCCAGAGCACTATTTTTTGCGTTTCCATTTTTGTTTTTTATATTTACGTTTTATTTACCTCCTTCCAATTTGTTTAAAGATTAAGATAATTAAAAGAACCATTATCAAGACAAAAATTATGGGTAAAAACAAAGTATATATTCTGAAATTGTTATATGCAGGATAATTATATCCCATCATTCCTCCCATCATCCCGTATCTATAAGAAGTATTTTCTCCGCAATATATGTTGCGGGCCATATTTATGTGCACCTGCCTTAAGGATTCAGAGTCTTCACCACCCATCATTTGATCCATATATTCATGAGCCTCTCCGGGGTGCATTTGTTCCATATAATAATCCCCAATAAGTTCAAGTTGTTCATCAGTAAGCTCGTCACATGAAATTGACTGGTTTATAAGAGCCTGTGCCTGAGAAAAATCCTCTTCTGAATCAGCCATTGTAAAACTAATAAATGATAAAACAACTATTATTGCTATTGTTATATTAAGTGTTTTTTTCATTTTAACTAACAACCTCCAACCATACTACCTGTTGCCTGCCCCTGCTCAATTCCCCTGTATTGGTTTGTTGTAAGATTGATATAGTCAACTTCGATTCCGTAGCTTTTCATTACCTGCGCTTTTCCTTCAAGAATTCCGGGAAAGAAGAGGGTTTTCCATTTTCCCACTTCTGTGAGGATTTGCTCATCGCTAAGCTCATCCCCATGATATTTAATCAAATACTTGGTAAGTCCGCGCATCGCATAACTGTGCGCGCAGCCGCATGCTGCCTGCCCATTGCTGAAAATTACAGACCTTGCACCGCAGCAATATTCGCAGGCAATCCCATTATATTGTTTGTATAGTATGTCTATGTATCTTTCAAGCTCTGCTCCTTCAAGGGTTTCAACCCTGTCTATGTTTCCCAGCAAGTTTATTGTTTCCTCGGTTTTCTCTAGATTATTAGGAGAAACATCATCATAAGTAATTCCAAGTTCTTCCCCATAAACAGCCGGGACCCCTTGCGGAATTATTTCTGATGCAGAGACAGTTCCTATGCCAGTGGCGCTTCCTGTTTGTTTTCCAGAGTAATTATATATTAGGATTAATGAGAGGACAACAACAATAGCGACTTGGGCATAAAATTCCCAGTCTGTTTTTTTCTTTCCTAATTTTTCTTTCAGCTCCATGAAAAATAGAAGAAATAGTTTGTTATAACCGCTTTGGTGTAACTGGTTTCAATCTCTCAAGACAACAATATTATTCATCCCGCGCCTTTTTCTTTCTATCAGCTGTTTTGCCTCAAGCTTATCGAGAAGCCTTGTTGCCTTTACTTTTCCAATCTCAAGTTTCTCCATCAAAGATGACTGGAACATTGCATTATTTTCCTTGAGCAAAAGCTCTATGACTTTTCTCTCGTCTCTGTCCAGCTTCCCGAGGTCTATCTTTTTTCTTTTTTCAGAAATCTTCTTTACTACTATCTTTTCCTTTGGCTTGCTGAATACAAGAACAAACCCTATAATCATAAGCAGACCGACGATTCCCAAAGACAAATATGTTTGCTGGTTTATTCCCTCATTCATGGGGCAAGAGATAGAATGCTCTTCTGCAGTGCATGTCGAAGCCACCACTTCCTTCAGAGCATTTTGAAACAGAAGAACTATCACTATGAGCAAAATTGCAACGCCTATCAGAATATATCCGACATGCTTGTTTTCCATGAATTAAAGATTAATATTTTCGTTTAAAAAGATTTGCCTTTCACCAAGAATAAAAATCACTGGACAGACTGGATTGCAGTTTCAAACTGCGACCAGGGGTAAGCGCCTGAAATTGAGGTTGTGTCTCCCGTATCTGTGTTTACAATAAGGAAGAAAGGTGTTCCTCTGCCTCCAGCAGCTGTTGCTTGGGCAAGCTCTTTGTTAACCTCTGATTCAGAATCTCCATTATCCAAACAATTGTTGAAATCTCCGGTATTCAGGCCGAGCTGTGAGGCGTATTGCTTCAGGCTTGTTGTGTCTAAGCTAGCTTGGTTTGTAAATAAGGTATCATGATATTCCCAGAACTTTCCCTGCGCCTGGGCACATATTGAAGCTTCTGCAGCTCCTTGCGCATAAGGGTGTATGGAATTCAATGGGAAATGCTTATAGATAAGATTGACTTCTCCATTTGTGAAATAACTGCTTTGCTTGAATTCAGCTATAGCGCCTTCAAAAGCTCTTGCGCAGAATGGGCACTGGAAATCTGAGAACTCAATTATCGAGATTCCTGCATCTGCGCTTCCAAGAACAGGATCGTTGGATTCTATAAAAGAAAGCGCGTTTACTCCCTGCTGTCCTGTGCTTCCGGTATCTGTTACAGATGTTCCACTTCCCGAGCCTCCGCCCCTGAAAAGAAAAAAACCTCCGATAATAACTATGGCGAGCAGAACAACAGTCGAATATTTCCAGAGAGCGTCTTTTTTTATCGTTATTGTTCCGCCTTCTTTTTTTGCCTCAATAGCTTCGACCATTTTTTATTGTATTTGAAAAAGAAAAACGAGCTTTATAAATATTTTGCTAATTTCTTCTACTTTTGTTAAACAATTCCGCCTTCTACGATTTGTTCCCAGGATTTTTCTCCAAGAGCAACCATTGCTTCTACTATTGTAAGGATTGGCTTTGGGTATTTTGCAAAATCATCGAGGGCAATTCTGGGGCATGCAAGCTCAACGAAAGCGTCTATATTGTAAAAGTTCATCAGCTTGTCCGGAGTGAGCTCTGACATCGTGATAACTATTGCTGTTTTTCCGTGCTGTCTGAATTTTTCCAGGAGTTTTACAGGATTCCCAAATTTCTGCCCTGGCTTTATTTCAACAATGATACCAACATTTTTTGCCTCGCGAAGTTTTTCAATTGAAAACAGACGCTGCTTCAGGATTTTTTCCCTAAGCCCTGCCATGCTACGAACATCATCGTTGTAGACATCTATCAGAATTACCGGCTTTTTCAGGGCAAGGCTGGCACCCATTGAATGGAACTGATTTCCTATAATGACAAAACAATCCACGTCATCCTGTATTGCCTTCAATCCGCGATATTCACAGCCGGTTATATGGCCTTCATAGGCATTTGTTCCTGCTTTTTTTGAAAGCGTGACAATTTTTCCTTGTGACTCATAGAATTTTTTTATGTTTTCTATGTCATGCCTGTGCTGTATGGAATATGATAAACCAATTTTATCAAATTCTTTTAAATGTGGCAATGATTTGTTCAGCAAAGGATTCAGGTCCAGAACATCCTGGACTTCCATGTATAATATAGGGAAATCTACTTTTATGAATTCCGCATGCCCGAAATGAACAATAAGGTCAACTCCAAGTGCTTGGGCTTCTTGGACAGCGACAGAGCAAGCGCCCCAGCAGGTCTCTCCTGAAAAAATGCATTCAATTCCCAAGCTTTCAATCCATTCAGAGATTTCAGGGGCATTTTGCTTTATTCCCTCTGCAAGCTGCACAAGAACTTTTTTCGGCTTCCTTTCCTTCAATTCAGAGATAAGCTTTTCCTTTTCGAAATTAAGAGTCATAAAAATCAAGGGAAATCAGGGGTTTTATAGATTTTGGTTAATATCTTTTAGATTACGGAAATTTTTAAATACAGATAAAGAAAGGTTATTTGGGAGCAAATTCAAAATGATTCAAGAACTAGTAACTTTGGCTAAAATAGGAAATTATAGCAGACTCCCTTTGGAAAGGGCCATACAAAGATTTGATGGCGGAGGATGGTGTATCGTGCCATTAAAAGGCGCTGTCAGATGTGTGCTCTACGAACAAAGCAGAGAGCCATATTTATTGACTATTACAAGACAAAAACGTGAACCATTAATTTGTCTCGGTTATACACACAACACAGTGTTAACAGTTACTTCCCATTCGCAGGCGAGAAGCCAGGAAATAGCAAGAAGATTTTCAGAACAAACAAAAATTCGTTTGCGTTCAGATGCCCCAGACTTGTTATCTGAAACATTAGAAAGGGAGTTGAATCATGCTTTTGAGATATTTAAACAGAACCCCAGAGGCTCTGTGGCTTTTTTGAGAAACAACCATAGACACTAACAACTTCTTAGAAAACTTTCTTTTTGGTTATGTATTCGTAAGCAGAATAGGCAGCTGTGCAGCCGTCTGCAACTCCGGTTATAAGCTGCTTGAACTGCTTGTCTGTCACGTCGCCTGCCGCGTAAACTCCAGGAACATTGGTTTCAGAGGTCATGTGGTTTATTTTTATCTCTCCGTCCTTGTTCATCTTGACTCTAAGAGGCTTGGCAAGATCTGAAAGAACAATATGCCCTATGGCGACAAAAACACCCTGAAGTTTTAATTCATTTGAACCTTTATACTTTTTATCTAGTGAAACACTGCTTACAAATTCATTGCCACTTATCTTTGTTATATTAGTATTATTAACAACCTCAATTTTTTTGTTTGCCTTAACTCTATCCATGTTTATGGGTTCTGGATGGATTTCCTTTCCCCTGTAAATCATGTAAATTTTTTTTGCGTATTCTGAAAGAAGAAGGGCATCTTTTGCCGCGTTATCAGAGCCTCCGACAACAGCAACGATTTTGTTCCTGAATAAAGGAGCATCGCACAAGGCGCAGTAGCTTATTCCTTTGTTTTCAAATTCCCTGGAACCCGGAACCTCCAATTTACGCCATTTTGTCCCTGTTGCGAAAAGTATTGTCTTTGCCAGATAACTTGATTTGTTGGTTTTAACATGAAAACAATTTTTTAGTTTTTTTATTTCAGTGGCTTTTTCTCCTTTTATTGTTACTAACTTGTATGAACGGGTATGTTCTTCAATATTTTTCGCCAAGTCTGGGCCAGAGATAGTTGTGAAGCCGGGGTAGTTTTCCACAACATGTGTTGTCGTTATGACACCTCCTATAGGAAGCTCGGCGCTTGATGTGTATCCAAGGACAAGAGTTTTCAGCCCAAGCCTTGCGGCATACATGGCTGCTGCCAAGCCTGTCCCGCCTGCTCCAAGAATGACAAAGTCGTAATTATTTTTCATTTTAATCTTTTAAATTAAGAGCCTTTTTTAATTCTCCTTCGTTGTAACCGACAATTATTTTTCCGTCGATGTCGATGATGGGAACCCCCATCTGCCCTGACTTTTTTACCATTTCTTCTGCAGCTTTCCTGTTGCTGCTGACATCTATGTCTGTGAATTTTACCTTGTGTTTCCTGAAAAATTCCCTGGTTTTAGCGCACCAGATGCATGTTGGTGTCGAATAAATTTTAATCTTCGGCATTCTATATAAAACAGAGCGGGGTTTTAAAATGTTTTTTAAGACAAGTTTTATATATCATATTTATTTTTTAAGGCTGATTTGTAAAAATTATAAGATGAAAAAAGTGGTCATAATCGGGGGAGGATTTTCAGGAGCATTGGCTGCCCAAAAGCTGGAGCGTGAAAATTTTTCAGTGACTCTAATAGACACAAAAGATTATTTTGAATTCACTCCAGGAATTTTAAGGACAATTGTTGAACCTGAACATGCAAAGAGAATTGAGGTATTGCATAGAAACTACCTCGATAGAGCAAAGGTAATCATCGGGGAGGTAATTGACATCTCGGATAAAAATGTTTTGGTAAAAATCATGGGAAAGAAAAAACATGTAAGTGTGAAATTTAATTACCTATTTATTTCTTCAGGTTCAAGGTATAATTCTCCGATAAAAGAGAAAAACCTGGTTATTTCAAGCAGGACATCTATGCTTAAGAAAAGTTATGAAAAAGTCTTGGGTGCAAAAAATATATTGATTATAGGCGGGGGAATTGTCGGGACAGAGCTGGCTGCAGAGATAATAACACATTACAAAAACAAAAAACTCACGATGGTCCATTCAAAACCATATCTGATGGAAAGGCAAAATGACAAGGCCAGAAAATACGCAGAAAATTTTCTCAAAGAAAGAGGCGTGAAGATAATTTTCAATGAAAGGACTGTAAAGAGGGATGGGAAAAATTACATTACAGATAAGGGAACGAAAATAAGGACAGATTTGGCTTTTCTCTGCACAGGAATCGAGCCGAATTTTGAATTCATGAAAAGAAATTTCCCTCACCTTTTGAATGAAAAAAACCAGGTTAAGGTGAATTCTTTTTTGCAGATTGAAGGTCAAGAGAATATTTTTGCTGCAGGAGACATAACTGCAATACCTGAGGAAAAGCTTGCTCAGAACGCGGAAAAGCAGGGGCGTATTGCTGCCGGGAACATAATAAATCTTGAAAATGGCGGAAATCTCAAAGAATACAAATCAAATCCAAGAATAATGGTCATAAGCCTGGGAAAATGGGACGGAATTATTACCTACAGAAACATTGCGCTCACAGGGATAATCCCTGGGATTTTGAAAACCCTGATAGAATGGAGAACAATGCTAAGGTACAAATTCAAATTTTAGTTATAATATTAAACTTTTTAAATTAACTTTTCTTAATATAAAAAAGATGGTTTATTATCTTCCTATAATAGGAGCAATCGCCTTGGCTGGCGGCACTATATTCGAAAGAATTGTCCTGAGAAAGAAAAAAGTGGGCGTTGAATCCTATCAGACAGCTTCTTTCTTGGCTATAATCCTCTTCCTCTTGCCATTAATATATTTTTTCTGGAAGATGGAGCCAGGGGCAACAGAGCCAAGGAACATAGTTATTTTTTCCTTGGTTGTCTTTTTTTCAATCATAGCTAACCTTCTTGTATTTTATTCCCTAAAATGGGAAAAAGTCGGAAATCTGGAACCGGCGAGGGTTCTGGAGCCTTTGTTTGTCATTCTTCTTGCGATAATTTTCAGTTTTTTTGCAGAAAATCTCTATGAAAGGAATTTTAAGATAATAATTCCTGCTCTTGTCGCCGCCCTTGCGCTGCTCTTCACCCATATAAGAAGGCACCATCTAAAATTCAATCCCTATTTCGTGGCGGCGGTCTTCGGGAGTTTCTTTTTTGCCGTTGAGCTCGTGATTTCGAGGCTGATACTTGACCTTTATTCCCCTGTAACCTTTTATTTTTTAAGAGTCTCTTCCATATTCCTTCTCAGCCTCTTGATTTTCAGGCCTGATTTCAAAAAATTAAACACAAAGGTAAGATGGCAGATTTTTGCCACAGGTTTCATATGGATGATTTACAGGATTATAGTCTACTACGGATATCTGAACGTAGGAGTTATCTTCACAACTCTTTTGCTTATGTTGGGACCAATATTCATATACGCAATGGCTTATTTCATATTGAAGGAAAAAATAAGCTGGAGAAATTTGACAGCGGCGATAATCATCGTCGGTTCTATAATTTATGCGCTGGTTTAAAATTAATTATTTCAACCTCCAGCAAATCGTATAAACCAAGTGCCATATACAATTCCCCTAATCTTTCCTTGTTTGGTATAATTTCTCCATGAAAATATTTAGAAACAGTTTCCCTTGAAACACCCATTCTCCTGGACAGCCAAGACTGATTCCTCTCAAGTTCTTCTAATCTTCTTTTTATCAAATCACTAAGTTCTTTATTTTTTTGCCCTTTTTGCCTTTGCCTCGCTAAATATCCCTCATAACTCCCGCGTGATTCATGTCCTCTTTGTTTGGCTAAATCTTCCTTATATTCACGAAATGATTCAAATCCTCTAAGATATAACCATGTAGACATATAAGGAACATTGGTCTTTCTGGCTATCTCTGCAGGATTTAAACCTTTACTATGCAATTGTTTTATCAGCTGTTTTTTCTTGCCAGAAATTTTTCTTTGCATTTCCAAGAATTCTAAAACATCTCGTCAGGGCTTCTAGAAGCTCTTCCAAAATCGTTGCTGCTTTTTCCTTTAGAGGCAATCACGTCATCAATCCTGAGAATCATCATCGCCACTTCTGATGCAGAGTTTATCGCCTGCGTCTTTATTTTCAATGGCTCTATTATTCTAGCCTCAAGAACATTTTCTATCCTGTTGGTGAAAAGATTCAGGCCGGCATTTCTCTCCCCCGAATCGTGCCTTGATTTTAGTTCTGTAATCACATCTATGGGATCCATGCCTGCGTTTTCCGCGAGAGAAGACGGTATGAACTCAAGCGCAGATGCAAATTCCTCGACAGCCAGCTGCTCTCTTCCGCTTAGGCTTTGACCAAATTCCCTGAGCCTTTTTGCAAGCTCCATCTCGACAGCCCCGCCTCCTGTAACAACAAGGCCAGACTCCAGAGAGCATGCGACATCTCCCAAGCCATCCTTGATTGCCCTCTCAATCTCATCGATGACGTGCTCTGTGCCTCCATGAATCAGTATCGTGAGCGCTTTTGGATTTTGGCAGCCGCGGATGTAAGTCAGAAAATCCTCTCCATGCCTGACTTCTTCAACGACATCGGCACTTCCAATCTCAAAGGGATTTAATTCTCCGAGGTTGCTGACTATCCTGGCTCCTGTGGCCTTTGAAATTTTCTCCATATCGCTCCGCGAAACTCTGCGGCACGCGTATATCTTTTCCTTGGCGAGGAGATACTGCGCAAAATCATCTATTCCTTTCTGGCAGAAAACTACATTGGCTCCGGAGAGCTTTACCTTCTCTATCATGTCCCTTATCTCTCTTTCTTCCTGCTCGATAAAACCATGGAGCTGCTCTGGGCTGGAGATGGATATCTTTGTTTCAATTTCAGGATTTCTCAACTCGAGGGGGAAATCTATGAGGGCTATTTTCGAACCTTTTACCAAATTTGGCATGTCCTGTGAAATCCGGGATTTGTCTATCACAATTCCGGAGATTAACTCTGTATCTTTTATTCCGTCTCCCTTGGATTTTTCTATCTTTATATCATCGAGATTTACTTTTCCGTGATTCTCTATCTGCTTTACTGCCTTCACGATTATGTCTGCGAACCATTCCCTGGAATCCTCTGCTCCCTTTCCCGTCATTGCGGTCATCGCAACCTGTTTCAAAATATCCTCATCGCCAGGAGTTATCCTCAAAGCTATGTCCTTAAGAATCTCCTGCGCTTTTTCAGAAGCCAGCCTGTAGCCCTTTGTGATGACTGTCGGATGTATTTTCTTGTCAAGCAGTTTCTCGGCGTTTTCAAGAAGTTTTCCTGCAATCATCACTGCTGTCGTTGTTCCGTCGCCGACTTCGCTTTCCTGGGTCTTTGCAATTTCAACCATCATCCTCGCAGCCGGATGCTCTATCTGCATTTCCTCGAGGATTGTAACCCCGTCGTTCGTAACAGTTATGTCGTTTGTAGGAGAAACAAGCATCTTGTCCATTCCCTTAGGACCTAGGGTCGTCTTTACAATCTCAGCCACCATCTTCGCAGCTAAGATATTGTTCCTCTGGGCGTCCTTGCCAAGGAGCCTCTGGACATCTTCAGGCATGAGAACCACTGGTTTTTCTGGCATTTTTTATCTTGAATATCGAAGCGGGATAGTTCTCCCCCTTTCGGTCAATTTAATTATTTTATCTGCTGAACTGTCAGGATCACGATTTAATTCAACCAACATTGCTCTCTGAAGTAAAAATAAATAATGGGAGATAATCATTTGGTAAGTGTTATCCTGCCCATTCACTAAATTATTATAAGAAATTTCCTTTTTTCCTCTTAGTTCTTTTAATAGGGCTAAAGCAACCTCGTCATTCTTTACCTGTTGTTCGGCAACATCGGGCATGGTCTCAAGAATAAAAATGTGGGCTCCAAGATCACTTAATTTTTTTTCTAATTCGCTTTTCTGATTCTTAAATTCATTTAGTCTTCTTAATTTATCTTGAAGAGGCATTTGCATATAGGGAGTGAATTCTTTCATAAGCCTTGTAATTCTTTCCCTAAATTGTTCGTTTCCAGGCATATCCATAACTCTTTATGGAATTATTTAAACATTATGGTAATGAAATAAAAATATTTTTTGAGTGTATCTAATCGGAATGTTTTTTGTCTGAAGGCTTTCAAAAATTTTTGGATTCATATAAATATTTATAAATAAGTTCTTACTTTAAAATTCATGGAAAACATCTTTGTTGCGGATGTGATGACCCGTGCACCAGTAACAGTCAAACCCGAAGAAACTCTTTTCAACTGCGCAAAAAAAATGGTCAGGGGAAAAGTTGGCAGCCTGCTTCTTGTCGATAAAAAAAAGCTGGTCGGGTTTATCAGCCAGAAGGATATTTTATGGGCTTTGGTTAAAAAATCAGGAAGAGATTTGTCAAAGATTAAGGCTGCTGATATTTCTCCTAAAAAGATTGTAACAATAAAACCAAATGCCACGCTTACCGAAGCCATAAACAGAATGGAAAAGTTAAAGTTTGACAGACTTCCTGTCGTTGAAAATGGTAAGTTATTAGGCCTGGTTACTGTAAGAGATGTTCTGGGTTTCCACCCCGAACTTTATCCTGAGCTCGAAGAGTATGCAAGAATCAGGGAAGAGCAGGAAAAGTTAAGAAGAATAAAAAAGGCAAAGGAGCTGGCAGTCATGGATGATGGTGTTTGCGAAGAATGCGGGAAAAGAGGGATGCTTTACAGAATCCATGGAATGCTGGTTTGCGACTCCTGCAGAAGCTCAATCTAATTTTATTTGTTAATAGGTGTTTTTTGGTCTTCGTGGTCTTTTATAATTCCAGTATTATCTGAAGTCTTTCCATTAGTCTCTTTTGGAACAGGTGCCGAGTAAATTGGTGTAAGATCATAACTAAAACCAAGCTCCTCTGCTTTTTCCTTTACAAAGTCTTCCAGACTTAATCCTCTTTTTTGCGATTCAAATTGTGCTTCTTCCATATAGTTGATTCTAACAATCATGTTTCTTATTGATTCAATTCCTCTTTTCCCTATTACACCGACCTCTTTGTTAGTTAGATCATAAGCTATTGACTGTATGTCCATGGGTGTTGCCTTGAAAAAATGTCTGAATTGTGGCAGACTTCCCATTGCTGTGGCAACTGAACTAATTGAATGAAAACTATAAAGGTAGTTAGGGTCGATTCTTACATTTCCTTTTTCTAAATAGAAAAATCCAGATTGTGTTCTTTTAATTTCCCATCCTTTAGGAGCATATATCTCTTCACTTGCAGTACCTCTTTCAATTAAGAGATCAACATCGATTTGGGGTGGTTCCCGAATATCTCTATGAAGGGTCTTGATTATCGGCCTGTAAACAAAACCACCTATTATCCATATCCTGCTCTGCCTTCCCATGTCATAGGAATTTCTTCTGGCAATTTCAGATATCTCTGACCATTCTGGAAAATTATCCAGATACTCCTCAAAAATTTCTGTAAATTGTGACTTTTTTTTTCTATTCTGGAGAGGATTTCCCATAAATTTAGAAGAGGCATCCATCTATAAATATATATGTTCTTTTAGTTAAATATTTAAATCAAATTCAGCTTGTTTTGTAATGCCGGAAAAAGAAACAATTTTTTCAAGTAAGATTAAATCCACTGGGATTTTTTCGTTCAAGGATTTCTACAAGTTCTGCTATGACTGGCTCAAGGAAGAGACAGGTCTCGACCCAATAAGCGAGGACAAATATACTGAAAAAATTGACGGGGCTGTAAAAAAAATAGAAGTGGAGTGGACCGGTGGGGCAAAACTCACAGATTACTTCAAATTTGAGGCAAAGGTCAAGATGAAAGCAGATAGCCTCAAGGAAGTTGAGATAAACCAGGGAGGAGCCAAGGTAAAAACAAACCAGGGTTCTGTAGAGACGGAAATAAAAGGAATTTTGGTTAGGGACTACGAAGGGAAATTCGAAACAAGCGCATTCAAAAAATTTCTCCGCGGGATTTACGAAAAATGGGTGATCCCCTCAGCAATAGAGGAGTATAAGGGAAAAATTTCAGAATCCTGCGACAAATTCCTGAACCAGGCAAAGGCTTATCTTGATCTGGAAGGAAAAAAGATGTAATTTTGTGCTGTAAAAGACAACCGAAATACTTAAATATAAAATTCCTCTGATTTTTACATGAAAAAGTTGGTTTTTTTGAGCCTGGTATTTCTGCAGGTGTTGATTCTTCTTCCAAATATACTCGCGATAGACCTTGAGGTTGGAAAGATAAGCCAGAACGAGGTGCTGATAGCAGATTTGGAAAGCCCTGTTGCCGTCTTTGACATCAACATAACGAATAACGGGCCTTCCGGCAATTTTGAATTTTATAATCTTGCTGGATTCAGCATGTCTCCTACAAAAATCACTCTAAATTCCGGGGAAACAAAAGAGATTCAGCTTTCCCTGGCTCCCATAGGAAAAATTTCCCAGAGGGGATTTTACACCATTCCCTATTTCATAAGAGCGGCAGACACAAGTGAAATCGAAGAAAGCTTCACCTTCAAAATCATAGAGCTTCGGGAGGCTTTCGAAGTTGGCTCAGGAGACGTCGATCCCGAGTCCCAGTCCATAGATATATTCATAAAAAATCTCGAAGATTTTGATTTTGGGGATGTGAATGTGAAATTTTCCTCAGCCTTCTTTAACATTGAGGAAGACTTCGTGATTGGGCCAAGGGAGACAAAAAGAATACCTGTCCAGCTCAACCAGGAAGATTTCAAGAGCCTGATGGCAGGCTTTTATACATTGGAGGCAGATTTAACTGCTCTTGGAAGAGAAACGAGTGTCGAGGGAGTGATAAGATTTGTGGAAAAAGACATCCTTACAACAACAAAAAAAGATTACGGCTTCCTGATAAACACGCAGATAATTGAAAAAACAAACGAAGGAAATACTATCACAGCCTCAGAGACAGTGATCAAGAAAAACCTGATTTCAAGATTATTCACAAGTTTCAGCCCTACTCCCGATATAGTTGAGCGGGACGGTTTCAGCGTTTATTACAGCTGGACCAGGGACATAAATCCCGGAGCCACCCTTGAAATAGAAGTGAAGACCAACTGGCTGTTCCCGCTCATCTTGATTTTATTTGTTGTTGCGATAGTTGTGTTTGTGAGAAGATATACAGGGACAAACCTTGTTCTGAGAAAAAGGGTTTCCTTCGTGAGAGCCAAAGGAGGAGAATTCGCTCTTAAGGTTTCTGTCTCGGCGCATGCCAGGCAGCGTGTGGAAAGGGTGAATCTGGTGGAAAGGCTTCCTCCGCTGGTCAGCCTCCATGAAAAATTCCTCGGAGAGCAGCCGACAAGGGTTGATTCCAAGAACAGGAGGATAGAATGGAACTTCGAGAAGATGGAGGCAGGAGAAGTAAAGATAGTCTCATATATAGTCTATTCCAGGGTGGGGGTTGTTGGCAAATTCGCATTGCCGACAGCAACAGCGATATTTGAAAAAGATGAGCAAATCAAGGAAGTCGAGTCCAACAGGGCTTTCTTTATCGCCGAACAGAGACCAAGGCCAGAGGAATAAAAGATAAAGATGAATGCGAAAGACATAATAAAATACGGGCATCTTCATGTTCTTGAGGCTGTTAAAGGAATTGGCTATGAGGAATGGAAAAAGGTTGGAGTGACGACAAAATGGTCTATAAAAGATTTGATTGCCCACTTAGCATCTTATGAACATCTTCTCGAGGATGCTCTTAACTTTGTCTTAAAGCCAGGCACTCCCACGCCTTGTCTTGATAAAATGAACTCTGACTATGATGGTTTTAACGACAAAGAAGTAGGACAGCGAAAAAATATGACGCCACAAGAGGTAATGAAAGAATACGCCGATATGCAAAAACGAGTAGCTGATATTATAGAAAAGACGAAGCCGGAGTTGTTGAGCAAAACCGGCACAATTCCGTGGTATGGCAGCGAGTATTCTCTTGATGACTTTATTGTCTATGCCAGCTATGGACACAAGGAAGGGCACATTGCTCAAATAAAAAGATTCCTAAAACAAAAAAAGAACTTTCAAAATATCTGAGATTTATGATTAAGAATGGTTTCAAGTCTTTTCTTTGCTTTATCTGAAGAAAATTTTCCTCCATTTAACCTTTCCGCCAAATTAGTTACCTTTTTGCAGATGTTTTCTATATCCTCATCACTGATTCCTTTCTTGCCGATGAGAAAATATCTGCCGTTCCCAGAATTATTTTTCCTGGCTTCTTCGTATAGGCTATCATCCATTACAAAGGGGCAAAGGCGCCCTGCAGATTCGTATACGATAATTCCCCATGCCATGAAGATTACCTGAACAACAAAGCTTTAAAAATCCTTTTACTTTTTTAAAAATACCCCGCATAGCTCAGTGGTAGAGCGCTCGGCTGTAGTTTATGTAAGGAACCAAGGTTCCTTGACACTCAACCTCCTTTACAGGAAAGTTGATAGGACTAAGGTGGAGATTCAATTATGATTACTATGAAACCCTAAAAGCCGAAAAATCGAGTTCGAAATAGCAGAACCCGAGAGATCCCCAGTCCGATTCTGGGTGCGGGGATAATTTTATAATTATAAAGTTACAACAGAATAGAAAGATTTATAAAAAAAGATTGAATGTGTTTTTTATGGATTTATCAAGAATAGTACTACATAGTGTAAGAGCAGATAAAGCTAAAGAATTTATTAGGGCACTTGAAGAGCTCCCCGATGAAACAATTAAAGGTGATTCACATCCTGATAAAATTAGTGCTTACCCAGATGCTTATGATGAAGAAAATGGGATTGATTTAAATGTTCGGTACACTCCTTTAGAAGAACCAGAATCAATCATATTTTCTGTTCCTGCAAATAGCACATCCACACCAATTGAAGATGGTATTGAATTTAAATATAAGGGAAAGTCTTATAGATTAAGAAGATCTTTATGTACATACTAAAATAAGTTATTATGACTAATTCTCCAACTGATTACTTTTCATCTGAGCAGGTCGCGGGATTTTATTCTTCAAAATAACCATTACAGAGTAATAATCCTTAAATATCCCTGATAACCATAAAAATAATGAGCAAAAGATTTATCTTGTTAGTGTCTGCGCTTTTGTTTTTTTTAGCAATAAATGTTGTTTCCGCAACACACAACACTTATGGCTATCTCGGTTCTGGCTTGGGCTCTGGTTATGGCTATGGTGCCTACGGTTATAACTCTGGTTACAGGGATTATGGCAACGACTGCGGCTCTGGCTATGGCGGATATGGTTATTATGGCTACAGATCCCCTTGCAGAACAGATACTCTCAGAGACATCGTGGAGAAAAAGCACACAACAATTTCTACTCACAGCGACGGATTCACAAACCAAAGAGTTGTGACTGTAAAAACAACTTTCAGGGATGTTCAGATAGAAACAAGGACACCAACCTATTCTCCCTTCTACGGATACAGGACATTTTATCCGAGCAGGACAGTCATAGGCAATGTGGGTGGCTATCCTTATTATGATCCTTATCAAGATTACTACAGCTGGAGATACAGATATTAAAAAATGGAGAGAGAAAGGGTTGTTGAAATTTTTGCGGGATTGGCTCTGATAGTTTTCCTGATTCTTCTGATTTTTCTTGTGATGGGAGTCTCTGTTTCTGGTTATGGTTATAAGTCATCGGGAGCATCAGTCACGAATTCTTACAACACAAATTCTTATAACAAAAATTCGTTTAACACATATCCTTCGCAGACGCTGCCAACAGCATATACGACGACAGCACGAACAACAAAGACGGCGCAATACGTGGCTCCATCCACTTCTTACCCTTCTTCAAGAACATACACATACACGAAGCCCCACATAGTCGATAACAGAGATTCTTACTCCTACGATAGCTATTATTCTGTAAGAGATAAAAAATACGATTACACAAAATACCGGGATTATCAGCTAAGATATGGCTACGAGCCGAGATATTTGGGATATGACGATTTCGGAAATTTCAGGGCATACCCCGGAATTGTCGGAAACAGGGTCGATAGTTATGAGGTTTATGTAAGGAACAGGGAATATGTCGGAGGCTATTTCAAGGCTGTTTTCTATTTTGAGGATTATTACGGAAACGTTGATTCCGAGAGCATGACATACTACATTCCTGCAGGGGAGGAAAAAAGATTTTCTCTTAAAGATGTTTCTCCACCGAGATATAAATACGGGGCGTGGTGGTATAAGGTGGAATCATTGACAAAAATACCTGAAAATGTTGATTATGATTACAATTACAACAGGCCATCCTATTCTTATTCATATTAGGCAAAACACCGAAGGCAAAAGCTATATTTCTGCGCACAGAAATATTTAAAAACTGCATTTTTCTTTAAAATTCAGCAAACAAACCGAGGTGAAAAAGAGGTTGGCAAAAATGAAGAACGTTGAAACTGTTGAGGAGACTGAGGATGAAGACGGGCTTGACGAGCTTGATGAGGCCATAGAGGATCTGGAACTCGATGAAGCCCCTTAATTTTTGTAGTTCAGTATAGCTTCATTATTCTCTTTATCCAATTCTTCAAAATTCGTTTTTATAGAAAATCTCAGTTCATCTATGCTTTTCTGGAGAATGAAAATATTGCTGATAAATATGCTCCTTCCGTGCCCTATATCCAAGGGCTCGGACTCAATCTCTTTGACAAGTTCTCCGTCTGCGTAAATTTCTACCTTTGCTCCTGAAGAATCCTTTATCCCCTGGTTTCTTATTGTAAAGTTCAAATCGAGATATCTTCCGCTCATCGTGGCAGAAACATTCTCAAATGCTAAGTCCGGAAGGCTCTGGAAAGAATAAAGCTCATTTATCATGTCCGAAATGTCCTGGCCTATGGTCTGGCTGCACTTGCTTACAGGATACATTATGTTGTTCGGATTTTCAGAATGATCAAAACCAAGGGCATGGAGGAGCTCGTGAATCCCGACGTTCGGATTTTCGCATTTCGATTCTCTTATGAGAGTTATTGCTCCTTTCTGGATGACATTGAAATATCCTGCCTTTGTGATATTTATCGGGCCGCCCTCTCCGGCAATGAACAGGTCTCCCTCGAACCTTGTTTTGCTGTCGCAGGTCACTGAAATTTCCTCATTATTATTTACAGAATAAAAATTAATTATTGTCAGGTTATCTATCATATCAAATGCCGTTTCCATTTCATCAGCCTTTTGCAGGGTGCATCCCTGAATTCTGTATGATATGTCCTTGCTTGGATACCTCATGTTCTCATAAAACTGCATGCTCTCGTTTCCGTAGCTGTTCAGGCTGAAATTGGAATTTTTTGGAGAAAAGGTGAAGTCAATGGTTTCAAGCGGAAAGACCCAGTAAAAAAACAGGAGCAGGACTAAAAAAACAGCAATTACAGAGACAAGAATGCTTTTCCACCCCATTTAATGAAAAAACAAGGCACCGTATATAAATTTGTGGATGAAAATTGTTAAAATAGATATGGAACTGGTAAAATTAAGTTAAATATAAATGTATTTTCCTGTTTTAAAATGATTTTTCCAACTTAATGAATATAATTAAATAAAAATAACAAAAGAGAAAAATTAAGGTGAATTAAGATGATTCAGTAACTTTCTTCTTCAAGGTCATCGAATCCTTCATCAGATTCTTCATCACCAGCCAATCCTTTATCCTCTTCTTTTTCACCTTCGGATAAGTCTTCACCTTTCTTTTTTTTGTTTTTCATTTTAACCTTCCTGGGCATCAAGATATACCAATTGCGGGTTTTTTAAAGATTTTGGTTCAGGAAAACATGCATTTTTAATTTATAAGCGCCATTATCTTTTCTTAATCCTTATTTTTCCTTCCTGCCATTCCTTCAGGACAAATCTTGCGGTTTTGTCTTTATCCACAATCCCGCCTTTCAGCAAAAAATTCTTTTTCCTTCCAAGCATTTCAAGAAGTATTTCAGAATCATTGTTTGAATTTATTTTGTAATGTTCTTCCAGTATTCTTGGAAATTCCCTTGCCAATTCATCAATAGCCTGCTCTGGATTCTTAATCTGGCTGTGGCTTCTGGCGCCTAATTTGGCATTTTTGCTCATTACTCTTGAATCAGAAGAGGAATATTCTTTCTGGGGAATTACTCCAGGGCTGTCTAAAAGAGTTATTTCTCCTGAAAGCCTGAGTTTTTGGATGCCTTTTGTAAATCCTGCGTCAGCCCCTGTTCCTGCAGAGCTTCTGCCAATTAAGAGATTGATTAGCGAGGATTTTCCTGTATTCGGATATCCGATAACTCCCACCATCACTTTTCCTTCTTTTCCCAATTCACTTTTAGGGATATCTGAAGCCATTATCTTTATCCTGTCTCTCAAATTTTTTATTCCTTTCCTGTTTGTGCACGAAACAATTACGTTTGGAGAAGGAAGATTTTCCATCTCAGGATTAAGGTCTGACTTGTTTATGACATATATTATTTTCTTATTTTGCTCCATTATCTCCTTTTCCAGCTCCTTGTTTCTCGTTTCCTCAACAAATCTTGCATCAAGAACTTCCAGGATAATCTGCGACTGCTCAAGAATTTTTTTCAGGAGATTTGGGTATTTCTGCCTTTGCTTTTTGGCATTTTTAGGATTTCTTGCCCTTCCTGTATGCCTGCTTGAAAATAAATATTTTACCCTCATTTTCTCAGAAAGATGCTTGGGTTTATAAGAGTTTTATTGAAAAACGCCCCAACCGAGAGACTCGGGGGAGTTTAAGAGTTTAGTAAGAAAATTGGGTGGAAAAACAGATTAAGCGTGTTTAACGTCAAATCTATAACTTCCATCAGATGTTGGTGAAAAATAGATTATATGTGTGGATATTAGTCTAGAAAATATTTTATCCATAAGGCTACTATGTGAATAGTGGCTATTTGTCCAGCGTCCCTTTCTATCAATAGTTGTTGGGAATTCTTTTTGGGATAAATCTCCTAATTCTTCCTGAGAGTAAATTGGAACACTTAGTTCATATCGTAAGGGTTTTTTTAAAAAAATTTCACTGCCAAGAAAATTATATATCTTTTCTTCAATACCAAGAAATCTTCCCATAAAATATATTCTATTTTTCAAAGTCTTTAATAATCCTTGAGTATGTTCATTCTTGGAAGGATTCTCTCCTTCCATTTGTTTCAATTTTTCCTGTATAGGATCCTTAAACCTTTTCATTTTAATTTTTCTAAATTTTCAGGAATATATTCCTTATAAACTTTATCGTTTTGTGTTACTTTAAAGTTAATACACGCCCCAACCGGGAATCGGACCCGGATCTATACCGTGACAGGGTATCGTCATAGCCATTAGACCATTGAGGCTTGAATTAAAATAAGGGAATTTGTTTTTAAAGATTGCTATATCAATCTTTTTATTGTTGCTCTTCTTCACATAAAAATTTAAATATGATTGCTGCTGATTTTGTTCATGACACTTGCATATTTATTTCTTGGAAGACCACAAAATCAGAAAGAATTTGACAGAGAAATGAAAAGAAAAAAGATTTGCAGTTTAAATATTGCAATGGGTTATTCTGAAGATAGTTCTAATGGTAGAAGGTCAATAACATATTTTCCAGTGTTGCAGGCAGGCGGAATTGAAATGGAACTTATGGATTCGTCAAAAATAGTTACAGAGGTTCCTAATGAAAGAACAGAGGTAAAAGAGATACATGCACAGAATGAAACTTTTAAAGAAATGTTGTCTCTTGCCCGCCAATATCGGGAGGGGGGCTTTACTGTAACTCTTATTGGCAAACCTTCTGAAGATGCAAGAAAGGAATTTGAGGTTAATCAATCAATGCGAATGGCAACATTTGATCCAGACTAAAATTTTCCAGTTTTATCCTCAACACGAATTTTTATATATGATAATTCACTAAATGTAAAATGAGACTAAGGCCCCCGATTATCGGACTGTTTTTGATAATTCTTTCAATGATTTTACATTTTTGGGTTCCAATTAAAAAAATAATCGTCTTTCCTTATAGTTTACTAGGAATCGTTGGAATTGTTTTGGGTTTGGGGATTGTCTTGTGGGGTAAGGAAACATTTCAGAGGCTTGGCACTTCTGTGAGATTTGAAAAACCCAAAAAATTAGTGATGTCTGGTCCCTATAGATCCACCAGAAACCCTATTTATCTAGGATATATAATAATATTATTAGGAATTTCTGTTTTGCTTGGCAGTATAATAGCCTTTGTCTCTCCTGTTACATTTTTCTTAATACTGAATTTTGTTATTATCCCTTTTGAAGAAAGATGGCTGGAAAAAATATTTAGAAAGAAATATGAAAAATACAAAAAGCAAGTGAGAAGATGGGTATAAAATAAAGGAGAAGCATCTTATTTCTTCTTTCCTGCGATAATCTTCTTTTTTCCACCCATATATTTCTGCAGGACAGCAGGAATCTTTATGCTCCCGTCTTTCTGCTGGAAGTTCTCAAGAATCGCGACCATAATTCTTGATGTGGCAAGCGCCGTATTGTTCAGGGTATGAAGAACATAGCGCTCCCCTTTTTTTGAAATTCCGCGAATGTTCAGATCCCTTGCCTGGTAATCTGTGCAATTGCTCAGGCTCCCCACTTCTCCATAGGTCTTTGTGGTTGGCCTCCAGACCTCGATATCTTCTGTTCTCGCTTTCCAGTCTCCAAGGTCAGCAGTGCACATCTCAAGAATCCTGTAAGGAAGCTTCAGTTTCTTTATGATTTCCTCTGCATTTTTTCTCAGCTCTTCATAGTACTTCCAGGAGTCTTTTGGTTTGCAGAATATGAATTGCTCGACTTTGTTGAACTGGTGCGTTCTCCAGAGCCCTTTTTCATTGATTCCGTGAGAGCCAATCTCTTTCCTGAAGCTCATGCTGTAGCCGAAGAACTTCAGGGGAAGTTTTTCTTCCGGAATTGTCTTATCTGCCAGCATCCCAAGAATTGCATCTTCTGCAGTTGGAATAAGATAAAGATCCTCGCCTTCAATCTTGTAAAGGGCATTTTCAAAGGCTTTGAAGTCCCCCTTTGCCATTTCAACTCTCTTATTTACCATCAGGGAAGGTTCAATATACTCATAGCCCTTTTTTTCCATGAAATCCACAGCGAAATTTATCAGTGCCCTGTTCAGAAGGGCAAGGTCTTTTTTCAGGTAATAAAATCCATGTCCGGCAACTTTTGCAGAAGCATCAAAATCGCCCAAATCCAGGGATTCAATCAGCTCGACATGGGTTCTGGCAGGGAATTTTAACTTCGTCTTTGCGCCAACAACCTTCCTCACCTTGTTGTCTTTCTCGCTTTTTCCTACAGGAACCTGGGGATGCATCAGATTAGGAATCTCTAAAAGCCTTTTGCTTAGTGATTCATACAGGTCTTTTTCCTCGGTTTCCAGATCTTTAAGTTTCTCGGGAATTTCCCTTGCCTTTCTTATCAGGGAAGAAGCATCTGCCTTTTTCTTCTTGGCCTGATTAATCTGCTCTGAAATGCTGTTCCTTTCGTGCCTCAGCTTGTCTGCCTTAAGCTTCACTTCTCTCCATTGCTCATCCAACTCGAGAACATCGGAAACAATTTTTTCATTTCTTCCCTTTTTCTTCATGTTGGCCCTGTAAACTTCCGGCCTTTCCCTCAGGTCTTTCAGGTCAATCATCCTCTGATTAGGAAAATATTCTATTTAAAGTTTGTTAGTAATAAAGCAATTTTAAACAAATATAAAATCCTCGACATCATGTTTATCCTTACTTAAAATTACCCAGGCTAAATTTAACGAATTGGAAAACGTTTAAAAACAAAAAAAGCCAAGATTAGGCATGGCTTTCACCGATTTCACTTCTGACTTGATTCTCGCATATAATGGATTTTTATCCTTGCTTTCCCCGTTTTTCCAGACTTTCTTCAATCTCTTCTTTCTGGCATTGATGATATTTCTTTACGCGACTTTTGTCTGGAAACTCCACAGGTTCATTTCTAAAAAAAATATCCTGGACCTGGACCTCAACAGGTACAACACGGCAGAGCATCCGACAAACGCAAAGGTGGTTGCAGGCGCCCTTTACTTTCTGGAGTATGCAATAATCCTGCCTTTCCTGATTTTTTTCTGGTTTTCTATATTCGGTATATCCCTTACAATCTTCACAGACCTCGAGGTGGGCACAATTCTCGTCATTTCAACAGTTATAGTTGCAGCGATAAGAATAACTTCCTATTCCAACGAAGTCATAGCAAAAGAAGTCGCCAAGCTCCTGCCCTTGACCCTGCTGGCAATTTCCCTCCTCGTTCCTGGATTCTTTGAATTCGAGAGGGTTTTGAACAACATAAACCAGATTCCCGGCTTCTTGAGCCAGATATTTTATTACCTTGGATTTATCATGCTTCTGGAAATAATTTTGAGGTTCTTCGATTTCATTTTTTCAATGTTTGGCCTTCAGAGCGATAAAACCTCTGATGAAACTTCTGAGGAAAAGAAACGCTAGAAAAAAGTAAAAAAGTCAGATTAAAAAAATAAAAAAGGATTGATTGCTGATTAATCTTTCTCAATAGTCGGGTGCTCCTGCCCTCTTGCATACCTTGCTTTTAACATCTCTATATGCCTTTCCTTTTCTTCACGATAACCTGCCTCGTCTGTCTTTATTATGGCGAGCATCCTCGCGACATATTCTCCTCCGAGGAAATGTGGTGTTAAGACATAGCTCGCCCCTTTCTTGTAAAGATCAAGGGCGTCATCGATGCTGTGCGCTCTGAGAATCACTATCGCTTTTTTATTTACCATTCTTATGTTCTCTATGAGGAAAGAATTTGTCGCAAAATCCGGAATCGTAGACACTGCAATCTCTATCCTGTTCAGGGGAAGTTCGCCGAGAAGGGCATCGTCATCGATATCCCCGTAAATAGCGGGAATTCTCAGCTTCTTCAGGTCAGATACCACATCCGGATTGTAATCAACAACAAGATAATTCTTCTTTATTTTTTTCAAAGAAGCTAAGATGCTGAATCCTATCCTGTTGTATCCGAAAAGAATGGCGTCGATGTTCTTTTCTTTTAATTTTTTCTCTGTTACAATCTTTTTTTCAAATAAGCTGAGATATTTCGACAGCTTTTGGTAGAGTTTCTCGGAATACATCACCATATAAGTGCAGCCACCGATTGTTATCAGCCCTATAAAAGTCATGAGAGACAAGACTTCTGATGAAATATGGCCGACTCTAACTCCAAGAGCTATGAGTATCAGGGAGAATTCGCTTATCTGGGCAACTGTTAGGCCTGCAAGGAAGTTTGTTTTTTTTGTGTAACCTAAAAGAGCCATGAGAGACATCACTATCAGGGGATTTCCCACAAGGATTAGAAATGAAAATATTGCTGCCGGGACTATCAGTCCGCTGATGTTTCCTATAGTCATCTGCGCTCCAAGAAGAAGGAAGAAAGATATGAGGAAAAAATCCCTCAGTGGCTTTAGCCTGGAGCTCATCTCGAGGCTGTAAGGAGACATGGAAAGAAGAACTCCTGCGATTAGTGCTCCGACCTCTATGGAAAGTCCTGCATAGAAGAAAAGGGAAGCAAGCCCGAGGCCCCATGCTATGGAAAACACGAAAAGGAATTCCTGTGATTTGCTGAAAAAATCCTGGAATCTCGGAAGGAGGAAAATGCTCACCGGCGCGAGGACAGCAACTATGGCAATGCCTTTCAGAAGGGTGAATCCAATCTGGCTGGCAATGTCCCCACCGGAAGCAACTGCAGAGACGATGATGAGGATTATGATTGCAACGAGGTCCTGAACAAGAAGGAATCCTATCGAGATTTTTCCATAAAGTGTATACAAATCACCTTTATCTGAAAGGAGCTTCATTATTATGATTGTGGAGGAAAAGCTTATCGCCATTGCAATATACACAGAAGTGAGCATGGAAAATCCGAGCAAGGTGCCTATGAAATATCCGAGAAGAAAGGTGAAAATTATCTGCCCTATTCCGGTAATGAGGGAAATTTTACCGACTTCCTTTATGACTTTTGGTGAAAGGTGCAATCCAACGATAAAGAGGAGAAAAGCTATCCCGAATTCAGAAAATATGCCTATCGCATCTATTCCCGGCAGAATCCCGAGGAAAAACGGGCCTGCAATAATTCCCGAGATGATGTATCCTATGATGAGCGGCTGCTTCAGTATCCTTATGATAAGAGAGACAGCAAGAACAATCAGGATAATCAGGCTTATTTGATTAAATACTTCCACCATTTTTCACTTCTTTTTCTTGTATAAATTAGGAAGACAACATTTTTAAACTATTTCTCAATTTTATCTTTACAAGAAAATGCCGAAAGTTCGTATAAAATTAAACAGCATAGACATAGGAATGCTCAATAATATTTGCGAATCTATAAAAGATATTGCAAAAAAAGCAGGAATCGTCATCTCAGGGCCTGTGCCACTGCCTACGAAAAGGCTGAAGGTAACGACGAGAAAAAGCCCTTGCGGAAACGGGACAGCAACTTTTGACAATTTTGAGATGAGAATCCACAGAAGGCTTATCGATTTGCCTGCAAACGAGAAAGTCCTCCATCACATAATGAGGATGCAGATTCCGAAGAACGTGAGCATCAAGATAGAGATGAAGGATTGATTATATTTTTTACCACAGATTTCTTTATAAAAAGAAAGGGTTTTTTCCTTTTATGGGAGAGGAAAATACCAAACCAAGTTCAATCCCAAGAGTTATTGTTCCAGCACTTGAGGAAATACTTGGAAGCCCTTTTCCTGTTCTTGACGATGGTTTTATAAGAGTTATAGATTATCTGGGAAATGATCAAGCAATTGTTCAAGCAGCGAGAGTATCTTATGGGGCTGGGACAAAAAAAGTAAGCGAAGACCGGGGTCTTATAAGATACCTAATGAGACACAGGCACACAACCCCATTTGAAATGGCTGAAATTAAATTCCATATAAGGATTCACATGGATGCATGGAGGCAATGGATAAGGCACAGAACTGCGAATGTGAACGAATATTCAACGAGGTATTCTCTAGCTATAGACATATCTGATGCTCAAAGAACCCCCCCAGATGAATGGAGACTTCAATCTCCATCAAACATGCAGGGAAGCAGCGGATTTTTTTCTGTACAGGAGGGGGAAGAATTCAGCAGAGAGGAAAGAAAATTACAGGAACATGCCAGGAGGGTATATAACCGAAGGATTGAAAAGGGGATGGCGAGAGAACAGGCAAGAAAAGACCTGCCATTATCAACTTATACAGAAGCTTACTGGAAAATAGATTTGCACAATCTGCTGCATTTTTTGAGTTTAAGGATGGATCCTCATGCGCAGCTGGAAATTAGACGATATGCCGATGTTATTGGAAAAGAAATTGTGGCAAAATGGGTTCCTTTGACATGGGAGGCATTTCTGGATTACAGAATAAATTCAATGACATTATCTGGTCCTGAGATTAAAATGCTAAGGGAGATGGGGGTATTTGATAATTTTAATGTAGATAATTTAGATAATTACAGAAAAGCTGGCTTTGTTAGTGACAAAAAAGGGGTGCCTGAACTGACAAGAGAGGGCAAAGAAGTCCAGGAAAAACTAAGAAAGTTAAGGGGTGAATAAGATTTTTACTTAAAATGACAGAAAGGGGGCATAGTTATCATGGATTGTGGATTAATTTTGAAGCTGGGGAGGGCGCAGGAAAAGGGATACAGCAAGGACTTTTGGTGGATTATTTAAAAAATAGGGGTTTTGTTGTTCAGTCGGGAAGAGAACCGGGAACTATAGAGGCAGGAGAAAGAATAAGAAGACTTTTGTTGGATCCAGACATACCAAAGCTTAATCCTAAAACAGAGATGCTGTTATTTATAGGTGCAGGGATAGAATTTTTTGAGCAATTGGTAAAGCCTTCTCTGGAAAAGGGGGAGATTTACATTACAGACAGATGGAGATATTCCACAATGGCATATCAGGGCTACGGGCTTGGAGTTGATTTAAATGTGATAGATACTCTAACAAAGTTTTCATGTTCTGGATCATATCCAGACATAACTTTCTTATTAGACATAGACCCTGAATTAGGATTATCAAAAATTACTGGAAATGAATTTGCCGGAGGTAAAAAGGACAAGATTGAATCGAGGGATTCCGAGTATCACAGAACAGTAAATCAGAGATTCAGAGAAATAGCAGGGCAAAATCCAGACAGGTTTGTAGTCATTCCCTATATAGAAGGGAATCCTGATGAAATACAAGCACAGATTAGGCGGCATGTCGAAGAATTTATGGAAGAGTATAGCTTAGAGGGCAAATTGGCAAGAGTTAAACTTTAAAATCCCCGGATTTCTTGTATTTTAAAGCCCTGATTCGGCTTTGACGGATTAGGGTGAACGAAGTGAGCCCCAATGGCACAAGGGTACTGCACGAGATTGGAAATCTCGGCCTTTACAGGCATCCAGGTTCGAGTCCTGGTTGGGGCGTTTTCAAAAAATATTTAAATTTGGATGCCATTACAATAAAAGGAGTATGTTATCTAAAACATTACAATAAATAATTCTCTAATTGTACATAATATGATTAACCTGCAAACAAAGGGCTTTGAAATTCTCACCGGGAAAACAAGAGATGATTTCCAGAAGCTATGGGAAGAATACTCTGAAAAGGTTGGGCGAAGGCTGAAAAATGTGGAATCTGTCAGGATTCATTTAAAGGAGTACAGCCCTGGCGGAAAAACAAAATTCAGCATCCATGCATTGGTCAGCTATGCCGGAAAATCCATGGAGGCAGAAGCCTCTGACTGGGATTTAAGGAGAACCTTTCACAGGGTTTTCAACAAGATAGAGCAGGAAATAGAGCATAAGTTTCATGTGAGCGACCAGCACAAGCGCAAAAAGTGATTCATAAGCTTTAAATAATCCATATTCCTCGCCAAACGATGGAAAAAGACCTCGGAAAAATCAAGAAAAACGACAACACAGACATAATAGTAAGGCTGGATGATTTTGGAGGAAAACCCGGAATGACGATAAGGGAATTCGTCACAAACGAGAGATACACGGGCTTTACAAAATCAGGGGTAAAGATACCTGCTGCGGATTTCCCCAAATTCAAGGAGATGATCAATTCCGTATCTGAAGAGCACTTCAAGGAAGAGCAGGGAAAAAATCTTCCGAAAGAGCAGAAAACCCTGGATAAAGAAGAGATAGAAGACTACTGAAAATTACCGATTTTTTAATGATGTTTTTGACGCGATTTTTCGCATCAATTTTTCTTTTTTAGGGGCACTTTTGTGCACTAAGGTTTATCAGATTATTTAATGTTAAGATTGATTAGTCAACATTAAAAGTTGGATTTGAGTCCTTTAATTAAAAATTGGGATAAATTAATAAACTATTTTTCTCTTTTATCAGGAATGGCATGGTATGATCCTTTGCTGATTTTTGTTTTTATTGTGGGATTTCTTTTGATAGCATTCAGCCAGTATCATCATAGAAGAGCATTTACTTGGGGAGTGATACTGATGCTCACTGCGCTTCTTATAAAAGCTTTTCTCTGGTTTGAAAGTTTAATCTAGTAAAACTTGAAAACCTGCTGGTTCGAAAGTTTGATTTAGTTTCAGAAAAACTTAAAAACTTCAATTTCTTTTTAATATTTGGTCGAAGAGGCGGAACAATCAGCCAAGCTTTGATCTTCGGATCGCAATCTTCGGATTGCTCGCTTACTGGCTTCGGACGTCGTCTCCGGCCTCTTATATTCTCAGAATAGATTAATTTTAATCATGAAGTTTTAAAGATATATTTTATCATCAATAGGAATTTAAATTAAACTTTTATTATATTATAGAAAGCTCTTCTCTTAAAAATTTCTATATCTCAACCTTTAAGAATAAACTATTATTGGAAATATCGGAAAATGCATCATGAAAACAAAGATTCGCCAACCAATCGTCACAGTAGTCGGACACGTCGATCACGGAAAAACCAGCCTGCTTGACAGGCTCAGGCAGAGCTCTGTTCATATGGAGGAGGCAGGAGGAATAACCCAGAAGATTTCCTTTACCCTGTATCCTGCGGAAAATCTGAAAGCAGCCTGTCCTTTGATAGAGGAGCAGGGAATAAAACTCGACATTCCGGGATTCTTGTTCATAGATACGCCGGGGCATGCAGCATTCACCAATTTAAGAAAGCGCGGAGGCTCGCTTGCAGACCTGGCAATTCTCGTGATTGATATCAACGAGGGGGTAAAGCCACAGACCTCTGAAGTCATTCAGATTCTTAAGAGAAACAAAGTCCCTTTCATCATCGCCCTGAATAAGATAGACAAAATTCACGGGTGGAAAACAGGAGATGAAAATTTAAAGAAGAGCATTGAGATGCAGGCGAAAAACACCTCGCAGAATTTCCAGGAAAAATATATGACTTTGATGGGCGCCTTACAGAGTCATGGATTTGATGCTGATTTGTTTTACAATATAGAAGACTTCACGAAAAAAATAGCCCTTGTTCCGTGTTCTGTAAAAACAGGAGAGGGAATTCCAGAGCTGGTCTTAATGCTCTGCGGCTTGAGCCAGAAATACCTGAATGAAAAACTGGCTCTTGGAAAAGATGCCAAAGGAATAATGCTGGAAATAAAAAAATTGGAGAGGGGGGGATACATAGAGGCGATTCTTTACGACGGAGAACTCTCAAGGAAAGATGAGATAGCTGTGGCCGGTTTGGACGGAAGAGTGATGATTACAAGAATAAGGGTTCTTGAAGAGATTTTGCCTCTTTCTTTCAAGTTCCAGCCAAAAGAAAAAGTGCAGGCAGCAACTGGCTTGAGGCTGCAGCTCGTGGAGAAAGAAGAGATTCTTCCGGGAATGCCGTTCCAGATTTACAAAAACAACAAGGAGGAAATTGAAAAAATTTTCAGGAGGCAGATTTCAGAAAGCATAAAAACAGACAGCCGCGGGATTGTGGCAAAGGCTGATTCTCTTGGAAGCCTGGAAGCCCTGCTCACGATTCTCAGGCAGGAGAATATTCCTGTTCTTAAGGCAGGCATAGGAAACATAAACAAGTCAGACATAACAAATGCCAAGGCAAACCTGAAGATAAACGAGATCGATGCAATGATCGTTGGCTTTAATGTTTCCGTTGATTCCGAGGCAGAGGAAATAAAAAATGGGATAAGCATTCTTACCGACGATGTTATTTACAAACTCGTGGAAAATCTTCACAAGTTGAGAGGGGATAAGAGAAAGGAAATAGAAAAGAGAAGGCTTCTCGGGCTCAGTTCCTTGTGCAAGCTCAGAATCCTGAAGCAGCACGTGTTCAGGAACACCAACCCTGCTATTTTTGGTGTAAGGGTTGAGGCTGGAAAACTGATTCCAAGGCTGCAGATGATAGATGAATCCGGAGAAAAAGCCGGCAAAGTAAAAAACATGCAGTCAGAGAACAAGGCAGTGGAGGAAGCCAATGAAGGGCAGGAGCTCGCGATTTCTGTTCCAGGAATAAATTTCGAAAGAAAGCTCGGAGACAAAAATTTCCTTTATTCAGACATAACTCTGCTGCAACTTAAGATTTTCAAAAAAAACAAAGACTTGCTCTCCGCCAATGAACTTCGTGTTTTGCAGGAGATTGCGGAAATCAAGAAATTCAGCAAATAATTTCAACAACTTTAAAAACCTTCCAAAACACTAAATTATCATGGCGTTCAAGATTAACATCGCAGACAAAAGCGGAAAAACCTACAAGCTGGAGCTGGAACCGGAAACAGAAGAGCTTCTTGGAAAAGAGCTCCACGATAAAATTGAAGGCAAAGGCCTGCTTCATGACCTAGAGGGATATGAATTCGAGATTACAGGAGCAAGCGACAATGCAGGTTTCACTGCGATGAAGCAGGTTCCTGGAGTAGGTTTGAAAAGGCTTCTTCTCAGTTACGGAAAAGCCATGCATAGACGCACAAGAAGGGAAGGCAAAAAAAAGGTTTCAAATCCAAAACCAGAAGGCCTTAGGCTCAGAAGGACTGTGCGAGGCAAGACAATCTCTCCGGAAATTGTACAGATTAACCTTAAAGTCCTGAAACACGGCAACAAGCCTCTTTCTGAAATCTTCCCAGAGCAGAACAAGCCGAAAGAGCTAATAGAACAAAAAGCAGAAGCATCCTAAACCTGAAAATAAAGTCTGAAAATAGAAAAATATATAAACATTATAATTCATTATAAAATATAATAAAATGGTCCAAAATATAATAGACTTGGATGAAAATGAAGACAGGATATTAAATATTGTAAAGGCTAAATATGGCCTTAAAAATAAATCCCAGGCAGTGGCCATGCTTGCTAAGGTATATGAGGACAGTTTTCTGGAGCCTGAATTAAGGCCGGAATACGTTGAAAAGCTGAAAAATATACGCAAAGAAAAAGGCATTAAATTCAGGAATATTAATGAGTTAAGAAAGATAATCGGGGGCTAGAATGCATTCATATGAAATTAAGCCCAATTTACAAAAAATTTTAAATAAACTATCCAAAAAAGACAAAAATTTATATGAACAGGTTTTAAAGAAAATCAGTGAAATTACAGATTCAAGCGATGTTGAGCATTACAAAAATCTGAGGTATAATATGAAAGATTCGAAGCGAGTTCATATAGGGCATTTTATTCTTGTTTTTAACTTTGATAAGAAGAGTAATTTAATCTCCTTTGAGGATTTTGACCATCATGACAGGATTTACAAGATATGAACAATCTGAAAGAACCTGCAGAAAAATCCGCTGAGAAATCTGTTTCTTAAAATACATTTAAAAAGTTATTCTGCTTCCCTTATTAAAGTCGAAAGAGGTATCATTTGATGAAAAATACATCAGTTGTAGGGGCATTTTTAATTTTTTATACGGTATTAATTGCTGTGCTCTTGATTTTTTCATTGGGTTCCCCTGTTCTTTTAGGGCAGGTAAGCTCAGAGACAGATCCGATTTTTAGCGTCAGGATACTTGACTTCCAGTCCCCTGTGGATTTAGGGGGATTTTTAGAGTTCTCCTATGCAACCAGGAGCATTTCAAGCGTAAATGGAACTGCTGAAATTACTTTTTGGATTGAAAAAGGCGGTAAAGTGATAAGCCCTGGCCAAGATGTCATTTTTCTGGGAAATTTGGAGGAAAGAACCAGAACCGCAAACGTATTTATCCCTTCAGACTTTGAATCAGGAGTTTATGATTTAAAAATAGAAGTAGATTACAATGGCAATATACAAGAAGCATACAGGACAATTGAGATAAACGTTAAGGGCGGACTTGCAACTATAAATTTTGGCTTTGGAAAGACAAACCTGATAATTATTTTCCTGCTGGCACTCCTATCAATTCTCAACATATACGGTATATACCGCCTTGAGAGGAAGAAAATAAAAAAGCTTCTTCAGGAGGAAGAGCAATTCATTGAAAAACATAAAACAATATCTATCTTAATAATAAGTTTTTTCCTTATTTTAGGCGTGTTGGTCTATTACCTGAATGTAATCAACGTCTTGCCCGGAATTCCCCTTTATTTCTATTATTTGATCTTAGGATTTTTGTTGTTGGGGATTTTGCTTCATATCAGGCCTAAGAAACGCAAGGTCAAATAGCGCTTTCTTTGAAAAAACAAAGGGAATTTTTAAATAGTTATTTTTCTTCTGTTTCTGATTAAAGAGAGGATTGGATGATTTATAGTAAAAGTATGCCTTATTTATTTGGGAATTTTTACAGGAAGAAAAAGTTTATAAGTAATGGTTACTTAGTTACCTTATAAACTTGCTAACCTAATAACTTAGTTACCATGGGGTCTAAAGCAATTAAAGTAAAGGAAGAGAATTACAAGTGGCTTCTTAAGATAGCATCTGACATTCAAAAAAAACTCGGCAAGCCTGTGTCTTTTGACGAGGCGCTGAGCGAAATAAAGAAGATGCTGGAAAAATAAAACAATAAAGAAAGAGGAGAAATAAAAACGAGAGGGTTGAATGGCTAAAATAAGCTTCAAAAAGGTGAAACTGAAAAAACAGCAGAGAAAGGTAGAATTTACCTGGGACAAGATTCTCCTGCTCTTCCTTGTAGGAGCATTCATCTTGTTCTATATTTTCATGTCTGTCTTAAATAATGTAGATGTTGACAGCATAGGAAGAGCGATTTCCGAGCAGGAAGAAGGAAACCCTGTCCAAACAGCTGATATAAGATTTGCAATTGAAGTGACAGATGCAGAGCATCTGGATTCAGAAAAGAAATTTATTAGTGACATAACAAAAGAAGTCAAATATTTGGATAATAGCTGGAGCAAGCCTGTTTCTGATGGAGAATATGTTCGTGTTGTCTTCGAACAGCCTTTGACTCCAGACAGAGATATTAAAGTCTTTTCAAGAATTTTAAGCGGTAATCCTACAATACAAGTTTATGAAAAAGATGGAAATGAAATAATAGCAACTTTTGATTCTTTAACATCTAATGATTATAACAAAATATTATTAACTAATTTGCAAAACTCACAGGATTCTTTCGACTTAAAAATTTCAGGAGGTTCTGTTGAGTTTGATCATATTATTGACCCTTCAAATATATATTTAGTTAATGCTGATGCACATGCATCAGCAACAGGGATTCCTGCGGTAGCAGAAGATGGGGGCAAAAACATAGTAAGACGGGATAGCAACCAGTTAAATGCAATGTGGATAAATGCGGCAGGCACCGACCCCGTTTGTTCAACATCCGCAAATGGCGGTGCAACATGGGCGGCGCTGGCAAGCGAGGCGGGAACGGAAACTGGCGTCGCAATCGCAACAAACGGAACAGGCGTAATTTATACGGGCATGAACGCAATAAATGGCGCGGGAGATGTTGGTTATATTTACAATGTGGCGGGAGCATGCGATACAGCAGGAGCTTACGCAGATGTTGGAACGCAAACAACAAACTTTCGCCCGGATGTTGCTTTTGATGGGGTGCATAATCTATATGGTGTTTGCTCAATAGGAAGTGGTGGTGGTAGTGCCGGCGATGTGGCTTTTTCCTATGCCACCCCTTCAGCAACTACAACCTTGACTTGGACAGCAACTGACACTTCCTTAGCAGCGACGACAAGCACAAGCTGTTCAATAGACGTGGATGACACAGGAAATGTCTTCATTGCGTCAAACGAAGGAACTTCAGGAATTGTGGTTTACAATTCATCCGCGGGAACTTTTGCAGCCGTGACAACAGTAACGGCATACAGCTCTCAAGTTAATAACATGCACTTAAGCATAAGAGGAAATGAAACTCTTATAACAGCAATAGACACTGCAACAAGTGATTTGGTTGTTATCCATAGTTCAGATGGAATAACCTACACAAACACAACTTATGCAGGAACTTTCCTAGATCCAGAAGGATGCGTTGATGCAAACAACAATTATCATATAGCTTTTGTCAACGGCAGTGTTTTATCTTATATCAGATATACTACAAATGGTTTTGACAATTATGAAGATTTTGCAGATTCTGGAACAGAAAGATATACTTCCGTAAGATGCACAAACTTTCCTTCAAACAATAGATTAGACAGCAATGACTTGGAGCTTGTTTTCACAGACACTGGAACAAATATTTATTTTGCAAATATAACAATTGACACTTCTGCACCGGCAACACCGCCTAAGTGGTTCGACAACTCAACAAATTCCACAGAAGCGGGAGAAGCTGTGGAACACAGAGTGAGATGGACTGACAACACTGCCCTTTCAGGCTATATCTTTGAATTTGATAATGGAACCGGTTCTTTCCTCAATGATAGTTTTGTTTCAATGATAGGCACAAATAATTGGAGCAATGTGACCAAAGTAATCAATAATACTGAAGGTTCAACTATAAGATGGAGAGTTTATGCAAATGATTCTTCAAATAATTTCAACAACACAGAAATTTTCACGTATACAACGACAGGAGATAATCCTCCGAAATGGCAGAATGTTTTTGTTGATGATTCAACTCCAAATCCAACACAAACAGTGACTCATAGCGTAAACTGGACAGATGATACTGCATTAAGTTTTGCATATCTTGAAATAAATTCAACAGGAGCGTCTTGTAATACTCTTGCAAACATTACCTCAAAGGCAATTTCAGGGACAATAAACCAGACAAACCTGACATGGACAGTTGAAAATGCATGCGAAGGCAAACTTATAGGATGGAGACAATGGGCAAACGATTCTGCAAATCAGTGGAATGTTACTTCATTGCAAACATACACTGTAAATAATGTGAATCCAACAGCATCTTTTGGAACAAATCCTATAGATGCCCTTAATTCATCGAGCAATTCTATAACATTTGAATTCAAAGTTTCTGACAATCTTGATGTTGATGCCTTGAGATTATATGGAAATTGGACAGGAAGCTGGGCTGCAAATCAGACAAATATGACAGCTATCAACGACAGTTATTGGAATGTTACAGTTACGGGAATTCCCGATGGAAGAAATCATGTCTGGGCGGGCTGGGGTAATGATACTGTGGGGAATTTTGATTTCACAGACACGAACAGGACTTTCACAGTTGACACAGCGGGGCCAACGGTAACTCTGCCTGTATATACGAACGGAACTGTAAAGAAAAACATAGACCCATTGATTCTGAACATTTCTGTGACAGATGCAACTACAACTCCACAAACCTGCCTGGTTGATGTCACCGGAACAAACCAGACAATCGCCTTTTCCGGAGGATGGTGCAACGGAACAATTTCACTTACTGGGTTGTCTGACGGAGACCAGGTTCTCAAGGTCTGGGCAAATGATTCTGTGAATAACTTTGGCTTGAACAACAGCTATGTTGTCAGGATTGATTCAACCAACCCGGTTGTCACACTTCCTGTTTACACGAATGCCACAAAGAAAAAGTCAAGCGACAGCCTGATTCTGAACATTTCTGTGATAGATGCAACCACAACTCCACAAACCTGCCTCATCAATGTTGCTGGGCAGGGCTCAAACACAACTATCGCTTTCTCTGGTGGTTGGTGCAATGGAACAATTTCATTGACAGGAAGCAGCCAGGGAAACTCGACGATAAATGCCTATGCTAATGATTCGGCAGGAAACTTCGGGTTGAATAACAGCTATGTTGTATGGATAGATGACACAGCTCCAGTTGTTACATTGCCTGTTTACACGAACGCAACAAAATTAAGAAATACAGACAGCCTGATATTCAACATTTCTGTCTCTGACTCGGGAGTCGGGGCTTCGTATTGTGCTGTAAATGTTGCAGGCAATTCAAACCAGACAGTGGCTGTAAGCTCTGGATGGTGCAACGGAACATATGCCCTGACAGGAATTTCAGACGGAAATCAGACGATAAATGCCTATGCTAATGATACTGTCGGAAATTTGGCACTAAACAACAGCTATGTTGTTTGGGTTGACTCTACAGCTCCAGTTGTTACATTGCCGGTCTACACGAACGCAACTATAAGAAGAAATGACCAATTAGTAATATTGAACATCTCTGTCACTGATTCTGGTGTCGGAGTTGACAGGTGCACCATAAATGTCGCAACATCTTCAACAGGAAACATTACAGTGATTCCTTCTTCCGGATGGTGCAATACCACTTATTCCTTAGCGGGAGCATCAGATGGCAATCAGACGATAAATGCATATGCAAATGACACTGTGGGAAATTTGGCTTTAAATAATTCATATGTTGTGCAAATGGATTCTACATCTCCAAACTCGACAATAAATGCTCCTTCAAATAACAGCTTGATTACAGACAATACACCTGACATAAACATAACGATGACGGACAACATAGACAGCTTAATAACATATAATGTTTATGTCAATGGAGCTATAAACAAAACTGGGAGCATTGCCAACAATTCGGCAACAAATGTAACTCTTGATGCACAGGCAGATGGACTGAAGCTGATTATTGCAGAGGCTGTAGATGATGCGGGAAACAGGTTTAATTCCTCAACTCTTTTCTTAACTATTGATTCCTCTGCTCCTACGATGAATTATGTTTCACCAACAGAAAATTCAGGGGTTTTCAGAAGCAGAAATTACATACAGATAAACGTAACAGCAACGGATTCAAACCTTGACAAGATTTTGATAAGGCTGTATAATTCTTCGGTCATACAGATAAATTCGAGCATTACAAGCACATCGCCGAACTTCATCAACTTCACGAGCCTGGCTGATGGCATTTATTATTACAACGCAACAGCTAATGATACTTTAGGAAATACCGCAAATCTTGAAACAAGAAATATAACTTTAGATACAGTAAAGCCAAACGTCCAGTTTGTCTCGCCAACTACGGCAGCAGGTAATTACTCGGGGAATTATATTGAAGCAAATGTGACTGCTTCCGATACTAATTTGGATAAGATTGTAATAAGAATTTACAACTCCACAGGCCTTGTGAACAGTTCAACCAATACGACATCCCCGCATTTCTTCAATTTCACGGGATTAATTGACGGAACTTACTTCCTGAATGCTACTGCCAATGACACCGTAGGAAATGAAAACCAGACAGAGACTAGGACTATCCTCCTTGACACTACAAATCCATTGATTCAGTTCGTTGCTCCTACAGAAGCAAATGCATCTTCAAGAAGCAGGACCTGGATTTTCGCAAATGTCACAATAACAGAGACAAATTTCAAGAATGTAACATTCAAATTATTCAATTCCACAGGTTTATTGAATGAAACTACCTACACAACTTTAGTTACAACAATAAACTGGACAAACCTCGACAATAGCGGAGTTTTGTACTGGTATAATGCAAGCACTTTTGACCAGACATCAAATTCCAATTCTACTGAAACGAGATACATAACTCTAACCCAGGATCAGCCTCCAACCGTTACAATTTTATATCCGCAGAATATAACTTATAATGTAAATGTTTCAGATTTAAATTATACAGCAGAAGATGACATCTCTTTGAGCGCCTGCTGGTATTCCCTTAATGGCGGGGCAAACTCAACCCCTGACCCTGCTCCTTGTGCAAACTTCTCAGGGTTAACGAGTAATGAAGGAAGCAATACCTGGACTGTTTATGCCAATGACAGCTTAAATCAAGTAGGCTCCGATATAGTTTTCTTTACAAAAGACACAATAAATCCAAACATACAGTTTGTTTCCAATACAGAAACCAGCGGGACATTCAAGAGTACAAATTCTATCAATGTTAATGTTACTGCAAGTGATGCGACTCTTGACAAGATTGTGATTAGATTGTACAATTCAACAAGCAACGAGATAAGGAACAACATATCCTCGACAAGCCCATTCAACATAACTTATTTAGGATT
>Ga0209521_10000047_pt1 | contig 66382 bp, 52 predicted proteins | sample Rifsed19ft4_FD_184016 | JGI IMG/M metagenome (GOLD analysis project Ga0209521, IMG submission 184016) | Soil microbial communities from Rifle, Colorado, USA - sediment 19ft 4 (version 2) | ecosystem: Environmental > Terrestrial > Deep subsurface > Rock core/Sediment | place: Rifle, Colorado...
CGTCCGGCCGCGGATGCCGTTGACCAGTCCGTTCGTCCGGCCGCGGATGCCGTTGACCAGTCCGTTCGTCCGGCCGCTCCGCGCGGGTCGTGTACCGTTCACAAGCCCGTTCGTGCGCCCGCGCATCCCGTTCGTCAGCCCGTTCGCTTGGCCGCGGATGCCGTTGACCAGTCCGTTTGTGCGCCCCGGTGCGCGCGCAGGCTCCTTGGTGAGGCCGTTCGTGAGCCCCGTTCGCCTCGGCTCCCGTCGGTGGAGGAGACGCGGCTCCTTGCCCTTCAGTCCTCGTCCGTCGTCTTCCGGTCCCGCCGGATGGATTGCCGGTCGCGGGGCCGGCGGCTCCGTCGGCTCCGAATCCGCCTTCTTCGAGGCGAGGGTCTCCGCAACCTTCTCGGGCTTCGGCCTAGCTTGTGGAGCGGTGACCGGTTCCCCGGTATCGTCGAAGAGGACCCCGCAGGATGGGCAGACGGCTTCTTCGTCCCCCACGACGGAGCCGCAGGAGGGGCAGAACGACGCGGCCTGTGGCGCGGACGCGGGCTCGGTCGGTTCCAGGGGCCTGCGATGGACGCCCGATTCAACCGCGAGTCTGCGCGCGCGGCTCTCCTGCGCCTTCTCGAGTTCTCCGCGACGGGCGTGCAGCTGGGTCTTCAGCGTCCAGAGACCGGGGTACGTCTCGTCGATCTCGGCGAGCGTGTCCAAGATTGCAACGGCCCCGAGGAGATCGTTGGCCTTCGTGAGGACCGCCGCCAGCGCGAACAGGGCATCGGGATCGCGCGCGTCGCTCCGGAGGCGTTCCTCGAGCAAGCCGAGGATCCGGCCCGAGCCGTCTCCCTTGGGTGGGCCCCGCACGACCGCCGGCCCGACCGCGACGCGTCCGCGGACGCGTGCTTCGTCCGCCTCATCGTTCCGACCGAGCGCGTCAAGGACCTCCGCCTTGAACCGCCAGGCTTCTTGGTCGTCCGCGTCGAGGTTCAGCGTGGCCTCGACGCACTTCAGCGCCCGCAGGGTGTCCCCCATCGAGTGGAGGTTCCGCGCGGTCTCGAGCCACAGCTTCGGATTCCTCGGGTCCGACCGGATCCGCTCTTCCTGTTGAAACAGCGTCCGCTCCCGGACGGGGGCGGTGGCCAATCGGACGACTCCGTCGGTCCCCACCTCGACGGGGACGTACTTCGACTCCGTCGCCGTCCGGATGAGGGACAGGACCGCGACCTTGCGCACGATCTCGTCCCCTTGCCGGGCGCGCTCGAAATCCACGACACCATCGAAGGGCTGGCGAATCGACGAGACCGTCCGCTCTTCGTGCATCTCCTTTTCCAGCACGAGGAGCGAGGTGAACCCGAACCGCTCCAGCTTCGCCTTCGTCGACTGGGCGAACCCGTACACGGCGGCGAGGTCGTACATCCCGAGGGCGGGCGACAGGATCTCCAGGGCGGCGCGCTTCTCGCCCCCCCGCGGCAACGCAGCGATCGCGCGCGAGATCGCGATCCCCACGTTCGCGAGGTCGATCGATGCTCGGAATACGGCACCTTCTTCCTCGACCTCCTGGACTGGCGCCTCCTTGTACGTGAACCAATCGACGAACTTCAGTCGGCCCTCCGCCTGCGCCCGGTCGACGTTGACGCCCGCGCTGCGCAGCTCCTGCAGGTATCGGGAGGGAGACATGGAGGAGAGGACGACGAGTGCGGATCCTCCCCGGTGCAACCCCTCGGCGACGAACTGCAGGAGGAACGCGTCCTTTTCGTGGCCGGACGGACCTTGCACGACGACCGCCGCGCCGTCCGGCAGGCCGCCCTGGACGAGCGCGTCAAACCCCGGGACGCCGGAGGGGATTCTCACCCGGGCACCCCCTGCGCCCGCTTCGACCGTCGCCGGTGCGCCCGCCGCCAGACGATCGGCACGAGGATCGTCGCGAGCACGGGCAGCGCGACGTCCTGGAACTCGGGGATTCCGACCTGCGGGATCGTTGCACGGGAGTTGCCCGTCGCCGTACCGGAGTTGTCGTAGTCGATCGAAACCTTGCCCCCCGCGGAGGAGTGCGCGACGCGGATCCGCACCACTTGATTCGCGGTGAGCGTCTTCTGCGGCACGGTGGGGACGGGGCACTGCACGTCCTCGCCCCGCGTCATCACGTTGAGGCACGATCCGATTGGGTCTGCGACTTTCGTGTCGAGGTTCCAGATCTCGAGGTGCACGTCGTATTCCGCGGCGGAGTCGTTCACGTGGATCGCGATCAGTTTCAGCTCGCCGTTCGACCCCGTGGATGGGGCCGTGGCGGCCCCTTCGTACGAGGGGTTCGCCGAGGTCGTCGTCACCTTCCGGACGAACGCCTCCCACGTTGCGGCGCCGCCGTTGCCCGGGGCGGCGATTGTGTGGGCAAACTCGTTGCTGCTGCCCGAACCTGCGCCCGCCAACCGGATGTCGTTCCCGCCGGCGGCGTAGGTCCGAGAGGACGTCACGGAGTTAATCTGCATCGCGCCGATCAGCACGTCGTCCCCTGCGGCGAATGTCGTGCTGACGCTCGGCGTGAGGGGGGTCCTCGACGTTCCGATCGCCACGCTGCCCGTGTCCGTGTCCTCCGCCGCTAGGCCGCGGAAGATGAGGAGCTTCGCTTCGACGTTGGTGGCCCCGCTGTCGGCGTTGTACGCCCGCACGTCATACGTCGGGTTCGCCAACGCCGCGGCGTCCGCCGCCGCGAACAGCGCGAAGACTCCGTTGGGACCGGACGCGGACCTGATTTGCATCTGGAACTGGACGCCGAGGAGCGACGTGGTCCCCGAAGCGTCGGCTCTCCGCACCTCGAAGCCCGTTGGTGGATCGATGTCCGTCTGACCGCTCGTAACTTGGAGCTGCACGGCGGCGACGATGATGTTCGGGAGGCTCGGTAGCGCCGCGGGGAAGGAGGTCGCCTGCGTGAGGAGCACCGTGGGAGTCCCTCCGAGGGCGACGGATCCTCCGTCGGCGAAGACGCTGTCGGCGGACGCCAGTCCGTTGATGACGACGATCTTCACCTCCGCGTTCAGACCCGAGGCGCTGGCAGCCGCGAAGACCCCGTACGTGGGACTCACCGGTGCAGATGCATCCTTCCCGATCAGCACGGCGAACATCCCGTCGCCGACGGCGCCGTTCGCCGGCACCGAGATCAAGAGCTGGTTTTCAGAGACCAGGGGGTCCGTTGTCAACGTTCCCCGCCTCAGTTCCAGATCGCTCGCCGAAATCGTTCGCGGAGCGACGTTCGTGTTGTCGAACTGGACGACCGCGACGACCAGGTTGTCCTTGGAGGGGAAGGTCGTCGCAAGGGAATCGAGTAAGCCGATCGAGGGGGTCGGAACGGAGACGGAGCCGCCGTCCTTGAACGCGGACTTCGGCACGGAGGTGTCGATATCGAGCAGCGTCTCCCAATCCCCCAACGGGATCGTCGTCCCCGCCGTAGCGTCCGCGTACCAGCAGGCGTCCTGGCCCGTGGTGAGGGAGATTTGCCGCACGGGCCCCAGGCCCTGGGTGGTCGAGGCCACCTTGTTGTAGTTGCAGTCCGACTCCGTCAGGTGGTCGCCGTTCCCGAGCCAGAACACCTGATTCCCCGGGATGTCGAGCGGATCTGGGCCGACGCTGCCCCGCGTATCCAGACGATAGGTCGCCTGGCCGACGCTATCCACACGCCCGCTCCAATCCCTCAGTTCGAAGTACGCTCGGGAGTCGTTCGCGAGGTTGCGCCCGAGGGCGTCGAACGCGAACTCCACGCGGCTGAGGTCCGAGGCTGCCGGGATGGTCTCCAAGGGGGTCCACGCCCAAGCGGACGGGCTCGCACCGCCAAACGCGCTGAGTGTCTGGGACGTGATTGCCCCGTGCTTCCCGCGGATCTCGACGAGGTAGTCGGCACCAATCGCGTCCACCCGGAAACCTGTGGACGTATCATTGTCCGCATCGAACAGGACGCGGGCGACGTCCTCTCCGAGGACGACGGGACGGACGGTCGGACCGATGTACACGCTCACCGGGAGGCCAGCATAGGGCGCCGGGAAGGTCCCCGGAATCGTTGCGTTGAGGTAGAGGTCGGCTCCCGCGGGGTAGTCGAGGAGGCCGTCCGCATCGTAGTCACTCCCGGAGGCCACGTCATCCGTCCCGTCGTTGTTGAAATCGAATGGCCGCAGGTCGACAACATCCGGCACCCGGTCACGGTCGGAATCCGCGATCGGGGCTGGCCCACCCACCGGAGCAGGAGCCGAAGAGGCGGGGACGATTGCGCCGTCCAGAGCCCGTCCGGCCACGCGGAAGTATGCGGACGCCTGTTGCGGGTTGAGGTAGAAGGCGTATTCCACCAGATCGATTCGTGTGGGCACCCCCGGTTCGCCGGTCCCATCCGTCGTCGTGTTCGTCCACTCCGCGAAACCGCCGTCGACGACGGCGTTCGGGGGAATCGTGCCGAGGTATCCGACCCTCCGAGCTGCGCTGGCGCGGACGATGGAGACCGCCGCCGAACCCGCCCGAACGTCTTCGTGGCTGTCGACGTGAGCCCCGAGCGTGTCGCCGGTGGCCGATGTCGTATTTGCAACGATCGTCAGGGTGTCGGTCGCTCCGGGGCGAAGCGTCCGCGCCGGGAACTGGAACATGGCCTCCCCGTTCACGGGGCTTCGGATGTCAAGGTCCACGCTGGCCCCGTCGACGATGTGGACGTCGGAAACGGCGCCTGCCGGTGCGGTCCCGATCAACGCGACGGTAAGGGAATCGTACGTGACGTCGCGCACGGCCGCTGTCAGCTCGAGCTGGACGAGTGGGACCATCGTACCGCCAATCGTCTCTTGGACGACCGGCGTCTCCACGACGAGGAGGCTGCCCGCGAGGGTGCTCGCGGAATACTCCCCGGCGTCGACTGTGCCATCGTAGCTCATCGTATGGAACGAAACGTCGATCGCCCGTTTCGTGGGCACGAGGGCGAGCCAATCGACATACGCCTCCACCCGCGAGCCACGCACCGCGGCACTGATCGCAGTGGATTTGATCCACCCATTCCAGTCATGGCGATCGCGATTTGCATCCCAGTCCGAAACGTCCGCGGACTGGACTCGCCCGGCAGACCCCGAGATCTCGATCCGGCGGTCCGCCCCGAGCCCCGCCACCACGTACCCCGTGTCCAGATTCCGGTCCACGTCGAGGAACGCACAGAACGAGTCCATGATCGGGGGCGAACCTCCTCCCGCCAGGGCAGTGCCGACGACCTCGAAGTAGAACGCGAGGAAGTCGACGTCGTCTGCGACCCCGAATCGGACGAGGTCGACGTTTGGCGACACCGTGGGGGGCGCCGTCGAGGCGAGGAGCGGCACCGCGCTCCAATCCGAGAACTCCCCGTCGATCATGATAGGATACGGCCCTCTCGGGGGCTCGGCCACCATGAGGGGGGCCACGAGCAGCAGGGCAAAGACGGCAGGGATCAGGAAGACTTTCCACCGTTTGGCCCGAACCTCCTGTCGGTGGCGGACGGACCCGAGCCCGTTCGTGAACCCGGACCCGTTCGTGAGCCCGTTCGTCATGCCGGTCCGCAACGAGCGAAGCCCATTCGTCGCGCCTTGGGCCCACGTCCGGGTGGCGCTCGCGAGCCCGTTCGTCCGCCCGACCGCGCGCTGGGTGTCCCTTCGGAGTCCGTTCGTGAGTCCGAGCTGGGCCTGTCCGGACCGTCGAGACGGGCGGGCCTTCGGATGGGGCGCCTGAGGCGAACCGGCAGATGCGTCGGCGGTCGTTTCCGCGATCGGAAGCGGTGCAGGTTTCCTGCCCGACGCGAACTCGAGGCCGCACGTCGGACACGTTCGTTCGTCTTCCCCGACTACCGTCGCGCATATCGGACAGAAGTCCGAGACCACCGGCTCGGGCTCGGGGGCGGGGCGCTCGGGCCGCTTCTCGACCTCAAGCCGGCGGGCGAGGCTCTCCTGGGCCTTCTGGAGCTCCCCTCGCCGCGCATGCAGTTTCGTCTTGAGAACCCACAGACCCGGATACGTCTCGTCGACATCCGCGAGGGTCTCCAACGTCGCAATGGCCCCTCGGAGGTCCTCCGCCCGGGCTTGCACCGCCGCCCGCACGAAGAGGGCGTCCGCGTCGCGTGGGTTCCTGCGGAGACGCCGCTCGGCAACCGCGAGGAACCGGGTCGCGGCACTCCCGTTTTTCGAGGAGGCTGCCCCGAGGCTCCCACGAGCCCTTGCGAGTTTTGCCTCGTCGTTCCGCCCGAGGGCGTCGAGGACCTCCGCCTTGAATCGCCATGCCTCCTGATGGTCTGCCTCGATCTTCAGCGCGGCTTCCGCGCATCTTAGAGCCTGCTCGAGATTCCCCATCGCGCGGAGGTTCCGTGCCGTCGCGAGCCACAACATCGGGTCCTTGGGGGCCGATTTGATTCGTTCCGCTTGGTGGAGCAGCGTGCGCGCCCGGAGGGAGCCCGCGGACACGCGGAGGATGCCGTCGGCGCCGACATCGAGCGGAACGTAGTTCGATTCGGCGGCGGTCCCCTCGAGCGACAGTACCGCCATCTTGCGCACGATCTCGTCGCCCTCGCGGGCCCTCTCGATGTCCACGACGCCATCGAAGGGTTGGTGGAGCGACGAGACCGTCCGGTCGTCGAGCATTCCCTTCTCGACCACGAACAGCGACGTGAAGCGGGCTCGCTCGAGCTTCGCCTTGGCGGACTGCGCGAAGCCGTACACCGCGGGAAGGTCGTACACGTTCAGCGCTGGCGACAGGATCTCCAGGGCCGCGCGCCGTCCCCCGTCCTTGGGCAGTGTCTTGATCGCGTGGGAAATCGCGCTGCTGACATTTGCGAGGTCGATCGACGCCCGGAACACGGGCCCGTCCTCCTCGACGTCTTGGACCGGGTTCTCCTTGTACGTGAACCAGTCCACGAACTTCAGGCGGTTCTCCGCGATCGCGCGATCGACGTCAACGCCTGCGTCCCGAAGTTCCTGCCGGTATCGATCCGGCGAGATGGAAGAGACGAGGACGAGGGCGGAGCCTCCGCTCCGGAGGCCCTCCGCGATGAACTGCAAGAGGAACGTGGTCGCCTCGCGCCCCGCGGGGCCCTGAATGACGACCGCGATCCCGCTCGGGAAGCCGCCTTGGACGAGCGCGTCAAACCCTGGCACCCCGGAAGACAGTCTCATGGGAGGCGCACCTCCGCAACCTTCCGGTGGTCGCGCGGGCGGCCTGGCTTTGTGTCCCATCCCCCGTCTTTCGATTGCGTCCTCCGGGCCGTGGTTCGCCGCCAAAGGCCCAAGAACAGGATTCCTAGGATTGGGACCGCAATCGCTTCGAACTCCGGGATGTAGGAGAAGAAGAAATACGTCTCCGATGCCGACGTCTTCCAGTACAGACCGCCAGCAGCGGTGCCGTATGTCGCGTCCGTCGGCGCGCGCAACATGAGCGTAGGCTGCTCCCCCGCGTCCACGAACTCCCGGTTCCGGTCCGTCACGACGACCGACAGGTCCACGTACAGGTCCGAGAAGGTCGAGTCCGCCCCGGCTGCGTCGACGAACCGAATCGACGGGGCGCCGGAGTTGTACTCCGAGCTCGTGAGCGCGTACGTGTACAAGGTGTTCGACGTCGCTGAGATCGTGATTCGCGTGTTCCAATCCGACGGAGGCGTGAGCACCCGCACGTCGACGTTCTCGTCCCCGCGGTACCCTTTCGCCCATAGCGTGTACGTCGTCCCGCTCGGGACGCCCGTGAAGTCGTGGCGGATCTCCATCCCGCCGAGACCGCCGAACGCGAGGTACCAGACGAAGGATTGGCTCGTGTCCGCGTCGTCCATGATGAGCGTGAACCCGCCGGAGTCGACGGACTGGACGTCCATGAGGCCCTCCTGGGCCTCGTTCGTCCCGATGTTCACGTACACCTCGTCGTGGTCGACGCCGCCGGTGACCTCCGCGGCCGCGGTGTTGTCTTGGTCCCACGTCCCATGGGTCCCCCGCTCGGTCGCGGACGTGAACGCTCCGGCGGTCCAGGAGTCGTGGTCCTGCACGGCGTCCTGCGTGCTCTGCGTCGCGCTGTGGGAGACCAGAAAGGTCGCCTTCGGCTGGAACCCGAACCCGCTCTCCACGACCGCCGTGGTCGTGTCCGTCTGCGTGAGCAGGTCGCCCACGAGATATTGGCCGCCCTTGAGAGCCAAATAGTGGATGCGCCTGCATGTCGGTGTGCACGCGGCCGCCTTCTCGATCCAGTTTAGCCGGAAGCCGTTCGAGAGCCACGACGAGACCTCCGCGCGCCCGTCCGTGGCGGTGCCGGCCGTCAGCGCAGAATCGAACAGCGCGATCGACTCGCCCGCGCGGCTGTACGAGATCGTCTGGGAAGTTGTGGCCGCGTCGTTCGAACCGCCTGCCCAGACCGCGTCCGCGGGCGTCGATCCCGCGGCGGCTCCGATCATCATCGTCGAGTCCACGGCCGTCCCCGGCGGGTCCGCGGCGATCATCGCGGAGAAGAAGAGGACCGCATCCGGCTGGAAGCCGACGGTCGCGATGTCTTGGTTTCCTGTGGCCCCGGGTTCCGTGAGGGTCCCGCTCGCGGCGTTCGTCAGGTCCGAGCCGCCCATAGCGAGGTAGTGGACGCGGAGGTTTGCGGCAAACTGATCGGCGATCACGAGGGTGAACCCGTTCGGGTCCATCGACTGGAGGTCCGCGAGTCCATCGATCGCACCGGCGATCGTCAACGCCCCAATTGCGGCCGCGTCGTGGTGGCCCGCGTCCGTCGCCATCGGGTCCGCCAAGCCCTGGGACTGCGCGTAGACGGCGCGGCGGTCCGAAGGAGACACCGCGACCCCGAACCCGCGCTTGTGGACGAGCACGCCGCCTACGAGGTCAACGCTCGATGTCAGCCCGGACCACCAGAACAGCACGACCTTCGGCTGGAATCCCGTGCCTGTGACCGGGGTCGTCGTCCCGACGGCGCCCGTGCCGATGTTGAACGCACCCACTTTCGTGAGGAAGTCCGGTCCTTCGCGATACTGGACGTACGTGCTGTCGGCGAGTTGGATGTCGTTGGAGAACGTGCCCGCCTGCCTGCTCCCTCTCGTGAGGGTCTCCGTCGTCGGCCCGGCGTCCCACCCCCACGTCCCGCCGGTCCGGTGCTTGTAGTACAGCTGGGGTCCCGTCGTTCGCTCGTAGAGCGCGTGAACCACATTGTCTCTGTCGATCCCGATGGAGGGTTTCGTAAACAAGGCCCCGGTGGCTCTGTCCACAGTCTCGGGGCTCGCCCACCCTGCGCTCGGGTAGTCCAGGTATCGCGCGTAGATTCCTCTCGTGCTCCCGTCGACATCCTTTGCGTACGCGATCCAAAGGTCTCCGTCCGAATCGTGTGTCGTCGCGAGGGAGGCGTAAGATGTTCCCTCGGCCGAAGATGCGACGACGTCGTAGCCCGCCGTCCCGTCCCATTTCGTGAAATCTCCTGCGGCGTCGCAAGTGCTTATCGAGAGATTCTTGCAGACGGTGTACTGGAGGGCCGGGTCGGCCGTTTCCCTAAATTCGAGTTCGAAGCTCTCGTAGGCGGATGTTCCGGTGTCCGCAGTGAAGGTGCTCGTCCCGATGACTGTGAGCGTCGTCCCGTCCCACTTGATGGCCCCCAGGTCGTTGGCGGTGCTTTCCAAGACCGCCCCGAGGATTTTCGTGCTCCCCGACGCGAACAGGGTATTCGTCCGCAGCTGGATCCATGGGTGCGTGAACGTCCCCATGAAATCGGACGATATCGCGCTCCACGTGTTCGGGGCCGTGAACGTCCTGTAGTTAATCTGCGCCGCCACGCTCTCGCCCCACACGAGGAGGCCCTTGCTCCCCGAGTCCTCCCAGGCGAAATCGTACGCCCGCGTGGTGGCGGAGTTGCCCGTGAAGGTGTGGATAATCCAATCGGTCCATCCGCTCCCGCTCCAGTAGCAGGTGTTGACGTCGGTGATGACGTCCCCCGTCGCCAGCACCATGTCGTTGGAGGTCGAAAGCGGATTCGACTTGAGGGACAGGGATGCGACCCCGGTCTGTGAACATTGGAACGACGAGGCCGCGCCCCAACCCGTTGTGAACTCACGCGAAACGACGCTTGAACCCGACCCTGCAACCGCGAGCAGGTGGCCCGAGTTGGACTCCCAGGCAATACCAATATTGTCTTGGTCCGCGGCATTCCCGCTCGCGGTGACCTCCGTGAGGGATCCAAACGCACTTCCATCCCAAAGCCAGGCGTTCACGTGGTTGTTGGAACCGTCGCCGCCGACGAGGCCAATCTGATTGCTGTCCCTCTTCGACGCGAGCTTGATTTGCGAATACTGGATGTCCGTCGCCTCTCCTGCATCGTCGAGGTATTGCTCCGCGCTCCACGCTCCGCTGATGTAGGTCTTGTATGCGATGTCCCGGGCCGTGTTTATCGAGAGCACGCCGTAAGCCAGCAGGGCTTCCCCGCTCGCGGATTCGTAGGCAACGTCGAAGGGAATCGCCGCGTTGCTCGGGGCCGCGCTCCACACTTGGCCGATGTTATTCGTAACCGTGCAGCTGGGCGAACACACGTAGGCATCGAGCCACCCGTCATCGCTCAGCGAGACGACGATTCGTTCGCTTGCGGTCGTCGGCGACCACGCCATCCGCACCGCGCGGATTGGGCTCCCCGCCGTGGACTGTTCCGTTTCGCTACCCCATGCGGAGCCGTCCCACGTCCTTGTCTTCGGGCTATTGACCGTATTCGTCCCGGTACTCGACCGGTAACCGATTTGCGCCTCCGTCAGCTCGCCAGAGGATCGCGTGAGGCTCACATAGCTGTTGCTCTGCGGTGACACGTCCACGGACGCTCCCGTATAAGTCGTGCCCCACGAGACCGTGGGCTTCCAGGCGCCCGCGGCCTTGTTCTTGTAGTACACGGTCCCGCTCGTCTTCGATCCGCTCCACGCGACGTGAGGGTTGTTGCTCGAGTCCGTCGAGACTGTGGGCATGTATCCGGCGGAAGCGTCGTCAACGTTCGTGACGGCCTCCCAGTTGGCCCCGCTCGCGAGCTCGCTCTGGGTTGGGTACGAGACGATCGTCTTCGTGTACCGGACGAGGTTCTGAGTGCTCTGGTCGCCGGCCGCAGATGCGGACACCCACACAACATGGAGGTAGCCGCTGGCGTCAATCGCGAGGGACGGCTCCGTCGAGTCCCGGGGCAACAGGAGAGCACTGTCCCCGGCCCTTCCCGACGCAAGGATAATCTGGGTGCCCCAGGTGGATCCGGCCGTGTCGGAGCTTCGCATTAGGATCACCCGGTCCCATTGGCTGTAGGTCGCGACGTTCGCGTAGTCAATCCAGAAATCGGATTGGACGCCGTCGGTGCCGTCCCCGTCGACGAAGCGGACCGATGGTGCGCCGCCGTTATACTCCGCGGAGGTCAGCGTATAGGTGTAGAGGGTGTTCGACGTGGCGGAGATTGTGATCCGCGTGTTCCATGTCGAGGGCGGCGTGAGCACCCGGGCGAGGACGTTCTCGTCCTGGCGGTACCCCTTGACCTGCAAGGTGTACGTACTCGCCGAGGGCACGCCCGACCAGTCGTATCGCACCTCCATCTGGGCATTCCCGCCGAAGGCGATGTAGCCGACGAACGATGCGGCCGGGTCCGGGTCGTCCATAACGAGCGTGAAGCCATCGGAATCGACGCTCTGGACCCCCATCAGCCCATCAATCGCCATGTTCGCGTCGAGGTTGCAATACACTTCGTCGTGCTCGACCGCCGTCCCAACGTCGGACGTGGCCAGGAAGTCCTCGTCGATCACGCACTGCGCGCCGCGGTCCGTCATCGAGCTGAATGCGCCGATCGACAGCTCATCGTGGTCCTGCACCGAGTCGGTGGTGCTCTGGGCCTTGTTGTGGGAAAGGAGGAGGGCAGCCTTCGGGGAGAAACCGAACCCGGTCTCCGCGATCGTCCCCGCCGTGGTGAGGGTGAGCAGATTCCCGACGAGGTAGTTCCCGCCCTTCAGCGCGAGGTAGTGAATGCCTCGGGAGTTCGTACGCTCGATCCAATTCAAGCTGAAGCCGTTCGGCAGCCAGAGGTCAACCTCGGCCCGCCCGTTCGTGACCGAAACGAGGTTGTCGAACAAGGCGATGCTCTCGCCGGCCCGGTGGTAGGATCGGGTCCGCATGGTGGCTGAAAGGTCGTTCGAACCGCCGGCCCACACGACGTCGCTCGGGTTCCCCGCGCCCGCCGCGAAGCCGATCATCATCGTCGAATCGGGTTGAAACGCGTCGACGACAGCGTTACTCATCGACGAGAAAAGGATGACAGCATCGGGCTGGAAACCCACGGTGGTGATGTCCTGGTTGCCCGTCGCGGCGGGCTCTGCAAAAATGCCGGTCGTTGCGTCCGTGAGCATGGACCCGCCGAGCGCGAGGTAATGGATCCGCAGGTCCGCCGCGAAGCCGTTGTCGATGATGAGCGTGAAGCCGTCCGTGTCCATCGACGAGAAATCCGCCAAGCCGTCGAGAGTGCCGGTGGTGGTGAGGGCGCAGATAGCTTCCTCAGTCGCCTGCCGCGCATCGGCGCTGGCGTCGGCAACGTTGTCCGCGGATTGGGAGCAGACTGCGTGTCGGTCCGTCGCCGAGACCGCCGCGCCAAAGCCGCGCTGGTGGTTCGCCGTGCTCGCGGAGTCCGTGCTTGTCGTGCGGCCGGACAACCAGAACAGGACGGCCTTCGGCTGGAACCCAACGCCCGTGACGGGCACCGTCGTTGGAAAGGCTCCAGTGCCAAGGTTGAACGCGCCGACCTTCACGGAGAAGCCAGGGGTTTCCCGATATTGGATGAAGGCATCGTTCGCCGTCTGGATGTCCCCCGGGAAGGCTCCTGTGACCTTGCTGCCCATCGTGATCGTCTCACTGGACGCCTGCGTGTTCGCGGTCACCTCCGCGAGCTGGTCCGCGAACACGGAGTACCAGCATCCGTCGGAGTTCGTCGCGTCGCAGGCGCCGTCCCCCACGACGTCCCCGGCTCGGACGACCTTCCGCTGGTGGTTGTACTGCGTGGTGATCGCGTTCGAGTTCGCGTCGATGAGAGTGCTTGAGCGGGTGCCAGGAGCGATTGCCCCAGAGGGCACTGTCTGCGTTGGCCGCGGCGATGACCACGGGGCCACGCCCTTCATGGGCGACGGCGCGACGTCGAACGAGGATGCTCCCCGGGGGGCTACGGGAGCTGTCTCCCTCAAGCCTGCGCGGGTCCCACGGGTCGCCGGTCCCACCGAATCCCGCGAACCCAGGGCGTCCCCGATTTCCACGAATACGCGCGAACCGGGGGCCAGGGTCTCGCCGACCGCAAACTCCACTTGGTCCAATCGCAACGCGAACGACACGTTCGACCGAGGGGACCAAGCCCACTGTCCCGGGTACGTGCCTGCGAAGGAGAAGTGGGTCGCGCTGCGCACGCGCCCGCCGCTCCCAGACAGCTCAATCATGCGGTCCGCCCCGAGGCCTCCCACGACGTACCCGCTCGCGCTGGTGTTGTCCACGTCCAGGAAGACCCGGAGGACGTCGTGGGGTGATCGGTACGGCTTCTCCACGGATCCGATGTAGCGACGTACCTCTTGGCCGGCGTATGGCGCCGGGAAACTCAGAGGGATCGTCGTGTTGAGCCACAGGTCCATCCCCTGGGGGTAGTCCTGCAGACCATCGCTATCGACGTCCCCGCCCTCTTGGCCATCCCCGCTCCCGTCGTTGTCGAAGTCGAACGGAAACAGGTCCACCTCGTCCGGGACCCCGTCATTGTCGGAGTCGCGAATCCAAATCGGCCGCGCTGGCGCAAGGGGGGTCCGGTCCACGACCCATGTCCCCGCCAACAGGCGACCGTCGACCTGCGCCATGAAGTGGGCCGCGCTCCCCGCCGGTTGCACGGCGAATCCCGTGAGGTCCGCGTCCCTCCGCATCAAGATTCCATTGTCTCCCTGAGGATCGAGGATCGAGGCGTTCCACTCCGCGAACCCTCCGTCGATTCGCGGCGCCGGCGGCAAGGCCCCGAGGTAGCCGACCTCCCTCGGCGAGGGGAGGAGTCGGACCGTCACCGCCGCGTCTGGTGCCAGGACATCGGAAGGCTCCGCGACGATTGCACCCAGGGTGTCTCCATTCGCCGCCGCCACGTCGGCGAAGACAAAGAGCTGCAGGGAGGTTCCGGCGCTCAAGCGCTGCTCCGGGAACGAGAACGGAACCCGGCGACTGACCGGGGAACGTTCATCGAGGACCGCGTTGGTCGCGTCGACAAGGCGCAGGCGGGTTGCGGATGTCGCCGGCGCGGAGCCCGTCAACGTGATTGTCACGCCCGAGAGCATGGCCCCCGCGTCGAGCGCGGAAACGTCGAGTCGCAGGAGTCGCACGCCCGATCCAGCGATTGTTTCGTTGACGAGGGGGATCTGTGAGACCCCTAGCCGAGGCCCGCGCGACGGGATTGGGCCGTCGATTGCGTCGACCGCGCCTGCGTAGCCCTGCACGTGGGCGATCGCGAACACAGCCTCACGGGTCGGGCTCAGGGAAGCCCACTCGACCTGCATCTCCATCCGCCCGCCGGATGCCGCAGCCTGAACGTGTTCGCCCGCGACCCATCCCCGCCAATCGTAGGGGTCCGCGGAGCCGTTCCATACGAGGAGCGTCGAGGCGTTCACGACCCCACGCCAGCCTGCGAGCTCGACCAAGCGGTCGGCGCCGAGTCCTTCGATTCGATACCCCGTCGTGGAATCCCGATCGGCATCGAGGAAGACGCGGACCTGGTCTGTCGTCGGGGGGGAATCTCCCCCGCGGAGGGCGGTCCCTGTCACCTGGAGCGCGAAGGCAAGGAAGTCCACGTTGTCGCGGACACCGAAGCGGACGATGTCGACGTTCGGCTCCGGTCCGCCGACTGCCTGCGTCACGAGGGAGGCGGCGGGCCAATCCGCAAAATTTCCGTCGATCGTGATGGGGTAGGTGGGAGAAGGCGGTCCCGAGGAGAGGAGGAGGGGTGCGAGGAGCAGGGCCATCGCCGCAAGGGGGATCAGGTGCAACTTCCACCGGGGGCGTCGTTCCTCCCAGTGGAATCGACCGGACCCGAGCCCGTCGGTGACGCCGCCGTTTGTGAGCCCGTTGATAATCCCCTCTTTCAGCGATGCGAGGCCATTCACCAATCCGTTCGTGCGCCCACGCGTTCCGTTGACTAGGCCATTCGTGCGCCCGCGGTTCCCGTTCACCAGTCCGTTCGTGCGCCCGCGGTTCCCGTTCACCAGTCCATTCGTCCGGCCTCGGGTCCCGTTCACGAGCCCGTTCGTCCGCCGGGCGCCGCGGGGGGCCTGCCCTTTTCCGAGGCCATTCACAAGGCCATTCACGAGACCCTGCCTCTTGCGCTTCGGCGCAGGCTTCGGCGGGGAAACTTCCCGCCCCTCATCCACGGCCTCGGCGAGATCAAGGAGGACGCCACAGATCGAACAGGCGAGGTCCTTCTCCCGCACGGTCGCGCCGCACTCCGGGCACTCGGATCCCCCTGGGACCTGGGACGATTCCCCAGGGGGGTTATTCCCACCGAGTTCCGATTCGAGCGCCTCGATTTCCTCGGCTGTCTTACGCGCAGCGCGCGCCGCATCCCGCTCCCCTCGCTGTGTGTGGAGCTTCGCTTTGAAGATCCAGAGGCCGGGATGCTTCTCGTCGATGGCCGCCACCTTCGCGAGGGTTTCGATCGCCCCGGGCAAGTCCTTCGCCTTCGCCTGGCCCGCGGCCTTGACGAACAGGGCCTCCGCGTCCTGCGGGTTCCGGATCAGTCGGTCGAGGACGGCGTCCTCATGAAGGGCGGTATCGTCCTTGGAGGCGGGCGATGGCGATCCCGGTGCTCCCTCGCCCTCGGGCCGGCCGATCGACTCAAGGACCTCGGCCTTGAATCGTCGCGCGTCCTCCCCCGTAGACTCCGACTTCCGGTCGGCCTCATCAGTCTCGGGCGTCCCCTCCGGCTCGTCGGACTTCCCTTCAATGTGACCCGGTGGAATACCAAGTGTCGAATCGTCGGGTTTCGGTTCTCCAGTCACTTCGCGAGGTATCCGGTCGGGTGCCCCGACGGGACCTGAGGAGACTCGGAGCACATGATCTCCGCCGAGTTCGATCGGAACGTACTTGGATGAGGCGACGGTCCCATCGAGAGAGAGGATCGCAATCTTCCGCTGGAGCGCGTCCCCCTCGCGCGTCCGCTCGATGTCCACAACGCCGTCGAACGGCTGGTGGAGGGAGGAAAGCGTGCGTTCATCGTGCATCTCCTTCTCGAGGGCGAACAGGGAAGTGAAGTCGAACCGCGCGAGTTTCGCCTTCGTGGATTGTGCGAATCCGTACACGGCGGGGAGGTCGTACATCCCGAGAGCGGGCGACAGGATTTCCAAGACGGCGCGTTTCTCCCCATCGTGCGGGAGCCCGGCGATCGCGCGGGAGATCGCGATGCCCACGTTCGCGAGGTCGATCGAGGCGCGGAGGACGGGCCCCTCCTCCTCGACGTCCTGGACGGCTTCCTCCTTGTACGTGAACCAGTCCACGAACTTCAGGCGGTTCTCCGCGATCGCGCGATCGACGTCAACGCCCGCCTCCCGCAATTTCCTCTGGTAGCTGCTCGGAGAGACGGAGGAAACGAGGACGAGAACCCCTGCGCCTGCTCGGAGCCCCTCCGCGATGAACTGGATGAGAAACGCGTCCTTCTCGCGTCCCGAGGGCCCCTGCACGACGACGGCCGAACCGCCAGGCAGGCCGCCTTGGACGAGCGCGTCGAACCCCGGGACGCCCGTCGGGATCCTCATGCGACCCGCTCCTCCGAGACGACGAACCCGTCCCGGGTGATGTGCACGGGGTGCTTGCCCGTGTCATGCTTCGTGAACCGCATCTTGCGAACCGTCAGGGTCCGCCGCAGCTCGCCTTTCACGTCCTCGAGGGCGAGGTGGATGAACGAGTCGGAGAGGAACTGCTCGATGCCGAAGCGCGTGAGTCGCCCGCTCTCCGGCGATTCCGTGAGGATGAGGGACGTCACACCTACGTCCCGCAGGAACCGGGTGAAGGCGAACATCTCCTCCCGCAGGTCCCACAGGTTGCGGTACCGCAGGCTCACGCCACAGACAGAGTCGATCACGACTCGTCGCGCCTGGATCGAGGCGATGCAGCTCCGGAGGAAGTCCTCGATCTCGCGAAACCCTACGGGTGAGGCATCCGCACCATGACCCGCGCGGATCGCCCCGAGATCCACCAAGACGAACTTCCCCGACTTCTCCAAGGGCGCGACGTCCATGCCGAAACCCGCCATCACGCGCTCCACGCTCTCGCGGGTCTCCTCAAGCGCCAGATACACGACCGCCTCGTCGAACCGGGACGCCCCGTAGAACGCGAACTGGGTCGCGAGCAGCGTCTTGCCGCTTCCGGCGGGCCCTGCAAGGAGGTTCACGCTTCCTCGGGGCACGCCCCCCTGGATGAGGCGGTCCAGGCCTTCGATGCCTGTCGCCGTCCGGGGGACGTGGGACGACTCCAGCTCCGGCCGGACGATCACGCGGGGGCCTCCGGGAGCAGGCTCCGACGGCCCTCGAACCCGTCCTCGAGCGCGTGCCGCACGAGCCGCTCGGCGGTCGTGGCGCCGACGAGTCGCGCGCAGGTTTGGCGGGAGTCCTCGATCAACGCGTCGAGGGTGGTCCTTGCGTCGGTCCCACCGAAACGCACGCGGAGGGCACGCCGCCAATCGTCCGTCCCGCCAAGGAGTCCGCGCACGAGATCCTCCGAGATGCGCGGGCCCCCGACGCGTTGGACCGCCGCCAGGAGAGAGTCGAGGAACGCCTCCGCCGCTTCCGCCGCCTGGTTCGGATCGGCCGCCCCGGCAAGGTCGAATTCGATGCGGATGAGCGGCGTACGGAGACGGTATGCGAAGGTCGGGCGCCGCGCCGCGTGGGTCTGGCGATCGAGGAAGCCCGCCTCGTGGAAGGCCGCCAGGTGCTTGCTCGCGGTCGTCGTGTGAATCCGAAGACTTTCTGCGACGTGGCTCGCCAGAGTCCATCCGCGGCCGCGAAGAAGCCGGAGGATGGCGAGCCCGTGCTCGCTGGCCAAGGCCTCCAGGGCCCGTCGAGGGTCCCGAGTATTCATGAAGTGTCTACCCCGCGTAGAGTCTCTGCCGAAACTCTATCGTTGCTCGACTCCGGTATATATGGAGCCTTTTCCTCCAAAATCGGAAGCGATTATCAGAGTCGGGGACACCTTTTTTCCGGAGGCGCGCGATGGGGGGGCTGCGATGGTCGGCGACCTGCTGTACGAGGTCCTGTGCCGGGGGCCCGAACGGTGCGGGATGTTCGTGTCCGCGGAGAAGGTCGAGGCGTGCCCGCGGTGCCATTCGCGCAAGGTCCGCGTCCGGCCCGTGTCCCGGTGACACCTGCCCAGCCGCGTAGCTTAAAGGATACGTCCGTGTTGCCCGTCGGACACGGTCGGGGGTCTTGTGACGGCGGAGGGGAAGGTTCTCCAGTACACCCGGTTCGAGCGGGCCCGCATCATCGGCGCCCGCGCCCTCCAGATTTCCATGGGCGCCCCGGTCCTCCTCGAGGTGCCGGAGGGCGTCGTCGATCCGATCGAGATCGCGGAAGCGGAGTTCTCGAGAGGCGCGATCCCGATCACGGTGAAGCGGGACTAGGGAGAGATGCGGAAGTTCGGCGCGTGTTTGAGCCGCGCGGCTTCCCGAGCGGTCAACGAGCGTCTCCGCGCTTTCTCGTGGAGAATTGCGCTGTTCCCGGTCGGGTCCTCTAGGATGAGGGTGAACGGCGCGCGACCGTCGATCATCTCGTCGATGCGCCTGAGGGCGTTCTTCGCCCTCTCGCGTTCGGTCCGGGTCTCCGCACTCCGGGACAGGAACGCGACGATGTCCCGGACTCGGCGGAGGACGCCCTCGGCGTTGCTCACGAATGCCTCCCCTCGGAGTCCCGGCTCGACCGCCACCTCCAGCTCCGGGATGCGGAGGGTTCCGCTCGACGATCGTGCGACGCGCGCCGTCAGGTCGGCTTGGCCGGACACGGACAGCTCGTATCGGGTGGGGGGTCCCGTCTCACCCAAGATGAGATCCGCATGACGGAACGCGCATTGCGTACACAGGACCGTGGTCTGGAGGGCGTCCCCGAAGTGTGGAATCTCGAGGGGAAGGGATCGCATGACCAGATCCTCGCGGCCGCAGATTGGGCACGTGCCAACGACCTTCATCTCACGCATGAGGCCCTTAAGCAGGGAGCTGTCGCCGCCGTCCGCCACGCAGTCGTGACCGCTGGATTCGTCAAGAACGTTGCGTTCGGAGCCCGAGGTGCGCCCCTACGATCATCGCGGCTCGTCCGTCCCGCATCCGCTCTCCTTTGAGTAAGGTTAAACGGACCGCGGGACATGCGCGCCGCGTGGCCGGCTGCTCGGCCCCCGGCAAGTTGATCCTGTTCGGAGAGCACGCGGTGGTGTTCGGCGAGCCCGCCCTCGCATTGGCTGTTGATCTCCGTGCGGAGGTGTACGCGCGCCGCCACAAGGAGTGGTTGGCGGACGGGCGGAGCCTCGGAGATCCGAGGTACGCCTACGTGCGCGCCGCACTCGAGCGGGCGGGGGCGCGGGACCCCCTGTGGATCGAGGTCCGCTCCGCCGTTCCGGAGGGATCCGGACTCGGGAGCTCCGCGGCGGTCACGGTCGCCACGCTCGGCGCGGTGCACGGCATCCAAGGCTCCTTCGATCCAGCGCAGATTGCCCGGGAAGGGTTCGAGGTCGAGCGGGCGGTCCAGGGCCGCGCAAGTCCGATCGACACATCGACGGCGACCGCGGGCGGAGCGCTCCTCGTCCTCCCCGGGAAGGACGAAGGCCTTCTTTGGGCGATCGAGAAGGACGGCACCCGCTGGTACCTCCACCATCGCGCGCTCCCGCCACTGAAGCTCGTCGTCGGGTTTACGGGCGTCTCGGCGCCCACGGGACCGCTCGTCGCGGCGGTCCGGGAGCGCGTGGAGGCTCACGCGGACGCCCGCGGCTGGATTGCGGAGATGGGGGAGATTGCGGTGAACGGATTGCGTGCGCTCCAGGTCCGGGACTGGGTTGCGGCGGGGGAGATGATGGACCGGAACCACGCGCTCCTGAACGCGCTCGGCGTCGGCCACCCGTCCCTCGACCGGCTCGTCGCCGCGGCCCGCCCGACCTCGTACGGCGCGAAGCTCACGGGCGCTGGCGGCGGAGGGAGCATGGTCGCGTTGACGGAGGATCCGGAGCGGACCGCCCGGGCGATCACGAACGCGGGGGGCAGGGCGTTCGTCGTGCACGGGGAGTCCAAGGGGGCCACGATGCTCCCATGAGCCGGCGGCATCACAAGGTCCTCGCGCCGAAGGGGACGGTGCCGCGTGTTCCGGAGGCCGCGCCCACCGCCTCCCTCCTCGTAGTGCACGCAGCGGAGCTCGTCACCCTGGCCGGCCATGCAAGGCCCCGCCGGGGGCGGGAGATGCGGGACCTGCGAATCCTCAGGGACGGCGCGCTGTTCGCGGCCGACGGCTTGATCCGCGAGGTCGGCGAGTCGCGCGAGTTGGCGGCGAAGCACGAGGATGCGGATGAGGTGATCGACGCGAGCGGGAAGGCCGTCATCCCCGGTTTCGTGGACGCGCACACGCACCTCGTCTTCGCCGGCTCCCGGGAGCACGAGCTGGAATGGAAGGCGGAGGGGATGTCCTACCAGGAGATCGCGGCCCGCGGGGGCGGCATCGCGAGCACGGTCGGGAAGACCCGGGCGGCGCCCGAAGAGGAGCTGTACGTGGCGGCGCACGCGCGCCTCTCGGAGATGCTCGCCCACGGGACGACCACGGTGGAGGCGAAGACCGGGTACGGCCTGACGATCGACGGCGAGATGAAGCTCCTCCGCGTGCTCGAGCGGCTTCAGGAGAGCCACCCGGCGGCGGTCGTGCCCACGTTCCTCGGGGCCCACGCGATCCCCCCAGAGTTCGAGGGGCGCGGGGACGCGTACGTGGACCTCCTGACGCGGGAGGCGCTGCCGAACGTCGCCGCCAAGACGAGCGCGCGGTTCTGCGATGTGTTCGTCGAGGACGGATACTTCACGGGCGACCAGGCCCGCCGCCTCCTCTCCGAGGCGGAGCGGCTCGGACTCGTCGGGAAGGTGCACGCGGACGAGTTCTCGGACGGCGGGGGCGCCGGGCTCGCCGCGGACGCGGGCGCGGTGAGCGCGGATCACCTCGTGCACGCGAGCGCGGACGGGATTCGCAGGATGGCGGAGCGGGGGACCGTCGCCGTCCTCCTGCCCGCTTCGAGCCTCGCATCGCGAATCCCGTTCGCGAAGGCCCGCCACTTCGTGGAGGTCGGCGTGCCGGTCGCGCTCGGCACGGACTTCAACCCGAACTGCTGGATGGAGTCGATGCAGCTCGTCGTCGCCCTCGCGGCGCACCAGCTGAGCCTGACGCCCGCGGAGGCGCTCACCGCCGCGACGATCAACGCCGCGTACGCAGTCGGCTTGGGCCGCGAGGTCGGCAGCCTCGAGGTCGGGAAGCGCGCGGACCTTCTCGTCCTGGACGCACCGAACCACCGCCACGTCGCGTATCGCATGGGCGCCCGCATCGTGGAGACCGTCGTGAGGGGCGGGCGCATCGTCTGGCGTCGCCCCGCCCACACACCCTAACATATAAACGGAGACGGGCCATGCGCAGACGCGAAGGGATGGGATGGGCGGACGCTCTCCTTCGACCAGCCACAGGTTTCTTTCGCGCGTGCGGCACCGGAGATCGCCGCCTGCGCGCGAGGCGGATCCCACCCCGCCGTGGCACGCCCTTCCTCCTGCCGAGACGCTCGCGCGTCTCCGGACGGGGCCCGAGGGGCTCTCCGAGGAGCAGGCCGCCATCCGGCTGGAGGCGAACGGGCCCAACCAGCTGCCGGAAGCCCACCGCCGCGGACCGCTTCTGCTTCTCGCACACCTCGTCGGCAGCCCATTCGTCCTCGTGCTCGTGTGCGCCGCCTCGATCGCGTTCGCGGTCCATCATTACCTGACCGGGTTCGTCACCCTGCTCGCGGTCGCGGTGAACGTCGTCATCGGGTTCATGCAGGAGTTCAAGGCGGAACGGGCCCTGAACTCGCTGAAGGAGCTCAACGCTCCCCGCGCGGTCGCTCTTCGGGGCGGCGTCCTCCGTTCCGTCGCGGGGGCGGAACTCGTACCGGGAGACGTGATCCTTGTCGAGGCGGGCGATGCCGTCCCCGCGGACGGGCGGGTGTTGGAGTCCCAGGGCCTCGAGGTCGAGGAGTCGTTGCTCACGGGTGAATCCCTGCCGGTCACGAAGACCGCAGAGGCAACGGCGCGAGCCTCCGCGGGCCTCTCGGACCGACACTCCCTCGTGCACATGGGGACGCTCGTCGTCGGGGGGCGCGGACGGTTCGTGATCACCGCCACGGGCGCGGACACGGAGATGGGGCGCATCGCCGCCACCCTTCAGTCTGTCCACTCCGACCCCTCCCCGCTCATGCGCGACGTTCGCGCGTTCAGCAAACTGATTGCCGCCGCGGCCTTCGTCGCGGTGCTCGCGATCTTGGGTCTCGGCCTCGCGCGCGGTCTCCCTCTCACGGACGTGCTCCTGTTCGCCCTCGGGGAAGCGATCTCGATCATCCCGGAGGGACTCCCCGCCGCCGTGTCGATCGTCCTGGCGGTGGGGGTGCAGCGGATGGCCCGCCGCCACGCCGTCGTCCGGAAGATGTCCGCGGTCGAGACCCTCGGCGCCGCGACCGTCATCTGCACGGACAAGACCGGGACCCTCACGGAGAACCGGATGCGTGTGGCCCGCGCGTTCCTCCCGGGCCGTCTTGCGGACGTGGACTTCCTCACCCACCCCCCGGACGGAGGGGTCGCGGACGCGCCCCTCGCGATGCTCGGTCGCATCTCCTCGTTGTGCAACGACCTGCGCGAGGAGTTCGGGGACAAGGGGCTGGAGGTGCGGGGCGATCCGACGGAGGTCGCGCTCTTCCTGTTCGCCTCCCAGGTCGGCGCCCCCGTCGCGGAGCGGGCGCGGCGCATCGCCGAGATCCCGTTCTCGCACGACCGTCGGTACATGGCGACCGTGTACGAGGGCGTCGATGAATCGCCACAGCTGTTCGTGAAGGGCGCCCCGGAGGTCGTATTGGACCGGTGCTCGATGAGCCTCGAGGGGCGACATGCGCTCCCGGTGGACGGAGGCCGGCGTGCCGAGTACGCGGAGCGGGCCTCGGGGATGTCGGGGCAGGGGCTCCGGGTCCTGGGGTTCGCCTACCGGGACTTGGACGGCGGTTCGTCGGAGGTGCGGGACGAGCATGTCCGAGACCTCGTGCTCGTCGGCTTTGTCGGGCTGATGGACCCCCCGCGGGTCGGCGTCGCGGAATCCGTGAGACGGTGCCACGCGGCCGGGATCCGCGTGATCATGCTCACGGGCGATCATCGCCTGACAGCGGAAGCGGTGGCCCGTCGGCTCGGAATCCTGGATGGGGATCACGCGGACGTGGTGACGGGCGAAGAGGTCGAGTCGATGGACGACGCGACGTTCTCCCGTGCACTGGAGCGCACGAACGTATTCGCCAGGGTATCGCCGCACACGAAGTTGCGCGTCGTGGAGGCGTTGAAGGAGAGGGGGAACGTCGTGGCGGTGACCGGGGACGGGGTGAACGACTCCCCGGCGTTAAAGCGAGCGGACGTGGGCATCGCGATGGGCATCTCCGGGACGGACGTCGCGCGGGATGCGTCCGAGATCGTTCTCACGGACGACAACTTCACGAGCGTCGTGGCGGCGGTCGAGGAAGGGCGCATCGCATTCCAGAACATCAAGCGCGTCGTCGCGTTCCTCTTCACGACGAACCTGAGTGAAGCCGCCGTACTCATCGCGTGCATCGCGCTCGGCTTCCCCCTCCCCCTGCTCGGGATTCACATCGTGTGGATGAACATGGTCACCGCCGCCCCCGCGGTCCTCTCCCTGAGCCTCGAGCCCCGCCATCCATGGGTGCTCACGAAGAGGCCCCGACCCCTTAACGCGGGCCTCATCTCCGACGACGTCCGCATGCTGATGGTCGTCCTCCTAGCCGTCATGCTCGCAGGCTCGCTCGGGCTGTTCGCATGGAAGCTCGGTGCCGACGGACTGGCGGGCGCGCGCACACTCGTGTTCACAGCGCTCGTCGTGTTCGAGATGTTCAACGCGTTCAACTGCCGAAGCCTTGGCGAGCCCCTCTCCAAGGTCGGGTTGTTCACAAACCGGTACCTCGTGGTCGGCCTTGCCGCGGCCCTCGCGCTCCAGGTCCTGGCGGTGTACCATCCGACGATGCAGTCTCTCTTCTCCACGGTACCCCTGGGGTGGAGCGACTGGCTCGCGGTCCTGCTCGTCGCGCCGTGGATTGTCGTTGCTGCGGAACTCCAGAAGCGGCTCCTTCTGAAGTACCGCAAGAGCCCGGACGGAGTCTCTTGAGCCGATGCGGTGCCGCCCAGTCGTGGCCGCAATGGTCCCCCCGCCCCCCGCCAAGTCTTCGTACCCAAGGACGGCCCCCCGGTACGCCCCGCGTCGAGATCTCCGCGTTCACATCGGAGCGATGCTCGCCCCGTCGAGGTGGGAGTGGGCCCGCACGGTCGTCCCGTCGCCGAGGATGCTGCCGGTCAACCGGACGTTCTCCTCGATGCGGCATCCCCGAGAGAGGACGGAATCCACAATCTCGCTATCCCTCCCGATGATCACATCCTCAAGGACGACGGATTGACGGACCGTCGCACCGGGCTCCACCACGACGCCATCGTACAGGCACGCACCCTCGACGACCGCGCCCCGTCCGATGCGCACGTTCGAGCCGAGGTACAGGGGCCCGGAGAGTCGCACCCCAGTGTCGAGGGTGAGGCCCTTGCCCACGATCGCCGGCCCGAACGGCTCGACGCCAAGAAGGTGATGCTCTCGCCCTTCCCGCCGGAGGACCTCCATGCTCGCCCGGATGAGGTCCCTCGGACGGCCGATGTCGACCCACGTCCCCTCGATGCTCATGCCGTGGAGAGCGAGTCCCTTAGCCAGGATCGCGGGGAAGACGTCCTTGGAGAAGTCGAACTTCCTGTCCTCGGGAATCAGGTCGAGGACTTCGGGCTCGAGCACGTAGATTCCCGCGTTCACGAGGTTCGAGAACGCCTCCTCTCGACTCGGCTTCTCCTTGAACCTCTCGATCCGCCCGTCTCTGCCGAGGCCAACGATTCCGTACTCGGTCGGGTCCTCGACCTCCGTGAGCGCGATGGTCGCCACGGACTTGCGTCGCCGGTGGAAATCGATGAGGGGGCGCACGTCGAGGTCCACGAGGACGTCGCCCATCGCGACGACGAACGTGTCGTCGATGAAGTTCGCCACGCGCTTGACGCTCCCGGCGGTTCCCGCGGGCGTGCCCTCGAAGGAGTACACGATGGACGCATCGTATCCCAGGCCATCCGCGATTGCCTGGATGAGACGGTCGGACATGTACGCGGTCGTGATCACCAATTCCCTCACGCCGGACTTCACGAGCGAACGCAGGACGAAGTCGACGCACGGTCGTCCCGCCACGGGGAGGAGCGGCTTCGGCCGGGACTGCGTGAGCGGCCGGAGTCGCTGGCCCTCGCCGCCCGCGAGGACGATTCCCTTCATCCGCGGATCTCCACCTTGCCCTTCTTCAGCAGGGCCTCCACCGCCTGTTCCGCGAACTCATCGAGCTTCTTTTCATCGTACAGCGCCTTCCGCACGTCCTGGCGGTGTTGCTTCAGGAGCTGGCGGGCCTCCCGCACCTCCGCGCGCGCGGCATCTCGGGTCGACAGGACCTTCCCGCGCAACTCGACGACCTTTCCGTGCACCTCGTCCGCCTTCGCCCGCGTCTCGAGATACTCCTCGTGCTTCTTGTTCGCCTCCGAGATGAGCACCCCCAGGTTCTGGACCAGGCCGGTCACCTGCTCGTGGATCGCGTTCGCCCTCTCCGAGAGCGCGATCACTTGCCCGTGCTCCTCATCCGCGTGGCGGAACAGTTCATCGATCGTCGCGTCGAGTTCCTTCACGTCCTTTCGGACGACGTCTTCCTCGCCCTTCAACTTCTCGAGCTCCCGCATCTCCCGGACCTTCGCCTTCAACTCGTCAAGCAGCTCGTTCTCCTCCGAGAGCTTCATCGGCCGGGTCTGCTGGTCCATGTCGATGCGCGCGACCTCCCGTCGCAACGCCGCCAAGTCCGTCGCGACGCCGTCCCTCACCTTCCCGCGGGCCTTCCGTCGCGCTTCGATGAGCCCCTTCGCTTTCAGCTGGAGTTCGTTGCGTTTCGCCTTGTGCGCCCGCATCTCGTGGACGGCCGCATCTCGTTCGTCCTTCAGTTTTCGCATCTCCGAGGCCAAGACCCGCTTCTGCTCGTGGAGCTGGTCCCGTTCGCGGCGGTGGAGGTTCGCCTCGTCGTTGAGCGCGTCTCGCCTCGAGATCAGGTCCCCCAGCTTGATTTCCGCCTTGTCGAGTTCGCTGGGAACCTTCCTGCGGACCATGCCTCGCCCCGATGTACCGTGCAGAGACCCCTGAGGGGATTTAATGCTTCTGACCGTCCCCCGTCCCGCCCAGCGCGTCGGCGAGCTGCCCGAACTGCTCCGGTGTCAGCTCCTCGGGTCGTCTCCCGCGAAAGGGCGCACTGGACAGGAGTCGGTCGAATTCGTCGACCGTTGGAGCGAATCGCCGCCACGACAGCCGGAGCGAGTTCTCGATCGCCTTGCGCCGATGCTGGAACGCGGCATCGACGACGGCGCGAAACCACGCTCCGTCCTGGATGGGAAACGGGGACGGCCTCGGTTCGAGCAACACGATGGCGGAGTCCACCTTGGGTTGTGGCCAGAAGGCGGTCCGGGGGACCCGCTCGACGATCCGGACCCCGGCCCGCGTGTAGGCGTTCACGGACAGGCGGGAGTACTCCGCATCCCCGCATCGTGCGACGAGCCGCCCCGCGAACTCCGACTGGTACATCAGCGCGCCGAGGTCGAACCGCTCGTCCAGGAGGCGGAAGGTGATGGGGGACGAGATCTTGTACGGCAGGTTGCTCACGACCTTGTCGAATCGTGGAAGGGGGACTCGCAGGGCGTCCCCACGAATCACCTCCAAGTTGCCGCCGAGGTCGCCCAATCCCGCGGCAAGCCGACGGTCCCGTTCCACCGCCACGACTTTCGCGGCGCGCTTCAGGAGGAGTCGGGTGAGAATCCCGAGCCCGGGTCCGATCTCCAAGACCACATCGTTGGCGCCGATGCCGGCGAACTCGACGTGCCGGTGGGCGATGCGGGAATCGACGAGGAAGTGCTGCCCCAACCCCTTCGACGCTCGCACCCCGAGCACGCGGAGGCGTTGTCGGACTTCCTCGATGTCCACGGGTCGACATCGTTACGCCGGACAATAATCCTCGGGCGCACGTTGATATACGGAGGTCGGAATCGGCGCCCGTGGACGTCGCCGAGGCCACGGCCTCGCTGCTCCGCCAGGAAGGTCTCACGTGCTGGGCGGTCGGCGTCATCATCGGCATCGCCCTCCTCGCGCTCATCGGCTTGATCGCGTACCAGCGGTACATCATGGGCAAAAAGCCGACGCAGCACCTGTGCAACTACTGCGGGCACATGGTCGGGGCGGTCAGCGACTGCCACCACGCGCCGGTCCGGGAACGGTTCTTGCACGGGACCTGCACGGAGTGCAAGGCGGACTGCCGCCTCGTGTGCCAGCGGTGCAAGCGTCCCGTGTGATCACACGGTGACGACGATCCGGACCGCGTCCGAGGGCTGGGCCGGGTCTCCAAGAAGGGCGAGGACCACATAGGTGCCGGGTTCCGGGCTCCATGCAAACGAGAACGACTGCGTGTCGCCCCCGCTCGGCAAGTAGACCTTGTCTTGCGCCTCGAAGACGACCGTCCCGTCCGCCGCGACGGCCTGGACCGTCAGGATGTCCTCGATGACGACGGTCAGCACATCGGGGCCTCGCTGCACGAGGGCAGTAATCGCGCCCCCGTCCGCCGTGAGATTCGCGATCCAGTGGCTACGCGGCCACGTCTGTCCGTCCGCATCGAAGTCCGTGTGGGCGTAGATGCCCGTCGTGTAGGTCGCCTGCGGGTCCCTCATCGCGGCCACGAGGTTCATGTCCACACGGTAGGGTCCATCGACCCCGCTCGCGTGGATAGCGGGCCCGGAAAACCGCAGCGTGAGGGTGTACACGCCGACGCCGAGGTAGAATCCCTGATAGTCCGAGCCGATCCATACGGAACCATCCAGGGACATGAGCTGCCCGGAGAACTCGAACCAGTTCCCCTCCCGCACCTCGACCTCCGCGTCCACCGCGAGGACGTCGTACAGTCCGTCCCCGTCGAGATCCTCCCCACGGTCCGCGAAGACGCCCGTGAACGCCGCCGACTCGACGAGTTCTTCCCAACCCTCGTGGCGGTACGCGGACGTCGCGCCGCACATCGTGTCCCCATAGATGTCGAAGTCTCCGCCCGATCCCGGGACGGGTCCCTCGCGGAACGTGCCGTTTCCCCCGCCGAACCAGGGGCCGCCCCAGTAGATGGAGAGAACGAAGTCGAACGTCCCGGAGTGGCCGGACGCCCAGATGTCATCCCCCTGGAACCGGGCCTCCACGATCTGGCGTCCCTCGGGGAACTCGACGGTGCCGTACGTGCTCGTCACCCATCGCATCCCGGCGTCCGGTCGGCCCGCGGAGACCATGAGGGACGCGTCGAAGTAGTAAGATCCAGCGAGGGCCACCTCTGCCGGGGCCGTGAGGACCAGGAAGTCGTACAACCCGTCACCGTCCGCGTCCAGGCCGTGATCCTCGGACCTGCCCGTGAAGCGGATCGCATGACGGGGTTCCTCGAACGCGCTCGCGTCGTACGCGCCCGTCGTGTACGTCCAAGACCATCCGACCGGTGTCGGCGGCAGGATTCCGCTACCCCCCACGAGAGGCTCCGGTCCAAAAGCCCCGTCCGGGAAGACCTGCGCCTGGACGACATACGGGCCGTCCACCCCCGCGTAGCCGAGGTCCGTCCCCCGGAACGCGAGGGAGACCGTGTGCGCTCCCGCCTCAAGGAACTCCCGAACGCTCGCCCACGAGATCGGGTAGAGGAGGTCGGGGTCCTCGTAGGGCCCAGGGTATGGCTCGCCCTCCCGAATCGGAGGCATCACCGAAACGGATGGATCCCCGCGCTGGATCCACATCCCGAAACATCCCCGGCCGAACGGCTCGCGCGAGCCGAGGGTCGCCCACACGTTGTAGTAGTTCGGCTCGTCGACCTCCAGAGGCATCCGCACGACGAGCCAGTCGAACCGTCCGTCCCCATCCGTGTCCAGCCCGTAGTCGCTCCCACCCGCGCCCGGGCCGGTGCCGCCCGTGAGCGCGACCAGCGCGCCCCCGGAAACGAAGGAGACCGAGATCGCCGCAGCCACGAGTTTCGCTATTCCGAGCATGGGACCACCCGTCGGGTGGATACTCGCGGTCCCCGAAATAGGGCGCGGTTTCGTTCGGCTCCTCCCTAACCGGGTCACTCTCCGACTCAGCAACAACCGGCGGTACCGGAACGCTTATTAGCCGCGGGCCCGCATAACGAGGGGCTCCCGGCGCGAACTCCCTGATGGACACGCCGCACCCCAGGAGGCCGATCGAGATGCCTGTCCCGGCCCACGTTTGTCCGAAGTGCACCTTGGAGAGCCCCTGCTTCTTCACGGAAGGCGAGATCGTTTCCCTCCGGAACGAGCCGCTCGTCGAGCCGACCCCTTGGACGGGGATGGTCCTCGAGGTGGAGCGGGACCAGGAAGGCAAGGTATACCGGGTGCTGTGGGGCACTCCCCCCGCGCGTGCGGGGATGCCCGAGACGTACGCAGCCCGTCACTCCGGTGCCCACCGCCGCGAGGAGCTCCAGCGGTTCCTCGTCCCCCTCATCGAGTCCATCCCCGAGATGCGTGGAGGCGGCGGCGGAGCGGAAGGGGTGGCGCACAAGTTTGCTCCCCCCGTCCCGTAGGTCGACCGCATCCCTTTTCTATCCGCGTCCCCTTCCGAGGACTCCCTTGGTAGGAATCGCGCTCCCATCCGTTAGGCCGCGACCGTGCGGCTCGATGATCTCCGGGGCCCTCCCGGAGGGATGCCGGCTGTGTGAGGAGGGCGCCAAGATGGTCCTCTTCGTGACGGGTCTCTGCTCGTACCATTGTTTCTATTGCCCGGTCTCGGACGAGAAGATGTACAAGGACGTAGTGTTCGCGGACGAGATGCGGGTGGAGCGGGACGAGGACGTGCTCGCGGAGGCGCGCGCGATCCGGGCGAAGGGCGCGGGGATCACGGGCGGGGACCCGATGGAGGCGATGGATCGGCTGTGCCACTACCTCCGGTTGCTGAAGGCGGAGTTCGGGCCGGAGTTCCAAACGCACCTGTACACGATGACGACGGACCTGGACAAGATCCGCCGTGCGCGTGCGGCCGGGCTCGACGAGATTCGGTTCCACGTGCCCCCCGGACTGTGGCGACATGCCGCCACAAGCGGATTCGTGCCTGCGGTGCGCGAGGCCCGCGACTTGGGGATGTCGGTGGGCCTCGAAGTCCCGCTCCTCCCCGATCGGAAGAGCGACCTGATCGAGCTTCTGCGATGGGCGGAGTCGGAGCAACTGGAGTTCGTGAACCTCGACGAGCTCGAGTACTCCGAGGCGAACTGGGGCCGGATGCGGCGGTCCGACTATTCGATGAAGCACGAGCTCTCGTACGGCGTGAAGGGAGCGGACGAGGCTGCCGCGGAGATCCTGCGGATGCCTTGGAGGATCACGGTCCACTACTGCTCCTCGGGCTACAAGGACGGGTGGCAGCTGCGGACCCGGATCAAGAGGCGCGCGGAGACGGTGGCGCGCGCGTACGACGAAGTCACGGAAGACGGCACGCTTGTGAAGGGGATCATCGAGGCGGACGATTTGGCGGCGGTCGAGCGGGAGCTGCGCGGGACGTTCCAGGTGCCGCCCGAGCTGCTGGCGGCGGTGCCCGAGCGGAACCGCGTCGAGGTCGCGCCGTGGGTCCTCGAAGAGATCGCCGCCAAACTCCCCTGGCCGTCGTTCGTCGTGGAGGAGTACCCGACGGCGGACGCGCTCGAGGTCGAACGGCAGCGATTGCCAGGGTACTGAGTCGCTAGCTCGCCATCTCCTTCTCGAAATCCCCTGCCCGAGAGGCCCAGATCGTCCAGCGGTAGCATGAAAGCATTCGCCTGTTGCTGCATCAGATCGAGGACGCCGTACAAGGTCATCGCCTCCGCGGAGTGCCACTCCCGGCTTTCTGGGGAGGTCGATTCGTCACGAAACTTCTTGGCGCGGTCCGCATCTTCGATGATGAGCTTGACGAGCTCCTGCAGATACAATCTGCACACGTCATCTTTCGGCATTCATGTCACCTGTTTCCGAGCACCTAACTGCTTCACGATCCACTTTAGGGTGGGTACCCAAACCTCGCCGAACGTGTCCCGTCGTGCACCTTTCGGCTCAAACGAATGTCCGGCGTCTCGAATCACGACGAGTTCGTACGCTTGGGCCAACCGCGGCAACTCTTCTCGTAGTCGCGCGAGGTCGCAGAACGGATCGTGGTCCCCCTGCACGAACAGCGCAGGCTTCACGAGCATCGGCCACTCCGGCGGGTTCCGGACCTCCGGCTTGAACATCGGGTGAAGCGGGTAGCCGAGGGCGATCACGCCCGCAACGTCCGCGTCGTGGGAGGCCCGCGCGCACACCCGTGCGCCCATCGACTTCCCAGCCACGTAGATTGGCGCTTCCGCGAGTTCTTTCCTGAGAAACCGCACGGCACCGAGAAGGTCGTCTTCCTCTCGGGAGAGATCCCTCGAGGCGGACGACTTTGCATCCACGTACCGGAAGTTCATCCGCAACGCCAGAATGCCGTGCTCCGCGGCGGCGACCGCGACCTGCCGCACGAGCCGGTTCTTCATGTCGTTCGACCGCCCATGGGTCACGACAAGGCTCGCGACCGGTGACGTGGAGGGTCGGTGCACGATCCCACGTACTTCGCCGTCCCCGCCGGCGATGGGGAGTCGGACCTCTCCCTCGGCGATAACCGCCCACGCCGTCGAATGGGGTTCCGCCTATTCAACGCTACCCCGCGAGGCCGACGCCTTTCCGGCTTCGGAGCACGGCCCCGTTCTTGTCCATCACGTACAGGTATTGGAAGACAGCACCCCTCCCGACGAGGATCGTGAACTTCCCGTTCTCCCCCCGGAGCCACTTCGTCAGGTTCCTTGGCTCTCCCTTGGGGGCGGTAACCCGCCGGACATCCGCGTGCGTGGCGGGGATCGCCGCCAAGGTGCGGCACGTCACGCACCGCCCTGACGCCTCCACGTCGACCGCGCAGTACGACTGCCCGCAGAGGCCGCACCCCCGCACGTACGGCGGTCCGACCATCCGGGAGCAGATCGCGCACGCATGGATGTGGTCCTCGCAGTACGCTTTCCGGCCGATCTCGTCCGTGAACGTATGGTCCGGGCAGGCGTCCTTCCTGCACGCCGCGCACGCCTCGAAGACCTCGGGGGCGCACTTCACGCACACGACGTGATCGCAAAACGCACACGTCCGGTCGCAGGCGTCGCACGCGAGATGCCCTCTGCTGCAGAGGTACCATGCATCGGAGGGCGTCCCGCACGACTCGCAGGGAAGACGTTTCACTTCCAGGTTCACAGCGTCATACTCGAGGCCCAAGTCCCTGGAAGCCCGTGCGTTCAACACCCGGACCTGCATCGTGGTCGTCGGAATCAGGATCGTGCGGGCATTCACGAGCCGAGCCGTCGCGGAGAACGCGTACTTGAGTTTCGCCTCCTCGACCCGGCGGCCCCGTTCGGCGCGAAAGGCGTCCTCCACCTCGAGGGGAGCCTGCGTGCGACTCGCGTATAGCTCCTTGATGGACTCGTCGTAGAACGCCTCGATTCGCGAGAGTTCTTCCGCGAGGATTGAACCCGCCTTCGCGCGAATCGCCGCCACATCCGGCTGGATCGACCGTTCGAGCGCTGAGCAGGCGGCCCGATACGTGGCCGGCAGGTCCGCAACCGGGGCGACGGATTCCTCGGGAAGCGTGAGGGATTCCTCGAGGAAGATCTCCATAGCCGCGTGTTCCTGAAGTGTTTCCGGGTTCAGGAGGACCGATCGGAGGAGGTCGACTTTCTCATCCGTCGTCAGCGTGACTCGGAAGTTGAACAGTTCGTACGGCACCGCGCGCTTTTCGGTTCTCGTGACCTCCGCACGTGCATTGCGGAAGGAAAGGTTCGCCGCCAGGACCTCCTCTGCGGGAGGATCGCCCTCGGCGTCCACGCGCGCGACGCAGTGAAAGCCCCTCCCCATGGCGTCGCGGAGGATCCGATCCAAGAGGTCGCTTCCGACGACGCACAACTCCGCCCGGGAGACCTCCGCGACGGCGGGGTCGAACGCGACCGTCGTCGAGGGCCCGAACGTCACCGCGTGGGTGGGCGGCCATCGGACCGCGAGGGCGCCGGTCGAGAGAGGGCGCGACGTGGCGCCGATCGCTTCGAGGTAGGTCCGAACGAATCGTTCGACGTCCGTCAATGGGCCACCCCCACGCCGACCTCCAAGTCCGAGCCGAAGAGGCGGTCGTCGTATCTCCTCGCGTCCTCGTACGCGCCGCGGGCTTGCACGAGCTTCGCCCCGAGCGTCTCGACCCTCGCGCGTCTCTGGTCGGCGTCCTCGAGCGTCCAGATCTCCATGAGGAGATCCTCGAACGACGTCGCCTCGTCGAGGTTCCCTAAGACCATGTCGAGCTCCCCGACGACGAGCTCGAACATGTGGACCTTCCTATCGAGGAGCTCGAGCACGTACTCCTCGATCGTGTCGCGGGCCCACAGGTTCACGATGTGGACCTCGCGCTCCTGACCGACGCGGTGGATGCGCCCAATCCGCTGCTCGATCCGGAGGGGATTCCATGGAAGGTCGAAGTTCACCATGCGGTGCGCGAACTGGAGGTTGCGGCCCTCGCCGCCCGCTTCCGTGGAGAGAAACACCTGAGACGGGCCCTTGAACGCGTGGACGGACCCCTCCTTCTCCGGCAGGTTCATTCCCCCGTGGAACAATGCAAACGAGATCCCGTCGTGGGTCAGCCGGTCCGCGAGCCACGCCAACGTCCGGTAGTACTGTGTGAAGACGATCACCTTGTCCGGAGTTGCCTCCAGGAGGCGGACGAGCTTCTCGCCTCGCTCGCTCCGCGAGACCGACGCGGCACCATGGTACAGTCGGTCCAGTTCGGCCCGTTCCTCCCAAGAGAAGTTCGGGGACTCGCGGAGCCTCCGGAGCGTCTCGGCGGCCGCCGCGGGACTGCTCCCGATCTCCCGCTGGAGGACCATGAGGCTCAAGCGGTTCCCGACCGGCGCGTCCCCGTACCAGCGGCGGACGAACGCGCTGACGCCGTCGTATACCGCCCGCTCGTCCGCGGACAGGGAGATCTCGATGGAGTCCACGCGCCGCGGTGGCAGTGTGATCGCATCCCCCCGGCGGTTTCGAATCATGACTTCGAGCAACATCTTTCGAAGCCGTCCCGGGTTCGCCGGGGTTCGCTTGTCCCCCGCCTCGAAGAACTCCTTGCGGAACGCGCCCCACGTCCGCATCTGACCCGGTTTGAGGAGGGTGACGAGGTTGAACAGTTCCTCGAGGTCGTTTTGCACGGGCGTGGCGGTGAGCATGAGGATGTATTTCTTGCGAATCGCGGAGACGAACTTCCAATTCCTCGTGTGGCGGTTGCGTAGCTTGTGCGCTTCGTCGACGATCACGAGGTCGTAGTACAGTCGCTCGATGATCTCCTGATTCGCGGGCCGTTTGGCCGTGTCGAGGGAGGCGATGACGAGGTCGTGCTGCCCCCAGTCCTCGACCTCGTCCATGATCTCGAAGTGGAGACCGAACTTCTCCCGCAGCTCCTCCTGCCACTGGACGGTCAGGCTGGCAGGGACCAGGATGAGTACCTTCCGCACGAGGCCGCGGATGACATACTCCTTCAGGATGAGCGCTGCCTCGATGGTTTTCCCCAGGCCCACCTCGTCTGCCAGCAGCGCCCGCCCTCGGAGGTCGCGAAGGACCCTCAGGGCGGTAGCGATCTGATAGTCGTACTCCCGGATGCCGCGGATCAGGGGCAGGCACAGCAGTTCCTCGAAACCTGAAGCGAGTGCGAGGCGGTTCGCGTCGAGGTTCAGCCGCCAGAGGTGCGCCTCCTCGTGGATGCCGTCCCGAACCGACGCGAGGACCTTTGCATCCTCCGAGGAGAACTGGAGTTCCGGGATGAGCTGCGCCGCGTAGGAGATCGATGGGGCATCGGGAGGGACTCGGCCTGACGCCACCGGGGGCGTGTTCGAGACGACAACGGAGGTGACTCCTCCCGCCAGTTTTCCGCACGCCGCGCAGTCGAGCCGGTCACATGGGGCCCCCCCGAGGTGCGCGTCGCGGAGTTGCGCGAGGATTCGCCCGACGCGCGTGGACTCCTCCCGACCCGGCTGCTTCCGTCCGATCACCTGGCGAGCGACCTCGACGAACCAAGCATGGTCCGATTCCGTGAGGAGGCCGTGATCCCTTGCCTTGGCGGCGAGGTGGGCGAGTTCCGATCCTGTGAAGGCCACCCTGTGAAGCCCTCCCTTGGGGGAGCGGCGGTATTCCGACACTTCGGCTTAATCCTTGCGTGCGGGTGGGTCAAGCGTCACGCGACGCTGACGCTCTGGATTGCGTGATGGCGCGCGATGAGGTCGCGGAACACCCGGAGGTTCTTGCCCGCCTTCCCGATCGCCCGGCCCTTCTTGCCCGGGTCCACGGTGACCGTGGCGTGCACGACCCCGTTGTCTCGCGTCTCGATTTCGACCTTCTTCACGTCGTAGGAGCGGAACACGTTCGCGACGAATGCTTTCGGGTCCTCGCTGTATTCCACGACGTGGATGTCCTTGTTCATCCGACGCCGGAGGGTCTGCACATGCTCCCCGCCTCTTCCGATCGCGCGCGCAATGTCCCCGGTCTTCACGACGAAGAGGAGCCGGTCGGGGGTGTCCAGACAGTCTACGACCGTGGTCTGGGTCAGGTCTTGGAAGAGGGACACATACTGCATCGTCTCTTCGTTGAACGTGATCTCGGCCATCCGGGCCCCCTAGACGGATAGGATGTTCGAGTCCCCAGGATCCAGGATGGCGAGCGCGGATACCGAGAAAGGCTTGCCACACGCGCTCCCGAGCTCCGCGTTGGTCCCTGGGAATGCGATGACTTTCGATCCGAGGCCCGACAGGTCCTCTTGGCAGTTCGAGGCGACGACCACGAGGCGCGCCTTCCCGGCCCGCGCCGTCTGCCGGACGCTCCGAAGCCCGAAGCGGACCTCGCCCGTGTCCACCGCAACCTTCAACGCGCGCGCGACATCGATCATGGCGACGACGGCTCTCTCTTTCCCGAGGGCAAGCGGTAGACGAGGTTCACGGCGCCGGTCCCGAGGGTGACCGGCTGCCCGACAATCACATTCTCGGCGACCCCGTCGAGGGAGTCCACCTCTCCGGTGATCGCGGCGCGCAGGAGGTGGTGCGCTGTGATCTCGAACGCCGCCCGCGCCAGGACCGAGGACTTCCGCCCGGAGATCCCGTGCCGCCCGATCGCTTTCACGTCGCCGTCGTTCGTCATCATGTCCGAGACGAGCATGATGTGACGGATGTCCACGGTCAGCCCCTGTTCCGACAGCGTGTCGTGGGCCTCCTTGACGATCGCGTTCCGTGCGGCCTCGATTCCCAGGGTCTCATAGATCTCCTCGACGCTGTTCGTCGACGTCTTCGTGGGATCGACGTCCTCGAGGTCGAGGACCTTCGCGAGGTTCGACCCCTCCGTGTAGATCACATACCCCTCCGGCAGCTTCCGGAGGATCGCGCGCCGAATGTTGTCAATGCCCTTCACCTTCGTCGCCCGGACGGTCTCGACGAGCCGCTGCAGCTTCTTGAACGACGGCTCGCCGCTCTCGACCGCGTATGCGTCGACGGACTTCGTCTCGCCGCCGACCGCGCGCTTGTACCCCTCGATTTTCGTGAGCTTCTTCAACCTCTGTTCGAGTTCGTCCGCCTTCACGCCCCGCGACTTCATCTTGCCCCTGTCCGGGAACACGAGGACCCGCATGTTCACCATGTCCGCCTCGATTTCCGCGATGTCCTCGAGCTTCGTCATCTCGATTTCCTGTGCGATCTCCTTGACGCGGTCGACGTCCTTGGCGACCTTTGGGCGGAGGTGGATCTCCATGAGGGGCGTGCTGGGGAGGCGGCGCGCGTCGACAATCTCGATGAGTCGCGGAAGGCCCAAGGTCACGTTCATCTCCGCGACACCCGCGTAGTGGAACGTCCTCATGGTCATCTGCGTCCCGGGTTCACCGATAGACTGCGCGCTCACGATCCCCGCACTCTCGTTCGGGTCGATTCGGTGCCGCTCGTACCGATTCACCGTCCGTCGGACGATCTCCACGAGCTGCTTCCTCGTGATCCTCAGCCCGCGTGACTTCTCGACGAGGTCCCACACGATCTGGCGTGGCAGTTCCTCGCCAATCTCGCCCAAGATCGCGAGGATGAGGTCCTCCTCCTTCGTCCGGTTCGGGATCTTGTCCGGAAGCTCCGGAGGTGGCTCCAGCACGGGTTCCTCGGGGGCGGCACGCTCGGCGTCCCGCGTGCCCGGTCGGCGACCCTCCCGTCTCCTCGGGGGTTCCTCCTTCGCCCCGACCTTCGCGAGGACCTTCTTCGCCTCCTTCGCCGAGATGTACCTCGACAGTCGGTCGGGGGCGGTCTGCCGCAGGCTGTCGACGGTGAATCCGGCGTCCACGATTGTCTGCGCCGTCTTCTTGGAGATGCCGCGCCGTCGGAGCGCCTCGATCGTGTCGATGCGCGCCACGTCTACTCCTCCACCGTCTCCTCGCCCTCCTCCTCGACCTCTTCCTCCTCGAACTCCACGTACATGTCTTTCTCCGTGAGGCCGTACCCCGTCATCTCCTTCTCCGCGAGTCGCTCCCGCCAGCCCGGCTCCTCGCCGAGCACCTCCTGCAGGATGTCGTCGATGTCGACCGCGGACCCCTGGACGGACCGGCTCGGGTCGACGCCGTCCTCACCGAAGCGGAACTGGATGATCGTGTTCGCGGTGTTGCGGACCGTTCCGTCCTCCTTCACCTTGAGATCCTCAAGCGCGTTAATCAGGCGGCGCTGCATGTACCCGGAGCGGCTCGTGCGGACGGCGGTGTCCACAAGACCCTCTCGGCCGCCCATCGCGTGGAAGAAGTACTCCGTCGGGTGCAGTCCGGACTTGTAGGAAGACTTCACGAACCCTTTCGCCCCGGCGCCGAGGTCTCCTTTCTGGAAGTGGGGAAGCGTCCGGTTCCAGTAGCCGCGAGACAGCCTCTCGCCCCGCACCGCCTGTTGCCCGATGCAGCCCGCCATCTGGGAGAGATTCAGCATGCTCCCGCGGGCCCCGGACTTCGCCATGATGACGGACGGGTTCTCCATCCCGAGGTGCTTCGACGCGATCTGCCCAGCCTGGTCGCGGGCGCGGCCCAAGACCTTCATCGCTTCCACCTCGAGCGTCTCCTCGATCGACCGGCCGGGCATCTGTTCCAGTTCGCCCTTCCGGTACCCCTCGACGAGGCCCTGAACCTTCTCCTCCGCCTGGCGGAGCACGTCCGCAATTTGCTTCTTGGCCTCCTCGGGGATGTCCTCGTCGTCAATCCCCGTCGTGAACCCGCGCACCATGATCGCCCCGAGGGCGAGCTTCGTCCCCTCGTCGATGAACTGCTTCGCCTTCTCGGAACCGTAGTCGCGCGCGATCTTGTCCAAGATCTTGCCCTTGAAGGCGCCGATTCCGTTCTCGTCGATCGTGCCGCAAATCAGCTCGCCGTCCCGGATTTCGACCCAGGCATCTTCCTCCATCAGCTGTTTCAGGTCCTTGACTCCTTTGGGGCCGATCGAGGCCTTGAACCCCATGTTCATGTCCTTCGGGAGGATGAGAGAGAAGATCTGCTTGCCCGTCCACCACTCCGTCCCGTCCTTGTCGACCTTGGCGGGCTTCGGAAGCTCCCGGATGCCGATCCGGGACAGGATGAAGGTGGTCTCGTCATGCCGATACTTCGTGTCCCGGTACGTGAGCAGGAAGCTCCCCGTGATGTGGTCGTGGATGCCGCCGATGACGGGGCCGCCGAAGCGCGGGCTCAGGATGTGTTCCTGCACCCGCATCAGAATCTTCGCCTCCGCTCGCGCCTCCTCGGATTGCAGCACGTGCAGATTCATCTCGTCCCCGTCGAAGTCCGCGTTGTATGGAGGGCAGTTCCCGGTGAGGATGCCGTTCGCGAAGAACGTGTGGCTTCCGGACGTAGTCGTGATGTCGTAGACTTGCTGGGCCTTGGCGGGTTCCTTCGAAACGACCGCGTCGAGGATGAGTCCCGCCCTCGGGTCGAAGACATTCTCCTTCGCCCACCTGTCGACGGAGAGGACTCTCGGGGGCATCCTCAGGCCCGATTCGACTCTCCCTCGGTTTCTCCACCCGTAAAGCGTCGCGACCGGGATGCCCGACTCCCGTGCGATTGCCCGGACACGGTCTCTGGGCCACCTGCGCAACCCGCGAACGCGGCGGAGCGCATCGGCGCGGCGTTCCAGGAAGGCGGCGGTGTGTCGAAGGTAGGCGTAGGCGAGCCGCGCCTTTCCCTCGGCTTTTCGGTTGTACGCGTAGCCGACCTGTCCGTACAGACTAGACAGACTGCGCAATCCAGACTGGAGACGCGCCGAGAGCACGATCGTCCGGCTTCCGTCCCTCCGGATGTTGCCGTCGGATGATGCGATGGAGACGATCCCCGCGCCGAAGGGGCGTAGCAATGCGTCGACGTCGCGGATGAACCGCTTGCCGGCCGCCTCCAGGCCCTCGACCTTGCTCACCTTGAAGATGGGGTCCCGGAACTTGCCGGGGCTCTGGGCCCGGACCGCAGGGAGCGAGAGCTCGGATCCGAAGTAGCTTGCAAGGAACGCCTTCTTGAGCTGAGAAGGGGCCTCACGGGACCGAAGCCACCCCGGGACGCGATATTCCGACTTCACCTTGTCGCCCGCCGGGCCGCCAAGGGCATAGAGGAATGCGCAGAGAGCCTTGCTCCGGACCTCCAGGCTCCATCCTTCGCCCCGGACGGTGAGGTGCTGGCCCGAGACCGTGCGGATGATGCCCCCGCCCGAATGGTGTTTCGGCTCGCTCGAGTGGAAACCAAGCGACTGCAGGTCGCGGCGCACGGCTTCGATGTCGTCCTCGTCCGGACGGAGGATGACTCGGGGGGTTCGTCCCTTCACGATCAGCGTCCCGTCCCCGAAAACGTGGCCGAGGACCCTGGCGGCGGCCAACGCACGAGGCTGGTTGAGGGTGTGCAGCGGCAGAAGGCCGCGTTTCGTGAGCTCCCGAGTCGCATGTGCAACGTAGGTCCTGGGGGGCGCGCGATGCGCGAACTCGGCCGAGGTCAGGATGACGAACTCACGTTCCTCGTATTGTGGGTACGCCTCGGGCTTCACTATCACGCGATCCCCGACCTTCAGGTCGGAGGTCGTCACCTTCCCCCTTTCCGTGTAGATGGGGTGATCGCCGGTCGCCGTGAGCTCCAGCCCAGAGCGGGTCCGGAATCGGAATACGTCTTGACCGAAGTCCCTGGGCTTTAGCCCCCAAAACGCGCTGAGTTCCGTCTCCCCGCCGTCCCGCGCGTCCCAGTCGTATGTGGCCACGGAACTTTCCTTCCAGCAGTTCCGGAGCTGGGCGATGGGCCGCGATATCCCGCCGACATCGACCCTCGTCTCTCCCGCGACGCACACAGCGAGATTGAAGCGGAAGGTCTTCTCCTTCATCACGCGAACCTCGTGCGCCATCATGGACATCCGATGGAGCGACGGCTGCCGGTTGAACAGCACGATGTCCCCATCGACGAGCTGGCGCTCGACGACCCATCCCGTCTCGACGGTCTCCGCGACGGTCTCCGCGTTCTTGTCGGTCACGCGGATGCGGCGCCCGTCCGGCCGGATCACGTAGTTCACGCCCGGGATGTACTGCCCGTTCGGGCTCTGCGGCGCGTTCCCGCGCTTGACCCACTCCTTCACGATTTCCATGTTGTACGTCTGCACGCGAATCGGGACCGTGAGCTCCCGCGCGGCCTCCACGGGGACACCGACCTCGTTGATGCTCAGCACCGGGTCCGGCGAGATTACCGTGCGCGCGGAGAAGTTCACGCGCTTCCCGCTCAGGTTCGAGCGGAAGCGCCCTTCCTTCCCCTTCAGACGTTGCACGAGCGTCTTGAGGGGCCGCCCGGACCGGTGGCGCGCCGGCGGGATGCCGCTCGTCTGGTTGTCGAAGTACGTGGTGACGTGGTACTGCAGGAGTTCCCACAGGTCCTCGACGATCAACTGCGGGGCACCGGCGTCGCGGTTCTCCCGGAGCCGCTGGTTGATGCGCAGGACGTCGACGAGCTTGTGCGTGAGGTCGTCCTCGGACCGGTCGCCGCTCTCGAGAGTGATCGAGGGTCGGACGGTCACCGGGGGAACGAGGAGCGCGGTCAGCACCATCCACTCCGGCCTCGCGACCTCCGGGTTGATGCCGAGCGCGCGGAGATCGTCGTTCGGCACGCGCTCGAGCCGTTCGCGGACCTCCCGGGGGGTCAGCTTGTGGCCGTCCTCGCGGAACGTCGTCGGCTTGTCGAGCGTGACCTTGCTCTGCTCCGTCTCGCAGTGCGGGCACCGGGCCCGTTTCTGTGCCTCCCGCGCGGTCTCCTTCACCATCTCCGACATCTCGGTGGAGTCCGCGCCAAGCTCCTCCTGGAACTCCAGCTCGCGCATGAATTCCTGGGCTTGCTGGCGGGTCAGCAGGAGCCGGCCGCATGACCTGCACGTGGACTGCAGGAGCTTCTTGATCTCCTTCACATAGCCGACGTGAATGACCGGCATCGCGAGGTCGATGTGCCCGAAGTGGCCGGGGCACTCGTCGACCTTGCCGCCGCACGTCTTGCAGCGTAGCCCGGGCTCGATGACCCCCAGGTGGGAGTCCATCAACCCCATGTCGATCGGGAACCCGTCGTCGTCGTACGTGTCCGCGGTGATGATCTTCGTCGCGCTCATGCGCCGACACTCGTCGGGGCTCAGCAGGGCGAACTTGATCGCCCGGATTCGCTTGGTGACCCCCGCCATGCCGGTCATTTCAGGTCCTCCAATTGGAGACGCATCGCGACACCGAGGGATAACAGCTCATCGAGGAGAAGCTTGAACGCATAGCTCGTCTGGACGGGGTAGATCTTCGACGTGTTGTCGCACACGGGGCACCGGAGGGCGCCTTTCCGGTCCTTGATCGCGAAGTGGCCGCATTCCGTGTTCCCGCACACGTACTGAATCGTGCCGTCCGATTCATCGAGCAGCCGGTCCTTGATCACCATGGCGGCCCCGTGGCCGATCAGGCAATCGCGTTCCATCTCTCCGAACCGAAGGCCGCCCTGGCGGCTGCGACCCTCCGTGGGCTGGCGGGTCAGGATCTGCACGGGGCCGCGCGACCGCACATGGAGCTTCCCGCTGACCATGTGGTGCAGCTTCTGGTAGTAGATCACGCCAGTGAAGATGTCCGCGGGGATCATCCGGCCCGAGAGCCCGTCATAGAGGATCTCCTTCCCGTTGTCCTTGAAGCCCGCCGCCACGAGACCCTGGCGGAGCGACTCCTCCCGTTCGCCGCCGAAGGGAGTGCCGTCGACGGTGCGTCCCTCCATCGCGCCAATCTTGCCCCCGATCATCTCGAGTACGTGGGCGACGGTCATCCGCGACGGAATCGCGTGCGGGTTGATGATCAGGTCCGGGATGATTCCGTCCGCCGTGAACGGAAGGTCCTCCTGCGGGGCGATCAGGCCGATCACGCCCTTCTGCCCGTGGCGGGATGCGAACTTGTCCCCGAGTTCCGGGACGCGGAGGTCGCGGACCTTCACCTTGGCGAGCTTGGACCCGTTCTCGCTTTCCGTGAGCATGACGGAGTCGACCCAACCCGATTCCCCGTGGCGCACCGTGATCGACGTCTCGCGTCGCTTCTGCGGCGTCAGGAAGTCCGTCTCCTCCTCGAGGAACCGCGGCGGGCTCGTCTTCCCGATGAGGACCTCTCCCCCGACGACGCCGACCTCCGGCGAGATCAGGCCGTCTTCGGGTGTGAGGTTCGCGTAGCTCAGGTCCGCGCGCGCACCGCGGACGTCCGGCTGGGGGATCTCAAAGTGGTCCTCTTGCCCGCCGGGGTACCGCCGCTCTTCCGCGCGGTAGGTCCGCATGAAGGAACTCCGGCCGAGGCCGCGCTCGATCGACGCCTTGTTCATCACGATCGCATCTTCCATGTTGTACCCGTGGTACGACATCACCGCCACGACGAAGTTCTGCCCCGCGGGCCGCCGGTTGAACTGGATATACTTCATGAGTTCCGTCTGCACCAGCGGGACCTCAGGATAGTGGAGGAGGTGCGACCGGGTATCCGGGCGCATGCGGTAGTTGCTCGCCGCCAACCCAAGGGACTGCTTCGCCATGCCCGCGCCCATCGTGACCCGGGGGGACGAGTTGTGCTCTGGGTACGGCACGAGGCCGGATGCGACGCCCAGGATGGCCATCGGGTCGAGCTCGACGTGCGTGTGATCTTTCGTGAGCTGCGACGGCACCTCGAACGCCTTCTCGCAATGCCGGCACAGGAGGTCCGCGTGCGCCTCGGCGGCGCCCATGTTCCTCCACTGCACGTCGTTCCGCGACAGCGGGCGCTTGCACTGTGGGCACCGGCTGGGCACGTCGAACGGGTAGATCGCGATGTATGCATCCTCCTCCTCCTCCGCGTCGATCCACTCCACGATTCCGCTCCGGACAAGGTCGGACCACCGAGTCTTTCCGGCCTTGAGGTCCTCGACGTGCCGACGGTTCAGGATCAGCCGTCCGTCCTTGACGACCATGAGCGGGCGTCGAATCCGGCCCTCGTCGCAGTTGATCCACACCTCGTTCATGTTCTCGTCGTGATGGACGTTGACCTCGTGACTGAGAAGTCCCGTGCGGCGGCGCTCGCGGATCTCGCGTACGAGCGTGCGCGGTTCGTCGTGCAGGCCGATGAGGTCCCCGTTCACGTACACCCGGGTGAGCTCTGGGGCTTGGCCCTGGACCTGGCGGGTACCGAGGTCCGCAAGCAGGAGGTGGACCTCGCCTTCGGGGAATCCCTCCGACACGTCGATCACGAGTGCCGTGTTCTTGACCAAACCGCAGTTTTGCCCCTCCGGCGTTTCGTTGGGGCACAGGCGGCCCCACTGCGTGGGATGGAGGTCGCGCGCCTCGAAGTGCGGTTGGGACCGCGTGAGCGGGGACGTGACCCGCCGCAGGTGGGAGAGCGCGCTCACGTTCGACGTCCGGTCGAGGAGCTGGCTCACCCCCGCTCGGCCGCCGACCCAGTTCCCGGTCGCGAGCGCGTGCAGAAGGCGCTGGCTGAGCAGATCCGGACGGATTGAGCTGCTGATCTTGACCTCCTTGCGTCGGGCATAGTTCCGCTCGAGCTGGTACTTCAGGTCCTTGATGAGGTTCGCGAACGCGACCCGGAACAGGTCCTCCATGAGGTCCCCCGCGAGCTTGAGCCGCTTGTTCGCGTAGTGGTCCTTGTCGTCCTCACGCCGCCTCCCGAGCTGCAGCTCGAGCACGGAGCGCGCGACGCGGCCCAAGAAGATCGCCTTCTTCATGCGATCCTCGCGGGCGTCGCCGAGATGGGGGAGCAGGGAGCGGTCGAGGATCGACTCGACCTTCTTGATCCGGTATTCCTTCGCCTGGCCCGTCGCGAACTTGCGCTCCAAATAGCTCAGCGCGTCGTCCTTCGAGAAGATCCCGTTCGGCGGATACAGCTTCTTGTTCCGGACTTCCTCGATGTTCGCGTACACGATGTTGTCCATCTCGGGTGCGCTCGAGATCGCATCGTGGATGTCCCGATCCGTCTCCATCCCGAGTGCCTTCATCAGGATGACGAGAGGGATCTGCCCGCTCGCCGTGGGGACCGTGACGACGAGCACCCCGTCCTTCTTCATTTCGACGAGCGTGAGGGCGCGGTACCCTTCCTTCTGCGAGAACACCTTCGCGATCGGGACCTCCCTCCCGTATCGCTCGTTGAATTCAACGAGGACGCGGTTCGGCGCGAGGTCCTCTAGGGAAATCAAGACGCGCTCCGTGCCGGCGATTACGAAGTAGCCGCCGGGGTCGTAGGGGTCCTCCCCCATCCGCGAGAGCTCCAGCGTGTACTCGTCGTCCGTCAGCTCTCCCTCGGTCTCCAGGTTCTCCCGGTGCAGGGAGCACCGCTTCGACTTCCCCATGATCGGAAGGTTGCCGATCGGGATCGTCTCCGGCTCGCGCTCGATGCCGTTCTCGATGACCGTGAACTCGAGGTAGATCGGGGCCGTGTAGTTCAGGTTCCGGAGTCGTGCTTCCATCGGGCTGAGCGGGTGCGTCGCCCCGTTGGCTTCCTTCACGACGGGCAGCCCTACCTTGATCGTCGGCTTCGCCTCGAGGTCGATGCGACTCTTGTCGTCGCGCTTTCGACCGATCCGGATCTCGATGACGTCGCCCTCCGTGCGGTCCTCGTCGAGCTTGATGAGTCCCCTCCGGTCATCCTCCGGGGAGACCCGCAGGTTGTCGACGATCCGCTGCATGCGACTGTTCGGGTTGTCGATCGTCGGGAGGAAGTCGTTGAAGCTCGCGATGTGGTGATTCACGATGCTGCGTTCTCGGAAGAACGCGTCCACGAGTTCCCGCATGGTTCACCTTCCAATGACGAGGCGGTACGCCTCGGATACACCGGCCGTCGGCGTGAGTCGGAGGACTCGAATGATGCTCCCCTCCTCGATGGGGCCCTTCTCGCTCCGGTCGCAGGTGCAGGAGACCTCGTCTTGGCGGCATCCCACGCACGCGCGCGGGGCCTTCCCGGGCGCTTCCCGGAGCGCCACGCGACCCCCGCACTTTGAGCACGCATGGACCCGCTCGAGTAACCGGATCACGGGATCCGTCTTGCGGATCTTCGGCAGCTGGTCCCTCGTGACCTTCAGGCGCTTCAGGACTTCGTCGGCCTCCTCCTGGGACAGCAACCGATGTTCGGGGACGAGTACGTGGTCAAGAGGGTTGAACCGCAAGGGTGGGCCTCCCGTTCCTGTTCTCCGCGTTCGCATGCCGCCGTGCGGGCGGGCCCGCGGGGATTTTCGAAGCCCCCGCGGCGCGCGAAGGCATTTTCGAACCCCGGACCACCTGGTTTCCTCCCGCTCTCGTCGCGGTTAAAAGCCAGATGCTCTTTCTAGGGACGGCCTGCACGACACGTCCAACCTAGCTGAGCTACGGGCCCCGAGCGCTTCGGCGGACATGCGCGAGCCCGTGCCAAACTAGCCCTACTAGATAAACGTTGCGTCTCCGGGCGGAATCCCGTGCCTCCGTCGGGGGCCCGCCGCCCTTGTTCGCGCGGGGCGGGACTCGGCGCGAAGGGTTTATTACACGTCCTCGAATGGCCGCGAGCCCATGATGGCCCTGCGTCAGGAGAAGCGGTGTAGCTCGTGCGGCCTCGTCATCGGGGACCGTGGAACGACGTCGTTCCCGTGTCCCAGCTGTGGCAGGGGAACGATCGGACGATGCGCCCAGTGCCGGGACCAGGGGGTCGCCTACGTGTGCCCGTCTTGCGGCTTTCGGGGGCCTTAGGGTGGGCAAGGTCGCCGTCACATTCCGGATCCTGCCGGAGGGCTCCGAGGTCGACGTCGCGGAGATGGAGTCATCCGTCCGCCGGAGCCTTGGCGGCGTGGTCCGGGACTTGGCGGTGCGCCCGGTCGCGTTCGGGCTTCAAGCGCTCGAGGCCACCCTCGTCCTCGAGGACGAGGCGGGTCAGGCGGAGCAAGCGGAGGAGGCCCTTCGCCGCATCGCCGGCGTTGGCGAGGTCGAGACCCTCGGCGTGAGCCTCCTTTGACCGCGTGGTCTATCCTTCCGCCTCTCGAGGGATGCCGCGGAGGCGCGGCGGTCGGACCACGAGCTGGCAGGCGAAACGTTCTTTTCAACGGGCAGGTTGCTTCGGGGCGTGCACGACGAGTCGTCTCGACGGTTCGGCCTGTCCCTTGTCCTGTCCGCGGCCGTCATCAGCGGCGTCGCCACGTTTGTGAACACGTTCGCCGTGGCCGGAACGGGTTCGACCGCGTGGACGGGGACGGACGCGTTCGTCACGGTCCGGAACGGGTTGGTGACGCTCCTCATGGTGCCCCTGTTCGTGTGGGGTTGGAGGTTCAAGGCACACCGGCTCCACTCGTTGGATTGGGCACGCCTCGCCGCGATCGGACTCGTGGGCGGGGCGGTTCCGTTCCTTCTGTTCTTCCGGGGTCTGCAGATCGGGTTCGCGGACGGAGGGAGCGAAGGCCGTCTGACCGCCTCCTTCCTTTTCCGGACGTTGTTCTTGATGGCGGGGGTCCTTGCGGTCGTCGTCCTTCGCGAGCGGCTCTCCTGGCGGCTTGGCGCCGCCACGATGGCTCTCCTAGGAGGGAACGTCCTCCTTGCGTCGTTGCGCAACCCGATCTGGACGGATGGCGCCCTGCTCGTGCTCACCGCCACTGCCCTGTGGTCCGTGGAGTACACGGTTTCGAAGCACGTGATGCGTCACCTCCCGGCGACGACGGTCGCCTTCGGGCGGATGGCCTTCGGCGCGGCGTTTCTGGCGACGTACCTCCTTGCGAGCGGCCAGTTCGCGGCCGTGACCGCGTTCAGCGCTACCCAGGTGGCGTGGATCGTGGTGAGCGCGGCGCTCCTGCTCGGGTTCGTGACCGCGTGGTACAGCGGGCTAAGGCGCGTGGACCTCTCCTTGGCGACGGCGGTCCTCGTCCTCGGGTTCCCCGTGACCTGGGTCCTCAGCACCGTCGCGAGTGTCGCTCCGTTTGGCATTCCGCAGGCGGCCGGTGCCGCAATCGTAGCCTTCGGCGTCGTCCTTGCGATCGGCCTGACGGCGTTCCGCGACACCCTGCTGAGCGGACTCCGGTTCCTTGCGCGTCGAGGCGCGACGAGATGACCGGAATCCCTCTCTGCGCGCGATTCAGCCTGCCGACGAACCGCCTGGGATTCTGCGGGACCCCGGAGGCCGGGCGATGGTTCTTCCAGGCGATTGCGGAGGGCAACGAGATCGAGCGCGCGGGCCGAGCTCTTCAGACCTTCGAGGCTCTCTATCCCTATCTCGAGACGATTGGAGACGTCGCGGGCCTTGATCCCCTTGACGTCCGGGTCGTGGAGGCGTATTGGATCGGGAACGAGTTGCTGGATCGAGACTGGCGAGAACCGTTCCGCGCCCTGCTGGACCGCCTCACGTCGCGGGGCCTGCCGCGGTCGTTCGCCGACCGCCTGATCGCGAGCCTTCCGGACGGCGCGATCCCCCATCACACGTTCCACGTTCTGTTCGTGGGCGCGGGGGCGGTGACGGGCCACGTCCCGACGACGTTGCCGAACATGGAGCGATGTCGGGTCTCTTGGGGGACGGTCCGGGAAGTTCACGAACGCACGGTCTCGGTCGAAGGACCCGGGCTCCGATGGGATGGCCACCGGTTCTCCGTCGGCCCTCCGCGGACGGTGACCGTGGCTCGAGACCCAGAGCTGGTCCGAGACCTCACTGCGGGGGGCACGGTGGCGGTGCACTGGGAGGACGCGGTAAGCGTGCTCGACCCGGGGCGGCTCGCAGCCCTCGCGCGCTACACACAGCGGTCCGTCGACGCCGCCAACGCGGTTGGGCCCACTCTACGGGACGCACGGTGACGAGCCCGGATTGCAGTCGATCGTGACGGTCCATCCCCTTCCCTCCAGACGCAGGCGGGCCTGGCCGCACCGCCGGCACGACGAGCCGTCCCCGGCAAGGGGGACGGGGTCCGAGTGCCCGCAATGATCGCAGACGAGCGCGGCGGGCATGACCTCGAGGGTGAGCTCTGCCCTCCCCGCCGCCGTGCCGCGCGCTTGCTCGCACAGGGCGGATCGGAGGGCCTCCATCGACAGGGACTCGAGTTCACCGATACCGACTCGCAGCCTCACGATCCGGGGGTCCCCCCGACGATGGCCCTCCGCAAGGGCGGCACATAGGATCTGTCCGGCGAGGATCGTCTCATGCACGGGCCGCCTCCACCTCGGCCCACGCACGAATCGCCTCCCGTGCCTCCTCGGGTTCGAGGCGCTGTACGATCACGCCCGAAACCATGAGGACATAGTCCCCCACGGCGGGGATGACGAACGAGGCATCGACCCGGCGCTCACGCCCGCGGCTCTCGACTACGGCGGTCGTGCCCTCGACCGACACCACTCTTGCGGGGATTGTCAGGCACATCGCTCCCTCAGGCGTCTCTATGCTTCATAAGGCTGCCGCTCGGCCTTCGCGGGGATCGGCCCGCGGAGCCCGACGACTCACCGCTCGATGAGGGGGACCTGCTCCTGCGTAAGGAACGCCCGCGCGTCCTTCGCGGCCGCCCGCACGAGGTCAAAGTTCGACACGACCCCCACGATCTCCTTCCCGTTGAAGACGGCGAGATGACGGAGGTTCATCCGCGCCATCATGCGGGCCGCGTCCTTCACGCGGACCCCAGGCGTCACGAGGACGATCGGAGTCGTGCGGAAGCCTGCGACCGTCGTGTCCTCGAGGTCCCTGCCGCTCCCGATCGCATCGACGAGGTCGCTTGAGGTCAGGATCCCGAAGGGCTCGTCCCGCTCGACGGGCCATACGATGAGGGAGTTGACCCCCTTCGAAGCCATCGCCCGGATCGCCGTCGCGAGCGAGGACTCCTCACTGATCCCGTGCACTTCGCTCGTCATCACGTCGCGAACTTTCAGCTCGACCACGTCACCACCCGGCCCTCAACGCCCGGGTCCCGGGAAGGCCCTTCTGACACTACTGTTCCAGCAAATACATACCCGCCCATCATCGGATGCGGTCGTCAGGTTCTTCCCGTGACGTCGGTTGCTATGGGACGACGGGCTGTGACGACTCCAGGGTGGGCGGAGGACTGGGCTTCCAAGGTGACGACCGCGGACGCGGCGGCGCGCCGCATCAAGAGCGGCGACCACGTGTTCGTCGGTAGCGGCGCCGCGACCCCCCAGCTCCTGGTGCAAGCGATGTGTTCCCCCTCGCTCGACGTCGCGGATGTGGAAGTCACGTCGATCATGACCATGGGATCGGCGCCGTTCATCGAACCCGCTGCGAAAGGACGGTTCCGGCACAACTCGATGTTCATCGGCTCGAACGTGCGCGGGGCGGTCCGAGAGGGCCTAGCGGATTACACCCCAATCCACCTCTCGGACGTCCCCCGCCTCTTCCGCTCCCGCCAGCAGCCCGTCGATGTCGCGTTGATCATGGTGAGCGAACCGCGTTACGGGACGACGACCCTGGGGGCAGCCGTGGACATCGTCCGCGCGGCAGTGGACGTCGCAGGGACCGTGATCGCGGAGGTGAACCCAAGGATGCCCCGGACGTCCGGCGACGCGGTGCTCAAGCTCGAGGAGATCGACTGGCTCGTCCCGAATGCCTCCGAGCTGCCCGAGATCCCGCCTGCGGTCCCCCATGGTGTCGCCGAGCGAATCGGTGGGCACGTCGCGCGTCTCATCGAGGACGGGAGCACGATCCAGGCGGGGATCGGCTCGATTCCGGACGCGGCGCTCGCCGCGTTGATGGGGAAGCGGGACCTCGGTATCCACACGGAGATGATGTCCGACGGGATGGTCGACCTCATGGAGAGGGGCGCGGTCACGAACCGTCTTAAGGCGGTCGATCCGGGTGTGACCGTGACGTCGTTCGTCCTCGGCACCCGTCGCGTGTACGACTTCGTGGACGACAACCCGGACGTGTTGTTCCGATCGACGGAGTACACAAACGACCCGGCCGTGATCGCGCAGCAACCGCGAATGGTCGCGGTCAACGGCGCCATCGAAGTGGATCTCACAGGCCAGGTGTGCGCGGATTCCGTCGGCTCTCGCTTTTACAGCGGCTTCGGCGGCCAGGTCGACTTCATGCGGGGCGCGTCCCGCTCGCCCGGTGGCAAGCCCGTCGTCGCGCTCCCGTCGACGGTGCGAGACGAGCAGGTCTCGCGGATTGTCCCGAGGCTTTCGCCGGGGGCAGGAGTCGTCACAAATCGTGCGGACGTCCATTTTGTGATTACCGAGTATGGGGTCGCCGACCTCCACGGGAAGTCGGCTCGGGAGAGGGCCCTCGCTCTCATTCAGATCGCCCATCCGCGGTTCCGGCCGTGGCTCATGCGGGAGGCGAAGGGCCTGCGCCTCGTGTACTTGGACCAATCGGAGCCGACGGCGGAAGGCCCCTTCTACCCGGAGCAATGGGAAGGTTGGTTCGCCGCCCGCGACGGGACGCGTCTCTTCCTTCGGCCCGTCCGCCCGACGGACGAAGACCTGTTGCAGGACTTCTTCTACGGGCTCTCGCCGGAGTCCATCTACATGCGATATGCCGGCGTGCGGAAGACGCTGCCCCATGAGGAGCGGCTGCGGATCGCGAACGTCGACTACGAATCCGTCATGACGATTGTGGCGGCGAGAATCGACGAGAGCGGTCACGAACGGATCGCGGGCCTGGGTACGTATGTCGTGGACCGCGAGCGAAACGAGGCCGAGGCGGCTTTGATGGTCGCGGACGCATACCAGGGACGCGGGGTCGGGTCCGCCTTGTTCCGACGGTTGGCCGACGTCGCCCGCACGAAGGGCATTCGGGCGCTCGTGGCGGACGTGCTCCCCCAGAACACCGCGATGTTCCGGGTCCTGACGAAGGCGGGGCTCACGGTGCAGGTCGATGCCCGCACCGGTCGCGTGGCCGCCATCCTGTGAACCGCGGTCTGCCGCCCGTACACTCCATACACTTACACCCCGTACACTCCCCGTACACTATATAACGAGGATATTTGCGCCGCGTTCCCCAATGAGTCATGAGGCCATCCATGATGGAGATCCGGTTCCATGGGCGAGGTGGCCAGGGCGCCGTCCTCGCGTCGGAGATTCTGGCGCACGCCGCCTTCCGAGAGGGGTTCCACGTCCAGAGCTTCCCGTTCTTCGGAGTCGAGCGTCGCGGCGCCCCGGTGACGGCGCATACGCGGATCGACGACCGCCCCATACGGATTCGATCGGACATGTACGAGCCCGACCATGTCGTGGTCCTCGACGCGAGCCTCCTCCGTGTGCTGGACGTCGCGCAGGGTCTGCGGGCTGGGGGCACGGTCGTCGTGAACATGGAACGAGGCCCGGGTGCCCTCGGGCTCTCTCGGGGCCGCGGCGCGACGGTCGACGCAACGGCGATCGCACTCCGCCATGGGCTGGGGACACGGACGGCCCCCGTGGTGAACACCGCGATGTTGGGCGCGTTCGTCCGGCTCGTCCGAATCACATCCCTCGAGTCGTTGCTCGACACGATCCGTCGGCAAGTGCCCTCGGACCTCGAGGCGAACGCGGCGGCGGCGACGGAGGCGTACGAGTCTGTGCACGCGGTGCCGGAGGTGTTCGCGTGACGTCTCGCTGGCCCCTTCGGCGGTACACGGCGGCGTCGCAGCTTCCCCCCGTCCCGTTCGGAACGTCGGGGACGGGCGCGAAGGCGTCGTGGCGAACGCTGACACCGGTCATCCTCCTCGAGAAGTGCACGAGGTGCAACCAGTGCTGGAAGTTCTGCCCCGACGTCGCCATCGACTTCGACCGCGAAGGTTGGCCCGTCATCCAGCACGAGTGGTGCAAGGGGTGCGGCATCTGCGCGGCCGTATGCGTCCCGGGGGCGATCGCCCTCGAGAGGGAGGGATGAGATGGTGCTCGTGCCCATCTCCGGGAACGCCGCCCAGGCGTATGCCGCCAGACTCGCGAGGGTCGCGGTCGTGGCGGCCTACCCGATCACGCCGCAGACCTCGATCATCGAGAAGATCGAGGAGTACCTCAACGACGGCACGATGAAGGCGCAGTACCTTCACGTGGAGAGCGAGCACAGCGCCATGGCGGCGTGCATCGCCGCGTCCGCGGCGGGGGTCCGGACGTATACGGCGTCGTCGTCCCAGGGGGTCGCCCTCATGCACGAGCTCCTGCATTGGGCGAGTGGAGCTCGGGCCCCCGTCGTCATGGGAGTCGTGAACCGCGCGATGGCGATGCCCTGGAGCGTTTGGACGGACCACGCGGACACGATTTCCCAACGAGATACGGGTTGGATGCAGTTCTACGCCGCGAGCAACCAGGAGGTGCTCGACACCGTGATCATGGCCTTCCGCCTCGCCGAGGAGCCCGAGGTCCTCCTCCCCGCGATGGTCATGGAAGATGCCTTCTACCTCAGCCACACCGTGGAAGCGGTGGAGCTGCCGGGTCAGGACGCAGTCGACGCGTTCCTCCCCCCGTTCGTGAACCCGTGGAGGCTCGACGTCGAGCGGCCCGGACACCTCGGCGGGCTCATGGGCCCCGATCTCTACATGGAGCACCGGTACAACACCGCGCGCGGGATGGAACGGGCGCTCGCTTTGCTTCCGGAGCTCGAGGAGGAGTTCCGGCGGCGGTTCGGGCGCGACCTCGGGGGTCCCCTGAACCTGTATCGTACGGAGGGCGCGGACGCGGTCCTCGTCGCGATGGGCACGATCGCCAGCACGGCGAAAGACGTCGTGGACCGGATGCGCGAGGAGGGACACGCCGTGGGTCTCGCGCAACTCCGCGTGTTCCGGCCGTTCCCCGTCGAAGAGCTTCGGGAACTCGCAAGGGACGCGGCCCGAATCGGGGTCGTGGATCGATCGTTCACGTACGGCGCGGCGGGTGCCGCGTTCACGGAGGTGTGCGGCGCACTGTACCACGCGCCCGTCCGTCCCTGGGTGAAGGGGTTCATCGCCGGGGTCGGCGGGCGGGATGTGACCCCGGCGGCAATCGAGGGGATGTTCCGGTCCCTGCTCGAGGAACGCGGTCCGGAGGTCGAATGGGTGGACCTTCGGAAGTACGCGCACGCGACGGAGGTGAACGTCCGTGGCTAGGCTCACGATCCCCCGCGAGGAGTGGATGAAGCCCGGCCACCTCGCCTGCCCCGGTTGTGCGGCGACGCTCGCGATGCGGTACCTCCTCAAGGGGCTCGGGCCGCGGACGATCGTCGCGATTCCGGCCTGCTGCTGGGCGGTCATGTCCGGACCCTTCCCCGGCTCCGCGCTGAAGGTCCCGATGATCGACTGCGCGTTCGAGACGACCGGCGCGACCGTCTCCGGACTTCGCGCGGCACTCGACGAGCAGGGGACGCCGGACGTGACCGTGGTCGGGTTCGCGGGGGACGGCGGCACCGTCGACATCGGGCTCCAGGCGCTGAGCGGCATGCTCGAGCGGCGGACGGACGCCATCTACGTGATGTACGACAACGAGGCGTACATGAACACGGGGGTCCAGAGGAGTGGGGCGACGCCATACGGGGCATGGACGACCACGACCCTCGGCGGCAAGCCCGAGAGGAAGAAGGACATCATGGCGATCGTTCTCGCGCACGACGTCCCGTACGCGGCCACCGTCTCCGTCGCCTTCCCCGAGGACTTCGTCCGCAAGGTGCAGCGGGCGCGAGACGTACGGGGACCCCGGTTCTTTCATGTGCTCACCCCGTGCCCTCCGGGCTGGCGGTATCCGTCCGAGCGCACGGTCGAGCTCGCACGGTTGGCAGTCGATACGAAGGTGTTCCCGCTGTACGAGGTCGACGGCGGGACGTGGAAGATCTCTCGGATGCCGCCAAAGGGTCGCTCTGTCCGAGAGTACCTCGATGCGCAGGGCCGGTTCCGCCACCTGACGGACGAGGACGTCGTCCGGATTCAGGAAGACGTGGATACCCGGTGGGAGGACTTGGTGGCGCGGGCGACGCCGCCGTCGTAAGCCCCCTTCCGAATGCCCTCTCAGGGCAGAGGAATCGTCCCGTCACCACATTCCCCGCACCGCACGACCGAAGGCGCGCCGAAGATCGTACAGACCGCCCATGACCGCCGCCGACAGCTCTGACTCCACCGGTGCGATCGCGGGCGTCGCGTCCGGCTGCACGCCGATGAGTAGCACTCGCGCGCCAAGCTCACCCTCGAGATACTCGATCACAAGGGTCAGGGGCATCGCGTGCGTGCTGAACCGCTGCCCCCGCACGCGCGCCGGGTGGATGAGCCCCACGGATCCGGGCGCTTCTCCCATCTCTGCAGCGTCGATCAGCACGACGTGGGACGGTCGAAGTCCGCGCAGCGCCCCCGTATAGTTCTCGGGCATCGTTCCCGTGAGGAAGACGGTCACGTTGGGGACCCCGAGTTCGTGGACGAGGAGGGCTGCGAGGATGCCCGGTCGGTCCCGCGGGTTGAGGTCGTCGCCGATTCCTAGGATGGCGATCCGCGTCGCACCCGCGAGGTGGCGGCTCAGCGCATCCGCGAACGGATCGGGGGTCGAGTCGTCCATCGTCGGAACATATCGAGGAACTCCTACTTAGCGACCGACGAGCCGTCACTACAGCGCGCTCAGCACGTCGTGGCGGGTGACGATGCCGACCAGCCGCTTCCCCTCGACGACGGGGACGCGGTTGATCTTCCGCTCCCGCATGAGTTCCGCGATGTCCAGGGCGGACGCGTCGGGGCCGACCACGATCGGGTCCGGCGTCATGACCTGGTCGACGCGCGTCGCCTCGAGGTGCTCCCGGAGCCGCCGGAGCTGGTCGTGCGCCTCCGCCAACCCCTTGAGGACCAGGTCGATGAGGCTGGCGGAGAGGCTCGAGGGCATCGGCTCCTCCAAGGACCTCAGGATGTCCTTCTCGCTTAGGATCCCCAGCACATGGCGGGCCTCGTCGACGACCGGGAGGCCCGAGACCCTGTGCTTGCGCATGATCCCGGCGGCTTCGGCAAGGGTCGCGGACTCGCGGACGGTGAGGACCTCCTTCGTCATGATGTGACGCGCCTGGACGTCGGCCACGGAAGGGGCAACGCGCCCCCCTTTATGAAACCGCTCGGACGTCCGTCGGGAAAACGGGAGTCCGTGGCCGCCCGGCGGAGGGTCGAGCTGGTGCCCTCGGAACCGCCCGTGCCTCGCCCGAGACGCCCCTACGCCTACGCATGGACGCTGGAGGTCTATGCCGGCAAGCCCTTCCCGCAATACGCGCAGAACCTTGCGTCCACCGCGAGAGCGCGGCCGCAGCTCGTGCAAACCCGGAAGCTCGCCGGTGCGACCGCCGGCAAGGGCTGCAGGGCCTCACCGAGCTTGGCGTGCGCGAGGAGGAAGAACACCCCGCCGATGAGGAATGCGAATAGGAGGCCGAAGACCCCCAAGAGCAGGCACGCCGCGCGGGCGTCCATGTAGCGCCCTGCATCGATGCGCTTCAACGCGGTCCAGGACCACCAGGCGAAGGCGAAGCCGGCGGCCGCAAAGACGCCCAAGGGAAAGACGATCGGGAACCAGACGCCGCCGGACCAGGGGGCCTGTCCGATCCACAGGGGCATCGTGATGGCGACCGCCAGCAGTCCGATTCCCCATGCGATGGCCGCGAGCAGGTAGAAGATGAACCCGACGAGGGCATAGGAGCGTGCGGTACTCGCCGCGAACTGGGCCGGCGTGGCCATGGTTACCACCCCGTCGGCTCCCTCAGTCGAAGGAGCCGAAACCGTATCGCATCCCGTACGCCATCCACATGACTCCAATCACGACCCCCGTCGTGACCAGGGATGCGATCAAGATCACGATGTTCTGGAACAGGTCCAAGTCGGGCGCCCACGCGACGGCGAAGATCACGATGAACACCACCCACGCCAGGAGGATGAGCATGGACGCGATTCCGCGCCAAGCCATGCTCCTGGTCCGGGGCGCCTTCGTAGTCTCCGCCACATGCGTAACTTCCGTCATACGTCCACCTTCCTCGGCATTCCCTCCGAGCGGACCGGCTTGTACTCTTGCCAATGAGAATACTTACGAGTGGGGTACGTACGTCTATAAGGCGACGGTCTCCGGAGAGACATCGTTTGAATGGGTCCTGGAGCGCGTCGAGATCACCCGACGACGACATCCTTCCGCTCGTACGCGCCGCCGAACGCCTCCGTGAGGTAGATCGCCTTCGGATCGGTGGGGCACGCCTCCTCGCACAGCCCGCACCGGATGCAGCTCATGAGGTGGACGATGGGCTTCTTCTTCCGATGCACCGTTCGCGCACCCATCGCGACATCCCGTTCATCCGAGACCATCTCGATGCAGTCCGTGGGGCACACGAGGGCGCACTTCGAGCATCCGATGCAGTGCTCGTCCGACACCTCGATCCGGCCGCGAAACCCCTTCGGCACCGGGATGCGTTCCGCGGGGTACCGTTGCGTGGCCGGCCGACCGAACAGGTGCCGGGCCATCTCCGGGAGCAGGACCCCCGGGCGCTCCGGCGGTTCCCGTTGCTCCTTCGTCATGGCCACCCCACACCCCTGAGGACGATCGCAATCGCGATTTGCGCGAGCGCGAGCGGGGTGAGGACGGCCCATCCCCACGTGACGAGCTGGTCGATCCGGATGCGACCGACCGCCGCGCGGATCGCCGCCAAGACCGCGAGCACGAGGAGCGTCTTGACGAAGAAGGCGCCGAACCCGATCGCTGCCCCCGCCAAGCCCTCGAGGGCCACTCCAGGGACCGTCGGACCTCCGAGGTAAAGCGCCACGAGCAATGCCGCACCGGTCACGAGGGCGATGTCCCTCGCGAGGTTCCAGATCGCGAGCTTGCGGCCTGTGATCTCCGTGAGCGGGCCGGCGACGAGTTCCGTCTCCGCCTCCGGGATGTCGAACGGGGTCCGCTCGAGCTTGGCTTGGAGCGCCACGATTGCGACCGCGAAGCCCAGCGGCTGGAGCAGGAAGGTCCAGAGGCCCGAGGCCTGCGCGTTCACGACGTCCGCGACCGCCCACGTCTCCGCCGCCAAGGCGGGGCCGAGGCACGCGAGGAAGAAAGGGACCTCGTAGACGAACAGCTGGCTCGCCGCGCGCACGGCACCGATCCGGGCGAAGACGTTTCGCGACGTCCATCCAAGGACGAAGAGGAGAATCGTCGGCAGCGTGAGAAGGTAGAGGACGAGGACGAGGTCGCCGGGGGCGCCGAAGGGCGACGCGCCGAGGAGGGGCACGTAGAGGAACGCAGTGGCGACCGCGGCGAAGGCCACCAGGGGCAGCGCCGCCTGGAGCCTCGCGGATACGCCCTCCGTCACGACGTTCTCCTTGGAGAGCAGCTTGACGAAGTCCGCGAACGGCTGGAGGAACGGGGGGCCCACGCGATGCTGCAGTCGCGCGAGCAGCTTGCGATCCCACCACTCCGCGAACCACGCGAACCCGAGGAGGAAGAGGAACCCGGGGAACACGAACAGGTAGAGGGCGAGGACGAGGGCGCTCACGGGAGTCCCTCGCGTTCGCGGTAGTAGCGGATGCCGTACGCGACGAGGTCGTCCCACTCCATCGCGGAGCGGTCCCCCGTGCCGGTGTCCACGAACGTCGTGCGCGAGGTGCAGCTCAGGCACGGGTCGATCGCCGCGACGACGACGGGGATGTCCGCGATCACGCGTCCCTGGATTGCCTCGACGACGGAGAGCCAGTTCGCGAGGGTGGGCGTGCGCACGGAGACCCGATCCGCCTTGTCCGTCCCGTTCGTGCGGATGTAGTGGACGAGCTCGCCCCGAGGCGCCTCATATCGGGACACGTATGCCCCCTGAGGTGCGACCCGGGGCGCCTTGGCGGCGATGTCCCCGGAGGGCAGATTCTCGAGCAGGTGGGTGCAGAGGCGGACGGATTCCTCGATCTCGCGGACGCGGACCTCCAATCGCCCGAAAACGTCGGAAGCGCTGGACGTCATCACGTGGAGGGGGACGTCCCCGTACGCGACGTAGGGATCATCCCGGCGCACGTCGAAGTCCACCCCGCTCCCCCGCGCGGTCGGGCCCACGGCGCCGAGGGCGATTGCTCTGTCCCTCGGGAGACGGCCCACACCCCGGGTGCGGACGAGCAGGGTCTGCTCCTCTCGGATGATCCGGGAGTAGAAGCCCGCCCGGTCCGCGAGTCCCCGGAGGCCTTCGAGGGCGCGAGACCGGAGGTCGTCGGAGACGTCGCGCCGCACGCCGCCGAGGCGGTTCATCCCGTAGTTCACGCGGTTCCCCGAGATCTCCTCGAGGAGGTCCTGAATCGTCTCCCGGTCCCGCCACGTGTACATGAACAGCGTGTTGTACCCGATCTCGTGCGCGAGGACGCCGAGCCAGAGGAGGTGGCTGTGGAGCCTCTCCAGCTCCGCGACGAGCGTGCGGATCCATTGCCCCCTTGGCGGCACCGTGACCCCCATGAGCGCCTCGACCCCCTTCGCGAAGTTCGTCGCGTGCGCGTGGCTGCAGATCCCGCAGATCCGCTCGATCAGGTACAGCGCCTTCGGGAACTCGCGACCCTCTGCGCCCTTCTCGACGCCGCGGTGGTTGTAGCTCACGTCGAGGTCAAGGCGCACGATTCGCTCTCCGTCGACGAGCACGCGAAAGCTCACCGGCTCCTTGAGGGCCGGATGCTGCGGGCCGATCGGGAGTTCAACCTCGGGCATTCGTTCCCTCCCTGCCTCGGGGCTTCCAGTCCTTGCGTAAGGGGAACTCGCCCTCCGGCCACCCCTCGTAGAGGAGCAGGGGGCGCGGGTCCGGATGGCCCTCGAACACGATCCCGAAGAGGTCGTGGACCTCGCGCTCATATAGGTTCGCGGCGGGGAACACCTCCGTGACCGACGGCAGGCGGGGGGCGTCTCTCGGGAGGGATACGGTGAGGGAGAGGACGGTCCCGCCGCGGGCCGCAAGGTGGTAGACCACGGCGAGCGTGGCACCGCGGTCGACGCCGCTCAACGCGCTCAGGTGTCGGCACCCGAGGTCGTCGCGCAACGCTCGGAGGACCGTTCTCACGTCATCCGCGGGGACCGTGCCGGCGAGGCGTCGAGGGGCCGTCTGCCGGAGCTCCGCGATTGCGCCTCCCAGGCGCTCGGACAGCTCCCGGACGATCTCCGGGGCTACGTCCTCTGGGCCGTGGCGTACACGGGCTGGCCCCGCCGCCATTCCCTCCCTCCGCGCTTCGCATCCTCCTCCATCAGCTGCTGGACCTTGAGGATGCCATCCACGATCTCATCCGGCCGGGGAGGGCACCCGGCCACCCAAACGTCGACGGGCACGACCTTGTCCACGCCGCCGACGACGTGGTACAGCCCCTCGAAGATCCCGCCCGACGCGCCGCACGCACCCATCGCGATCACGTACTTCGGATCCGGCATCTGGTCATAGATCCGCCGGAGCCTCTCGGACTGCTTGAGAGTCACGGGGCCCGTGATCACGAGGATGTCCGCATGGCGCGGCGTCCCCTTCGCGAGCACGCCCAGGCGTTCGACGTCAAATCGCGGCGTCAGCAAGGAGAGGATCTCGATGTCGCATGCGTTGCACGCGCCGCTGTTGAACAGGAGGATCCACGGCGATTTCCTTCGGGCCCAGCGGACGAGTCGTTCGAACATAGGGTGACGATTAACCGGTGCGGTCGTATTTGAACCGGACGTATTGGTCCTGGCGGAGGGTTCATGCGACAACGGAATCACCGCCCGACGAGCGCCGCCAGCGCGACCGCAAGGACCCCGAGATACAGGAGCGCGAGCGCTGCGGCGGGGCCCCCCGCGGCGGTCACGAGGAACAGCGCCGCCACGTGAAGGACGGTGAAAAACAGGGCCGCGTGGTAGAACTCGTAGGACGGTCTCGCGTCCGTCTCCCGGGGCGCCTCCCCGCCCGTGTACATCTCCTGCTTGTGTCCTCCGGGGGACGCCGGCGGCGCGAGAGAGCGGCCCCACAGGTACAGGATCCCCGCGACCGCGAGTGCCGCCGCGAAGACGATGAAGGGTGCGAGGAGGACGTCCACGTCACCCTCCCGCGAGCGCCCGGGCCGCCGGCTCGAGAACGACGAGCGCGAGGCCCGGCCACACGCCGAACAGGATCACGAGGGCCGCGAGGACGAGGAGGGGGAGCAGCAGGGAGACAGGAGGCCTCGTGGGCGGTGGAGCCCCGCCTCCGGAGAGCAGTCCGGTCACGGCGGGGACGTAGTATGCGAGCGAGAGGACGCTGTTCGCGATCAGGGCGAGGACGAGGAACACGCCGATCGCGCCCGCCTGGGCGGTCCCCGTCACGATGAGCAGCTTGCTGAGGAACCCGACGGTCGGCGGGACGCCCGCGAGGCCGAGCGCGAAGAGCGCGAACGTGAACCCGGCGGCGGGAACGGCACGGCCCGAGCCTCGAAGCGAATCGAGGTCTCTCGTGCCATACGAGCGCTGGAGGACGCCGGCGCTCAGGAACGCGCCGCCCTTGAGCAGGGCGTGGCTCAGCACGTGGAACAGCCCCCCGACGAGCGCTACAGTGAGTCCGAACTCGAGACCGACGCCGAGCCCGAGGAGGATGTACCCCATCTGGGCCACGCTCGAGTACGCGAGGAGCCGCTTGAGATCCCGCTGGTGCATCGCGAGGAGGTTCCCCACGGTCATCGTGAGGACCGCGAAGAGCGCGAGCAGGAGGCCGTACGAGGCGACCGCTGTCGCCCCGACCCCGAACACGACGAGGGCGCGGACCATCGCGAGGAGGGCGGCCTGGATCACGATCCCGCTCAGCATCGCGCTGATCCCGCTCGGAGCCGCCGCGTGCGCGTCCGGGAGCCACGTGTGCATCGGCACGATGGCCGCCTTCACGCCGAGTCCCGCGATGAGGAGGCCTGCCGCGAGCACGGCCAGGTCCCCCTGCAGTCCCGCCTGCGGGAAGGCCTCGAGGTCGAGGGTGCCTGCGGCCATGTAGATGAGGCCGATCCCCAGGAGCGCGAGGAGCGAGCCCGCGCCGCTCATCACGATGTACTTCATCCCCGCCTCGACCGCCTCCGCGCGATCCCGATGGAACGCGACGAGCGCGAAGGAGGGGATCGCCATGAGTTCGAACATCACGTAGAGGTTGAACAGGTCCCCGGCGAGGCCGATGCCGGCCACGCCCGCGACCAGGAGCAGCAGCAGGGCCCCGTAGGTCGCTCGATCCGACTCCTTCCGCATGTACGCGAAGGAGTACACGGCGACCGTAAGCCCTAGTCCCGTCCCCACGAGGCCCAGGAAGATGCCGAGGCCGTCCGCCCGCAAGGTCGCCTCGCCGGCGCCACGAAACTCCACTCCGTCCGTGACCGCCAGGGCCGCGAACGTGAGGAATGCAGCCGCGAGGAATGCGATGGCGGCGGCGGCGGACGCGTCGCCCCCCCTGCGGCGGGATGCGCGCCCCAGGGCGAACGAGACGACCGCCCCGCCGGCGAGGAAGGCGAGCGGTGTGGCGGCGGACAGCGCCCAGGCCATCACGCCATCTCCCAGAGGAGCCAGGACACGATGAGGGCGAGCGCAATCGCCAGGCCTACGAGGTTCCAGTTCAGGTCTCCCGTCTGGGAGCGGCGGGATGCATGCCCGATGCGGGCGATTGTCGCGACGAAGGCCTGGTACACGTGCCGGGAGGTGTCGAGCAGCGCGGTCGCAGCCGCGGCGGTCCCGCGTCCCGTTGCGAGATAGGCGACGTCCGCATCCTTCACCCGGGGCTCATGCGGGAGGAGCCACGTCCGTCCCACGGCGAGGAACGTCCCCGCCGCCGCGGCGAGGACGAGCACGGCGTCGAGGAGATGCGACGGGTCCCACGGGTCGTACGTGTTCCCCTGGGGGAGCAGTCCGAACAAGAGGGAGGGCACGAGCCCGATCACGACGCACAAGGCGGCGGTGGACGCCTGTGCCACGCGCATGGTCGCCGGCGGGTCCCGTCCCTCGACCTCCCCGGGCCGAAGGAACACGAAGTAGCCGACCTTTAGGAAGGAGAGGAACGTGCCGAACGCGGCGGCCTCCAGGAGGATGCGGAGGGGGAGGAGGTCGCGGGCGGCGTCGATCACCATGCCCTTCGAAACGTACCCGTTGAAGCCGGGGACCCCGCTGATTGCGAACGCCGCCACCCAGAACGTGGCGGCGGTCACCGGCATCTTCCGCCCGAGCCCCCCGAGCCGGTCCATCGTCTCGCGGCCGGTCGCGTGGATCACGGCGCCGATTGCCATGAAGAGGAGGGCCTTGTACAGGATGTGGTTGAACACGTGCGCCATGCCGCCGTTGACGCCCGCGGCCGTCCCGAGGCCCACGCCCGCGACCATGTAACCGACCTGGCTCACGATGTGGTACGAGAGGAGCTTGCGCATGTTGTTCTGGACCAGGGCGAAGGACACGCCGTAGAGCGCCATCACGCCACCCATGAGGGCGATCGCCTCGACCCCGGGCTGCGCGCGCGCGAAGAGGTACACGGCGGCCTTCGTCGTGTACACGCTGAGGAAGACGCTCGAGGCGATGTGGGCGCGCGGGTAGGTGTCCGGGAGCCACGTGTGGAGCGGGATGAACCCGACGTTCACCCCCGCGCCCAACGCGATCAGCACGGAGGACCACCCGCCGGAGACGGGGCCGACCGCGAGGTTTCCCGCTTCAAGGAAGTGTGCAGCGATCCCGCCCGCGAGGAGCGCGCCGCCGAACACGTGGAAGAGGAGGTAGCGGAGGCCCGCCGGGACCGCGTCCGCGCCGAGCTCCCAGACGAGGAGTGTCGAGGTGATCGCCATCAGCTCCCAGAACAGGAGGAGCGTCACGAAGTCGCCCGCGAACACCGCCCCGATGTTCGTACCGGCGTAGAGGAGGGCGTAGAGGTGCAGCCGGGGGCGGGCGAATGCCGCCGCGTAGAGTGCGGCCAGCAACGTGATCAGGGAGAAGATGTAGCCCATGAGGAGGGAAAGGCGGTCGACCCGCAGGAGGACGAGGTCGTACTCCATGAAGCGGACGCTCCAACCCGTTCCTTCCCCCAGGAGGAACGTCACGGCGGCCCCAACGGCCGCGAGCGCGACGAGGCAGACCTGCCGCGCGCGTCCCCGCAGGAGGAGAAGGAGGGGCGCGCCCAGGAGGTAGACGAGGAATGGCGGGACGAAGACGCTCACGGGAACAACCCCCTCGCCAGACTTCGGGCGATCTCAAAGGGCCCGAACGGGAGCGCGGTCCACACCCCGAGGACGAGCGCCCCGAGCGCGGTCGCGAGCACGGGGCCATACACTGGACGCGTCCCTTCCCCGCGCCCCCCCGGAGCGCCGAAGAAGAAGGCGCGCACCACGATCGGGAAGAAGTACGCGACGTTGAGCACCGAGGAGATCGCGAGGACGAGGACCGGGAGCCACTGGCCGGCCTCCCACGCTCCGACGGACAGGTACCACTTGCTCACGAACGGCGCCATCGGGGGCAGGCTCGCCATGGCGACCGCAGCGATCGCGAAGGCGACCATCGTCCCGGGCATCCTTCGCCCGATCCCGTCGAGCTCGCTGATCCGCGTCTTCCCCGTCTCCAGGGCGATGCTCCCCGCGACGAAGAACATGGACAGCTTGGCGAACCCGTGCGCGGCGATGTGGAAGGCCGCGCCGAGGAGGCCGGCGGGCGATAGGAGGGCGGCCCCGAGCACGATGTAGGAGAGCTGGCTGATCGTCGAATACGCGAGGCGGAGTTTGAGGTTGTCCTGGGTGAGCGCGAGGAAGGAACCGTAGAGGATCGTCGCGACCGCGAGGGTGAGGAGGACGGACTGGAGCCCGAGGGAGCCCGTGAGGCCAGGGCCCACGAAAAAGAACACGGTCCGGAGGATCCCGAACACTCCCGCCTTCACGACCGCCACGGCGTGGAGGAGTCCGCTCACGGGCGTGGGCGCGACCATCGCCGACGGGAGCCAACCCTGGAGCGGGAACAGGGTCGCCTTGACGCCGAAGCCCGCGAGGAGGAGGGCGCCGATCCCCTGAATCGTCTCGGGGGGCAGCGTGGCGAGGGACGGGTTGCCGCCCTCCACGAATGCGACGTCTCCGGTGGAGCCGAAGGAGATCGCAAGACCGGCGAGGATCGCCGCGCCGCCGCCCAGTGTGTAGATGAGGTACTTCCGCCCCGCCCGGTGCGCCTCTGCGGTCCCCTCGTGCGCGACGAGCGGGTACGTGGAGATCGTAAGGATCTCGTAGAAGACGAGGAGGGTGAACAGGTTCGCCGCGAGCGCGACGCCCATGGTCGCCCCGATCACGGAGGCGAAGCATGCGAAGTACCGCGTCTGCGCATGCTCCTTCCGTCCCCGCATGTAGCCGATCGAGTACACGGTCGTGGGGATCCACAGGAGGGAGGCGACGGAGGCGAACAGGAGGCCGAGGAGGTCGGCCCGGAACCCGATTGACAGGCCCGGAGCGACTGCGACGACATCCCCGGCTGCGGGGGCGCCGGCGAGGCTCGACGGGATTAAGCTCGCGACGAGGACGAACGTGCCCACGGAAGCGAGGAGGCTGGCCGCCTCGCGCGGGTTCGGTTGTCGACGAAGCGCGAGGATCACCGGGACCGCGAGGAACGGCAGGGCGACCGCGAGCAGGAGTACGATCATCCGCGCAGCCTCCGAATCCCGCGAACGCTCAGGGACCCCGTCTGGCGGTAGACGTTCACCATGAGGGCGAGGGCGAGCGCCGCGACGATCACCTCGATGACGACGATCGTGAAGACAATCGACTGCGCCCTTCCAAGGTCGTCTCGGACGAACCCCGCGAGGACGAAAGTGACGGTCACCGCCTTCCCGAGGATCTCGAGGCCGAGGAGGACCTTTAGGAGACTCTCCTTCGCAACGAGTGCGTACAGTCCGGTGACGAAGAGGGCCGTGACCCCTGCTACGGCGGCATAGACCCAGGGTTCCATCATGGTTCCTCCCTTTTCGGCCCGAGGAGGTGCAGGATCCCGAGGACGCCGGCGAGGACGAGCAGCGACTGGACCGCTAGGTCGAGACCTCGCACTTCCCACAGCCATGGTCCGATCCACGGGGAATCGACGGCCCCCGACGGGCCGGCGGGTGCCGCGGCGAGCAGCACGACGAGGATCACGCCGCCAAGGACGACGAAGGCGAGCCCCGCGAGCACCTTGCGCCTATCCATCGGCATCCTCCCGCCCGGTCGTCAGCGTGATTGCGGTCAGGAACAGGACGGCGGTGAGGCCTGCGCCCACCGTCAGCTCGAGCACCGCCGCGTAGGGGGCGGCCAGGAGGGCGAACGCGCCCGCGAGGAACGCGCTCCCCAAGGCGAACGCGAGCACGGCGCGGACGAAGTCACGGAGCCCGATCGAGGCGACGAACCCCGCTAGGGCGGCGGCCAAGAGGCCGCCAAGGACGAGGGGGTCAGGCGGGACGGCCATCGTTCATCCTTTCGGGAGCAGACGATATCATCGTCCGGCATTTATTGTAGCGGGAAGTCGCGACTCCTCCCGGGCCGCCGGATCGACATATCCATACGAGCGCAGGTCGTTCCTCCGTCACCAGCGATACATACAAACCCTTCGCAAGGTTCTCGGGGCCGGAGGAGGAAGGGACCAGGATGTCTGCCCGCTCGAGC
>Ga0209521_10000048_pt1 | contig 66325 bp, 63 predicted proteins | sample Rifsed19ft4_FD_184016 | JGI IMG/M metagenome (GOLD analysis project Ga0209521, IMG submission 184016) | Soil microbial communities from Rifle, Colorado, USA - sediment 19ft 4 (version 2) | ecosystem: Environmental > Terrestrial > Deep subsurface > Rock core/Sediment | place: Rifle, Colorado...
AGGAAGCCCGAGAAGCCCAACCAGATACAGGCGATAACCGGCGCGACGATATCGTCAGAGGCCGTGGTGAAGAACATAAACAACGCCGTATCGAGAGTGGTCGCCAACTTCACGCTTGAAGAGATTAACAAGCCCGAGAGCGCGCCTGCGGCAGCGCCCGCGGAGGCACAGAATGGCAAATAGCCTTTCAAGGGAATTCACAAAGGGGCTCTGGCAGGAGCTACCTCCCTTCAGGCTGGTCCTCGGCCTCTGTCCGACACTGGCCGTAACGAACTCTGCCGTAAACGGCCTTGCGATGGGCATGGCGACGATATTCGTCCTGTTCTTCTCCAACGTGCTGGTTTCGCTCGTCAGGAGGACGATCTCCTCCCAGGTGAGGATACCGGCGTACGTCGTAATAATAGCTACGCTCGTGACAGTGGCCGACATGTTCCTCGCCGCGGCGTTCCCGCAGATATCAAAGGCGCTCGGGCCTTATATACCGCTCATCGTGGTCAACTGCATAATCCTCGGCAGGGCGGAGGCATTCGCCCAGAAGAATTCAGTCCTCCCTACGGCGGCTGACACGCTCGGCATAGGGATCGGTTTCATAATCAGCCTGACGCTCATGGGCGCCATCAGAGAGGTGCTCGGCTTCGGCAGCATATTCGGAGTGAAGCTCTTAGGAGAGTGGTTCGAGCCCTGGATAGTCATGATTCTGCCCGCGGGCGCCTTCCTGGTCTTCGGCGGGCTCGTAGCGCTCGTGAACCACATATCCAGCAGAAATGCCGCGAAGGCGGCTGAGGCCGCGGAAGGCGCGGCGCATGGGATGTAAATGGAACTCATACTGATATTCATATCCGCGGCGCTGGTAAACAACTTCGTGCTGGCGTACTTCTTGGGGATCTGTCCCTTTGTGGGAGTCTCCAACAAGACCGAGAACGCGCTCAACATGGGGCTGGCGACCACCTTCGTCATGACCCTTACGGCCGCGGCGACCTGGCCCATATACTACTACATCCTCATCCCGTTCAATGTGCCGTTCCTGCAGTACGTGGCCTTCATCATCATAATAGCCGCGCTCGTGCAGTTCGTGGAGATGTACATAAAGAAGGCGAGCCCGTCCCTTTACAGGGCGCTCGGCATATTCCTGCCGCTCATAACCACCAACTGCGCCGTGCTGGGCCTCGCGCTATTCATGGTCTTGAGGAAATACGGTTTCATCGAGTCCATTATATTCGGCTTCGCGACCGGCGTGGGCTTCACGCTCGCCATAGTCATGATGTCGGGCATAAGGGAGGAGCTCGAGTTCGCGGACATACCAAAGCCCTTCCAGGGTGTTTCCATAACGCTTATAATCGCCGGGATGATGGCGCTGGCGTTCATGGGCTTCGCCGGGCTCATAAGAGGTTAAAGGGAAAAGATGTTTGAGACCCTTTTGATATCAGCAATAAGCATGGGCGTCATAGGCGCCGTGCTCGCGGGTTTTCTCGTCTTCGCCGACAAGAAGCTCAAGGTCGAGGAGGACCCGAGGATAGAGGCCCTTGCGGCCACCCTTCCGAACACCAACTGCGGGGGCTGCGGATACCCGGGGTGCAGGATGTTCGCCGAGGCCCTCTTGAAGGGCGAGGCGCCGCCGACCGCGTGCGTCGCGGGCGGCAACGAGACGGCCGCGCAGTTAGCCTCGCTCCTGGGCGTCGAGGCAGGGAGCGTCAAGAGGATGCTCGCGGTAGTCCTCTGCAAGGGCGGCAACGCCGAGGCGGTGAGGAGCGCGTCCTACAAGGGGGAGATGACCTGCACCGCCGAGCACCTCACCGGCGGTGGAAAGGGCTGCACCTACGGCTGCCTTGGCCTGGGCGAATGCGTGGACGCCTGCAAATTCGACGCGATGGCCATGAACGCCGACGGGCTGCCCGTGGTCTTCTACGACAAGTGCGTCGGATGCGGCGCGTGCGCGAGGGCCTGCCCGAGGTACATAATAGAGATGCACCCCGAGGACCACAAGCTCTTCGTCTACTGCAGGAGCAGGGACAAGGGCGCCTACGCCAAGAAGGTCTGCTCTGTTGCCTGCATAGCCTGCGGCCTGTGCGTCAAGGACTGCTCTGTCCCGGGCGGCATAGCCCTGAAGGACAACCTCGCGGTCGTGAACTACGCCGCGGCCCCGCAGAACGACGAGTCCATAAAGAGATGCCCCACGAAGTGCATCCTCTACAACGTGGAGGTGGGCACGACCAGGGACGCCTATCTTTCCTCTCTGCCGAAGGGCCGGGGCAGGTAAGCCCGGCCCTGTCAAGGCCCGCGTTGCGAATTCCTAATAAAAACTTAATGGATTTTTAATGCATTTCTGCTAATATGTCCCTGCTTGAATCCCGAGGGAAATCGGGATATAACGTCCGAATAACAAGGCATAAAACCCGCATGCGCTCTGGCCGTTTTAGATACGCTCTTATTGCCGTCCTGCTGACTTTCCTTGGACTTTCATCTTGCGATTCCGCCAAAGATACGAAGGCGGCCCCAGGCCTCTCCGCGACGGTCGTGGGGGGGGAGGCGAGGCCTACCCTTTCCCCGGCCAACTACACCGGCATAACTGCCGACGCCTACAGGGCGGCCCAGGAGATACCCCAGGTGCTCGACAAGCTCTACTGCTACTGCGACTGCGAGAAGCACTTCGGGCACAAGAGCCTTCTGAGCTGCTTTGTCGACGAGCACGCGGTCCACTGCGACATCTGCATGCACGAGGCCATAATGGCGCACGACCTTCACAAGCAGGGCTTTGACGAGGCCGCCATCCGGAAGGCCATAGACGAAAGATTCGCGCACCTAAGCCATGAGCACAAAGATTAAGGAGGAAGCACCTTGAAGACAAGAAGCCTGATATTGGGGTCTACCGCGTTCATGCTCTCCGCTGTCCTCGCCGTCGGGGGCTGTTCGAAGAAGGAGGAGGCGCCGCAGCCAGGGACCCAGGCAGGGCAGGCCGCCCAGCAAACGGCGCCGCACCAGCCCGCCATGGGCAACGCCACGATAATAGCCGAGCTCGAGGGCAAGCTCCGTGAGAACCCGTTGGACACCGAGGCCCTCTGGAGGCTCGGGGACGCGTACTTCGATTCAAAGCAGTTCGAGCAGTCGGCCTCCTATTACAAGAAGGTGCTTGAGATAAAGCCCGGCGAGGCCGACCTGTATAACGACCTCGGCCTCTCGCTCCACTACCTCGGCAACTCCGCCGAGGCCCTGAAATACGTGGAGGAAGGCATAAAGAGGAACCCCTATCACCAGAGGATATGGCTCACCAAGGGCTTCATCCTCGCCTACGGCACCGGCGACATGGACGGGGCCAAGGTTGCCTGGGAGAAGGCCAGCGCCCTGAACCCGGAGAGCCAGATAGGCAAGGCGGCCTCCGAATACCTCGCCGCGCTCAATAAAAAATAAGGAAGCAGGTCCGGAAAACTTATGGCCGAAAAAGCAAACGAAGCGGCTGGAGGCGTGGAGTCCAGGTGGTACAGGACTCTGGGGTCCAGGATATGGTACTTCCTCAACTCGCTCAAGCTCACGCTCTTCATCCTGATATCCCTCGCGGCGACCTCCATAATCGGCACGGTCATCGAGCAGAACCAGCCCGTGGAGAAATACATAGAAGCCTACGGCGAGCAGTGGACGGGGTTCATATTCTACGCCGGGCTCCACGACATGTACCACGCCTTGTGGTTCGTCGCGCTCCTCGCCATGCTCTCCGTGAACATAGTCGTCTGCACCTTCGAGAGGTTCCCTCCCAAGTGGAAATCGCTCCTCGAGCACAAGAACGACAAGTTCGACCCCAGGCTCATAGAAAAGTTCTCGCACCATGAGACGGTGCGCGTAAAAGAGGGCGCCGACGCCGTAAGGGCGAAGCTCGAGGACCTTCTCAAGAAGAGGAAGTGGGGGGTGGAGAGCACCGTTGGGACAGGCAAGGAATTCTTCATCTACGCCTGGCGGGGCAGGATGGGCAGGCTCGGGTCGGACTTTACCCACATAAGCCTGCTTGTCATCCTCCTTGGCGCCATCATCGGCAGCTACTACGGGTTCAAGGATTATACGGCGGTGACAGAGGGCCGCACCATAAGCGTGCCCCAGGCCGATTTCAAGCTCCGCCTGGACAAGTTCTGGATAGACTACTACGACACCGGCCAGATTAAGCAGTACAACTCGCTTCTCACGGTCATAGACGGCGGCAAGGAGGTACTCCAGAAGCAGATATGGGTCAACGAGCCCCTGTTCTACAAGGGCATCAGGTTCTACCAGTCGAGCTACGGCCAGTCCTGGAACAAGCTCGCGGAGGCCGAGATAGCCCTCAAGGTGAAGAGCAAGGACTCTGTCGGCGACCCGGTCAAGGTCAAGTGGGACACGCTCGAGAAGGTCCCCGGCAGCAAATATTCGGTGAAGCTCGTGGGCTACACCGGGGACTTCGCCTACGACGAGACGTCCAACACGGTCTTCTCCAAGTCTGCCGAGGCCAACAACCCGGCCATTAACGTCGAGGTCTATGACGGCGAGAAGCTGGTCTCGACGCCCTGGCTGTTCATGAAGTACCCCGGCATATTCCCGGCCATACCCGATTCGGACATCGACATCGTTTACATCGGCCACAAGGGCCTCTGGTACTCCGGCATATCCATCAACAAGGACCCGGGCACCAACGTGGTCTGGGTGGGTACGGCCATCATGGGCTTCGGGTTCATACTGGCCTTCTTCGTCTACCACAGGAGGGTCTGGATATACATAAAAGAGGACGGGGGCTCCACCGAGGTGAAGATCGGCGGCACCATAAACAAGAACCAGCTCGTCTTTGAACGGGACATCAGGGAACTAACCGATTCAATAGCAACGGATGCTCAGTCCAGGGGGAGACGATGATACTTTCTCTTGTATTCTTTACCTTTTCGTTCATCTTTTACATACTGACCACGGCCGCGTACGCCGGGTACTGGGTATTCAAGAAGAAATGGCTGGGACAGATGGGCACGGCCCTGGCCTTCGTGGCCCTGGGATCCACGACCATGATCCTCATAAGCAGGGCAGGGGAGTCCGGGCACGCGCCCTTCTCCAACCTCTGGGAGTCGATGGTGCTCTTCATCTGGGCCACCAACGTCGGCTACCTCCTGATGGAGTACAGGCACAAGTTCAAGGCCATAGGCGCCGTGGTCATGGGCATAGAGTCGCTCGCCATGCTCTCCGCATCGCTCCTCCCGTTCAGGTACAAGAGCGTGGAGCCCCTGAACCCGGCCCTCCAGAACAAGTGGAAGTGGATGATGGACATCCTCTCCACCTGGGGCCTCGAGAAGTACGCCATAGGCTGGCTCGACTTCCACGTCTTCACGACCTTCGTCGGCTACGCGGCGTTCGCCATATCGTTCGGCCTTTCGCTCCTGTTCCTCTGGAAGTTCAGGAGCGAGGCCAGGGGCATAGGCAGCAAGCTCGTCGATGCCATCCCGGACTCGAAGGTATTGGACGAGATGAGCTACAGGGCCATAGCGTGGGGCTTCCCGTTCCTCGCGGTCGGCATCGTCTCGGGCGCAATTTGGGCGAACTACGCCTGGGGCTCGTACTGGGGCTGGGACCCGAAGGAGACCTGGTCGCTAATCACCTGGTTCATCTACGCCGCCTACCTCCATGCGCGGGTCACGAGGGGATGGAGGGGCAAGAGGGCGGCCTACCTGTCGATAATAGGCTTCCTGGCCGTCATATTCCTCTACTGGGGAGTGAGCTTCATTTTGCCGGGCCTGCACGCGTACGCATAGATTTGACCGACTACTGGATTGAGGAAAATCTGAATGAGCAGAATGGTAAACGAGGATAACGAAAAGGGCCTGCCAAAGGCAGCCGTAGCGGGCATAATCATCGCGGTCGTGGCAGCCGTCGTCTTCATAGTCGCCGGGCAGCGGCAGAAGTTCGAGCCGGTGACCGCCAACTCCGAGATGATAGACTTCGAGCTCCCGGACCTGCAGGGCAACACGCGCAAGCTCTCCGAGTTCAAGGGCAAGGTGATCTTCCTCAACTTCTGGGCCACCTGGTGCAAGCCCTGCGAGGAGGAGATGCCCTCCATGCAGGCGCTCTACGAGAACCTCAACGACTTCCCGTTCGAGATAGTGGCGGTGAGCGTTGACAAGGACCCCACGGAGAAGGTCGCGGCCTTCGCCAAGCGCTACGGCATCACCTTTACCATCCTTCACGACAGGAAGGGCAAGATAAAGGAGACCTACAAGACCACGGGCGTCCCTGAGACCTTCATCATTGACCAGAACGGGGTCGTCGCCTTGAAGGTCTGGGGCCCGAGGGACTGGACCGACCCCGGCTCCATCAAGGAGATAATGGAACTCGTCCAGTTCGGTCCGAAGAAAAAGGGCGAATACGCCAACGTGGCGAAGTAACGGTACCGGACGAAGTAAAATACGCCCGCTGCGGGCATTGAGGAAATGAGCTGACATGACAACCGAGGTCTCGATACCGCTTGCGTTCCTGGGCGGCATACTCTCGTTCATCTCTCCGTGCGTCCTCCCGCTCGTCCCGTCCTATATATCGTTCGTGACAGGCATCTCCTTCGAGGAGCTTACGGCGGACGGAGACAACAGGGAGCTGAAGAAGGTCATCCTCTTCAACTCCCTCATGTTCATACTCGGCTTCTCGACGGTCTTCGTCGTGATACTCGGCTCGTCGGCCCAGCTCCTCGGCAGCCTCTTCATGGAGTACCAGGACGTCGTGAGGAAGTTGGGCGGGCTTGTCATAATGCTCCTCGGCGTCCACATCATCGGCATCATAAACTTCGGCATCCTCCAGAGGGACAAGAGGTTTCACTTCTTCAGGGAGAAGCCTTCCGGGCTGCTCGGCTCGTTCCTCGTCGGAATAGGCTTCGCGGCCGGATGGACGCCCTGCATAGGCCCGATCCTCTCCGCGATATTCGCGGTCGCCGCTACCTCGGAGAGCCCGTGGTCCGGCATGGTCCTTTTCATAGCCTACTCAGCCGGGCTCGCGATCCCGTTCCTCCTTACCTCGCTCGGCATAAATACCTTCCTCAAGCACTTCAACAGATTAAAGAAGCACATGCGCGCAGTGTCGGTAGTCACGGGTCTTTTCCTCATCGTAACAGGACTCTTGATATTTACGAACTCTCTTGGTATCATTGGTGGGTATCTGAACAGCCTGATGCCGAGTCTCAGCTGACAAACCTCGTAGCGCGTTCTTTATGACCAAGCCGATCGTCGAAGTCTATGCCCGTAAGGACTGTTCCCTGTGCAAGCAGAGAGGCTGCGCCCTGTGCTCGGACGCCCTGAATATCGTTGGCAGGGTCAACCTGGATGTGCCCTTCCTGATGAAGGAAGTGGACATAGACCTGAGCGAGGACCTGGTCCGAAGGTATGTAGGCGAGATACCTACGGTTTTCATCAACGGCAAGAAGGCCTTCAAGTACAAGGTCGACGAGGCGGAGTTCAGAAAGCAGGTAAGGAAAGAGATTATAAAGGCCGGGATCTCCAAACTCATCTCAAAGAAAGAGCACTTCAGCTGAACTTCCTCACCTCAAGCCACTCTGTTAATACTACTTCCCATCTTTTTCTCCGAACCAATCGTTTTTATTATAAAATATCAGCAGACAAGGACCATTCGCGCCGTCAGTTATGAAGGTCGTAGCCATAATCCCAACCTACAACGAGGCCCAGAACGTCCGCATACTCATCCCGAGGATACTTGGACTGGGCCCGGAGTTCCACTGCCTCGTGGTCGACGACAGCTCGCCTGACGGTACGGCCGAAGTCGTCAGGGAGCTTCAGAAGGCCGACGCGAGGGTCTCGATCCTCGTGAGGCCGGGCAAGATGGGCCTCGGCTCCGCCTACATAGCGGGCTTCAGGGAGGCGCTCAAGGCCGGGGCTGACTTCATAATCGAGATAGACGCCGACCACTCCCACGACTACAAGGACATACCGAGGTTTTTAGACGAGATGAGCTCCTCTGACCTCGTCATAGGCTCCCGGTACAAGAAGGGCATAAGCGTCATCGACTGGCCTCTCTCAAGGGTGCTCCTTAGTTATTTCGGGAACATCTACGCCAGGGTCATAACGGGCTTGAGGACCTTCGACAACACCGGCGGCTTCAAGTGCTTCAGAAGAGAGGTGCTCGAGGCAATAGACCTCGACGCCGTCAAGAGCAACGGCTACGCCTTCCAGATAGAGATGAACTTCAGGGCCGCCGCAAAGGGTTTCCGCCTCTCCGAGATACCGATAATATTCTGGGGCAGGTACTCGGGCGAATCCAAGATGTCCGGCCACATAGTGAGGGAGGCCGTCCTCATAGTCTGGCGGCTCCGTCTCATGAAGGCGCTCACGTTTCTGGGGCTCTCAAGGCTATGAGGCCGGGGCTGGATTTCATCCATGACCGGAAGTTCCAGGCAGCCCTCGTTGCGCTGCTCGCGGCAGTTTCCTACCTGAACACTCTCCCCAACCCGTTCCTCTGGGACGACATCGTGATGATAGTCGAGAACGAGGGCTTGAAGCAGGGCTGGGCGAGTGTTGCGAACGCCTTCAGCCCGGAGAGGTGGGGCGGCAGGTCCGATAACCCCGGCTTCCAGAGCTTCTTCAGGCCCATGCAGAGCCTGCTCTCAATATTCGACTATGAAATATGGGGGCTCAACGCCACAGGCTTCCACCTCTCGAACGCGCTGCTGCACATCTTCAATACCGTACTCCTGCTCTTTTTCGCTTTAAGGCTCACGGGCAGCTCTACAGCGGCCCTTGTTGCCGCATCCCTGTTCGCCGTCCACCCGGTCCACACCGAATCGGTCGCCTTCATCGCGGCGAGGTGCGACCTTCTCGCGGCCCTCTTCATGACAGCCTCCTTCATCATGTATATGCGATCGAGCCATAGTTCTGGGGGCTCTGCCTGCTCGCCTTATTATTTCACCTCTCTCGCCCTATTTGTCCCGGCCCTCCTCTCAAAGGAGATGGCAGTGATGATGCCGGCCCTCATCTCCATCTACGCCTGGCTCTACGAGGAGAGGGGAGGAAGGGCCCTGAGGGTGGGTCCCTATTTCGCCCTGCTCGCGGGATACATAGCCTTCAGGGTGTTGGGGCTCGAGGTCTTCGTCGAGCAGCACCAGCTTAGAGTCGACATGATAACGCTCGGCTCTTCAGCCGCTGCGGCGGTCTTCGACTACATAAGGCTCCTCGTTGTGCCCTATCCTCTCAAGGCCTTCTACGCGCTCAGGTGGCACAGCCCGCTTTCATTCGAGGCCATCTCGGGCTTTGTCATATCAGCCGCAGCTCTCCTGGCCTTCATCGTCTTTGTGATAAGGGGCAGGAAGGCGCACGCCTTCGCCCTCGCGTGGCTCTTCGTCTCAATGGCCCCTGTCCTCAATATCGGCGCGCTCGGCGATTTCAGGATAGCGGAGCGGTACATGTACATCCCGTCGATCGGGTTTTCGATATTCGCCGGCCTCCTGTTCGCGGGGCTGCCGGAAGGGGCCCTGAAAAAGGCGGCTTCAGCGCTCCTCGTAGCCGTGATAGCCCTCTTTATCGCGCTCACCGTCCAGAGGAACACCCTCTGGGGAGACGACCTCAGGTTCTTTACGAGGATGGCGGAGGAATCGCCCACGGCGCCCCTTGCGCACCTGAACCTCGCGGTCATATACCAGAACAGGGGCGAGGGAGAGCTCGCGCTCTCCCACATGGAGAGGTGCAGGGACCTCGCGCCCGGGAACTGGTCGATACGCTACAGGCTCGGGTATTTCTATTACAGGGAAGGGCTCTTCGCCAGGGCGGCTGAAGAGCTCGAGGCGTCGGTCGCGCTGAACCCGGGCTACGAGAGCTCGCAGGTGCTCCTCGGCATCGCGTACGCGGAGACCGGCAGGCTCGACGAGGCCGAAGGGCTCTTTAGAAAGGTGCTTGAGGCAAACCCGGAATCGAAATACGCGGCTGATAATCTCCTGAGGCTGGAGAGGATGAGAGGGGCTAAGAGCGCCTCTTGACGCCCTTTACGGCCATGAGCATGCCTAAGAGGAACATCTTCCATTGTACGGGCTCGAAGCCTGAAGAGCGCAGCAGAGCGCCGAGGCTCTCCTTCGTGAACTGCTGGACGTGGGCCTCCTTCCATATACGGCCCTTGCCCTTTGTCCAGAACCACCAGATGACCCTGAAGAGGACGTTCTTCTCGTTCGGGACGAGTATGAGGACCGTGCCGCCGTCCTTCAGGCACCTCCTCAATTCGGCAAGGGCCCTCCCGGGGTCGTCGAGGTGCTCGAGGACCTCTATGGCCGTGGCGTAATCAAAGGCGGAGCCGGCAAAGGGCAGCTCATGGAAATCAGCGCAGATGAACCTTGGGCCCTTGTGGAAGTCATGGGCGTATTTGACCGCGTTGAAAGAGGCGTCAACCCCGGCGGAGAAGCTCAAGGACGCCTTTTTAGATATGCGCTCGAGGAGCGTTCCGCCCCCTGAGCCGATATCGAGCATCCTGCCGTCCTGGCCCTTGAGGAGGCCTGAGAGGACCGATATCCTCCGGGTGTGCCAGAACCGCTGGAAAGGGTTCGTTGCCATGGAAGTGTCATAGTAGTCCGGCGGGACCTCGTCGTGTATCTCGCGGAGCCTCCTCCTTCTATCCTCCATCGCCCGCTTTCCTTGCTTTTTGCTTTAAAATTCGGTATATTTCAACCTTGATCGAGCGTACCTCTCGGAGGCACAAGCCTCGCCATGTTACCTTGGCCGGACCACTATAACAAGCGACCGTTTTCAAATCAATTCCCGTGAAGAAGCTCATAACAGCTATTTTTATCCTGGTCTGGACCCTGCCCGCCTATGCCCTGGCGGAGCCGGCCATGATCTCCGGCGTCGTTGTCACAAAGCCGCCCATAAAGCTCTCTTTCGTCGTAAAGAACGCCTTCAACAGGGACGTCGAAGAGGCGGTGAGGAGCGGGCTGCCGACCTCGTTTGTCTTCAAGGTCGAGCTCAACAAGGTGAACACGGTCCTGCCGGACGAGCTCGTGGGCCAGTGGGAGTTCAGGCATACCGTCAAGTACGACAGCCTCCGCGACGAGTACGAGGTAAGCCTGGACGAGACCGGGGAGAAGCCCGTGAAGACAAAGGACTTTGGCGAGATGACCTCCCTCATGACCTCCTGCTCAGGCGTCACCGTGGCCCCGGCGCACCTTCTGCCGGGCGCCCGGTACGAGATCAGGATAAAGGCCCAGATGGACCCCGTGGACCTGCCGTTCCTCCTGAACTATGTATTCTTCTTTCTCAAATTCTGGGACTTCGAGACTGACTGGCATGTGCATCCCTTTACGCCCTGATAACGAATGAGCGACGTCCAAAAGATAGACGCCGAGGCAAAGCGCAGGCGCCGCGAGCTCTTCATAATCATGCTCGTGGTCCCGGCGATAATCGTCCTCACCCTGGTCGAGTCCTATGTCTCGGATCTCGGCGGAGGGCTGCCGATCGCCACGAACATCCTCATCTTCGGCCTCATAAACCTCAACATCATCCTCCTTATCCTGCTCGTTTTCCTCATCCTGCGCAACATGGTCAAGCTCTTCATGGAGAGGAAGATGAAGGTCATGGGCTCCCGCCTGAGGACCAAGCTCGTCACGTCGTTCGTGAGCCTCTCCATAGTCCCCACGGTCCTTCTCTTCGTCATAGTCATAGGCTTCATAAACAAGTCCATCGACGGCTGGTTCGGGATAAAGATAGAGGACTCGTTGAAGGAGTCCCTCGAGCTCGCGAAGAACTACTACAAGGACATGAACGACAGGGTGGAGTCGGCCTCCCGGTCGCTCGCGGTATCGGCGCCAAAGGAGGGCTTCGGCTCTGACCAGGAGCGGCTCGAGAGGTTCGTCTCTCTAAAGCTCGTGGAAGGGGATTTCTCCACTATAGAGGTCTACTCCTCCGGCGGCGAGCGCGTCCTCTATGCCATCTCGGAGAAGGTAAACAGGAACATGGTGCCTGACATCGACTCCGAGGCCGTCGGGAAGGCCTTGAATGGAGAGGCGTCGAGCCACATACAGACCCTCCAGGTAGGCGACGTGGTGAGGGCTGTCGCGCCGATACCGGCCGTGTCGGGCGTGAAGCCGGCGGGCGCGATAGTGGTGAGCTACTACGTCCCCCGTAGCCTCATAGACAAGATGAAGGATATCTCCGCCGCCTTCGAGGGCTACAAGCAGCTCGAGCTCTTGAAGTACCCGGTCAAGGCGAGCTACTTCACGATATTGCTCATCATCACCCTTTTAATAGTCTTCTTCTCGATATGGATAGGCCGATACCTCGCCAAGGAGCTTACGACGCCCATACAGGAGCTTGCCGAGGGCACTCACGCGATCGCGAGCGGAAACCTCGATTTCAGGATAGACGTCGAGTCGGACGACGAGATAGGCCTCCTTGTGAAGTCCTTCAACAGGATGACCGAGGACCTGCGCGCCAACAAGACCAAGCTCGAGACCGCCAACCTCGACCTCAGGCGCACCAACACCGAGCTCGACCAGAGGATGAGGTACATAGAGATAGTCCTCGGCAACGTGCCTGCCGGGGTCGTGTCGATAGACAAGTCCGGGAAGATCGTCTCCATCAACAGGGTAGCCGCCGAGATGCTCGCCACGGGCGAGGACTTCGCGCTCGGCAGGAACTACAGGGAGGTTTTGAGGGAAGAGGACAGGGAGGTGCTCCGGGAGATGATAAGGGAGATGAACGACATGGGCCTCCTCTCGATGGAGAGGCAGATGGGCGTCGAGGTCGACGGCAAGATGATGACGCTCCTCGTAAACCTCAACGCGTTGAAGGACGAGTCCGGCAACTACCTCGGCATGGTCGCGGTCCTCGACGACCTCACGCACCTCCTGAAGACGCAGAGGATGTCGGCGTGGAAGGAGGTCGCGAGGAGGATTGCCCACGAGATAAAGAACCCTTTGACGCCCATAAAGCTCTCTGCCCAGAGGCTCCGCAAGAAATACCTGGACAGGTTCCCGGAGGACGAGACGGTATTCGACGAGTGCACGCTGACCATCATAAAGCAGGTCGACGAATTGAAGACGCTCGTCAACGAGTTCTCGAGTTTCGCCCGGATGCCGGCCGCGAACCCGAGCCCCAACGACCTTAACGAGGTCGTAAGCGAGGTCATGGCCCTCTACAAGCCGGGGCAGAGGGGCATAACGATAGAGTCCCATCTCGACGAAAGGCTCCCTGTCCTCGATATTGACAGGGACCAGATAAAAAGGGTACTTATAAACCTGACGGACAACGCGATAGCCGCGGTGGGGGATAACGGCACGGTGAGGGTGGAGACGCATTACCTCGAGGAGATGCAGCTCGCCAGGCTCGAGGTCATAGACACCGGCTCAGGCATACCGGCCGAGGCCAAGCAGAAGCTCTTCGAGCCGTACTTCTCGACCAAGAAGACCGGCACGGGCTTGGGGCTAGCCATAGTGAGCAACATCATAGCCGACCATAACGGCTACATAAGGGTCAGGGACAACCAGCCCAGGGGAACGCGTTTCGTGATAGAGATACCAGTGAAGGCTTTGACCATATGAAGACCACCGTGATGGTCGTCGACGACGAGAAGAACATAAGGGAAGCCCTCATCGGCGTCTTGAAGGACGAGGGGCACGAGGTCGTCGCCGCCGGGAGCGGCGAGGAGGCGTTGAAGAGGCTCGAGACAAAGGTCCCTGACGCCATACTCCTCGATATCTGGCTGCCCGGCATGGACGGCACGGAGGCCCTGAAGGAGATAAAGGCGAGATACCCTGGCGTGCCTGTCATAATGATCTCCGGGCACGCCAACATAGAAACAGCGGTCCGGACCACCAAATTAGGCGCCTACGACTTCATAGAGAAGCCTCTCTCTCTCGAGAAGGTGACGCTCACGGTCGAGCACGCCATAGAGAAGAAGAGGCTCATAGAAGAGAACAGCAACCTGAGGTTCAAGGCGAGCGCAAAGTACCAGATAATAGGCTCCTCGCCGGCCACGCAGGCATTGAAGACAGACATCATGAGGGCTGCCCCGTCGAACAGCTGGGCGCTCATAACAGGGGAGAACGGGACCGGCAAGGAGCTCGTGGCGAGGAACATCCACCTCCTTTCGAACAGGTCGGGAAAGCCCTTCATAGAGGTGAACTGCGCCGCGATACCGGAGGAGCTCATAGAGAGCGAGCTATTCGGCCACGAGAAGGGCGCGTTCACAAGCGCGGTAGCCCAGAAGAAGGGAAAGTTCGACCTCGCGGACAAGGGCACCATCTTTTTGGACGAGATAGGGGACATGAGCCTTCGCACCCAGGCCAAGATACTCCGCGTGCTCCAGGAGAAGAGCTTCGAGAGGGTGGGGGGCACCGAGCTCATAACGGTCGACGCGAGGGTCATCGCCGCGACCAACAAGAAACTCAATGAAGAGGTCGCGAAGGGCGCCTTCAGGGAAGACCTCTTCTACAGATTGAACGTCATCCCCTTCCACGTGCCGTCCTTGAGGGAGCGCAGGGAGGATATAACGCACCTCATAGAGCACTTCTTGAGAGAGTTCGCCCGCGAGACGGCCAGGGAGGTGCTCGAGGTAAACAAGGAGGCGATGGACGTCCTGTACAATTACGACTGGCCGGGCAACGTGAGGGAACTGAAGAACCTCATCGAGAGGCTCGTCATAATGGCGCCCTCGCACAGGATAACCGCCGAGGACATACCTGCCTATATAAGGGGCGTTCAGCCAGGACAGGCAAGGGACCTCTTCAGGAGCGACCTCTTGAAAGAGGCCAGGAGGGACTTCGAGAGGGAGTTCATCGTAAGGAAGCTGAAGGAGTTCGGAGGCAATATCGCCAGGACAGCCGAGGCCATCGGCATTGAAAGGAGCCACCTTTACAGGAAGATAAAGAGCTATGGAATAGAGCATGAGGACCTGACAGAGAACACGCAGAACGTGTAGGCCGCACCACCCACCTTGACCCGCAGCTTGCCAAAGGCCATCTCAGCACTGTCTTTTTAACAAAATATTGAAATTTAGCTTGACAATAATAAATAGATTGTTTACCATAGACCTGTATTCAATAAAGAGTTTATAGGGGCTCTATGGCGCAATCTATCGAAAAACCAGCGAGGACGGTAGTTTATATGAAAAAGCCGGTGGTCCTTATCGTCGATGACGATGATTTTGTCGCTGATACGCTGGAGATACTGCTCCGCGGCTCGTACAGCCTCCTGAAGGCGAGGAACGGGACCGAGGCGCTCTACCTCGTGCGCACCGAACCCGTGGAGATAGTGCTCCTTGATCTCAAGCTCCCGGGCATGAGCGGGCTTGAGGCCCTGGAGAGGATAAAGGAGTTCGACAGCTCCATAGGCGTGGTCATGCTCTCGGCCTCTGACAGCGCGGAGCAGGCAGTGACGGCCCTGAAGAAGGGGGCGTACGACTACATAACCAAGCCCTTTGACAACGACGACCTGTTCTCGACCCTGGGCAGGCTCTCCGAGGGGCTTAAGCTCAAAAGCGAGCTCGAGTTCCTCAAGAAAGAGCTGAACGAGAGCTACATGGAAAGGTACAGCTACGGCGAGATTATAAGCAAGTCCCCGAGGATGAGGAAGATATTCGACCTCATCGGCGCCGTGAGCCGGACATCTTCGAGCGTGCTCATATCAGGCGAGAGCGGCACCGGCAAGGAGCTTGTCGCGAGGGCCATACACGTGATGAGCGACAGGAGGGACAAGGCATTCGTGGCCGTTAACTGCGGGGCCGTGCCTGCCGAGCTCATGGAGAGCGAGCTCTTCGGCCATGAGAAGGGCTCCTTCACCGGCGCGCACCAGAGGAAGATCGGCAAGTTCGAGTACGCGGACATGGGCACCATCTTTCTGGACGAGGTATCGACCCTCCCCATGCATCTGCAGATAAAGCTCCTGCGCGTCCTGCAGGAGAGGGCCTTTGAACGGGTGGGCTCGAACTCGCAGATAAAGGTGGACATAAGGATAATAGCCGCCACGAACGCGGGCCTCGAGGAAGAGGTGAGGAAGGGGCGGTTCAGGGAGGACCTCTACTACAGGCTCAAAGTGGTGCCCATAGACCTGCCGCCGTTACGGGAGCGCAAGGAGGACATACCGCTCCTCGTGCAGCACTTCCTCGAGAAGCTCGGCCGCAAATGCGGCAAGCGCATAGAGGGCGTCCTGCCCAACGTGATAGGCGCGTTCATGAACTACGCCTGGCCAGGGAACATAAGGGAGCTCGAGAACCTGATGGAGCGCCTTGTGGTGCTCGCGCCCGAGGGCGGGGTCATAACGGTCGAGGACCTGCCGATAGGCATGTTCACGCGCCACGACGAGGCCGGGGCGGGCGAGGCAAGGGACTTCAGGGAGGCCGTGAAGGCCTTCGAGAGGCAATATATCATAGGCACGCTCGACAGGACGAACTGGAACAGGCTGGAGACGGCAAGGACCCTTAATATCCACAGGAACACCCTGCTCCTCAAGATGAAGGAGCTGGGGATAAAGGAGCCCCGGCCAGACGGCAGCCGTACCGGCAAGGGCGCAAGGTGAATCTTTCGTGGCACAGGCACGGAGCCGGGCTCGGTGAGGCATTGATACGCGGTCTTAAGAAATTGTCAAAAATAACCGATTATATACCGTAAACCGTATTCATTAATGTCTGGAGGCCCGGAGCAACCTGCCTCGCCAGACCCTGAACCCTGAACCTTTTTTATGGACATTGCCCCCTTATCAGCCTTCTTTGAGAAGAACCTGACCATAGTCTTTTTCATCTATGGCCTGAGCTTCTTCTTCCTGGCCGCAGGCGCGGGCCTGAGTCTGCGTACCCTTCGCTCAATAGGCTTGTCGCGCGTCTTCGCCTTCCTCATCCTGTTCGCCGTCTTCCATGGCATCGTCGAATGGAACGACATGTACCGGCAGTACGGCCTTCTCGTATACGGGCGTGATATCCCGGGCTGGGCAAAGGAGGCGAGGCTCTATCTCCTCGCACTGTCCTATCACTGCCTCCTCGTATTCGGCCTCAGGCTCTATTCAAGCGGGCGCCTTGCCCATAAGTTGACTTGGCTGCTCCACGTACTTTTTTTTGGCGGAGCGGCAGTAGTGTTCATCGCCGGACCGCTCGAAGTCAATCTGCGCGAGTTTGACTCCGGCATCAGGTACTTCCTCGGTTTTCCGTCGGCCCTGCTCGCCGGGGCGGCCCTGCGCAGGCTCTCCAAGAGGGACCTCTCCTCCGTTCTTCCCGAGAACTACCCCAGATATCTCGTCGCCGGGGCCTATGCGATGGGCCTCTACGCGGTCTTCTCCGGGCTGGTAGCGGCAAAAAGCGCCTTCCTCCTGGCCCCCTATTTCAACCAGGAGCTCTTCCTCAAGCTCACGGGCGTCCCCATCCAGATCCTCAGGGCAGTGGCCGCCTTTATCCTCTCCTACGCTGTAATAAGGTCGCTCGCGCTGCGGCTTACCTACAAGATGATGGCCATCCTCATGGCGTTCGTGGCCCTGCTCTTCATATCGCTCTACTCGGGCTATGTGAGCCTCAAGGTCATGCTCGTGAATTATAACGAGGTGGTAAAGCTCGAGAAAGAGGCGAGGGACTTCTCCAACCTCCAGCGCCTCTTCAACCAGTACTATAACCTGAGCACCAACCGGCTCATCTACAGGGACAGCCGCTTCAACACCCTCATCTCCGGCGAGTACCGGAAAGAGTTCGAGTCCATACTGGCCGAATTCAAGGAGATGCGCCACGAGAGCGGCGAGGAGGTGATGATAGAAAGGATAGATGGGCTGTACACTCAGTACCTGAGTGACGGCAGATTCGACCGGGCGAAGCTCGAAGAGGCGAAGGCGCTCATTGAACGGATAAACGACCGCCACAAAAAGGAGCTTGCCGGACGCAAGGAGATGGTCAGGGAGTCCTTCACGAACTTCAGCCAGATGATGCTCGTCATCCTCGCCTTCACCGTCTGCGGCATCCTTTTCATCTGGCACTCGATCAACAGCATGATCCTCCGGCCCATCCACAGGATAAGGAAGGGGACGAGGCAGATAGCCGAGGGCAACCTTCAATTCGACATAGACGTCAATACCACCGACGAGCTGCAGGACTTCGCGAATGACTTCAATATAATGCGCACAAAGCTCATAGAGCGCACGGGCAGGCTCGAGGCCGCGAAAAAGGAATTGGAGGAGCTCTCCATAAAGGACGGCCTCACCGGCCTTTACAACCACCGTTTCTTCTACCGCAAGCTCTCTGACGAGTTGAAGAGGGCCCAGAGGAGCGGAACGCCGCTCGCTCTGCTTATAATGGACCTCGACGATTTCAAGCATTACAACGACGCGAACGGGCATCCCGAGGGGGACGCGCTCTTAAGGAAGATAGCGGAGCTGATGCTGGAGAACCTGAGGGCCACGGACTACGCGTGCAGGCACGGCGGAGAGGAGTTCTCTGCCATATTGCCGGATACCGGCAGGGAAGGAGCCTACGCCGCGGCTGAAAAGTTGAGAAGGGCCATAGAGGCCTGCGAGTTCAGAAATGAAAAAGAGCAGCCGTCAGGGAACGTCAGCATAACGGTAGGCATCTCCTGCTATCCGGACAGCGCCGGCGGCATCGACCAGCTCATAAAGGACGCCGACGACGCGCTATACGAGGGCAAGAAAAGGGGGAAGAACATGGTCGTGCTCTTTGACGAATTCGCGCCGTCCCGCTAAACCGGCTCACCCCTCTGCCTTCCTTTTATTTTCCCATCGTCACCCAATGACCCCTGTCGTCCCTCATCCGCGCCGGGCAGGGCCCTGCGGCCGGCGTTTTTCCGCGCGCCCCCGTACCCCGATATTGGAAATTGAAAAAGACGCCCGTTTATGTTATGAATCCTTATGTTTATTTCCGGCACAGTCTCTTTCCTATAATTATTCCGGGGGGTAGTTGATGTCAGGTCATTCCAAATGGGCCAATATCAAACATAAAAAGGCCAAAACAGACGCCAAGAAGGGCAAGGTATTCACAAAGCTCGTAAGAGAGATAATGGTGGCAGCCAAGAGCGGTAGCGACATATCCGGCAACCCGAGGCTCAGGCTCGCGGTGGAGAATGCGAAGGCCGAGAACCTGCCCGCCGACAACATTGACAGGGCCATAAAGAAGGGCGCCGGAGAGCTCGATAACGTGCAGTACGAGGAAGGCACCTACGAGGGCTACGGCCCGGCGGGCGTGGCGGTCCTCGTTAACTTCATGACCGACAACAGGAACAGGACCGCTTCCGAGGTGAGACACGCCTTCTCAAGTTTCGGCGGAAGCCTCGGCCAGAGCGGCTCTGTTTCATATATGTTCGATAAAAAGGGCGTCTTCACATTTGACATGGGCGCCATATCCGAAGAGAGGCTGATGGAGGCGGCCCTCGAAGCCGGGGCAGAGGACGTTGTCCCGAACCAGGACGACAGGGTCTTCGAGGTATATACCGACCCCACGGATTACGCCAGGGTCAGGGCGGCGTTCGACCAGGCAGGCGTGAAGTACTCGCACTCCGACATAGAGATGATCCCGAAGACGACCGTCAAGGTCGAGGGCAAGCCGGCGGAGCAGGTATTACGGCTCCTCGAAGAGCTCGAGGACCTCGACGACGTTCAGTCCGTATTCGCGAACTTCGACATCTCCTCTGAAGAGATGTCGAGGATCGCCTGAGCAGGGGGCATATTTGAGGGTATTGGGCATAGACCCGGGGAGCGTCTCGACCGGCTTTGGGATAGTGGACAGGCAGGGCTCTGCCTTGAGGTACGTCTGCCACGGCAACATCGCGCCTGGCAGGAACCTGCCCCTTACAGGGCGCCTGCTGGCCATATCGGCCCGTCTCAGGGAAGTGATGGAGGCCTACAGGCCGGACGCCGTATCGATGGAGTCGATCTTCTTCGCCAAGAACGCGAAGAGCGCCATCGTCCTGGGGCAGGCAAGGGGGGCGGCCCTCCTTACGGTCGCCGAGAGCGGGGTGCCGGTCTTTGAATATTCTCCTGCCGTCATAAAGCTCTCCGTAACAGGCTTCGGTCTTGCCGCAAAGGAGGACGTGCGGAAGATGGTGAGGCTCCTTTTGAAGGACAACGGCATAGCGGGAAAGTCCGACGCCACGGACGCCCTCGCCATAGCGATATGCCATCTCAGCAGCTCAAAGAGCCTTGCCGTAAAGGGCTCTTCAGTCCGCCTGTCCCTCAGGCGTCCCGTATGATAGCGAGCATAAGAGGGCGCATAATCCACAAGACAACCGAGTCGGTCGTAATAGACGTCGGCGGCATCGGCTACGAGGTCTTTATCCCGCTTTCCACCTTCTACACCCTCCCTGACACTGACGAGGCAGTGAGCCTGCGCGTCCATACCCACGTGAGGGAAGACGCCATACAGCTCTACGGATTTCTTACCCAGGAAGAGAAGGAGGTCTTCAACCTCCTCATAAGCGTCTCCGGCATAGGCCCGAGGCTCGCCCGGAACATCCTCTCCGGAGTGCCGGTGGGAGACCTCATAACAGCCATAAGCACATCGGACCGGGCCAGGCTCGGCAAGATACCGGGCATAGGCGCGAAGTCGGCTGAGAGGCTCATCCTCGAATTGAAGGACAAGATATCCGCTGTCGCAATAAAAGCGGCGCCCGTGAGTACCCAGGCAGAGGAAAAGGACCAGCTCTCAAGGGACGTCTCATCGGCGCTCGAGAACCTCGGCTACAAGGTCGCGCTCGCTGAAGAGGCCGTAAAGAAGGCAAGGGGAGCCCTTGAAGAGGGCACGGGTTTTGAGACTGTACTGAAAGAGTCGTTGAAGTTCCTGGTGAAGAAATAGGGCGGGTCGAGATAGATGGACGAAGAACGCGATATATCCCCGGCAAGGCTCAGGGAGGACGAGCTTGAGACGACTCTCAGGCCGCGCCTCCTCGAGGACTTCGTCGGGCAGACTCAGCTCAAGGAGAACCTCAAGGTATTCATAGAGGCTGCCAAGGGCAGGAACGAGGCCCTTGACCACGTGCTCTTCTACGGGCCCCCGGGACTGGGCAAGACGACCATGGCGAACATCATCGCCAACGAGCTCGGCAGCCAGATAAGGGCGACATCCGGGCCTGTCATCGAGAAGACCGGCGACCTCGCGGCCATGCTCACGAACCTCGAGGCAAGGGACGTCTTCTTCATAGACGAGATCCACAGGCTGTCCTCCACGGTCGAGGAGATACTCTACCCGGCGATGGAGGACTACCATATAGACATACTCATAGGCCAGGGGCCTTCGGCAAGGTCCGTGAAGATAGAGCTCCCCAAATTCACGCTCATAGGCGCAACGACCAGGGCCGGGCTCCTCACGTCTCCGCTTAGAGACAGGTTCGGCGTCATACTGAGGTTCGATTTCTACGCGCCATCCGAGCTGAAGACAATCGTCACGCGTTCCGCCTCAATACTCGGCGTGGAGATAACGGCGGACGGCTCGACGGAGATAGCCGGGAGGTCGAGGGGCACCCCCCGGGTCGCGAACAGGCTCCTTCGACGCGTCCGCGACTTTGCCCAGGTAAAGGCGCAGGGCGTCATAACCCGGGAGGTCGCGTCAAATGCCCTCGACATGCTCGAGATAGACTCGAAGGGCTTCGACAAGATGGACAGGAGGATACTCCTCGCCATAATCGACAAGTTCGGCGGCGGCCCGGTGGGGATAGAGGCGATAGCCTCCTCGCTGCACGAGGAGAGGGACGCCATAGAAGACCTCTACGAGCCCTATCTGCTTCAGGAGGGCTACCTCAACAGGACGCCAAGAGGCAGGGTGGCCACCAGGCTCGCCTACGAGCATCTGGAGAGGGCGGTTCCGGCAAGGAATCAGGAAGAGTTCTTTTAACCGGCTGCTGAAAAAGTCCATCTGCTTTGTTGGCCTCAAAGCTCGTCACTGCGACGTACATGAAGAGTACGCCTCATTCCTCGCTCCCCGATTTAACCGGGGCCTTGCATATGGAGCTTTTTGAGCAGCCTTAATGCATCGTCAAATATTCCGATATTGACTATGAACGAGTCCGTATCCATACAGGACCTCCATCGTTTCGCCCAAAGGCCCAGGCTCCTCGCGCATATCTGCTGCGGCCCGTGCGCAGTCGCGCCCCTCAAAGATCTCCTCAGGGAGACGGCGGAGGTCTGGGGCTTCTTCCACAACCCTAACATCCACCCGTTGGAAGAGTTCAGGAAAAGGCTCGGGGCCGTCAAAACCCTCTCGGCGCTCCTTTCCATTCCAGTCCTCTTTGACGAGGCCTACAGGCCCCGCGAGTTCATAAGGGGCGTAAGGTCGCACACCGGCAAGGCAGAGGGGATCCCGTCCTTCGGCGAGCGCTGCGGATACTGCTATTCGAGCAGGCTCGAGGCAACGGCAAAGGCCGCGAAAGAGGGCGGCTTCGGCCTCTTCACCTCGACCCTCCTTTTCAGCAGGTACCAGGACCACGGGGCGATCAGGGCTGCCGGGGTTGAATTCGCCCGCAAGTACGGCATACTTTTTCTATACGAGGACTTTAGAATCCTCTGGCAGCAGGGCAGGGAGGAGACGAGGTCGCTCGGCCTCTACAGCCAGAAATACTGCGGCTGCGCATACAGTAGGATAGAGAGGTACGCTGAAAAGAGGCGCAAAAAGGCCGGTGGCTGAAATGGCGGTGACAGATGGTCAAGACGGTTGAGGTCTCAGGGAACAAGCCGGTCCATGAGCAGGCGGTAGAGATAGTCGAGAGAAAGGGCACGGGCCACCCGGACTACATCTGCGATTCCGTGGTGGAGAGGATATCGATAGAGTTGAGCCGCCAGTACATGCAGACCTTCGGCTCCGTCCTCCACCATAACATAGACAAGGCGCTCCTTGTGGCCGGCCAGGTGGAGAAGGGATTCGGCAGGGGCCGGGTCGTGAAGCCAATGGAGCTCATCATAGGCGACAGGGCCTCGTTCGGCACCGCCAGGGCGAAGGTCCCCGTGGCAGATATCGCGAGGAAGACCGTCCGTTCATGGTTTGCCGAAAACCTGCCGCACGTAGACCCCGTAAAGCACCTAAAGATAAGGACCGTGCTGCAGCCCGGCTCAGAGGAGCTCACCGACATATTCAGGAGGGACGGCCGAGTGCGCGGAGCGAACGACACCTCAGCCGCGGCCGGTTACGCGCCGCTTACGCCCGCGGAGCGCGCGGTATTTGAGACAGAGCGCTTCATAAACTCCCCGGCCTTCAAATTGAGTTTCCCGGAGGCAGGAGAGGACGTGAAGGTGATGGGCGTAAGGAGGGGCAGGGCGCTTGATATTACCGTGGCCTGCCCGCTGCTGGCGCTCTCCATCAGAAACGAATCGGCGTATTTCCGGAAGAAGCAAGACATCTACGACAGCCTCATGGGCTTTCTGTCCGGGTTCCCTTTTACGAAGATCACTCTCAATTTTAATTCGCTCGATATCAAGGGCCATGGCACCAGGGGGGTCTACCTATCGCTCCTCGGCACGTCAGCCGAGGACGCCGACTCCGGGCAGGTGGGCAGGGGCAACCGGGTGAACGGCGTCATCTCGTTAAACCGGCCCATGGGCACAGAGGCCGCCGCTGGGAAGAACCCGGTGAGCCACGTGGGCAAGATATATTCGATACTCTCTCACCGTATGGCCGAGGAGGTATACCGGCGCGTGGAGGGCTTGAAAGAGGTCTCTGTCTGGCTCCTGAGCGAGATAGGAAGGCCCATCGACGAGCCGAGCCAGGTATATATCCAGGCGATACCGGCAAAGAGGCACGACAGGGCGTACATAAAGAAGAGCGCTCATAAGATAATAGACGAGTTCCTCTCGGGGCTTCCCGCGTTTACGCAGGAGCTCTCGAGGGGCGAACACCCTGTCTGCTGACGCAAAGGAGGTTCAAGCGTGGACACCAAAAGAGGCAATGAAAGATACAAGCTGGAGCTCGAGGAGAGGAAGCGCAGGATGTGGAACGACTTGAGGGAGGACTACTTCAGGAAGTACGGCACGGAGCACAACGCGCAGTTCGACATCCCGAACGACCTCGAAGACCTCTCGGTAATAGACCACCTTGAGGACCTGGGCCTCACGATTTCCGGCATAAGGAAAGAGGAGCTCGTCAGCATCGAGGAATCATTGAGGCGTATTGAGGACGGCACCTACGGCAGGTGCGCGCAGTGCGGCGCCGAGATAGGCGAAGAGAGGCTCAAGGCCCAGCCCTACGCCATTCATTGCCTCAGGTGCAAGGGCGAGATGGAGGCGAGGGAGGGGGGCAGAAAGCCGACTCTGTGAGCAGGCATGAAATAAGTCCATCTGCTTTGTTGGCCTCAAAGCGGCAGAAGCGACGTACAAAAAGAGTACGACTCGTTCCTCGCTCCTCGACGCAAAAGCATATGGAGCTTATTTGAAGCCTGAATATATGTTTTATGCTGTTTGACTTTCTTTTTTTTAAAAAAGAAAGCAGGTATAATAATACCGGGTCAATTCAATCCATCACGAAAGGCGTGCAACGAGAGGGTTTGAGCCGGCTGCAAGGGTACTGCTGAAGACTGATGCGGGGAGGGCGTGGTGGCGGAGCGGCAGATATCGGCGGGAGGGGTCATTTTCAGGAGGACCGGCAGGGTCGAGATCGCCCTCATCTCGACCAAGGGCGGCAAGGTCTGGGGCCTGCCAAAGGGCGCGGCTGAAAAGGGCGAGAACCTCGCCAGGACAGCGCACCGGGAGGTGAGGGAGGAGACCGGCCTCGAGGGGCGCATAATAGAGAAGCTCGGCCACATCGAGTATTTCTTTACCTTCAAGGACGTGCAGGGCACGAAAAGGATCTTCAAGATAGTCTATTTCTTCCTCATGGAATACACATCCGGCAGGGTCGAGGACCACGACTATGAGGTCGACGAGTGCAGGTGGGTCCCCATAGACGAGGCCGCCGGCCTCATGAGGTTCAAAGACGAGAAGGATATGATAGAGAAGGCCAAGTTGATGATCGAAGGGCTTGGAGAGGATAATAAGCCCGGAGAGCCGGGCCACGGCCCCCATTCAACGTAAACCGCCCACTTACAGCGGCCCCGGTCCGGGGCTGACCCCTGAATACTCCCAGGAACATCACAAGTCCCTGTTTTCACTCTTGTCATTTGCCCCGTTTTGGGTTATTTTAAAAATTCATTCGACCGTTCAGGTCCTTATTGATGCTCCGCAATACCCAAAACAGGATTCCGTCCAGATGCTTTATCTGCGGAGGCGATTTTTCTCGGTCAAGGTTCGCGGCGCTCGACGTGGAGGGCTCTCGCTACGAGGTCCTTTTCTGCGACGGCTGCGGCCTGGGCAAGACAGAGCCATTTCTTTCGGAAGACGAGCTCAGCAAGATATATTCGAGCAGCTACCGCAGGGAGGACTCGACCAGGTTTCCGGCCTTCCTTGAGAGGATAATAAGCGTTGTCCGCGACAACAGGCGGAGGTCTGTTGAGAGATACGCCCGAAAGGGGCGCATACTCGACGTCGGCTGCGGCAGGGGGGATTTCCTCCTCAAGATGCTCGGCAAGGGCTGGGAGTGCTTCGGATTAGAGCTCGACGAGCGCGTGAGCAGGCATAACAGGCCGGGAATGGAGCTCAAGTACGGCAGCCTGTCGAGCCACCGGTTCCCGGACGCGCGCTTCGAGGCAGTCACATTCTGGCACGTATTCGAGCACTTAAGGGACCCGGAATGGGCCCTTGCCGAATGCGCCCGGATATTGAAGCCAGGCGGGCTCCTGGTCGTGGCAGTGCCCAACATGGAGAGCCTGCAGTCGAGGCTCTCGGGCAGGGGGTGGTTCCATCTGGACCCGCCCTTTCACCTGTACCACTACTCGGCCCGGAACATCAGGACGCTTCTCGAGAAGAGCGGCTTCGAGGTCCTGGCTCAGAAGCATTTTTCGTTCGAGTACAACCCGTACGGGTACATACAGAGCTTTTATAACAGGCTGGGCCTCTCCCAGAACCAGCTCTATGAATTCCTGAGGTCGCGCTCCGGAAAGAGCGCGGCCCTTGTATTTACCATCGCGACGTTGCCCGTGGTGGCCATCTTGTCTCTTTTGCTGTCCGGCGCGGAGGCCCTCCTGAGGGCAGGGGGAACAATCGAGGTCTACGCCAGGAAGAAGGGCTGAAGGAGTATGGCGGTGATAAAGAATATCGAGATACACAAGATAAAAAAGAGCAGGCTTGCTCCCGCTTTGCTCGACAACCCGGTCTTCGGGACTGTCTTCTCAGACCATATGCTCTCGATGGATTTCCGCGACGGCAGATGGGCCACCCCTGTAGTTGTGCCCTTCGCGAATATCGAGGTATCGCCCGCGCTCATGACCCTCCATTACGGACAGGCCATATTCGAGGGGTTGAAGGCCTTCCATACTGCCGACGGGTCGATAAACATATTCAGGCCGGACAAGTACCACGAGAGGATGCTCAGGAGCTCGGCGCGCCTTTGCATCCCTCCCGTGTCCTACGACGACTTCCTCGGCGGCCTTACGGCCCTCGTCAAGACCGACAGGCTCTGGGTGCCGTCGAAAAAGGGCTGCTCTCTTTACATAAGGCCCTTCATCTTCGCGACCGACAACTACCTCGGCGTAAGGGTATCGGATACGTACAAGTTCCTCATAATCACCTCGCCAGTCGGCGCCTATTATAAAGAGGGCATAAACCCCGTGAGGCTCACCACCCCCGGCGAGTACGTGAGGGCCGTCAAGGGCGGCCTCGGCTCGGCGAAGACCCCGGCCAACTACGCCGCGAGCCTGCTGCCGGCGGAAGAGGCCAAGAAAAAGGGCTTCACCCAGGTGCTCTGGCTCGACGCCATAGAGAAGAGATACGTCGAAGAGGTCGGCACCATGAACATCTTCTTCCTCATAGGCGACGAACTCGCCACACCGTCGCTGGAGGGCTCTGTCCTCTCTGGCGTGACGCGCGATTCGGTCATCAGGGTCGCGAAGGACTGGGGCGTGAAGGTCACGGAACGGCGCATCTCGATCGACGAGGTATTCGCCGCCTCTCAAAAGGGCGCCTTGAAGGAGGCCTTTGGCACCGGCACGGCCGCCGTCATATCGCCCGTGGGCGAGATACACCACATGGAAGCCTCCATCAGGATAAACAGGGGAGAGACCGGCCCCTTCTCTAAAAAGATGTACGACTACATAACAGGCCTCCAGTACGGAGAGATAAAGGACGAGCGGGGTTGGATTTATACCATCCCGGCGGAATGATTGACAGGCTGCTGAAAAAGTCCATCTGCTTTGTTGTCTTCGTCGCTGGGCATAAGCGACGTACATGAAGAGTACGACTCGTTCCTCGCTCCCCGATTTAACCGGGGCCTCGCATATGGAGCTTATTTGAGCCTGAATAAATCGGAGTTTCAGAACTGAAATATGAAAATAACGGAACAGGTAGTAAAAGAGCACGGGTTCACGGCTGACGAGTACCAGAGGATTGTAATCTCGCTGGAAAGGGAGCCCAACCTCCTGGAGCTCGGCATATTCTCGGTCATGTGGAGCGAGCACTGCTCGTACAAGTCTTCGAGAAAGCACCTGAAGGGCTTCCCGACGACCGGCGAGTTCGTGCTGCAGGGCCCGGGAGAGAACGCGGGCATTGTCGATATCGGCGACGGCCTCGGAGTCGCCTTCAAGATGGAGAGCCACAACCACCCGTCGTTCATAGAGCCGTACCAGGGCGCCGCCACGGGCGTGGGCGGGATACTCAGGGACATATTCACGATGGGCGCGAGGCCGGTCGCCTCCCTCAATTCTCTGCGCTTCGGCTCTACCGAAAATCCACGGACAAGGTACCTCCTTGAAGGCGTCGTCTCCGGGATCGCGGGCTACGGCAACTGCATAGGCGTGCCGACCGTGGGCGGCGAGGTATACTTCAACCCCTCGTACAACGGCAACTGCCTCGTGAACGTCATGACAGCGGGGGTCGTGAAGAAGGACAGGATATTCAGGGGCAAGGCCTCTGGAATAGGCAACCCTGTCATATACGTAGGCAGCAAGACCGGCAGGGACGGCATACACGGGGCCACGATGGCCTCGGACGTATTCGGCGAGGGCGGAGAGGAGAGGCGTCCCACCGTGCAGGTCGGCGACCCCTTTGCCGAGAAGCTCCTCCTTGAGGCCTGCCTCGAGCTCTTTAAGACCGACCACGTCGTAGGCATACAGGACATGGGAGCTGCGGGCCTCACCTCGTCGAGCGTCGAGATGGCATCGAGGGGCTCTGTCGGCATAGAGCTCGACATGGACAGGGTTCCGAGGCGCGAGGAGGGCATGACCCCGTATGAGCTGATGCTCTCGGAGTCGCAGGAGCGCATGCTCATGGTCGTGCACAAGGGCCGCGAGGAGGCCGTAAAGGAGATTTTCAGGAAATGGGACCTCGAGGCAGAGGTCATAGGAAGGGTGGTCGAGGGGAATAACATCAGGCTCATCGAGAACGGCAGGGTCGTCGCGGACATACCCGTCCCGTTCCTCACCGACGACGCGCCTGTCTACGACAGGCCCTCAGAGAGGCCCGCATGGCAGGATGATATAAACAGGCTCGACGTGTCCACGCTCCCGTCGCCCCAGGACCTGAACGGGACGCTCATAAGGCTACTCTCCTCGCCGAACATCGCGAGCAAGGCCTGGATATACCGCCAGTACGACCACATGGTTAGGACCGACACGGTCGTCTGCCCGGGCTCAGACGCCGCCGTGGTGAGGATAAAAGGCACGGACAAGGGCCTCGCGTTGACGGTAGATTGCAACTCTCGGTACTGCTTCCTCGACCCGAGGGCAGGCGCCAGGATAGCGGTCGCCGAGGCCGCAAGGAACCTCGCGGCGAGCGGGGCCCGGCCGATGGCGTTGACCGACTGCCTTAACTTCGGCAACCCGGAGAGGCCGGAAGTCATGTGGCAGATAAAGGAGGCCATCGAGGGCATAAAGGAGGCCTGCCTGGCCCTCTCCATACCGGTCGTGAGCGGCAACGTGAGCCTCTATAACGAGACATCCGGAACGGCCGTACACCCGACGCCGACCATAGGCATGGTGGGCATCATAGACCACCTCGTGCACCATACCAAGCAGTGGTTCCTCGAACAGGGCGACCTCATAGCCGTTATCGGGGCCCAGGATTCAGGGCTCGGCGGCAGCGAATACCTGAGCGTTGTCCACGGCCTTGAGAAGGGCCTCCCTCCCGGGCTCGACCTCTCAAAGGAGAGGGCTTCCCATGAGGCTTGTTTGCAGGGCATCAAGGCTGGTATAATAGTCTGTGCCCATGACGTCTCGGAAGGCGGCCTCGCGGTCGCCCTTGCCGAGGCGTGCCTGAACCCGGACGGCGCCGTGGGCGCCGAGGTCGATATCGAGCTGGAAGGGCTCAGGGTCGACGACGCCCTCTTCGGCGAGGCCCAGTCGAGGATAGTCGTGAGCCTCAAGGCAGAGGACTGTGAAGCCCTGAAGGCGATAGCACAGAAGGCCCAGGCCCCGCTTGCCGTAATAGGGAAGGTCGGCGGCGGCAGGCTCAAGATAGGCAGGCTCGTCGATATCGGCCTTGACGAGATGAAGACCTGTTGGTCCGGCGCGCTGGAAAAATACCTGAGGTCGTGAAGGTCTGATGATACCTTTTGAAGACAGGTTCAATGACGAGTGCGGGGTGTTCGGCATCTACGGCCACCCCGAGGCATCGAACCTTACATATCTGGGCCTCTATTCGCTCCAGCACAGGGGGCAGGAGAGCGCCGGAATAGCCTCGACCGACGGCAAGGTCCTCCATCATCACAAGGGCATGGGCCTGGTCGCTGACGTATTCACGAGCGCCGACATCGAGAAGCTCCACGGAAGCGCTGCGATAGGCCACGTCAGGTACTCTACGTCAGGGGAATCGCACATAAGGAACGCCCAGCCCTTCGTAGTCGAGTATTCGAGGGGCGGCATAGCGGTGGCGCACAACGGCAACATCGTGAACGCCATGTTGCTCCGCGCGGAGTTCGAGGCGTACGGGTCGATATTCCAGTCCTCGATGGACACCGAGATAATCGTCCACCTCATAGCGTCGAGCAAGGAGATATCTCTCGTCGACCGGATAACCGCCTCCCTGAGGAGGCTACTTGGCTCGTATTCGCTCCTCTTCCTCACAGAAGAGGTGATGGTAGCGGCGAGGGACCCGCACGGCTTCAGGCCGCTCTCGCTGGGCAGGCTCAAGGGCTCGTGGGTGGTTGCGTCCGAGACCTGCGCATTCGACCTCATCGAGGCCGAGTACGTCCGCGACATCGAGCCCGGCGAGATAGTCGTTATAGACAAAAGCGGCGTGAAATCGTACAAGCCGTTCCCGAAGGCCAGCTATACGCCATGCGTCTTCGAGTTCATATACTTCGCGAGGCCGGATTCCAAGATATTCGGCGTCAACGTCCACGCCGTCCGAAAGAGGCTCGGCGCGAGGCTCGCCATGGAGCACCCCGTAGAGGCGGACATGGTCGTGCCTGTGCCTGACTCGGGCGTGCCGGCCGCCATAGGCTACGCCGAGGCATCCGGCATACCCTTTGACAAGGGCATAGTGAGGAACCACTACGTCGGCCGCACCTTCATCGAGCCCAAGGACGCGATACGCCACTTCGGCGTGAAGATAAAGCTCAACGCCATAGAGGACATAATAAGGGGCAAGCGCCTGGTGGTCATAGACGACTCCATCGTGCGCGGCACCACGAGCAGGAAGATAATAAAGATGATAAGGGCCGCGGGGGCCAAAGAGGTCCACATGAGGATAAGCTCCCCGCCGACCATCTGCCCCTGCTACTACGGCATAGACACCCCGAGGAGGGAAGATCTCATCGCCGCCGTGCAGAGCATAGAGGAGATAAACGAGTACATAACGTCCGATACCCTCGGGTACCTGAGCGTTGAGGGCCTCTATGAGGCCGTGCGCGAGGCGGGCTGCAGTTTTTGCGACGCGTGTTTTACCGGGAAGTACCCGGTTGAGGTGCTATCAAGGGCCCCCCAGCTCGCGCTGTTCAAGTGAGCTGGTCTATCTTCAGGCAGCAAAAGACGAAGGAGGCAGGAATACCGATGAAGAAGAATCTGTCCATCTTTTTGCTATCAACAATGCTCGCGGCGGGCACCCAGGCCCTGGCCGCTGCGCCAGGCCCCAGCGGGCCCCTGGACGACGACCTCGGAATTGAAAAGAAGATGAAGGAAGAGGCCGCGGACAAGAAAAAAAAGAAAGTGGTAAAGAAAGAGGACCTGCCTCCCATAAATATGGTCCGCGTGAAGGGCGGCTGCTATGACATGGGCGACTGGACCGGCAACGGGGACGAGGACGAGCTGCCGGTGCACGAGGTCTGCATCGACGACTACTATATCGGCGAGACCGAGGTCACCCAGGAGCTCTTCGAGACCGTGATGGGCGGCCTGCCGTCAAGCAGGTGGAACCCGACCATGAAGAAGGACCCTCAGGCGCCGGTCAATTACGTGAGCTTCTCGATGGTGCAGGACTTCATAAAGGAGCTCAACAGGATATCCGGCGGCTTCTACCGCCTGCCCACCGAGGCCGAGTGGGAGTTCGCGGCGAGGGAAGGCGGCAAGCAGATGGTCTGGGCCGGGACGAATAACGAGGGCGACCTCGGCAGCTATGCCGCCTTCAGCGACAACAGCGACATGATCGGACCGGTAAAGTCGAAGAAGCCGAACGGGCTTGGCTTATACGGCATGTCCGGCAACGTGCTCGAGTGGACCGAGGACTACTTTGACTTCGACTTTTACAAGGTGAGCCCGAAGGTAAACCCCTACGGGCCGGAGCATTCCACATTCAAGGTCGTCAGGGGCGGCTCGGTCGCGGACCAGCCCTATAAGCTCCGCACAACCTACAGGTACGCTCTCGAGAGCAACAAGAGGATCATTATACTCGGCTTCAGGCTTGCCGAATAAAAAATGGCGGGGGGCGGATGGACTCTATCGTGGCAAAGAGACGCAAAGGCAGGGGGCTTGGGGCCCTCTGCCTGCTTTTTTTCACGGCCCTTCTCGTAACCGGGTGCACACCGGCCCAGAAGGCCTCCAGGCCCTCGGCGGACAGCGCCTACTTCCAGGCCCTCGAGAGGTCGTCAAGGGGGTTCAAGGCCTACGAGGGATTCGAATCCAGGCTCTATGTGAACGCCACCTATAAGAGCGAGGATTTCAGGAGGGCGTATATCGCCAAGTACTCGGCCGATTACGCGCTCGGCCCTGAGCGGGCCCAGGCCCTGCTTGAAAGGGAGCTCGAGCAGCTTGAGGCCTACAACGAGTTCTTCTTTACGGCGTACACGCCGGACGAAGCATTGAACGACTTCCATAAAAAGGACTCTGTCTGGCAGGTCTACCTGGAGGACGGGCAGGGCAACAAGGTAAGGCCGGTCTCGATATCGAGGATAGGGAACTCAGAGGCGGTGATGCGTGATTACTTCCCGTATTACGACCTCTGGAGCAGGGCCTATGTTGCGAGGTTCCCCAAGTATACGGAAAACGGCCAGGAGATACCCGGCCCCGCCGGAGTGATGAAGCTCTCCTTCACAGGCGCGATTGCCAAGGGCGAGCTAACCTGGCAGTCCCCGAAATAAATAAAGGCTGCATCCCGGCGGTTTCGGCCCTTGCCGCACTCAGGGTCCAATCCGCTTTTTTTGTTCGACCCCTGGCGCACCCCTGATTCCATGATAAACTCTTTGTAATTCAGTGGTTTGGCCGGTGAAAAGGCCGCGGTGTAAATCTCTTGAGGCCTTTTTCTCCTTGCAACACGCGATTTAATATGCTAAAAATTTCCGATTAACTACGCACGCCCGGGACCTTTTGGCCGGCGGTGCCCGAAAGGGTTCCGGCCCTATTTCCGGGCGGAGGTAAAACCAAAACAGGAGGAGTAAAGGAAAAATGGCTTATTTAACGATGAAACAGCTTCTCGAGTCCGGCGTCCATTTCGGTCACCAGACCAAGAGGTGGAACCCCAAGATGAAGACCTTTATCTACGGGGCGAGGAACGGCATCTACATCATCGACCTGCAGCAGACGGTCAAGATGTTCAAGGAGGCCTACGACTACATAAGGAACACGGCCACCAAGGGCGGCAGGGTCCTTTTCGTGGGCACCAAGAAGCAGGCCCAGAACGCCATAAAGGAAGAGGCGACGAGGGCAGGCATGGGCTATATCAACAACAGGTGGATAGGCGGCTTCCTCACCAACTTCGCCACAGTGAAGAAGTCCATAAACAGGCTGAAGGAGCTCGAGAACATCGAGACCAACCCGGACTTCGCCTCGGCCACCAAGAAAGAGCTCCTCATGTTCAACAGGGAAAAGGAGAGGCTCGATAAGTACCTGGGCGGCGTAAAGAACCTCGACAGGGTCCCCGAGGTCATATTCATCATCGATTCAAAGAAGGAAACGATCGCCATAAAAGAGGCCGTCAGGCTCGGCATAAAGGTCGTCGCCATAGTCGACACCAACTGCGACCCTGACGAGGTCGATTACGTGATACCCGGCAACGACGACGCGATTAGGGCCATAAAGCTCTTCTCGTCCTCCGTAGCCGACGCCTGCCTCGAGGGCAGGGCGGCGTACGAGGAGGCCCTGCAGGCAAAGAGCGACAAGCTCTCCGAGAAGACGGCAGCGGCCCCGGCCGCACCGCAGGCAGCCCAGGCCCCTGCCCAGGGCACTGCCCAGGGCTAATAATAACGGAATAATTTGGGGGGATTGTCAGATAATGGAGATTTCCGCGTCATCAGTAAAGGATCTGAGGGAGAAGACAGGGGCCGGCATAATGGACTGCAAGAGGGCCCTTGCCGAGACCAAAGGTGATATTGAAGGGGCGGTGACGTACCTGCGCGAGAAGGGCCTCGCGGCCGCTCAGAAGAAGGCCTCCCGCCTCGCCTCAGAAGGCATAGTGTCGAGCTATATACACGGCGGCAAGGTGGGCGTCCTTCTCGAGGTCAACTGCGAGACCGACTTCGTCGCCAAGACCGAGGGCTTCGCCACACTCGTGCGCGAGATAGCCATGCACGTCGCCGCGATGAACCCGCAGTTCGTCTCCAGGAGCGAGGTGCCTGCCGAGGTAATCGAGGGCGAAAAGCGCATATACGAGGCCCAGGCAAAGGAATCAGGGAAGCCCGCGCACGTCATCGTAAAGATGGTCGAGGGCAAGATAGAGAAGTTCTATAAGGAGGCCTGCCTCCTTGAGCAGCCCTTCGTGAAGGACCCGGACAAGACCGTCGAGAAGCTCGTAATAGAGAATATAGCCAAGCTCGGCGAGAACATATCCGTAAGAAGGTTCGCCAGGTTCAAGGTCGGCGAGGGGATCGAGAAGAAAGAGTCCGATTTCGCCGCCGAAGTAGCGGCTGCCCAGAAGTAACCGGAGGGGGGCCCTTTTGGGGCCCCCTTTTTTTATCCTATCTCACCTTACGCGGGTTTTTCCCGCCCCGGACGCAATGATGCCAGAATACAAATATAAAAGAATACTCCTCAAGCTCTCCGGTGAAGCCCTCATGGGCGACAAGGAGTTCGGAGTAGACACCAACGTAATAAACACCATCGCCCAGGAGATAAAAGAGGTCCATAACCTCGGCGTCGAGGTCGCGGTCGTCATAGGCGGCGGGAACATCTTCAGGGGGGTATCGGCCAGCGCCAAGGGCATGGACAGGGCCACGGCCGACTACGTCGGCATGCTCGCCACGGTCATAAACTCCCTCATGCTCCAGGACGCGCTCGAGAAGAACGGCGTCTTCACCAGGGTCATATCCGCCATCGAGATGAAGGAGCTCGCCGAGCCGTACATAAGACGGCGCGCAGTTCGCCACCTCGAGAAGAGCAGGGTCATCATCTTCGCCGCCGGCACCGGAAGCCCTTACTTCACCACCGACACTGCGGCGTCTCTTCGCGCGATGGAGATACACGCCGACGTGATCTTGAAGGGCACGAAGGTCGACGGCGTCTACGACAGCGACCCCATGAAGAACCCGGACGCAAAGAGGTACAACGGCCTTAAGTTCCTCGACGTATTGAAGGACGGGCTCAAGGTCATGGACGCCACGGCCATATCCCTTTGCATGGACAACAATCTCCCGATAATAGTCTTCAGCATCAAGGTCCCCGGGAACCTCGTCAGGATAGTCTCCGGCGAGCCCATAGGCACTCTGGTTTCCTGAGAAAAGAATTCAGCCAAACGGAGATCCGGATGAACACCAAAGAAGAGATATTCTCAGACATGAAAAAGAGGACCGACAAGGCCCTCGAAACACTTGCCCACGAGCTCGGGGCGCTTCGCACCGGCAGGGCCTCGCTCGCGATCCTCGACCACGTAAAGGTCGACTTCTACGGCACGCTGACCCCCATCAGGCAGGTAGCCACACTCGCTGTCCCGGAGAGCAGGACCATAACCATCCAGCCCTGGGACGTCTCGCAGCTCCACGCCATCGAAAAGGCCATAATGACCTCGGATCTCGGCCTCACGCCGTCGAGCGACGGCAAGATAATACGCATAAACATTCCGCCGCTGACCGAAGAGAGAAGAAAAGAGTTCGTCAAGCTCGCCAGGAAATACGGCGAAGAGTCCAAGGTCTCCGTCAGGAACGTAAGGCGCGACGCCAACGAAAACCTCAAGAAACTCGAAAAAGACAAGAAGATATCCGAAGACGACCATAAGAAATTCACCAAAGAGGTCCAGGACCTTACCGATAAACAGATACACCGCATAGACGAAATGGTGAACCAGAAAGAGGCCGAGATAATGGAGGTCTAAGGGGCCGCCGGGCCTGCCGAAAGCTATTTGGGGGAAACTTTCTGTAGAAAGTTTCCCCCAAGCCCCCTTCAAAGACTTTTAGTTCCCGTCCAGACCCCCGGTACTGATTGGGGGTCTGGACGGGAAGGACTGAAAGTTTTTGGAGAGAGTTTGAGAGGACCTTTTTACAAAAAGGTCCTCTCAAGAAGTCTTCGGCGGACCGACGGACCCTTCGACCTCCGTGTAGGGGATATGAGCGGGATAGTGAGGGAGAATCTTCCCAGGCACATAGCCATCATCATGGATGGCAACGGCAGGTGGGCGAAGAAGCGCCTGCTGAACCGGATAAACGGGCACCGCAAGGGCATAGAGGCCGCCAGGGAGACGGTGACCAATTGCCGGGAGCTCGGGATCGGGTGTCTCACGCTCTATACCTTTTCGAAGGAAAACTGGAACAGGCCCGCTCTCGAGGTGGAGATGCTCATGAGGTTCCTCGAGCAGCACCTGAAGGGCGAGGAGCGGAGCCTGGTCGAGAACAACATCCGTTTCAGGGCGATAGGCCAGATAGAGGACCTGCCTTCAGGGGTGAGGGATGTCGTATCCATGCTCGAGGAGAAGACGAGGAACAATACCGGGATGGTGCTGCAGTTGGCGTTGAGCTACAGCGGCAGGGGGGAGATAACGGCTGCGGCGAGGCGGATAGCGCGCCAGGTCTACGAGGGGAAGCTCCTTCCAGAGGAGATAACCGAGGAGACGGTGCAGTCGAACCTGTACACGGCAGAGGTGCCGGACCCGGATCTGCTCATAAGGACGAGCGGCGAGATGAGGATAAGCAACTTCCTTCTCTGGCAGCTCGCCTATACGGAGATACATATCACGGACGTGCTCTGGCCTGATTTTACGAAGGAGCACCTTTACGCGGCCATACGGGATTACCAGAAGAGGGAACGCAGGTTCGGGCTGGTCAAGGAAAAGGAAGTCGGCGCAGCCGGTTGAACGGCTGCTGAAAAAGTCCATCTGCTTTGTTGGCCTCAAAGCGAGTCGCTGCGACGTACATGAAGAGTACGACTCGCATATGGAGCTTTTTGAGCAGCCTGAAAAAACTCAGCAAGCCATTAGACGCTGCACATCGGAGGATGGTCTGAAAAGGGTGATTACCGGGGTCGTGCTGATCCCGATAATAGTCTACATAGTCCTGTACACGTCTGTCTACTGGGTCCTCGGCATATCCACGGTTTTGACCTTCCTGGCCCTGCGCGAGTTCGGGGGCCTCTCTCCGGTAAAGGAAAGGAACAGGGTCTTTGAATGGGTCTGGGCCCTTCTCGGCGCGTCCTTCCCGCTTGTCCTGTACTTCTACGGCCCTGACGTGCTCCTGCCGCTCTTTATCCCGGTCGTGTTCATCCTCTTCGCCTTCTCGATGGCAGGGAGAATGGAACTGCGTGAGGCCAGCCTCGACCTCTCTCACAAGGCCTTGGGGCTAGTCTATCTCGCCCTGCCGCTTTCGTTCCTGGGGCTCATGCCGGTACTTGATGGCGGCAAGTGGTGGCTCCTTTTCATGCTCGTGGTGGTCTGGGCCAACGACACGTGCGCGTATTTTACCGGCAAATTTTTAGGTAAACACAAGTTATCGCCTGAGATAAGCCCGAAGAAGACGCTCGAGGGAGCGGCGGGCGGCATCTTGGGCGGCGCCGTGGCTGCCGTCCTCTTCGGGTATTTTGCCGATCTGGGACACGAGGCCTGGAAGATATTCGTGTTGTCGTTACTCGTCGGCGTCGTCGCCATGATAGGCGACCTCGCTGAGTCGTTCTACAAGAGGAGCGCCGGGGTAAAGGACTCCGGGAGCATCTTCCCCGGCCACGGGGGCGTGCTCGACAGGATAGACAGCCTCGTATTCGCCGTACCGCTCGTCTTTTTCTATCTCGTCCTCCATAACTTCAAGATACTATGACCATGAGGAACATCTCCATACTGGGCTCTACCGGGTCCATCGGAAGGAACACGCTCGACGTCGTGCGCATGCACCCTGAGAGGTTCAGGGTGCATGCGCTCGCCGGGGGGTCGAATATAGGGCTCTTGAGGGAGCAGGCAGAGGAGTTCAGGCCGCTTTTCGTCTCGGCCGGAACAGCCGAGTCCGCCAGCGCGTTGAAGATGGGCCTCTCTTTTCCGGTCGAGGTCGGTTTCGGCGACGAAGGCGCGACGAGGGCCGCGTCATTCGATGGCGTTGACATGGTCGTCTCGGCCATCTCAGGCGCCGCCGGGCTTCTTCCTACGATGGCCGCGTTGAAGGCGGGCAGGGACGTGGCGCTCGCCAACAAAGAGGCGCTCGTCCTTGCCGGAGGCCTCGTAATGGACGAGGCCAGAAGGCAAAAGGTAGATATAATCCCGGTTGACAGCGAGCACTCCGCCGTATTCCAGTCGCTTCTCGGCCACAGGAAAGAGGACGTAAAGAGGCTCATACTTACGGCCTCTGGCGGGCCTTTCCTTACGACGTCGATTGAAAAATTAGAGAGGATGAGCCCGGAGGAGGCGCTTAACCACCCGAGGTGGAAGATGGGCCGGAAGATCTCGATTGATTCGGCCACCCTCTTCAATAAAGGACTTGAAGTAATCGAGGCGAGGTGGCTCTTCGGCCTGCCCGCGAAGCAGATATCGGTTGTAATCCACCCCCAGTCGATAGTACACTCAATGGTCGAGTATGTAGACGGCTCGGTGATGGCTCAGATGAGCACGCCGGACATGCGCGGGGCCATCTCCTACGCGCTCTCGTACCCGGAGAGGGTGGCAAGCGGGGTAAGGCCGCTCGATTTCAGCCGCCTTACCCTTGAGTTCAGCGACCCTGACCCTGCGAGGTTCCCTTGCCTGGGGCTCGCCTACAGGGCGCTCGAGATGGGCGGCACGGCCCCTGCCATATTGAACGCGGCTGACGAGGTCGGCGTGGGTCTCTTTCTGGAAGGCAGGATACCTTTCACAGGCATATACAGGGTCATGGCAGAGGTGCTTGAGACGCATGGCCCTAAGAAGATATCGACTATAGAAGACGTGCTCGAAGCTGACAGGACGGCAAGGGAGGCGGCGTTGAAGGCCGCCTCAGCCATATCCGGAAGGGCATAACAGAGAAGGCATAGTATAATAATATGACGACATTGATCTCTTTCATAATAGTCCTGGGAGTGCTGATATTCATCCACGAGCTTGGCCACTTCGCGGTCGCCAAGGCCTGCGGCGTGGGAGTGGAGAAGTTCTCTCTCGGCTTCGGGCCGAGGATAGTGGGCATCCAGAGGGGCGAGACGGAGTACAGGATATCGCTGCTTCCGCTCGGCGGATACGTCAAGATGGTCGGCGAGGCCCCGGGCGAGGAGATTACCCCTGAGCAGAGGGCAAAGTCCTTCACCCACAAGCCTGTCTGGAAAAAGGCGCTCATCGTCGCCGCGGGGCCCGCGATGAACCTGGTCCTCGCCATAGCCCTTCTGCCTATCATCTTCATGATAGGCATACAGGTGCCGACGTACCTTGACAAACCGGCCGTGGCAGGCTATATCGTCCCCGGCGAGGCAGCGGACAAGGCCGGCATCAAAAAGGGCGACACCATAGTCTCGATCGAGGGCAAGGAGATAAAGGACTGGGAGGACCTCATCACGGCCCTTGCCATGAGCCCTGATAAGAAGATCACCGCCGTCATGGACCGCGATGGATCGAAGATAGAGACTTCGCTTGTCCCGGCGGCGTCAGAGGTTACGGGCGCGGGCACGGCCGGCCTGTACCCGCCCATGGAGCCTGTCATAGGCGAGATATCCCCCGGGTACCCTGCTGAGAAGGCCGGGATAAAGGCGGGCGACAAGATAGTATCCATAAACGGCAAGGCGATAGCGCACTGGGCCGAGCTCGAAGACGTCATACACAAGAGCGGGGAGAAGAAGGACATAGTGATCTCCAGGGACGGCCAGGAGCTCTCCTTCAGCGTTAGCCCTAAGTACAACGAAGAGGCGAAGACCTGGCTCATCGGCATATCCCGCCATGAAGACTCTGAGCTAAAGCGTTACGGCATCATTGAATCGATAAGCAAGGGCGTATCCTCGGGCATAGAGATGACCATGAGGCTCTTTGTCGTCATAAAAGGGCTTGTGACTGGCGAGTTCTCTTTGAAGACCCTCGGCGGGCCCATCATGATAGCTCAGGTCGCGGGCAAGGCCGCTGAAAGCGGTTTCGCGGACCTCCTTTCTCTCGTCGCGTTCCTTAGCCTCCAGCTCGGCATAATAAACCTCTTCCCCATACCGGTGCTCGACGGCGGGCATATCGTATTCTTCGGCATGGAGGCCGTAAAGGGGAGCCCGCTCTCCGAGAAGTTCATGACAGTGGCCCAGCAGGTCGGCATAGCCCTCCTCATCGCGCTGATGGTGCTCGTCACCTACAACGACCTGTTCCGCATATTCGGCTGACGGTTGAAGATACTCTCAATCGACACATCATCCTCTTCCGGCTCGATAGCGCTCCTGGAGGACAGGACCGTCCTCTCTGAATGGAGCGTAAAAGAGACCGGCACGCATTCCAACTGGCTCCATGACGCGATCAAATCTCACCTCGAGAGCGCGGGCTGTCCCGTCTCTTCAATAGACCTCTTCGCCATAGACGTTGGCCCCGGCTCCTTTACCGGGCTGCGCATAGGCATCTCCACGATAAAGGGGCTGGCGTGGCCGCTTGGCAGGAAGGTCGTCGGCGTCTCGACGCTCGCCGCCCTTTCCATGAACGCACCGTACTCGTCCAAGATGGTCTGCCCTCTTCTCGACGCGAGGAAGGGCGAGGTCTACGCCGCGCTCTACGATATGTCCACGGGCGCTCCGAGGCTCGTCCTGGCCGAAGCTGCCATGAAGCCGGAGGCCCTTGTGAAAGAGATAACGGGGCGCAATCTATCCGATGACGTTCTTGTGCTCGGCGCGGGCATTTCAGCATACGCCGAGCTCTTTGCCGAATCGCTGCCGGGTGCCGCCCTGGCGCCGCCCCATCTGTGGCAGATAAGGGCATCCAACGTAGGGCTGCTCGCTTTTGATATGCTCCATCAGGCCGTAACTCCGGGGGAGCTTTCGCCCGTTTATCTGAGGAAATCAGAGGCAGAGTTGAAGTTCATCGGGTGAGGGGGGCGGGTCCTTATCGTGTAACTATCCGTTTTTATTAAAGATTTCTATACAGCATGGCCCCTTAGTATCAAATTGACAAGGTTTGCGCGTTGGGTTATTATAAAAAATCGGCTTTATATCCTTGAAAAATAAAGACTTTAACATCTTTATGTTCTATTCTCTTTATAGGGGGCCAATGCAAGAGAAAAACCCGTACTAATAACTTCAAGGGAGAGGCCGTATGGAAAAACGCGACGAGCTGGTCAAAAAGCTTCTTGAAGAGGACGAGGGTTTCAGGAGTACCTACAAGACCCACCGGGATTACGAAAACCGTTTGGCGAAGATCGAGAAGAAGCCGAGGCTCAGCCCCAGCGAGGTGCTCGAGAAGAACAGGTTGAAGAAGCTCAAGCTGGCGTTGAAGGACGAGATGGAGAAGAGGATCTCCAATTACAGTCATGAGAAGGGGGCGTAAAGGCGCATCCGTAGATGGCTAACCGCAGTGACAGGATAAAAAAAGGACTTGAAAGGGTCCCGCACAGGGCCCTTCTTTACGCTACCGGAATACCGACCGGCGAGATGAAAAAACCCTTCATCGGTGTAGCGACGAGCTTTACAGACCTCATACCCGGGCACATCGGGATGAGGGACCTCGAGAGGTTCATAGAAAAGGGCGTCCATACAGGCGGCGGATATCCCATGCTCTTCGGCCTTCCCGGCATATGCGACGGGATAGCCATGGGGCACAAGGGCATGCATTACTCTCTGCCCTCGAGGGAGCTCATCGCCGATATCGTCGAGAGCGTCGCCGAGGCGCACGCTCTCGACGGCCTCGTACTCCTCACCAACTGCGACAAGATTACGCCTGGCATGCTCATGGGGGCAGCCCGCCTCAACATCCCCACCATCGTGGTCACGGCCGGCCCCATGCTCACCGGAAGGTACAGGGGCAAAAGGACCTCCTTCATAAGGAATACATTCGAGGCGATGGGGCGGTTCAGGAAGGGCGAGATAACACGGGACGAGCTCGACTCGTGCGAGAAGGGCGCGTGCCCGGGCGCGGGGAGCTGCCAGGGCCTCTATACCGCCAACACAATGAACTGCCTTACAGAGGTCATGGGCATGAGCCTGCCCTTCTGCGGCACCGCGCTCGCGAATTCCGCCGAGAAGAGAAGGATAGCATTTGACAGCGGCGTGCGCATAACGGAGCTCGTAAGGAAGAACATCACGCCGAGGAAGATTCTCACAAGGGCGGCATTCGAGAACGCCATAAGGGCCGACCTTGCCCTGGGCGGCTCGTCGAATACGGTTTTGCACCTCCTCGCGATAGCGCACGAGGCGGGAGTGAAGCTCCCGCTCGAGACCTTCGATATATTGAGCCGCACGACGCCTCACATAACCTCCCTTGAGCCGGTCGGTGAATACTACATGGAAGACCTGCACTGGGCCGGAGGCATGGGCGCGCTCCTCTACAGGCTCCGCGATCTCGTCAAGGACAACCCGACCGTCTCAGGCATGAGGATTAAGAAGCTCATAGAAGGGGTCGACTATGTTGATGAGCGCGTGATAAAGCCCCTGAGCGAGGCCTATCACAAGGAAGGCGGCATAGCGGTCCTGAAGGGCAACATAGCCCCGCTCGGCGCGGTCGTGAAGCAGTCCGGCGTGAGCGACAAGATGATGAGGTTCACCGGAAAGGCGCGCTGCTTCGATTCCGAAGAGGCCGCGATGAAGGCCATACTGGCCCGTGACATAAAGGCCGGCGATGTGGTAGTAATCAGGTACGAAGGCCCCAAGGGCGGCCCCGGAATGAGGGAGATGCTCGCGCCGACCGCGACGCTCATGGGTTTGGGGCTGGGAGAGAGCGTAGCCCTCATAACAGACGGCAGGTTCTCAGGCGGCACCAGGGGGCCGTGCATAGGCCATATCTCTCCTGAGGCAATGGAGGGCGGTCCGATTGCATTTATTAAGGACGGCGACACCATAGAGCTCGACATACCGGCCAGGAAGATAGAGTTGAAGGTCGATGGCAGGGAGCTCGACGCGAGGAAGAAGGCGTGGAAGGCCCCGTTGCCAAAGATAAGGAACGGCTGGCTCGCGAGGTACGCAAAGGCAGTGACCTCGGCGAACACCGGGGCCGTCGTCAAGGGCTGACGGTGCTTCCCCCTTTTCTAAAGGGGGACTGAGGGGGATTATGGATGCGATTCTAATCTCCCCTTGCCCCTCTTTAGAAAAGAGGGGTAAAGCCTGAGATCCCAAGCAGTAGACGAATAGACTAATTCAGACAGCGGTATACGAAGATGACCAAGAAGAACGGCGCTCAGATAATGATAGAATGCCTCCTGAAGGAAGGCGTTGACACCATATTCGGTTTTCCGGGCGGCGCTGTGCTGCCCATATACGACGCCCTTTATGATTCGCCCTTGAGGCACATACTCGTGAGGCACGAGCAGGGCGCCGTGCACATGGCCGACGGCTACGCGAGGGCCTCAGGCAGGCCCGGCGTCGTTGTCGTCACCTCAGGCCCCGGAGCGACGAACACGGTCACAGGCATCGCTACAGCCTACATGGACTCCATCCCCGTGGTGGTCTTCACGGGACAGGTGCCAACGGCCCTCATCGGCAACGACGCATTCCAGGAGGCGGACATCGTCGGCATCACCAGGCCGTGCACCAAGCACAACTACCTGATCAAGGACATAAGGGACCTGCCCCGTATCATCAAGGAGGCCTTCTATATCGCCATGACAGGGAGGCCGGGCCCTGTGCTGGTCGATATCCCGAAGGACGTGCTCACCGCGACGCTCCCCGAGTACAAGTACCCTGAGAAGGTATCGCTCGATAGCTACCAGCCCAACTACAAGGGGCACCCGGGCCAGATAAAGAGGGCGCTGGACTTCATACTCTCCGCAAAGAGGCCCGTGGTCTACGCGGGCGGCGGGGTCATACTCTCGGACGCATCAGAGGAGCTCCTCTCGTTTTGCGAGAAGATGGGCCTGCCGACGACGACCACGCTCATGGGCCTCGGAGCGTTCCCCGGCACGCACCCGCTCTTCATGGGCATGCTCGGCATGCACGGCACGTACTGCGCCAACATGGCGATAATGAACACCGACTGCCTCATAGCGGTCGGCGCGCGCTTCGACGACAGGGTCACCGGAAAGATAGACGAGTTCGCGCCCTACGCGGGCATAGTCCACATAGACATCGACCCGACATCGATAAGCAAGAACGTAAAGGTCGACATCCCGATAGTCGGAGACGTAAAGACCGTATTGAAGGACATCCTGAAGACTCTGCCTAAGTCCCTCAAGGATTACAGGAAGGGGCTCGAAGGCTGGCACAACGAGGTAAAAGGCTGGCAGGCCAACCATCAGCTCTCATACAAGCAGGAGAAAAAGGGCAAGATAAAGCCCCAGTACGTCATAGAGAAGCTCTACGAGCTCACAAAGGGAGACGCGATAATAACGACCGAGGTCGGCCAGAACCAGATGTGGGCCGCCCAGTTCTTTAAATACGACAAGGCGAGGACGTTCCTGACCTCAGGCGGCCTGGGCACAATGGGCTTCGGCTTCCCGGCGGCCATTGGCGCGCAGTTCGCGTTCCCGGAGAAGACCGTCGTTGGGATCGCGGGCGACGGCTCTCTGCAGATGAACATACAGGAGCTTGCGACGGCCGTGCAGTACAAGCTCCCTGTAAAGGTCGTTATATTGAACAACATGGTCCTCGGCATGGTGCGCCAGTGGCAGGAGCTCTTCTACCAGAAGAGGTACTCGCATACCTGCATCTCGGTCGCGCCTGATTTCGTGAAGCTCGCCGAGGCTTACGGCGCCGCGGGCTTTAGGGCCACACGGCCCGATGAGGTCGAGAAGGTCCTGAAGCAGGGCCTTGCCGTGAAGGACAGGCCCGTGCTCATGGACTTCAGGGTGGACCAGTTCGAGTGCGTCTACCCGATGGTCCCTGCGGGCCAGCCGTTGAACAAGATGCTTCTCCTCTGATTTATCTGTCATTGCGATGAGCTTCAGCGGCGCGGCAATCTCATAGCGCGCGCATGACAAGGCGACTGGCGCTGTAACGCGAGATTGCTTAGGGACTAAAGTCCCTCGCAATGACGGGAACCGGATAAGAATTTTTTCATTGCAAAGTTTCGGAGGTCTTTTCGTGCGCCATACAATCTCAGTCCTTGTCACCAACGAGTTCGGCGTCCTCTCGAGGATATCCGGCCTCTTTTCCGGAAGGGGCTTCAACATTGAGAGCCTCTCGGTCGCCGAGACCCTCGACCCGGAGATATCGCGCATGACCATAGTCACCAGCGGAGACGACAAGGTCCTGGAGCAGATAAACAAGCAATTGAACAAGCTCGTCAACGTCATAAAGGTCTATGACTTCACGGGCGAAGAGCACATAGAGAGGGAGCTTGCCCTCATAAAGGTGAACCTCACGGCAGAGACGAGGGCGGAGATAATCTCCATCGTGGATATCTTCAGGGCAAAGGTCGTGGACGTGAGCCCGAGGACCTACACCATAGAGATAACCGGCGACGAGGAGAAGATAAGGGCCATGACAGAGCTCCTTCGACCGTTCGGCATAAAGGAAATAGTCAGGACAGGCAGGGTCGCCATGGCAAGGACCCCCAAGCAGAAGTAGTCTTACAGGCTGACTGCATTAAAACCCACACACGCGAAAAATCATATTTGGGAGGACGCTAATTCGATGAAGGTTTACTATGATAAGGACGCCAGCCTTGAGAAGATAAGGTCCAAAAAGGTCGCCGTAATCGGCTTCGGCAGCCAGGGCCACGCTCATACGCTGAACTTGAAGGACAGCGGGGTCGAGGTGGTCGTGGGCTTGAGAAAGGACGGTAGCTCATGGAAGAAGGCCGAGGCGGCCGGCGTGCCCGTCAAGAGCGTGGCGGACGCCGTAAAGGGCGCCGACGTCGTCATGATACTCGTCCCGGACGAGCTCCAGGGCGACCTCTACAGGACGGAGATAGCCCCGAACATCAAGAAGGGCGCCTACCTCGCGTTCGCCCACGGCTTCAATATCCACTACGGCCAGATAGCGCCGGATAAGACGATGAACGTATTCATGGCCGCTCCCAAGGGGCCGGGCCACCTGGTCAGGCACGAGTACACCAAGGGCTTCGGCGTGCCGTCGCTGGTCGCTGTCCACCAGGACGCCTCGGGCGACACGCTCCAGGTCGCTCTCGCGTACGCCAGCGCAATAGGCGGCGGCAGGGCCGGGATAATCGAGACCACCTTCAAGGACGAGACAGAGACAGACCTCTTCGGCGAGCAGGCCGTGCTCTGCGGCGGCGCTTCCGCCCTCATACAGGCCGGCTTCGAGACCCTCACCGAGGCGGGCTACCCGCCCGAGATGGCGTACTTCGAGTGCCTGCACGAGCTGAAGCTCATAGTCGACCTCATATACGAGGGCGGCATATCGAACATGAGGTATTCCATCAGCAACACCGCGCAGTACGGCGACCTCACGAGGGGGCCGAGGGTCATAACCGATGAGACGAAGAAGGAGATGAAGAAGATCCTCCGCGAGATACAGACAGGCGAGTTCGCGAGGGACTGGCTCCTTGAGAACAAGGCCAACAAGCCCATGTTCCAGGCGCTCACCAGGCTCGGCCAGGAGCACCCGATCGAAGAGGTCGGGGCGAAGCTCAGGGACATGATGCCCTGGCTAAAGAAGGGCAAGATAGTGGACAAGGAGAGGAACTGAGCTCCAGACAGGTTTTGGCGCTTCACCCGATACCCTCCCTTGTTCCAGGGGAGGGTATCGGCATTATAAAAAGGAGAGCAGGGAGGTCTTGTTGGGAAGAGTTCCTGTTGCCAGGGAAGGTTATCCCTTTATACTGGCTGCTGTATTTTGTATAATAATCGTATGGGCATTCGGGCTCCCGTGGCTTGAGGCCCTGTTCGTTCCGCTCGCGATATTCGTCATAGCCTTTTTCAGGGACCCTGAAAGGGAGATACCGGCTGACAAGTCGGCAATCGTGAGCCCGGCTGACGGCAAAGTCATAAAGGTCGAGAAGATCAAAGATGACAAGTTCCTCAAGACTGATGCGCTTCGCATCTGCATATTCATGAACGTCTTTAACGTCCACGTGAACAGGGTCCCTGCCTCCGGCAGGGTCGTGGACGTCATCTACAACCCGGGCAAGTTCTTCAACGCCTCGCTGGACAAGGCGTCTGTCCACAACGAGCAGAACGCCGTCATAATGGAGGGGCCCGGCGGCAGGCGTTTTGCCTTCAACCAGATAGCCGGACTCATAGCGAGGAGGATTGTCTGCTACGCGAAGCCCGGCATGAGTTACGATAAGGGCCAGAGGTTCGGCCTCATAAGGTTCGGCTCAAGGGTCGACGTATATCTGCCCGCGGGATGCAAGGCCAACGTAAAGGTCGGGGAGAAGGTAAGCGCGGGCTCTTCAATACTGGGGTGCTGGGATGCTTGACAACGAGATAAACATAGAAAATCCGGAAAAGAAAAAAATCAAGAAGGGGGTCTACCTCCTGCCGAACCTCATAACCTCGGCGAGCCTCTTCGGCGGCTTCTACGCGATCATAGCCTCGCTCGACGGCAACTTCGAGTACGCGGCCATAGCCATAATCATCTCAGGCATACTCGACGGCCTCGACGGCAGGATAGCCCGGCTCACGGGGTCCTCGAGCAAGTTCGGGGTCGAGTACGACTCCCTTGCCGACCTCATCGCCTTCGGCCTCGCCCCGGGCGTGCTCATATTCACATGGGCGCTCCGTCCCTTCGGCAGGTACGGCTGGCTCGCGGCCTTCCTGTTCGTTGTCTGCGGGGCGCTCCGCCTCGCGAGGTTCAACGTCCAGATAACCACCATAGAGAGCAAGCGCTTCAACGGCCTCCCGGTACCGGCAGCCGCCGCGCTCATATGCTCCACGGTGCTCATGTTCTTCTATATCGGAAGGGGAGAGGAAATGGTCAGGCACGTCACGGTGCTTGTGCTCGTCTACGCCCTCGCGTTCCTCATGATAAGCAACGTCCATTATTACAGCTTCAAGGAGCTGAACCTTTCCCAGAGGACGCCGTTCAGGCTCCTCGTGGGGGTCATCTTCCTATTGATCGTCGTGGCAGCTAACCCCCCCATAATGCTATTCCTGTTGACCTTCGGGTACGTTGCATCGGGTCCGATAACGACCCTCATCGACAAACGCAGGAAGATAACCTTAAAAGCGCCCGCGAAGGACAAGAAGGACATGAAGGAGGCGGGGCTCCACAGATAGGGGAAGGCAGATGGATAACAGGGTAAGGATATTCGATACAACGCTCCGTGACGGAGAGCAGTCTCCCGGCGCCTCGATGAACGTCGAGGAGAAGATAACGGTCGCGAAGCAGCTCGCCAAGCTCGGAGTAGACGTCATAGAGGCAGGCTTCGCCTTCAGCTCTCCGGGCGATTTTGACTCGGTTAGAAGGATCGCCCACGAGGTCGAAGGCCCGGTCATATGCAGCCTCGCCAGGTGCAAGCCCGAGGACATAGACGCGGCGGCCGGGGCCCTGAAGGGCGCGGCCAGGACGCGCATACATACCTTCATATCGACTTCCGAAATACACCTCAAGCACCAGTTCAAGCTCACGCGCAAGGAGGCCCTCGAGCGCGCGGTCGAGATGGTAAAGCGCTCGCGCGGCTACATGGACGACGTGGAGTTCTCTGCCATGGACGCATCTCGGACCGAGCCCGTCTTCCTCTACGAGATGATAGAGGCGGTCATAGCCGCAGGCGCCTCCACCGTGAACATCCCGGACACCGTTGGCTACGCGCTCCCCGAGCAGTTCGGCGAGCTCATAAAGGGCATCAGGGAAAACGTAAGGAACATAGACAGGGCCGTCATATCGGTCCACTGCCACAACGACCTCGGCCTTGCCGTGGCCAACTCGCTCGCCGCCGTCACCAACGGCGCGAGGCAGATAGAGTGCACCATAAACGGCATCGGCGAGAGGGCGGGGAACGCCTCACTCGAAGAGGTCGTCATGATACTTAAGACCAGGAAGGACATCCTCGGCCTCGAGACCAACATCGTGACCGAGCAGATATACCCCTCGAGCCGCCTCATAAGCGGCATAACCGGCATAATGGTCCAGCCCAACAAGGCCATCGTCGGCGACAACGCCTTCGCTCACGAGTCCGGCATACACCAGGACGGTCTGCTCAAGGACAAGTCCACCTACGAGATAATGAAGCCCGAGTCGGTCGGCATATCGCGCTCCACGCTCGTCCTCGGCAAGCACTCGGGCCGCCACGCCTTCAAGACCCACCTCGCTGAGCTCGGGTACGACCTCACCGCAGAGAACCTCGACAGGGCATTCGAGCGCTTCAAGAAGCTCGCTGACAAGAAAAAAGAGGTCTTTGACGAGGACATAGAGGCCATAGTCCAGGACGAGGTCTTGCGCATCGAGATGCCCGACAGGTACAGGCTCCTGAAGCTCAACGTGAAGAGCGGCACCGACACCCCGCCCACGGCAGAGGTCGAGATGGAGATAGACGGCAAGGCCGCGAAGGAGACGGGCACCGGAGACGGCCCGGTCGACGCGGCGTACAACACCATCGCCGGCATGACAGGGACCAAGAGCAGGCTCCTCAAGTATTCCGTCAACGCCATCACAGGCGGCACCGACGCCCAGGGAGAGGTCACGGTACGGCTCCAGGAGGGCGACCAGATAGTCCTCGGACAGGGCTCGCATACGGACATCATCGTCGCGAGCGCAAAGGCGTACATAAACGCGCTCAACAGGCTCGAATACCGGAAAAAAGACAGGCGGGAGAGCCTGACGCTTTAGCATTCGGCCAGGCTGTCGAATTTTGGATTTTAAACAGGCTGCTCAAAAAGCTTCATATGCAAGGCGACGAGCTTTGAAGCCAACGCGGCAGATGGACTTTTTCAGCAGCTTTAAAAAACGTTAATTATACCGGAGAGGTACAAGACGCATGAGGCCGATGACGATCACAGAGAAGATTCTTGCGAAGCACGCCGGGTTGAAAGAGGTTATCCCCGGGCTGCTCATAAACGCCAGGGTGGATATCGCGCTGGGCAACGACATAACGGCGCCCATAGCCATCAAGGAGTTCAAGAAGGCCGGCGCGAAGAAGGTCTTCCACAAGGGCAAGGTCGTGCTCGTGCCCGACCACTTCACCCCGAACAAGGACATAAAGTCGGCCGAACAGGTCAAGATACTCCGCGAGTTCGCCAAAGAGCAGGGTCTCAAATACTACTTCGAGGGCGGAGAGGTGGGCGTCGAGCACGCGCTCCTTCCCGAGAAGGGGATAGTCGTGCCCGGCGACGTGGTCATAGGCGCGGACTCTCACACCTGCACCTACGGCGCGCTCGGGGCGTTCTCCACGGGAGTGGGCTCCACGGACCTCGCGGCGGCCATGATAACCGGCGAGCTCTGGTTCAAGGTGCCTGAGTCCATGAAGTTCGTGTTCAAGGGCAAGCTCAACAAATGGGTCGGAGGCAAGGACCTTATATTGAGGGTCATCGGCGACATCGGAGTCGACGGCGCGCTCTACAGGGCCATGGAGTTCACCGGCGCGCCGATAGATAAGCTCTCGATGGACTCGCGCATGACCATGTGCAACATGGCGATTGAGGCAGGGGCCAAGAGCGGCATCATCGCGCCCGACGCCACGACCGAGGCCTACATGAAGAACAGGGCCCAGAGGCCGTACAAGTTCTATGAGAGCGACGCGAACGCAGAATATTTCGACATAAGGGAGTACGACTGCGCGAAGATAGAGCCCACGGTCGCGTGCCCGCACCTGCCGGAGAACACGAAGAACGTCTCTGAGCTCAAGAACATAACGATTGACCAGGTCGTCATAGGCTCCTGCACCAACGGCAGGCTCGAAGACCTCAAGATGGCGGCGAAGCTCTTGAAGGGCAAAAAGATAGCCAAGTACGTGAGGCTCATCGTCATCCCGGCTACGCCCTTCATATACAGCCAGGCCATGAAGCTCGGCTACTTCGATATATTCCTCAAGGCAGGCGCGGTAATAAGCCCGCCCACCTGCGGCCCGTGCCTCGGCGGCCACATGGGCATACTCGCCGCCGGAGAGAGGGCGCTCGCGACCACCAACAGGAACTTCGTCGGAAGGATGGGGGACCCCAGGAGCGAGGTATATCTCGCGAGCCCGGCTATCGCGGCTGCTACTGCAATAAAGGGAAGGATAGCCCACCCTGACGAGGTGTCGAAGTAGGGAGGCCCTCTGGACGGGGCCTTTAACTTCTTCCGATGAGAAAGCCCCGGCCCCCGCATTACTTCTTCTACGACTGGCTCGCGCCGCTATACGACCTCGGCGTCTGGCTGGTCTTCCTGCCGTTCGGCGGCGAGGCGCGCTTAAGGGAGATGCTTCTCGACCAGACCGGGATAAGAGAGGGCGAAGAAGTCCTCGAGATATTCTCAGGCACCGCGACCCTCTCAATTATGGCGGCGAAGAGGGGCGCTTTTGCTACTGCCCTTGACGTGACCGGCGGCATGCTAAGGGTCGCGAGAGAGAAGGCAAGGGGCGCCGGGATAAAGTTGAATCTTGCAAGGGCCGACGCCTCGGCGCTGCCCTTTGCCGAGGGTTCGTTCGACAGGGTCGTCGCCTCGATGGGCCTGCATGAGGCGGCCCCCGGCGCGGTTAGCGAGATACTCTCCGAGGCAATGAGGGTGTTGAGGCCCGGGGGCGGACTCACAATAATGGACTTCCACAGGGCTGAAGGGACGGCGGGAAGGCTGCAATCGCTCTTCTTCACATTCTTCGAGGGCGAGACAGCCAGGGACTGGGTAAGGACTGACATCCAGTCGCTCCTCTCGGGGCTGGGCTTCATGGACTTCAGGCGGACGTTTCTTTTCGAGAGGACATTGCAGATAGTTACCGCAAGAAAGACATAAAGAATTTTACATGAGGTGAGCGGATGAAGTTCAGGGCAAAGGTCTGGAAGTTCGGAGCGGATATCGACACTGACAAGATAATACCCGCGAGGTATCTCAATACCTCTGACCCCAGGGAGCTCGCGAAGCACTGCATGGAGGACGAGGACCCATCGTTCGCGTCAAAGGTGCGGCCGGGCGACATCATAATAGCGGACAAGAACTTCGGCTGCGGCTCTTCAAGGGAGCACGCGCCCATAGCCATAAAGGCGGCCGGCGTGTCGTGCATCATCGCCAAGAGCTTCGCCAGGATATTCTACAGGAACTCGTTCAACATGGGCCTTTCGATACTGGAGTCCGACGAGGTCTTCGCAGCCACGGACCAGGGGGACGTGCTCGAGGTCGACATGGACAGCGGGACCATAGTAAACGTCACAAAGAGGAAGAGCTTCAAGGCCAGGCCGGTGCCTCCTTTCATGCAGGAGCTCATTAAGGCCGGCGGGCTCATGGAGTCGATCAAAAAGAAGGGGGTTTTATGAAGAGGGAAGGGACTAAGAGCAAGGTCCTCTTCACCGAGAAGCTGCACATAGAGAACAAGACGCTCTTCGTGGACCTGAAGGAGAACGAAGGCGGGAGGTTCCTCCAGGTGGCCGAGCTCTCCAACGACAGGCGGAGCACGGTCGTGATACCCTTTACCGGGCTCGCGGCCTTCATGGAAGTATTGCAGAAGATAGCGGGCACCACCTTTTAGCAGGCTGCATCGCGTTTAGCTGAATACCTGTTCTGGTCTTTCGCGCATATTAATTCGTGCCCAAGGAGCTGCAAGTGAAAAGGTTCAACATCGCTGTACTGCCCGGCGACGGCATCGGCCCGGAGATAGTGGGAGAGGCCGTTAAGGTATTGAAGTCCGCCGGCAGGAAGTTCTCGACCGAGTTCGGCCTCGCCGAGGCGCTCGTCGGCGGCGCGTCAATAGACGCCAACGGCACACCGCTTACGGACGAGGTGTTGAAGCTCGCCCAGAAGAGCGACGCCGTCCTTCTCGGAGCCGTCGGAGGCACCAAATGGGAAGGGCTCGATTACTCGATAAGGCCGGAGAGGGCCCTTCTCGCGTTGAGGAAGGAGCTTGGCCTCTTCGCCAACCTGAGGCCCGCCAAGATATACAGGGAGCTTATAGACGCGTCCACATTGAAGCCCGAGGTCATAGAAGGCGTAGACCTCCTCGTGGTGAGGGAGCTCACCGGAGGCCTTTACTTCGGCACGCCCAAGGGTATCGAGAAGCTGCCTGATGGCACCGAGCGCGGCGTGAACACGATGGTCTATACCACGCCTGAAATTGAACGCATAGCCAAGGTCGGCTTCGAGGTCGCAAGGAAGCGCGGCAAGAAGCTCTGCAGCGTGGACAAAGCAAACGTGCTCGAGACAACCGAGCTCTGGAGAAAGGTCGTAATAAGGGTGGGCAAGGACTACCCGGACGTAGAGCTCAGCCACATGTACGTCGACAACTGCGCAATGCAGCTTATAAGGAACCCGAGGCAGTTCGACGTCATCGTCACCGAGAACACCTTCGGCGACATACTCTCTGACGAGGCCTCGATGCTCACGGGCTCAATAGGCATGCTGCCCTCCGCGAGCCTCGGCTCTACGAAGAACAGGGCCATGTACGAGCCCATACACGGCAGCGCCCCCGACATAGCCGGAAAGGGCATAGCCAACCCCATAGCGACCATCCTTTCCGCGGCCATGATGCTCAAGTATTCGTTCGACATGAACGAGGCCTCTGACATCATCGAGAGGGCTGTCGAGAAGGTGCTGGCAAAGGGCTACAGGACGGCGGATATCATGCAGCCGGGGATGACGAGGGTGAGCTGTGCGGAGATGGGTGAGGCGGTATTAAAGGAGCTGTAAATCTGTCATCCTGAGCGCAGCGAAGGATCTGGTTTGAATAAGCAGATTCTTCGTCGCTATCGCTCCTCAGAATGACAATGAAATCAAAAAGCCCCGCCGTTCGGCGGGGCTTTTTTTATGGCACAATGAAGGTATTTAGCTGTCATTGCGAGGAGCCGCAGGCGACGAAGCAATCTCATCATTTTAGAAGTACTGAGATTGCTTCCCCATTCGCTTCGCTCAGGGCTTCGGCTCACCCGCTCGCAATGACCTTTAATAACCGCCATTCCATAAATCATATAAGGTCTCCAAGAAAATCCCTCAGTATCATTATAGCCCCTCTCTTGTCGAGCGGCTCGTTGTTGTTGCCGCACTTCGGGTCCTGCGTGCACGAGGGGCAGGCGACCTCGCATGGACAATCCTCCATAAGGCTCACGGTAGAAGAGAACCAGTCGCGCGCGCAGTCAAAGCCCCTTTTAGTGAGGCCGACGCCGCCCTCGTGGCCGTCGTAGATGAAGATGGCCGCGCTCTCAAGCTCTGTGTTCATTGGGTAGCTTACGCCGCCCAGGTCCATCCTGTCGCACAGGGCGAAGAGCGGCAGGGCCCCTATGGCCGCGTGCTCTGCGGCATGGAGAGCCCCACCTGTGCTGAAGCCCTTTGCCCTGATGGCGTTCAATATCCTCTCGTCCACCTTGAACCATATCCCGGTCGTGGTGAATATCGACGGCGGCAGGTCGAGGAGGAACTCGCCCAGGAGCGCCTCGGTATAGATGTGCTTCTTCCTGTAGCCCAGCACGCGCTCCGTTATCCGCAGCCTGCCGAACTTGATCACTGTATCGCCGAGCTCTATCGATTCGTCTTCCGAGAGTATCTCGGACTCCTCGTTCGTTATGGCCCTCGTGTAATAGGCGATGTCGTTTGCGCCCCTGCATATGACGACCCGCTCGCGCATGTCGAGCTTTGAGACCCTGTACTGCACGCCCTTGTGCAGGTAGATGGCCCCGGGGTGCAGGTCATAGAGCACGCGTGATGAGCTCGACTCTCCGAGGAGCGCGCCGTCTTCCTTCAATATCGTGTACGCTTCCCCGGCCTCGCGGATCGATACCTCCATCTGCGGGTACTTCTTGCGAGAGAACCATACGTCGAGCTTGCCTCGCCTCAACTTCCCTTCTGCCTCGAGCTCGTCGAGCACAGGGGTTATCCTCGGCACATCGAATACAGGGTCGTCCTTCCTGAGGTACCTTTCGGATGCGGCGCACAGGGCGTGCGATTTTACGATGGGCCTGTTGAAGGGGTCGAGGACCGCCGCTTCCGAGGAGCGCCTGAAGAAATCCACCGGGTTCCTCATGAAGTACTGGTCCAGCGCGTCCGCGAGGCCGACCATGACGATGAGCGAGTCCCTGCCGCTCCTTCCGACGCGTCCGCTCCTCTGCCAGGTAGAGCTTATGGTGCCGGGATAGCCTACCAGTATGCAGACGTCGAGGCCGCCTATGTCGACCCCGAGCTCGAGGGCGCTCGTCGAGATGACCCCGGAGAGCTCGCCTGAGAAGAGCCTCTTTTCTATCTCGCGCCTCTCTTCCGGCAGGAAGCCGGCGCGATAAGAGCTGATCGAATCGTTTATGTCGTGGAACCCGTCCCTTATCCGCGAGTGCATGAGCTCGGTTATCTTCCGCGCCTTTGTGAATGCGATCGTCTTGAAGCCCGCCCTTATGGACGAGGCAAAGAGGCGCGTGGCAACCGTGTACGGGCTCACGCCGAAAGAGGGGTTGAGGAAGAGGAAATGCCTTCTTCCCTGAGGAGCGCCGCTTCTCGTAACCGTCTCGAACTCCAAGCCCGTGAGCTGGGCCGCGAGCTCTCCGGGGTTTGCGATAGTCGCGGAGCAGGCGATAAATACAGGGTCAGAGCCGTAGAGCCTCGCTATCCTCCTTAAGCGCCTCAGCACGTTTGCAACGTGTGAGCCGAATACGCCCCTGTAGGTGTGTATCTCGTCGACTATGACGTACTTCAAATTCCTGAAGAACCGCTCCCACTTCTGGTGAAAGGGGACAATCGCAAGGTGTATCATGTCCGGGTTGGTGAGCACGACCGCGGGCGGGGCCTCCCGTATCTTCTTTCTCCTGTAGGCGCTCGTGTCTCCGTCGTATATCTCGGATAAGCCGGGAGCAAAGGCCTTTCTCTTACCCTTGGCAGCGGCCTCAGGCCGTTCTATGGGGAGCTTCGAGGCAAGCTCGCGGAATGCGCCGAGCTGGTCCTGCTCAAGCCCCTTCAGGGGGAAGATGTACAGGGCCCTTGACTCCGGGTCAGTGAGCAGGGCCTCTGCCACAGGGATGTTGTAGATGAGGCTCTTGCCGCTCGCCGTAGGCGTCATTACGACCACGTTGCTGCCCTGGCGGATGAGGTCTATGCCCTCGGCCTGATGGCTGAAGAGGCCCTTTATGCCGAGGCTTGAAAGGGCCTCCTTGAGCTCCGGACGCAGCGGGGCGGCGGGTTCAGCGTAGGAAGGCTCCCTGGAGGGTATCTCCTCATGGTGGACCACCTCGCGCATGTCCGGCCTGGATAATATCTCCTCGATGAACACCCTGATCTCCATCAAAAGATGATATCACTGGCGGGTCATTTTTGCTAAGGGATTGGGGCGATGTTCAGGGGCGCTCAGGAAGAGCGAGCGGCTTCAGATCGCCTTCCGTAAGGAGCTCCTCTATCCTGCCCTCGATGCGCTCAGGATGCGCGAAGACGCCCTTTGAAGTGACACTGAAGTTGACAGAGACGATGGCGTCGGCGTCGTCCACCCTGTAGGCGAGCAGATAATACGAGCCGTAGAGCCTCAGTGCCAGAGCTATAAGGACGATTATGCCGCCGATCCAGAGGAGGGCAACTCCGGGGTCGTACCTGTAGCTCAGGATAGCCTGCTCCGTGAAGCCCACGAGCGTGACGACGTTTCCATCGACGATCACGGACTGGTTGAGCCTCAACAGGGCAGGGTCGTCCCTGCTCTCAGAGTCTTTTACAGTCACGTACGGCGTAAGCTCTTCGACAGAGCCGTCGAGCCTCTTCACCTTTCCTGAGCGGAGCGTTCCGAGGCTCAGTTTAACGGTGCTTCCCGGGATGATGACGTCGTCGTCTGCCTTGACGTCGAGCGGCATGAAGCTGTCGTTAACCCTGAGCTTGAGCCGCTGCTCGAAGCCCATTAGGTAAAAGGTATAGCCGCCGTGCTTCATGGGCTCGTTTATCTCGATCTCTTTTTCAGCGAGCACGGTGCCGCTGGAGCCTACTGCCTTGAGCCCAGCCTTCCAGGCGGTCGCGAAGAGCGGGTCAGAGGAGATCCTGTGCTCCGGCAGCTTCCAGCCCAGGCCCAGGGCGAGCCTTGCCTTTTTATCCTCAGGGTAGTCGAGCTCGTGAGACTCTTCGTACTCTGTCGTGAATGAATCGAGCAGGAGATGATAATCGGTCTGTGGCGTGGCGTCCTGCCATATGCGCTGCACCCGGCCTGTGGTCGCCGGTATGACGGTCTGGGGAGAGCCCGCGTTAAGCGTAATCGTATCCTCGAAGGCGAAGAGGAAGGTGAAGAGTATTCCGGCGAGGCAGACGACGATTCCGGCGTGATAAGCCCATGTGAGCCACCTGTAAGGAAGGCCCCTTTCCATGGCTGTCCAGGCATTGTCCTTGTCAACGAGCCTGAAGCCGATGTCCATCAATATCCTCCTCGTCTCCTCATGGGCCCGTATCGCGTCCTGAGTGACAAGGAAGCTCTTGGTCGGCGTGAACGACTCCGGGAGTTTCCGCTTCATGAAGAGCGCCTTGTACCTCTCGTATGTGCATATTACGAGGTTAAGTATGAACAGGAGCGCTACGGAGAGGAACAGAGGCGAAGAGAAGAATTCGAGCAGGTCGAAGACTTCGACAAGGAGGACGAACCTGCCGCCCTCCTTCACATACTCGTCAAAGTCGCCGCCCTGCGGGAATATGGTCCCGACGATAAAGGAGACGGCGAGGAGGCATAGCAAATAGACGGATGTCTCGATGGAAGAGAGCCTTCTGTAGGACCAGGCGAGGGCCCGCATCCATGCCGCGAATGAGACGATATGTTTGATATCCATCCGCGCCATCGTACCCTATACCGGATATATGTGCAGGCTCGGTATGCCGAGGAGCTTGGCGAGCCAGTTTACGCCCAGGAAGGTCATGAGCATGCAGATGAAGCCGAGTATGTTGAAGACAGACGCGGGCGTGCCCTTGAGAGAAGGCACTGTCTTTGAATGAAGGTAAACGGCGAATACCGTCCACGTGATGAGTGACCAGGTCTCCTTGGGGTCCCAGCTCCAGTACCTGCCCCACGCCTCGTTTGCCCAGGCAGCCCCCGAGAATATGCCGAAGGTGAGGAGCGGGAATCCGAAGAGCACGAGCCTGTGGGCGGTATCGTGAAAGCCCTTGAGCTTATCCTCGGCCAGGCCGTAGGGGGCCGGCCGCCTCCTGAAAATGAGCCAGCATATCTCTATCGAGGCGGCTACGATGAAGACGGCGTACGAGAAGAAGGCGAGTATGACGTGCCACTCGAACCACCAGCTTTGCAATGAAGGAGAGAGCGGCTCTATGGCAGGCGAGCGGGAGAGGAGCGCATAGAGCGACGCGCCCAGGGCAAGGACGGATACGAGCGCGCCCGGCAGATAGAAGCCCCTCCATTTGCGCGATACGAAGAGCCAGGTGAGCACGGCCGAGCAGGCGAACCAGGATAGGCTCTCATAGAGGGTCTGGAAAGGGGCCCTGCCCGCCTCGAAGGTGCGGTAGATAATGAGCCCGGCATGGGGCACGGCAGCCGCCCAGAGGAGGAGATAGGCCGCCCTCCCGGCCAGGGCGCCCCGGCTCGCTATGTGGACGACGTGCAACAGGAGGGACGCGCCGTAGATAAAGGCTATAGCCCAGAAGATCCGGAGCTCGACTGAGAGGAGGAAGGAGTCCCGAGAAAGGATAACATCGTAGGACATCTGGGGAATTTAACACGTCCCATTTGGTTTGACAAGCGGCATCTTTAGGGTTAAGATTGGACAAAAGTCAAAGACCTGCTGGCTTAAATATGTAATTTATTTCCAATAATATCAGTAGGTTGGCAAGAAAGGGAACGAGACTGATGCAGAAACTCAGGTGCCATTGCTGCGGCAGGGAACTCCCCAAGGGCAACTTGAAATATATAATAGAGATAAAGAGCTTCGCTGACTTCGACGGCTATCTCGAGGACTTCGAGGGCGACGTGGAGGAGGGGATAAACGACCTCCTCGACGCCATGGAGAACATGGACGCAAAGGCCCTCGAGGAGGACGTCTCAAAGGAGCTCATCTACATACTCTGCAAGAACTGCCGCGATAAGTTCACAAGCGACCCGTTCCAGACCGGCAAGGCCGTATTCGAGGGAGAGGACGTAAAGGGCACGATACATTGAGCTCCCGTCCGGCTGAACCATAACCCGATGCGCTACGCCGTCATCTCCGACATCCACTCTAACCTGGAAGCCCTCAACGCGTTCCTTGAAGCAGCCGGGCAGCTTAAAGTCGACAGGATAATCTGCCTGGGCGACATAGTCGGCTATAACGCCAATCCCAACGAGTGCATCAAGCTCCTTAAAGAGAACGGGGCCCAGTGCGTCATGGGTAACCACGACTCCCGGGTAGCGGGGCTCGAGGAGCCGACCTATTTCAATTACCACGCGGCCGCGGCAGTCTACTGGACAAGGGAGGCCGTTGATGAGGGGGGCCTGGAATTCCTCAAGAATCTTCCGAGGAGCCTCCTCGTAAACAGGCGTTTCATGGCCATTCACGGCTGGGTCAACGACACCGACAGGTACATAATGGGGACTAAGGACGCCGAGAGGAACTTCGAGCTCATGAAGGTGGCCCGCGCGACCCTCGGCCTGTGCTTCTTCGGCCATACGCACGTGCCGGTCGTCTACAGCGAGGAGGCCGGAGAGATACTCGTCAACAGGGAGAGCAGGATAAAGCTCAAAAAGGGGGTAAGGTACCTCATCAACCCCGGCAGCCTGGGACAACCCAGGGACAGGGACCCGAGGGCGTCCTTCCTCATCTTCGATAGTAAAAAGAACCAGGTGAACTTCTACAGGGTCGAGTACGACATACACGCGACGGCCGAGAAGATACTCGCGGCGGGCCTGCCTGAGAGGCTGGCCGAGAGATTGAAGCTGGGGTGGTGAGTTATTTACCCCTTTTATCGCGGGTTCAGGTTTGTAACCTGAACCCGGTGATTCGTACAGGGTATATGAATTTACGGGTTCAATTTGTAAAATTGAACCCGCCTGAACTCCCTCTCCCCTTGGGGAGAGGGCTGGGGTGAGGGGGAATACAGCCCTACCCGCCTATAAGGCTCATGGTCCTGCTGCATTTCTTGAATATGTTCTCGTTTATGGTGTGGCCCTTTGGTTTCTCGCGCACCGCCGCAAAGAGTATGTTCGTCAGGACCTCGTCGCTCGAGCCGTCACGCAGCGGCGTGCGCAGATCGACTTCGTTGTCTGAAAACAGGCAGGTCCGGAGCTTGCCGTCAGCCGTGAGGCGGAGCCTGTTGCACGACCCGCAGAAGTGCTCTGATACAGGGCTAATGAGGCCGACCTCGCCCGGTGCGTCCTTGAACCTGAAACGTCTTGCCGGGCCCGCCACGCCGCCCGATTCAGCCACAGGCTCCAGCGGCCCTGCCGCCCCTTCGATTATCTCCTTGATCTCCTTCGCGGTTATGCACTTGTCCCTCTGCCAGCCCTCCTGCGTGTTGAAGGGCATGTACTCGATGTACCTGACGTGAAATGGCCTTGTCCTGGAGAGCAGGGCGAAATCCACTATCTCGTCGTCGTTGAAGCCCTTTATGACGACCATGTTTATCTTCACGGGAAGAAGTCCTGCCTTCAGCGCCTCTTCGAGCCCTTCGAGGACCTCTCCGAGGTTGTCGCCCCTGGTCATCTTCTGGAACCTGTCGCGCTTCAATGAATCGAGGCTCACGTTCACCCGCTTTAGCCCGGCCTCCTTCAGGCGCCAGGCGTACTCCTTCAGGAGCACGCCGTTGGTCGTGAGGCTCAGGTCCTCTATTCCGGGGACAGACGCGACGTCGTGCAGGAACTCCACGATGCCCTTCCTTACAAGCGGCTCGCCGCCCGTGACGCGCACCTTCTTGACGCCGTGGCTGGCGGCAATGCGCACGAGCCTCAGTATCTCTTCGTAACGGAGGATGTTCTTCGATTCGGCGAGGTTTATGCCCTCGGGCGGCATGCAGTAGACGCAGCGCAGGTTGCACCTGTCCGTGACGGAGATCCGGAGGTAGTCTATCTTGCGCTCATATGCGTCGACAAGCGGCTGCATGATCCCTCAGTCTATGAACTCTGATTCGTCGGGCTTGTGCCTCTTCACAGGGGCAGGGTCAGTATCTACCATGAAAAAGTCGGACGGGTCCTTCCTTGTCCTCGGCCCCGAGACCTGGACCGGGGCCCCTCCGGTCTTGAATACCTCGAATACGGCGTCCTGCGTGTACGGCCCCGCGAGGAGGCCGGTCTCAGGGTCTATCCTGGCGAACTCGAGGCCGTCCGGTATGGGGAAGCTCCTCGCGGGCATCTCCCTTGTGGCGCCCTGCATGAACCTCAGCCAGATGGGCAGGGCGGCCTTTCCTCCTGTCTCGCGGTGTCCGAGGGGCTTTTCATCATCATACCCCACCCATACGCCTGCCGCAAGGCCGGGCACATAGCCCATGAACCACGCGTCGTTCAGGTTGTTGGTGGTCCCGGTCTTTCCGGCCGCGGGCCTGCCCAGGGCCCTTGCCCTCATGCCGGTGCCGGACTCGACGACGCTCTGAAGGAGGCTTGTCATTATGTAGGCGGTCTGCGGGCTCAAGACAGGCGTTGAGAATGGCGCGTTCTCTTCGAGGACGCCTCCGGCCCTGTCCGTCACTCTGGTAACGAGCAGGGGCTCGGGCTTCACACCGAGGTTCGCCAGGGTAGAGAAGGCGACCGTCATCTCCTGCAACGTGACGGCAGAGGAGCCGAGCGCGAGTGAGAGGTCCCTGGCAAGGGGAGAGTTTATGCCTAAGAGCCTCGCGTACTCCATCGCCTTTCCGACCCCGACCTCTTTAAGCACCTTTATGGTGACTATGTTCCTCGAGCGCGCCACGGCCTCCCTTACGGTCGTGGGGCCGTAGAACTGCTCGTCGTAGTTCCTGGGCCTCCATGAAGTCTCCTTCTCGGCGTCGTCGAATACCAGAGGCGCGTCCATTACGATGCTCGCCGGCGTGAACCCGTTGTCCATCGCAGCCGTATAGATTATGGGCTTGAAAGACGAGCCCGGCTGCCTCTGGGCCTGCACGGCCCTGTTGAACTGGCTCTTCGAGAAGTCAAAGCCTCCGACCATCGCCTTGACAGCGCCTGTCTCAGGCTCTATCGCGAGGAGCGCGGCCTGGGCCAGAGGCTCCTGCTCAAGCCGGAGCGGTATTGAGGCGGATGAGTCGATCGGCGCCTCTTTTACCGCTACCTGTATGACATCGCCGGGCTTGAAGAGGCTTGAAAGCTCGGCCCGCTTGCCGCCGTCCGGCTCTTTAGTCGGGTTGTAGAGCTTCGCCCATTCCATGTCAGGGTAGGCAATGACGCCGCGCCTCGAGCCCATCGATACGCCAAGGCTCCTATCCTTCTGGTTGAAGGCGACCACCTCGGCCATGTAATACCTGCCTGGAGACGGCGGGTCATAGAGGAACTTCCTGTCGAGCTCTCTATTAAAGGCCTTTATCTCATCATCTGATTTGAGCGTCTTCACAGGGCCCCTGTAGCCGCGCCTCTTGTCGTATTCTCGGAGGCCCTCGTCTATGCCCCTGTTAGCGGCCTTCTGGGCCTCTACGTCGAGCGTGGTATGCACCTCGAGCCCGCCCTTGTAGAGGAGCTCGTTGCCGTACTTTGCCTCGAGGTACTTCCTCACTTCCTCGGTGAAGTAGGGGCCTACCCAGAGGGCGTCAGAGCGCTTTGGCATGAGGACTATCTTGTCAACGGCAGCCTTCCTGGCCTGCTCAGGGGTTATGAACTTCTCCTCGGCCATGCGGCCAAGCACGTACTCCTGCCTGCCCTTGGCCAGCGCCATGTTCTCGTAGGGGGAGTACTTGCTCGGCGCCTTTGGAAGGCCCGCGAGCAGGGCGGCCTCCGAGAGGCTTAGGTTGGCTACGTCCTTGCCGAAGTAGGCCTCCGCGGCTGTCTGTATGCCGTAGGCGCCGTTGCCGAAGTATATCTGGTTGAGGTATAAGTGGAGTATCTCCTCTTTATTGAGGTTATTTTCTATCCTGAAGGCCATTATGGCCTCCCTTATCTTCCTCGATATGGTCCTTTCAGATGACAGGAAGAAGCTCTTGGCCACCTGCTGGGTTATGGTGGAGCCGCCCTGGACGACCCGGCCTGCCTGCAGGTTCTTGATGAAGGCCCTTAAAATGCTCGTGTAGCTTATGCCCTCGTGCTCGTAGAACTTCGAGTCCTCGGCGGCAATAAAGGCAGATATGACGTGCCTGGGGACCCGGTCTATGTTGACGACGACCCTTCTTTCGATGTAGAACTCGCCAATTAGCCGGTTGTCGTGGGACCAGACCTTCGTGACCAGGTTGGGGTGGTAGTCCTGGAGGGTGCCCAGCGTGGGCAGGGTGCGTGTAAAATAGAAGTATGTACCCAGGCCCAGGGCCACGAAGGCCAGCCCCAGAGCGAGCAGTATCTTTACTAACCTCATCCAGAAATGATAACAGAAAAGAGGCCCTCAAAGCAATCGCAAATACCCCTCGCAAATCCCTTGATTTTCAGACGAAATCCCCGTTCCAAAACGGGAAGTCTATTGAAAACCTGGGGTGTTTGAGTTAAATTGGAAGGATATGGTGCGTCTTGAAGACATACTTGAGAAGGTGGCGGCCTACAGCCCCAGGGCAGACCTCGACGTAATAAAGAAGGCCTACGTGGTCTCCGGCGTACTCCACCAGGGGCAGATCAGGCAGTCCGGGGAGCCCTATCTCACTCATCCCATTGAAGTAGCCAATATACTTGCCGATCTCAAAATGGACGTCCAGAGCGTTGCGACGGGGCTCCTGCACGACACCGTCGAGGACACCCATACGACCCTCGAGAAGCTCGAAGAGCTCTTCGGGCCTGACATAGCCGGGCTGGTAGACGGGCTCACCAAGTTGAGCCGCATGACCTTTGAGAAGAAGGCCGACCACGAGGCCGAGAACTTCCGCAAGATGGTCCTCGCCATGGGCCGTGACATCAGGGTCATCCTCATAAAGCTCGCGGACAGGCTCCACAACATGCGCACGCTCTCTTCGCTCGCCCCTGAGAAGCAGAGGAAGATCGCCCAGGAGACGCTCGACATCTACGCCCCGCTCGCGAACAGGCTCGGCATGGGCTGGATAAAGACAGAGCTCGAGGACCTGGCCTTCATGTACCTTGAGAAGGAGAAGTACGCCGAGCTCAAGGAAAAGCTCTCCATTGCCCTCAACATCAAAGAGAACTTCATAGGAACCGTGAAGGAGCAGATTGAGGCGAAGCTCATGGAGAGCGGCGTCGAGGGCGAGGTGACCGGCAGGCCAAAGCACCTGTACAGCATCTTCAAGAAGATGAAGGGCCAGGACGTGGAGGTAGACAAGATATACGACATCATGGCCTTCAGGGTGATAGTGAAGAGCCTCAATGACTGCTACGGGGTCCTCGGCATAGTACATTCCACCTGGAAGCCGGTGCCGGGCAGGTTCAAGGACTATATAGCCATACCAAAGCTCAACATGTACCAGTCCCTGCACACGACCGTCGTAGGCCCCTACGGCATAAGGATGGAGGTGCAGATACGCACCGAGGAGATGCACAGGGTCGCCGAGTACGGCATCGCCGCGCACTGGAAGTACAAGGAAGGCAAGGGCGCGGAGGACAAGGACGAGAAGAGCTTCGCGTGGCTCCGCCAGCTCCTCGAGTTCCAGAGGGACTTGAAGGACTCGGACGAGTTCATGGACTCCCTGAAGGTCGGCCTCTTCCCCGAGGAGGTCTTCGTCTTCACGCCAAAGGGCGACATAAAGCAGTTCCCCATGGGCGCCACGCCGGTGGATTTCGCCTACTCCATCCACACCGACATAGGCAACACCTGCGCCGGGGCCAAGGCCAACGGCAGGATGGTGCCCTTGAAGTACAGCCTAAAGAACGGGGACATGGTCGAGATAATGACCTCCCAGAGCCACAACCCGTCCAAGGACTGGCTCAAGTTTGTCGTAAGCTCAAGGGCAAAGGCCCGGATAAGGCAATGGATAAAGACCGAGGAGAGGGACAGGTCAATAGAGCTCGGCAGGGATCTCCTTGAAAAGGAGATCTCGAGGCTCGGCCTTGAACCCGGCAAGCACCTGAAGTCCGACGAGCTCGAGAAGGCGGCTTCGGCATTGAGCGTGCAGGGGCCGGAGAGCCTGCTTGCCTCCGTCGGTTACGGCAAGCTGTCGGTGAACACGGTCCTCGGAAAGATACTCCCTGCCGACAAGTTGAGGGACCGCCAGAAGTTCTCCTTCAAGCGGATGTTCGACAAATTGAAGCCCGGCGAGAAGGACAACCGGAGCGCCATCATGGTGAGCGGCGTCGATGACGTGCTCGTGAGGTTCGCGAAGTGCTGCAACCCGCTGCCGGGCGACGAGATAGAGGGCTTCATAACGCACGGGCAGGGCGTTGCCATACACGCGTCAGGCTGCCAGACCCTTTTGCATATCGACCGCGACCGGAGGATAGAGGTGGCCTGGGACGCGAAGGCCAAGGCCATGAGGCCGGTGAGCATACAGGTGGTATCCCGGAACGAGAAGGGCCTGCTGGCCGAGATGTCCAACGCCATAAAGAACGCGGATTCGAACATATCGAGCGCGAACATAAAGACGGACCAGGAGAACAAGGCCGTCTGCACCTTTGAGGTCGAGGTGAGCGACGCCAACCACCTGAAGGCCATCATCGCGTCGCTCAAGAAGATAAAGAAGGTCATAAAGGTAGAGAGGGTAAAGGCAGGGGCGCAGACTGAGGGGGCATCGTAAACTGACCAGTAGACATGCGAAGATTTTTTTCCTCCCCCTTGACGGGGGAGGACTGAGGTGGGGGTGAATGGCACTCTTTACACCCTCCCCTCATTCCCCTCCCGTCAAGGGAGGGGAGAGTGAAATGTCCCTGTGTGGCAGCATATTTCTTGTGGGGTGCTATGAAAAAAGAAGAGATAAAGAGCCGGAGGGCGCCCGGGGCCATAGGCCCCTATTCGCAGGGCATAAGGATTGGGAGGTTCCTCTTTCTCTCGGGCCAGATACCCATTGAGCCGTCTTCAGGAGAGGTGCTGTCAACGGAAATAGGCGCCCAGACCAGGCAGGTATTGAAAAACCTCCAGGGCGTGCTCGAAGAGGCTGGCGCGAGCATGAAGGACGTGGTCAAGACGACCGTATATCTAAAGAACCTCTCGAATTTTACCGAGATGAACGGGGTCTACGGCGAGTTCTTTACTGCGCCCTATCCGGCGAGGGCGACTGTAGAGGTCAGCGCCCTTCCAAAGGGCGTGGAGGTCGAGATAGACGCGATAGCGGTCGTGGGGGACGAGGAATAAAAAAAGGCCTGCCGTCTCCGGCAGGCCTTGATGTGTTGACAGGTTAAATCAGGCGGCCTTTATAACAGACCCTGAACGGAGGCACCTGCTGCAGACCCGTATCTTCTTGACCTGGCCGTTCCTCACGGCCTTTACTGTCTGAAGGTTCGGGTTCCACCTTCTCTTGGTCTTGTTGTTGGCATGGCTGACGTTATTCCCGAAGGAAGGGCCTTTTCCGCATATTTCACATGTAGCT
>Ga0209521_10000050_pt1 | contig 65930 bp, 57 predicted proteins | sample Rifsed19ft4_FD_184016 | JGI IMG/M metagenome (GOLD analysis project Ga0209521, IMG submission 184016) | Soil microbial communities from Rifle, Colorado, USA - sediment 19ft 4 (version 2) | ecosystem: Environmental > Terrestrial > Deep subsurface > Rock core/Sediment | place: Rifle, Colorado...
TGCTGCAGATTCCAAAGAGAATGCAACGCGTGAGCTTTCGATCTTCTTTTCTCCGAGCGAAATTGCGCGATATTCGAAACCCACAGAAAGCCAATACTTATTGAAGTAGTTTAGAAGCCCCACACAGGGTTTTCTTGTCTTTTGAGTTGAATTAGTTCTTTGATGGTCTCTTGGTCGGTCTCTGTGAGTTCCGAAGGGAACTTGGTCATGAGAGTCTTGAGGTGCCGTTCGGGAACATCGGTGTATATGACATCTCCTTCGGATATGTTGCGACCAACAACTCCATCTTCGATTGAAACCGCAACCTGCATTCCAACCTGCGCTTCGGGGACATCATTTCCCTTGTCCTGTATTCGTTGAACTTCCCCCAGCTTTCTGCCAGAATTAGAAATGACAGGGTACTTTGGTTTCAAACGGCCTGACAGGATTTCCACGCCAACTATTGCGGGCTTGCTTCTTCTGAAAATGAATCCGGACAAAACCCTCGCCTTGCAGGGACGGACCAAGGAGTCAAGCTCCGCCTTGACTCCTGCCGCACGTTGCTCCTCGCTCCATCTCAAGTACTCTTCAATCATATGGTAGATTATATCGGACTTGAATATCGGAATGCCACTGGCTTTAGCTTCAACTTCTGCATCCGGCAGAATTCTGACATTGAAAGCCAGTACAGCGGCAAGTAGACGATCTTCCGGGCCGACTGCCTCCACCTCGACTATGTCGCGCTTTGATACGTCCCCGATGTCTGCCAGACGTATTTGCACGCCGTGGCGTGAGAGCGCTTCGGTGACTGCTTCCAGAGATCCCAATGTATCCGTCTTTAGCACTATTCCAGACTTCTCGGTCTTGATTCGCAGCTTCTCCACTTCGTCGTCAATAATCCGCACGTATTCCTTGGCATTCTTTGCTTTGGGAACCGCGTAAAGTGGTGACCCTGCAAGGGCGGTCTCCAAGTTTGGTGCTGCAACTTTGACACCGGAGGCGGCTGAGACCCGTCGGACGCTGGTGAAGCGATCGCGAGGGTCGCGGATCTCGTCGAGAGGTTTCGGGACCAAGATTGCACGCACTTCTGTGACGATGGGATGGTCGCGACCGCCGATTACTATTGTGTCATCGATTTTTAGAGAGCCGTCATAAATGATGCAATTAATGGTGGTCCCAAGCCCGGGCTCGTCCTTGACTTCAAGGACAGTCCCCCTGGCCGGACCTGATGTTACCAGAAGCACGTTGGAGAGGTAGGCTTGAGTCAATCCAGTAAGAATTGCGAGAAGTTCAGGAATTCCTTCTCCGGTCTTTGCACTGACAGGGATGATCGCAACTGTCTGAGTAAAATCCGATATTCTGTCGAATCTTTCCGCTCGGAATCCAAGTCTCGACAGGGTTCCGAGAATCGTGTATACCCTATTGTCCAGGTCAGTCTGAACCTCGGGGAATTGTGAGCCAAGTGAGGCGGAAAACGATGATTCAGGTTGAGATTTCCATCCCGGGATCGCATCCACTTTGTTTGCAGCAACTATGAAGGGTGTCTTTCGGCTCTTCAAAATGCCAATTGACTCAACAGTTTGAGGCTCGATGCCCTTGGTCACGTCGACAACCAAGATTGCGATGTCCGCTGCGGATCCGCCTCTGCGCCTAAGGTTCGAGAAGGTTTCGTGACCCGGCGTGTCAATGAAAAGGAGGCCTGGTACCTTAAGCTCGAAATGGTACTTCAGTAACAGGTCGCCGCAAATCGCCTGAATTGTAGCACTGGGGAGGAGACTTGCCCCTATCCACTGCGTGATCTGACCTGGCTCCCTTTTGGCAACTGTAGTGCCTCTCAACTTGTCGAGCAGCGTTGTCTTTCCATGGTCAACATGGCCAAGTACTACTACGATTGGTTGGCGGAGTGTCAAGACTATCACGCAGCGGTATTTTCCATCCTTTGTAGACGAAAGTTTGCCCTTAAAGTTAGTTGCACAGGTTATTACATTCGATTCCATACGTTGACGCGGCGCCCCTAATCTAATGACCCTTCAACAACCTAACGTGTTCAATGACCTTGCCAAACCAATACGAGAGGCGCTAGAAGAGCGCGGGTTCCTCTCCCCGACCGATCCACAACTGAAGGCGATCCCAGAGATCCTAGCAGGAAAGAATGTTCTCCTGATCTCCCCTACAGCGTCTGGAAAGACTGAGGCAGCAGTTCTGCCTGTTCTGAGCAAGTACATTTTGAATCGGAGCGAGGAACCTGGCATAAAGATTCTCTACATCACGCCACTCCGAGCCTTGAACCGTGATATGCTCGAAAGATTCGAGTGGTGGGGTAAGCGGTTGGACCTCAAGATCGCAGTTAGGCATGGCGATACAGAGACCAAGGAGAGGACGTTTCAAGCGAAGAGTCCTCCCGACATGTTGATCATAACGCCTGAAACGCTTCAGGCAATTCTCACGGGGCGTGTGATGAAACGCCACCTGCGGGCTGTCAAGTATGTCATCATCGATGAAGTTCATGAATTGGCGGAAGACAAGCGCGGAAGCCAGCTGGCGTTGGGCCTTGAGAGGCTACGTTGGGCGACCATGCAGGAATTTCAGATAATCGGCCTATCTGCCACGATCGGTACACCCGACAAAGTTGCCAGGTTCCTGGTCGGGAACGGGAGAGAGGCAACGATAGTTCACGTCCCAGTTGGAAGGCAGATCCACTTGGAGGTGACGTGTCCCACTCCGGAAGCAAGAGATGTGGAACTCGCATCGAAGCTCTACACTCACCCTGAGGTGGCCGCGCGTCTACGACTCATGCGTACTCTAATCGAGAATCATCGTTCAGTGATACTGTTCACAAACACGAGAGCAATTGCCGAAATTCTTGCGAGCAGAATGAAAATCTGGGACGTGGACTTTCCAATCTCAATCCATCATGGCTCTCTAGCAAAACCTTCAAGGATTAGCGCAGAAAGGGGGCTGAAGGATGGCCAACTGCGCGGACTTGTAGCCACGTCCTCCCTAGAACTTGGAATCGACGTTGGCAGCGTGGATTTCGTAATTCAGTACATGAGTCCACGCCAAGTCACCAGGCTCATCCAGCGCGTCGGCAGAAGTGGTCACCGTATTGGCAGAATAGCCGACGGCGTCATCGTAGCGCTCGATTCTGATGACACGCTAGAGGCTATGGTGATCGCACGAAGAGCGCTTGAAGAGAACTTGGAGCCTGTCTCAGTTCCAGAAAAGCCTCTGGACGTGATGGCGCACCAACTCGTAGGGCTTCTGATACAGAAGGGCAGGTGGTACATCCATGAAGTCATGGAGATATTCAAGAAGGCCGACCCATATCGCGACCTAACGGAGCAAGACCTGATCGGCGTCCTGAACTACATGCACACACGGTACCCACGGCTCGCATGGTTCTCCCCCCAGGACAGCGTAATCCTCAGACCGCGCAGGCTCAAAGCGCTATTCACATACTACTTCGGCAAGCTCTCCATGATACCCGACGAGAAACAATACCTGATAATCGACCAGACGAACGATGAAGCTGTCGGCGTATTGGATGAAGCATTTATCGCGGAGTATGGCGAGCCCGGAAGAAAGTTCATCGTCCGTGGAAGCCCATGGCGAATGATGAGCATTCGAAGCGACAAGATCTATGTCAACCCCATCAAAGACCCCACGGGTTCGATCCCAAGCTGGGTTGGAGAGGAGATTCCAGTTCCATTCGAGATCGGGCAAGAAGTCGGATCAATCAGAAGATATGTCGAGCGCGAGGCACAGTCAGGAAAGGCTGAGTCAAAGATTGTTGAAGATCTGTGCCAGAGATATCCCGCCGGCGTCGAGACAATGCGCCGAGCTCTCAGCGAAACCTTCGAACAGATCTCGCTAGGTCTCGAACTACCGACAGATACACGAGTAATCATTGAAGACTGGGAAGACTTCGCGATAATCAATGCTCACTTCGGACTGCTCGTGAACAGGACTCTCGCGAGACTGGTCGGTCACGTTCTCTCGGAGGAGCTTGGTCAAACGGTTGGCGTGCAGCAGGATCCCTACAGAATTGTCGTGCAAACCTCTGGTGCAGCAAACGGAACCAAAGTTGCACAAGTACTTGAACAGCTTGCGAAGATGAATCTCGACGTTTTGATTGCTGAAGCCTCGAAAAAGACAGGGCTGTTCAAACGGAGACTGGTTCATGTAGCGAGGCGGTTTGGTGCAATCACGCGGTGGGTGGAGTTCGGGAGCATTAACCTCAAGCAGCTGATGAGGAGCTTTGAGGGCACGGTGATTATGGAGGAAGCATTCAAGGAGACCTTGGAAAAGGATCTAGATGTGTCAAACACCCTGCGAGTCTTGCATCAGATCGGCAGCAGTATTGAAGTGAAGGTTGCTCCAAGCGCAAGAAAGGCAAGCCCTATCGCGAGGGTTGGGATAGAGAGAATCAGTCGAAAGACCGACCTCATACCGCCGGAGAAGATGAAACGAATCCTGCTAGAGTCGACAAAAGTCAGGATTCTGAATGAATCAAGAACCCTAGCGTGCCCGACCTGCTTTGGCTATGCTGAGATTCTAAGAGTGAAGAACTTATCGGAGGATTTTTCCTGTCCCAGATGCAAGAAGGGTAGACTCGGTGTTACGACTGAGACGCCTGAGTTCTTTGAGAGAATTGAGAAGAAAAAGGGTCGAAATCTCTCTGAGACCGAGGAACGAGTTATCGAGGACCTCAAAGCTTCCGGAGTCCTGCTGCAGAAACATGGAAAGGTCGCGGCGTACGTGATGGCGGGAAGAAGGATCGGCCCCGGAGAGGCTAAAGTCGTTCTTCGCCGGACAAAGACTGTTTCGGATCGACTCTACGAAGCAATCATGCAAGCCGAGAAACGTGTTCTTCGAAGACGCTTCTGGTGAGGGCTCTGGTTGTCCGTAAGGACGATAAGCAAGTCACTGACTCAGGCTTGTGGGCGATGAAGATAGCTGGTATTGGAGCAGTTGATGCTCGGAGAAACCAGACCTGAGCCCAATTAATCCAGCTACGACGTGGTTTGGAACATTTTTTCTCAAAAGCAGAATTTTGTTTGGTCAGGTTGGGTGGTAGCTTTTAAATAAAAGCACTGTTGTTCATGAGTCCGCTGAATTTTGGAGGAAATGAAAATTGTCTAACAAAGCAATCACACGCGTGCAAACAGCTGTCGTTCTAGTCATAATCATCGCCGCGGTCGCCGCAGGAGCCTACATCACTAGTCAACCGTCAGCGCCACCTACCACGACAACGACTACAGGGCCACCACCGATTGTGTTCAAGGACACCCTAATTATGGGGACCACGGACGCAGTTGAGGTTAGTCTCGACCCAGCTGAATCCTACGACTACTTCGGCTGGGAAATCATACAATCAACAGGTTCGTCCCTCGTAGACGTAAGACCAGGTTCACCTGCAGGTCCGTCGGACATCGTTCCCGCCCTTGCAACGAGCTGGGAAGTGAGTTCTGACGGTCTAACTTGGACCTTCAACCTTAGACAAGGCGTGAAGTTCCAAGACGGAACCGAATTTACAGCGAACGATGTCAAGTATTCCTTCGACCGCAACGTCTTCAAGTTGGCAATTCCGGAAGGCCCACAGGTTGGCATTGGTTACGGCGACATCATAAAAAGTGTCGACGCCATGTCACCGACCCAGGTCGTCTTCCATCTCAACATCCCATTCTCGCCATTCCTATCCTTAATGGCGGCCCAGTCTTCATACATTGTCAATCCGAAGCTCGCTCCTGAGGACCATGCCGTCGCCTACAAAGAGGGAGACGCACGGGCCAGCAGCCCAATGGACCTTGGTCCATATGTGCTGTCAAGTTGGGTTAGAGTTGCCGGAAAGGACAACGAGATGCGGCTGGACGCGAATCCCAACTACTGGAACGTTAGCGGTGGGTACCCCAAGACCCCGCACATCATCATCAAATTCTACAGTGACGCGACCACACTTCGTTTGGCAATTGAGTCTGGTGAAGTTGACATTGCTTTCAGGCAGCTGAGAGCCTCTGATATCAACGATCTCAAGACGAAGACAAACGTCAAGGTGTGGGAGGGTATCGGAGCATTCATTCAGTACCTTGTCTTCCAGGAAAAGATGAAACCACTGGACAACCCCGAGATCAGACGAGCAATAGCCGCAGCTATCGACAGACCAACACTTACGAATACGGTCTTCCTCGGCCAGTCGAAGCCACTTTACAGCATGATACCCAACGGAATGGCAGGACACACAGACGCATTCAAACAGCTTGGTGATGCCAACTATGCTTTCACCAAAGAGACGCTTGCCAAGTACGGTTACAACGAAAACAACAAGTTGAAGTTAGACTTGTGGTATGAGTCATCAGGACATTATCCACAAAGCCCCGATCAGGCTACCGTTCTCAAATCGTCCTTGGAAGGAAGCGGCGTCATTCAAATTGAGCTCAAGAGCGCTGATTGGCCAAGCTACCGCGTCAACAGAAACCAAGAGATAATGCAGATGTACATCCTAGGCTGGTATCCAGACTACGTCGATGCCGACAACTACATGTTCCCATTCCTGCACTCAGTCGGTGGATCATGGATCCACATGAACTACAACAATCCACAAATGGACGATCTGATTAACCAGGCAAGAGCCAAGACCGACGCGGCAGAACGGACCCAGTTGTACGCGCAAGCACAAGAACTATTCGCACAAGACGCGCCAATAGTTCCGCTGTTCCAGGGAACGGCATGGGCCGTCACGAAGCCAAACGTTGGAGGAGTTGTTCTTGACATCAGTCAGAGCTGGCGACACTGGTTAGTGTATGCCACTGAGGGACCTGCCCCGCTTCTCCAGATTGGTTGGCTCGCGTCAATCATTACCCGATTCGCCACTGAGCAGTAAACATAAATTCCCAGACCTCCATCCCCCTTTTATTATGAGTCTCAGATCGTACGTTATCGCGCGCGTTCTTCTCACGATACCAATGCTCCTGCTATTGTTGACCTTGGTATTTCTGATCACCCGAGTACTTCCCGGGGACCCCGTGCTCCTGCATTTCGAGAAGCAGGCAAAGCCTGAAGCGGTGGAGGAATTTCGGCAGAGACTCGGCTTAGACAAGTCGCTGCCCGAACAGTACGTGGACTATCTGACCGGCGTGCTGCGGGGAGATCTAGGAAAATCCATGCAGGACTTTTCACCTGTCGCCCAGCAGATCTTCTCGGCCTTTCCAGCCACTTTGGAACTTGCGATCTTCGGTATGATCATAGCGGTAGTTCTCGGAATTTTTCTTGGCGTTAGGTCGTCGCGATCGTACAATACTGGTGAGGATCATGTGATTCGGACGTTCGGCATAGCGACGTACGCCATTCCAGTATTCTTTCTAGGCATGGTGCTGCAGCTGGTGTTCAGTATTCAACTCCATTGGTTCCCAAGTGGAGGGCGAATCTACCCGGGAAGTGAGCCTCTTGGCTTGAATTTGGGTGGTTTTCATCTGGCCACTGGTTTGTACACGGTGGACAGCCTACTTGAGGGAAACCTGAGCAAGTTTGTGCAGGCATTACGGTACCTGTTCCTACCCTCCTTCGCACTAGGATTGGTGCTCTGCGGGATATTCATCAGATTAACGAGAACCAGCATGCTGGAAACCCTACGCCTTGATTTTGTTACTGCCGCCCGGGCAAGAGGTCTGAAGGAAAGGACTGTAGTCTACACTTATGCCCTTAGAAACGCGTTCCTTCCGATCCTGACCATGATGGGACTCCAGTTTGCAGCATTACTCGCCGGCGCTATTCTCACAGAAACAACATTCTCATGGCCTGGACTTGGTAGATATCTGGTTGACAGAATCGCCTTCAGAGACTACACGGCGATACAGGGCGCGGTAGTCTTTTTCGGTTTACTCGTTGCACTCGTGAGCTTGATGGTAGATGTTCTCTATGCCTATTTGGATCCGAGGATAAGACTCTAGGCGGTACGACAAGTGCAGACAGAAAGAGGGAGGATAATTGTACAGCTTATTCCACAGTTTGTCAGACTCAGCAAAAGAGGCATGGCCGGTTGGACCGTCCTGATCGGCTCCGTTATAGTGGTCGCCGTTGTCGGGATGACGCTACTCGCCCCATGGATCGCGCCTCATAACCCAATAGCGATCAACGTGGGTCCAATAATGGCCGCGCCCAGCAGCGAATTCCCACTCGGCACGAATCATCTCGGCCAGGACATGCTAAGCAGAGTGATCTGGGGAGGTTCCATGGTCCTCCAAGTCGCGCTAATCTCAGTTGCGATGTGTGTCGCCGTTGGAGTGCCAATCGGCCTGCTCGCATCATACGCCGGTGGAAATACTGACAAGGGGACTTCACTCGTAATGGACAGCATCTACGCGTTTCCCGGACTGGTTCTTGCGATCGCGATAGCTGCAATGCTCGGACGCGGAGTTCTGAATATGAGCTTGGCAATAGCAGTTGTCTACGTTCCCTCATACTACCGAATCGTGAGAAGTCAGGTCCTCACAATCAAAGAGCTCTCGTACGTTGAGGCAGCGAGGGCACTCGGCGCAAAGAGTCGGTCAATCATTCTGAGATATGTTATGCCGAACGTCGTCCCATCAGTTGTGAGCGTCGCTACGATCAACTTCGCCGACGCGATCCTGACTGCGGCAGGTCTTACCTTTGTAGGACTTGGGCTCTCAGTTGCCGTCCCCGATTGGGGCTGGGACCTAACATATGGTAGACAGCTTCTGCCTGCTGGGGCATGGTGGGTCATCGCTTTCCCCGGTCTCATGATAGTTCTCCTCGCCTTGGGCTTCACCCTCATCGGCGAAGGGTTGAGCGAACTCTGGAGCCCAAGACTCGAGCAGTGAGCTGAAAGACATGCCCCTGCTCGAAATAAACTCATTAACAGTCGACTACCCGACACGCGTCGGAACCGTGAGAGCCGTCGACCGCGTTTCAATCTCCGTGGAGAAAGGTCAGACTTTAGGCATAGTTGGAGAGTCGGGCTGCGGAAAGTCAACACTCGGGCTTGCTGTAATCCGCCTCGTGCCTTCACCAGGCATAATGACCGAAGGCAGCATTATGATCGATGGCACAGACATTATGCGCCTCTCCAATAATGAGGTGCGCGAGCTAAGGGGGAAGGTCGGCTTTATCTTCCAAGATCCAATGACCTCCCTGAACCCTGTTAAGAGAATAGGAGACCACTTTGTCGAATTCATCCGCACCCACGAGAAAGAAGTGAGTCGACAAGAAGCGCTCGAAAAGACCGGCAAGATTCTTGAAAGCCTCGGTATACTCCGCGAACGGACAACTGATTACCCTCACCAATTCAGCGGTGGCATGAGACAGCGGGTAATGATCGGCTTGGGCCTGGCGCTCAACCCAAAGCTGCTCATTGCAGATGAGCCAACAACTTCACTAGATGTGATCGTGGAGGCACAAATCCTAGAACTCATGAACAAACTCAAGAAAGACTACGATCTCACACTGATTCTCATCACTCACAACATAGGAATTGTGGCAGAGATGAGTGACTTGATTGCGGTGATGTATGCAGGGCGTGTAGTTGAATTCGGTCCCACCGAGCAAATCTTCGAAAACCCACTGCATCCCTATACGAAAGGCTTGCTGGAATCGGCCCCGAACATTTTGCATCCCGAACGGTCAATGCACCCTATTCCAGGTTCACCTCCAGACCTAATTAGTCCCCCTCCCGGATGCAAGTTTCACCCACGTTGCCCACATGCCTTCGAACCCTGCCCACTGCGCGAACCTTTTCTAGTAATGAAAGAACGCCGATTCGTCGCTTGCCATCTATACGATTAGGCGGAAGTCATCGTGCCTCCATTTGTTGAAGTCAACAACCTAACGAAGCATTTTCCAGTCCAGAAGGGTTTCCTCGAAGCAATGTTCTCCGGCAAAAGGGATTTCGTCCGCGCGGTTGATGGAATCAGCTTCTCCATCAAAAAAGGGGAAACCTTCGGCCTAGTCGGTGAAAGCGGCAGTGGCAAAACAACCACGGGACGAATCCTCGTGCGGTTGATTGAGCCAACATCGGGCGAAATCAGATTCGATGGGCAACCAGTTACCCGCATGAATGCTGAAGAAGCACAGACGTTTAGGCGTCGCGCCCAAATCGTATTTCAGGATCCAGCAGCCGCGCTTAACCCTAGAATGACGGTTGGCAATGCGATCAAGCACGCCCTGGATATTCACGGGATAGGCTCCGACATCGAAAGAAGGGAAGAGGTTCTGCGCATGCTGAAGAGAGTTGGGCTCACCCCTTCCGAGAACTTCCACAACAAATATCCACATCAGCTCAGTGGTGGACAACGCCAGCGCGTTGTAATTGGACGGGCTATGATCCTAAAACCCCAGTTCGTCGTAGCAGATGAACCAGTGGCCATGGTCGATGTTTCAATTCGTGCACAGATCCTGGATCTTATGGTTTCCCTCAAACAGGAGTTGGGACTGACATATGTTTTCATCACTCACGACTTAGCAACGGCCAATTATTTCTGCGATAGAATTGCGATAATGTACTTGGGCAAGATCGCGGAGATCGGACTGAGGGGAGAAGTCTTCAAATCACCGAAACATCCCTACACCGTTGCTCTCATGTCCGCAATTCCAGTTCCAGATCCAAAACACAAACCCGAGAGATTGATTCCGCGGGGCGAGATCCCCAGTCCTATCACTCCACCGTCCGGTTGTCGTTTTCATCCACGATGCCCCAAGGCATTCAACCGCTGTCCAAATGAAGACCCTGGCATGACGAGAATTACATCGACCCATGAGGTCGCGTGTCACCTGTTTGATGAGACGAAGGCTGGTCAACAACATACGCCTCAAATTAGCTGAGCACCAACCGTTGGCGTCTGGGGAAGCAGAAACGAGTTCGGTGACAGGGAAAAGCTAGGTCGTTTCTTACTGCACGGGCATGACATACGAATGAAGAAGGTCCGCATGAGAACGTGAACCCGAACTTGCACAACTGTTTGCTCAGATTTCGCTTCACCTTGCTCATAGTTGGGTCGAGTCTATTCGTGAGCTCCTTGGCATACGGTATCTTGCCCGAGATGTTACCGCTCCACATCGGTCTGCCGTCGCTCGCAATATACACCTTCATTGGCATAATTTCGATAACTCTGCTGGCTGTATATTTGGGAGATCGAGACTAAGTTCGGGCAATGCATCGAGATGCCATGTGATTTCGTCTACCCATTCCGTGTGCCTAGAATTGCGCGCAATGAAAGATTCGTGAACGTCCAAAGTATCTAACACGCAATATGGTGCATGCCATTTGTCTGATGGGCTTCCTGAACCTCGAACCAATCTGACCTTCACCTTTGAGGTGGGGACGGAGGCCTTCGCATTTCCCATTTCTTCGTTTTCACGAATCCTAGTCGGCGATAAAACTCCTCAGTTCCGTCGAGCGGGATGACAGCGAACTCACTCTCAGGATAGCTCTCGATTACTGCTCTGATCAAGGCGGATCCTACACCCCTGCTTTTGTGGGCTGCAGAAACGTTGAGATACAGAATCGTATGCTGTGCGCGGGTCGTACTCGCCAGAACAGTCAGACCTACGATCTCGTCGTCCGTCGTAGCAATCCAGAATTCGTGACCTGCTCCTATTACATTGAACTCAATAGACGCAGGTGTGACAGAAAGGTCGCTTGTCAGTCTCAACTTCGAGAGATCATCGACGCTGCCTCGCCGATATTCAATTGTAGGTGTCATTCGCGACACTGAGTGCTTGGTCTCATTTAGGACATTAGTCTTACATGGAATGTAAGCTTGTGATTTCTGCAATTTGATTCCACAAACTTGAGATGACTTCTCGGGAAACGAGAATGCCTTCTCGGGAAGCACAAGGTTTATCTTAAGTCGTCCTTATCGCCTCGAAGAACAGAGTCACAAACCTCAACGACATTATAGGTTGAAGATCCTTGGGTAAGCAGATTCGAGTGCAACGCCGTGGAAGAGGCGGCTCAGTCTTCAGAGCGCGCAGCTTCAGGCGAATAGCCCCTGTACGATTTCCCATTGCCACTGAGGGTCAATCGTCCCTCAGAGGTGTGGTCAGGGAAATCATGCATGAGGCAGCGAGGGGGACACCACTCGCTCTTGTCGAATTCACCAATGGAACGGCGTGCTGTTTGGCGGCGCCCGAGGGTCTGGCGTTGAATCAGGGAATAGTCGTCGGATCTGATGCCTCCCCGAATGTGGGAAATGTCCTACCGCTAGGAAGAATGCCAGAAGGGACACTAGTATGTAATGTAGAGTTACGTCCAGGCGATGGTGGTCGTCTAGCGAGGGCTTCTGGAACGTACTGCACGGTCGTCTCGCACACTCCTCAAGGCACCGAAATTCACTTGCCGTCTGGAAAATCCGTCTACATGAATAACCAATGTAGAGCGATGATCGGAATTATTGCTGGAGCCGGAAGAACCGAAAAACCATTCCTAAAGGCCGGGACTGTCAAGAAGCTCATGAGGTCTCGCGGGCGTGTCTGGCCAACGACCAGTGGTCAGAAAATGGTTTCAGCTTCTCACCCGCACGGAGGTGGACGGCACAAGCATTCGGGCAAGCCTACTACTGTATCTCGAAACGCACCCCCTGGGCGGAAGGTCGGTATGATCGCGGCACGGCAGACTGGTCGCGCCAAGCGTGCAATTAGAACGTAAGATTGGTAGTGATCGGAATGACACTTCTTGATCCGTTAGCGAACGCGCTTAACACGATTCACAACAACGAGAGACGGCACAAACGCGAGTGCATCGTATGGCCTGCATCGAAATTGATGGGACAGGTTCTACGTGTGATGCAGAAGAACGGCTACATTGGCGAATTTGAATTCATTGATGATGGTAGAGCTGGTAAGTATCGAATTCAACTACTGGGGCGCGTGAACAGGTGCGCTGTCATCAAACCTCGCTTTGCGATGACGGTCTCCGACATTGAAAACTGGGAGGAGAGGTACCTTCCCTCGCGCGATATCGGTGTGCTGATCGTGAGTACTCCCAAAGGTGTAGTGTCACATGTCGACGCACGCTCATCGAAGACGGGTGGCCGTCTACTGGCCTACGTGTACTGATTGCGAATTTTCTGGAAACGCTTTAATTCCGCACCGCAATGTCGGGTTAGTCTCACAAGATACCAGCAGGCGTGAAGATTGGCGAAGGGACCGCAGTATAATCTCGCATTCAGACGGCGCCGAGAGGGACGGACCAACTATAGGAAGAGGAGACGGCTTGTAGTTTCCGGTATCCCTCGGCTAGTTGTACGTCCATCAAACAAGCATCTTACCGCGCAGGTCGTTCAGGCAAAGCCTGAGGGGGACCTTGTCTTGGCTTCAGCACATTCATCGGAGCTGAAAGACTTCGGTTGGAAAGGTCCCTGCGGCAACATATCGGCCGCCTACCTCACGGGACTGCTCGCGGGCCGGAGAGCGAAAGCGGGTGGAATATCGGACGCCATATTGGACATCGGCCTTCATGCCAGAGGTCGCGGATCGCGAATCTTCGCTGCTGCCAAGGGCGCAGTCGATGCGGGACTCTCGATTCCTCACGATGAGAAAGCCCTGCCTCCTCCTGAACGGGTCAAAGGGGCACATGTTGTTGAATATTCAAAGCGTCTAGCCTCCGAACCAGAGACCTACAAGAAGGTCTTCTCGACATATCTCAGAAAGAAGCTGAAGCCCGAAGACCTTTCCGATCATTTTGGTGAGGTTCAAACGAAGATAAACGCTCTCCGAACGGAGGTAGCTACCAAGTGAGCACTAAACAGAAACGTAAGGCAAAGCCAAGGGCTCCCCGAAAAGAAACACATAAGCCCGTTAGGAAGAGGAAGCCGCCGGAGGAAAAGAAGAAGGAAATAATCAGTGTACCAGAGAAGAAACCTGAGAAGAAGGTCGTCCAACCCGTCAAAGAGAAACCATTCTTCCTGGCCGTTAGATTACTGGGACCATTTGGTGTCACGAACGAAATCGATGACACCTTGAGAAGTCTGAGGCTTCGCAAACGGTTCAACGCGGTGCTGTTGGAGAAGAACGAAAGCATCCTGGGAATGCTGAGGCTGGCCAAGGACTACGTAACATGGGGCGAAGCCAAGTCTCATGATATTGCTTCTCTATTGAAAGAGCGCGCGGAACTAATGAACGGGACGCGTCTGACTGAAAAGTTCGTTAAGGAAAAATTCGGTCATGAATCGGTCCAAGAGCTCGCTCAAGCATTGGCGCGAGGACAGGTCTCATTGAAGACGCTATGGCATGAGGGCGTCAAACCTGTTTTCCGGCTTCATCCACCTTCCGGAGGCTTCGAGTCAAGCATCAAGAGACCTTTCAGAAGCCAGGGCGAGCTTGGCTATAGAGGAGAAGGAATCGCGCACCTAGTGGCAAGGATGATGTGAGTCCTCGGTGACTTCCTTCTAGAACGCCACCAACTCCTGATCATAATTGGCCATTGAACAGTCGACTAAGGCAACAGTTCTCCTTCCAGTTAGATTGCCTATCGTCCGACTTGGTCAGCGTCTGGAAAGGATTCTGCCTCAGGCGCTGAGAAAGAACAGGTTCACTCTCAGTGATAATGACGTTATTGCCATAGCGAGCAAAGTCGTTTCGGTGGCTGAACGACGGATCATCGCTCTCGACGAGGTTGAAGTATCTGAGAGAGTGGTCCGAATCGCAAGGAAATGGCGAATCGATAGGAAGCTTGCAGCGCTGGTGTTAGACGAAGCCGATGCAGTCATCGGCGGTGTGCCCGGATTCCTGCTTACCATCAAGAACGGCATTCTGACGGCCAATGCAGGAATAGACCTAAAGAATTCCCCCGATAGAACTGCAATGCGATGGCCCCGTGACGCTGACGCCTCAGCAGCTGCTATGCGCAATTCGCTCGAACGCGAGTTTCGTGCTCGTCTCGGCGTCATCATAGTGGACAGTCGCGTGACGCCCTTGCGGCTAGGTACCGTCGGACTGGCAATCGGCGTCTCCGGGATTGTTCCTCTACGTGATCACCGACGCATACGCGACCTTTACGGGCGAAAGACGAAAGTAACACAGACAAATGTTGTCGACGACCTCGCCTCATCAGCTCACCTACTTATGGGGGAGACCAGGGAGCAAATAGGAGCGGTCGTCGTTAGGAACGCGCCTGTTCTCTTTCGGGAGGACACCAATTCACGCTCGGCCCGCTTGGCGATGAGGAGATGTCTAATCGCCAGCAATTTCAACGTGCGTGGCCGTTAGCTCCCCGGATCAAACCTAGCCAAGACTCATGTGCCTCGTCTGAGGGAAAGACTGACACCCATCGTCCGATGCCCAATAGGAAGATGCTGTCATGACTAGGCTCAGCGAGACCCACGCGCTCCATGCCATCCGTTCGACGGCACAGAAGTTAGTTGAAAGGATACGCCAAAACGAAACTGAAAATGGATAGAAAGACCCCCGTCATAATGAAAGGTGCAGCGCGAGACTGTGCCTTCCTGTGACTCTCTTCGCTCCAATCGTGCTCCGATTTCGTAACGCGATCCTTGACTTTAGTGACCGATAATGATCCAGCAATGTCCACTGCTCCCCCGAAGAAAAACAATAAGCCCGCTTGGGCAAGAGTGAACAGAGTGAAATAATGAAACATGTTCCGACTCAGAAGAACAGAATCTAGTGCCAACGCAACGGAATCGGATAACAGTATCAGAGCAGTGTAAAGCGCTCCTCGCTTCGCGAGATTCAAAATGGATTGACGGGAAAGATCCATCTTTGCTGATTGCTCCGCTTCACAATCGGAAGGCATGTATTCGCTCATCAGCCTTTCGCTTGCCTGGTCAATCAGGTACTCTACGCATCTTCCATTGAGCGGTTCGCTTGAAGACCAGTCATTAAAGGAATTCCTCAGGCCTTGTTCCGGTATCGGACGAGCGGAGAAGACCGTGCATCCATGGCCAAAGGTTACTGGCAACTCAAACAAATATCGCAGGCCATCTTGCTACTGAGGTGTGTGTGCTGATAGGTGAAACTGAAAAGCGGAGCGGGTCCCTATCTTGTGGAATATCCTTATCCGCTAGAGTGCCGCACATGATTCGACGCTAACCAGGTTGAAAATGAGCAAATGCCCAATCGCTCGGTCCGACGGGGTCCAGTCGGTCTACTATCACTTATTCTTGAGCTGATATCTGAGAGCATACGCCAAAACAGCTACCGGGATTATTAGGGCAATATCTCCTAGTATGTCCAGAATTCTCTGAGTCAAATCAATCTGCTTGGCCCGATTGAACAAGTCGATTGCAGCTTGCGCACTCTGTTTGGCGGTTGTAAAATTCTTCGTGATGAAGGCCTGTTTCGCACTTTCGAGCTCACTGGTTCCACGAACAACAAGCGCCAAGCTCTCCGAAGAGACCAATGCCTGAGTCTCGGTTTTCAGACTTTCTGCGTTTGTGATCAGCTGAACCGCTTGGTAATAGTCAGACGGTATGTTAGCACTGCTTGCTGTCGTTTCAGCTGATAGCGCGAGTGCTTCAGCTTCTCTGAACCTTCCTACGCTCAAGAGCGTGTGAGCGTTGTCCAGCAGCCTATTAGCCAGATCTAGGCCCTCAATCCTGTTCTGGCTTTCAGCGGTGTTGATGGCGTCGTTTGCCCTTGACATGGCGTATAGTGTACGCTGAGCATCCCGCCAATCCTGAACCACGCCGACAAGAATCCAGACGCCAGTCTCTGTTTGATTCAACGCGATGATGGAAAGGTCCCTATTGAGATCCCGAAAGATCGCCCTGCCCACATCGTCAGGTTGGAGAATTGCTCTCAATTGCAGGGATGCGTTGGTAGTGGAGGGCTCGAAGAGAATTACCACACCGTATTCCTGCAGAGTGTTCACATCGTACCCGAGCGGTTGCCGTACCTCAATCAGATATTGATCACCACTCTGGGGAAGAGCAATCCGCACGGCGAGAGTCTCCGCGCCAGTCATTTCAATCGGATTGACGAACAGAATGCGTCTAGCCGGCGTGGTGAAGGTAGTAATCTGCGTCTCATTAATCCAACCCAACAACATCTTAGACCATGCGGACATGTCGCCCTGACCGCCCGAAGCGATGTCGAGCTGTCCCAGACCAGATAGCTTGTTCCGATTATTCCACAACCCTATCATCAAAGCAGTGGACCGTGCATAGACAGACCAGTCGCGGTCCTCTTCAATCACCGCGAAAGCACCCACGGGGCCCGTTCTTGTCATGATTCGACTTGTCAGCGGGACGTAATCAGTGGTGAGACTTGGATAGAAAGATAGTACTAGGAGCACTCCATCAAAAGATGTGAAATTGAAGGTTTGGGCCGCTGCTGAAAATGAGTCTCGCGCAATCGCGACGAGGTCTGATTGCTGGCTAGGGAGCCTGTATTGCTCATACAATCTTGGCAGCGTGATCCAGTCGGTCGCATTTCCTTCAATTGCTAGCTTACCGTAGGAAACATCGGCAAAGTATCGAGCAACTTGTCCGAAGAAGATGCGTCCGATTTCAAGACGGCTCGAGAGATGTTGAACCTCTGGGAACTCTGCAAGAACGAGCAAAACCCTCTTAGTGCCACAGACGCATTCATATTGTCCGGAAATTGGCTCAAGATAGGAATTGGCCGCAAGCAGCACAAGAGCGAGCCCCAGCATCAGCCCCCCTTCTAAGATCCTGCCCGTACGGCTCCCCTCCAGGCGACAGCATGATCACTTCGTATGATGAACGCCTCTGACCTATTGACCTATCCAGAAAAGGGTTCCAACTAAAAGGTTATTATCTCAATGCTTCAGCGGAACGCTGAGCGCAACATGCTGACCCAAGAAAAGGAGTTGGTTCATGACGTCCAATTCAAGACAATCTTCCGCGTCTACCTTTGTCTGCTCAAGCTGAGGGAAGCATCAACTAAGGATGTGCAGAGAGCAATGGTATTCCCGACCCCTGCCCAAGCAAAATACCACCTGAAGAGACTTGGGGAAATAGGGCTGGTTGAGCTATTGGATAATGGTGATTTCAGAGTTGTGTCAAGAAAGTTCGGAATACTTCGATTCTTCTTCAAGGCGCGCAACATGATGATACCGATGAGCCTCTTCTACACGACTTTCTTCGCACTAGTCACGATCTTGCTCTACCTCAGAGGACCAAGTTTGGAGCTAATCCTGCTTGGCGCGTTGGTAACGGCGAAGGAAGCGGCTGACACGTACTCATACTTTGCTATGCTATAAATTCTTTCGGACTTCGGAAAATAGTTTCCAATCGAGTCGAAAACGCTGATCGCGTCTGTTTCGCACGATACACTCTGAGGAAACTATTGCGCGGTCGTTTGACTTGCAAAGTCTTAAAAACAATCCTGGCTTGCCTCTAGGTACGGAGTATAAGAAAATTTGTCGCGTAAAGCAATTACCAAAGTGCAGGCAGCTATTGTAATCGTAGTAATCGTCGCAGCAGTCGCAGCAGGCGCATACTTTACAATTCCACAGGGACCAGTTACCCCGCCAGTTGCTCCAGTCCAGAACCCGGACACCTTCATTGAGGAAACCATTGGTCAACCGGATACACTCGACCCAGCTACTGACTATGAGACAGCTGGCGCAAACTTGATTCAAAACGTCTACGAGCAACTACTCTTCTTCAAGGGCGACAAGGCAGATCAGGTTGTTCCGTGGCTGGCTGAAAGCTACGACCTCAGCCCGGACGGATTGACCTACACGTTCCACCTGCGAAGCGGCATAACCTTCACAGACGGAACACCCTTCAACGCTGACGCCGTCTACTTTAGCATAATGCGCGCCATAATCATGGATGACCCAGATGGTCCTGTCTGGGCCGTCTCTCAAGTCATTCGTGGTGGCGCCAGCTACAGCAAGCAATACAACAATGCTGGGCCAAGCGCTCCCGACGGATATGGCGACACTTACACCCAAGCCCAAGTAGATGACCTTGTGAACGCCAAACCGGTTGAGGTCCTCGATCCAATGACTGTCGCCATTCACCTTGAACGCCCATATGCGGGTTGGACCTTCGTTATGGCGTTCTCTGTGACGGCAATCGTGAGTCCGACAGCCATCAAGGCACACTGGACCGCGCCCACTGATGGTACAGGGTACCTTGAGGGTATGACCGCAGGTGACTACCACAACGAACTCAACCCGTGGCCGTCCGAGAACATGGTGGGCACAGGCCCATACATGCTCTCATCATGGGACAAGGCAACACAAACCCTCATCATGGTACGCAATGAGAACTATTGGGGTGGACCCGACAAGAGAGGTCTAGCACCAATACCCAACGTTATCATCAAAGGCATCGATGACGCCAACACGAGAATTCTCGACTTCAAGGCTGGAGCAGCCGATGTTGCCGCAATTCCGGCGACCGGCGGTTTGATCTTCCAGTTCGTCGACGAGGACACTTGGTTCAGTACAGGCAACCTGAAGGTACTGAGCCCTGACTACCAAGTGTACCCGCAGTGTCCGCCAAGTCAGCCCGTTCAAAACAAGTGCTTGTGGCCAGCTTTCGCCAACTACTTCATGGGCTTCAATCAGAAGATTCGTGGAGCCGACCGACAACCGCAAGCCTTCCAACCCTTCTCGGACATAAGAATACGCAAGGCCTTCACACTAGCGTTCAACAGAACATCATACATCAATGACGTCGTCCAGGGCTTCGCAATTCCCGCCACTCAGATCATCCCGCCAGGGATGTTCGGATACGACCCAAGCATTGGTGAGACTCCCTACGACCCCGATACGGCTAAGCAACTCCTAATGGAGGCCGGGGCGAACCCAACGGTCCCCGAGAACGCATTCAGCCCTGACGCCCCCCAGACCGTCGAGATCTCTTACAACTTGGGCAATACCGCCCGTGAGACTGCAGCCACCATCATCGCTAACACCGTCAATGGTTTCGCGGAAGACACAGGACTATACGCACGCGTTGTCGGCCTAGCCTGGCCTCAATTCCTCGGCGCCCTGCGGGCTCGACAAATAAGTGTGTTCTTCCTGGGTTGGATTGTTGACTACGTGGACCCAGACGACTTCCTCGTACCCTTCGCACACGCAAGTGCTGGAACCTTCGCCCTAAGAATGGCTTACAACAACCCCGACGTCACAAAAATGATTGACGAACAGGCAACCATATCAGACCCAACACAGAGACTTGAAGTGATAAACAAACTTCAACGTATGGTAAACGACGATTGGGCCTTCCTGTGGTTGACCTACGGCACTGCAAGTCAGGTTTCTCGGGCATGGGTGCACGAGAGAGCTGGCGCGTCAGTAGCCGCAGGAATCAGCAGCTATAACCAAGCAATCTACGGATACTACTTCTACGAGATCGAGAAGGGCGGACAAGCTCCAACGGGCTTGATCCAAACACTACTCGGCACGTTCCAGCTATTGCCTGCCATAAGCTCCTTCTTTGTGAAGAAGAGCCATTAAAGGGGCCATAAGTGAGCCCCGTCCCCAATTTTTTTAAGAAACGCTTTCGTTGGTGAGGTTCCTACATGTTAGGGTGAACGAACCACGAAAATTTGGGAGTACATAGTTCGCCGTTTGTTCCTTCTTGTTTTCGTGCTTATTGGCGTCACCATGATAACGTTCTTCTTGTCACAGGTGCTTCTTGACCCGTTAGCCCTCTATATGACTGAGCGGACTCGTGAAGATGCGATTCCTGCGATCATTGCCTACTACCATCTGAACGATCCGTGGCCTATCCGGTACGTTACTTATGTCTGGAATCTACTCCAGGGAGACTGGGGATATTCTAGATCTCTCTCTCAACCCGTGCTTGTTGGCATGGCGGCGAGGTTTCCGGCCACAATGGAACTTGCAACCATCGCGATAATATGGACGCTGGTCGCCGGTATCCCCTTCGGAATTATTTCTGCGCTAAAGAACAACAAGCTCCCCGACCACGTTTCCCGTTTGGTCGCACTGACAGGGGTATCCACACCTGTCTTCTGGTTGGGTTTGATTCTTCAACTTGTGTTCTTCTATTACTTCTATTTGCTCGGTCTCCCGCATCTTCCTTCAAGCGGAAGATATGATACAACCTTGGAGATCAAAAACCCGGTCCAACAAATAACTGGCTTCATGGTCTTAGACACACTGCTGACCGGCAACCTCGTCATGTTTCAAGATGTTCTTGCCCACCTAGTCCTGCCATCCTTCGCGCTTGGTTTCATTTCCCTTGGAGTCATCATGAGGATCATGCGATCAAGCATGCTGGAGGTTCTAAGACAAGACTACATAATTTTGGCTCGATCAAAAGGTCTTTCCGAGAGGGTTGTGATCTACCGCCACGCCCTCAAGAATGCCATGATCCCGACAGTCACGATTGCTGGATTGGCTGTGGCCGGTCTCTTAGGGGGTGCACCTTTAACAGAAACGGTCTTCGCTTGGCCTGGCATGGGTAGACTCGCTGTTAACGCGATCGGAAGAAATGATGCGCCTTTGATAATGGGATTCACTTTGATCGCAGCATTGATACTTGTGTCAGCGAACCTCATCGTTGACATTCTATACGCTTACCTTGATCCACGCATCAAGTATTGAGGAATGGATGATGGCGTTACAAAGACCGTCAAGCTGGTCACCCGCGATTGCGGAACTCAAATTTGCACTCCACTTGTTATTGCAGAACAAGGTGGTTTTGGTCGGGACGGTCATCTCAGTCGGAGTCCTGATAACCGCGGCAATAGGACCAATCATAATCTCGCCGGAAGTTGCGACGTCGATCTATCTGCCTGGGCGCTTGGACCCTCCAAGTTCCGCACACTGGCTCGGCACAGATGATTACGGGCGCGATCTGCTACAGATAATCATACTATCCACCCGTCTAGACATCTCGGCCGCACTTATCATCGTGGGAGCCGATCTCCTCATCGGTGTTTTGCTAGGCGCATTCTCAGGTTTCGTGGGTGGAAAATTCGATGAGGTCATGATGCGAATAACTGACATCTTCTTCTCCATTCCCGGTCTGGTCCTCGCATTGGCCGTGGCGGCAGCGCTGGGAAGAGGACTCAATAACCTAATCGTCGCCATAATCATTGTAGGATGGCCAGGGTACACTCGAATACTTCGCGGCCTGGTACTCGCCGAGAAAGAACGTCTCTACGTTGATGCTTTGCGAAGCTTGGGAATCGGAAGATTCCGGATAATTCTTAGACACGTAATTCCGAATACAATCTATCCTGTGCTTGTTCAATCTACGTTGGATCTTGGCGGCATAATCCTGACTTTTGCTGGGCTTAGCTTCTTGGGGTTCGGCGCTACTGCCTTGACACCTGAACTCGGCAGACTGATAACCACCGGACAGTCTTACATATTTCAAGCCCCGTGGCTGGTCGCCTTTCCGGGTCTCGCCATACTGATAATCTCTCTCGCGTTCAATCTAATGGGTGACGGGATCAGAGACGTCCTAGATCCGAGGCTTAGAAGGTAAAGAATTGTCATCAGCAACGGAAAAGAACGATGCCTTACTGCAAGTGAACAACGTCCGCCTAGACTTCCACACGTACGCCGGTGAAGTAAAAGCCCTTGATGGAGTGACCTTCTTAGTGAAGAAGGGTGAAGCTCTGGGACTTGTTGGCGAATCCGGATGCGGCAAATCGGTCACGGCTCTCACGATAGTCGGGCTCCTTCCCGAAAACGCGTCCGTGACGGAAGGCGAAATCCTACTTGCAGGCGAGAATCTCCTTGCAATGACACACGACCAAATCCGCAAGGTCAGAGCGAACAAGATCGCGATGGTATTTCAGGACCCAACAACCTTCCTCAACCCGGTGCTCACCATAGGTGAGCAGCTCGAAGAAGTATTCCTCCTCAACTCTGAACGGCTTGCAAACGTAGCCGCGGAACGAAAGATAGAAGTCGAAGCAGGGAAAGAGGAACAGGACACGTCTGGCGCGGCACCAAAACTGGCGAGGTCCCGGCAGAAAAAAGTTGCCAAGGCGCTAAGCATAGACGTTTTGAGCCAAGTGAGACTGGCCGATCCTGAGAGAACGCTCAAGCAGTACCCGCACGAACTCTCAGGAGGAATGCGGCAACGTTGCATGATTGCAATGGCATTGGCCAGGAATCCTCTCCTATTCATCGCAGACGAGATCACTACGGCTCTGGACGTGACAATACAAGCTCAGATTCTGGAATTGCTTCGCGAACTGAAGAGACAGTTGTCAGGTTCGACATTGCTAATCACGCACGACCTAGGTGTAGTAGCGGAACTCTGTGACAGAGTCGCTGTGATGTACGCGGGCAACATAATTGAGCTTGCGGACGTGAAAGAGCTCTTCGCCAATCCGCTGCATCCCTATACTCAGGGATTGATGCGAGCAATACCAATGATCGATCGCAGAATGGAAAGACTGGAGACGATACCTGGATCGGTCCCGGACCTCATTTATCCGCCCTCAGGTTGTCGTTTTCACCCGAGATGCCCTTTTGCGTTCGAGAAATGCAAGCTTGAGAAACCTGAACTCCTCCACGTCGGAAAAGGTCATACAGTAGCCTGCCACCTGTACGGAGAAGGAAAAGCATGACCAAAACAGTCCTAGAGATCAAGGGCCTCAAGAAATGGTTCCCAATAACCGGAGGTATTCTAGGCAGAGTAAGAGGATACGTTAAGGCTGTCGATGGTGTGGATCTCGAAATCAAGGAAGGAGAAACATACGGTCTCGTGGGAGAATCCGGGTCCGGCAAAACAACCGTCGGCCGGTGCATTCTCCGACTTATCGAACCGACTGCGGGGGAGATCATCTATCGTGGTCAAGAAATCACGAAACTAAAAGGTGAAGCTTTCAGGCGTGTGCGACGGAAATTTGGGATAGTCTTCCAGGACCCCTACGCGTCGCTGGACCCGCGTCAGACTATTAAGGGCGCGCTCACGGAACCAATGAAATACCACAAGATCCTGGAATCTGACGAGGAAGCAGTGGAGAAAGCGAAGGACCTTATCAAGAGGGTTGGACTCAATGAGGACCACCTTTACCGTTTTCCACATGAATTCAGCGGTGGACAACGGCAGAGGATTGCCGTAGCACGTGCGTTAACGACGGATCCCGACGTTGTCATCCTCGATGAGCCAACATCATTCCTAGACGTGTCAGTGCAGGCCCAGATTCTCAACCTTCTATCGGACCTGCAGAAAGAATTCAATCTAACATACCTCTTCATCTCACATAACCTGAGCGTCATCGAACACATGAGCAATCGCGTCGGAGTGATGTATCTGGGCGCAATAATGGAAGCCGCAGACAAAGAAATAATCTACCGAAGACCGGAGCATCCGTACACACACGCGCTCATCTCGGCACTTCCGATACCGAATCCCGCGCTGACCCGGGAGAGGGTAATCCTGAGTGGGGATGTCCCAAGTCCGGTGGATATTCCATCGGGCTGCCGTTTCAGAACACGATGCCCTTATGCCACCGATTACTGCAAGGAGAAGGAACCGCCCCTTGTCGCACGTCAACCAGGACACCTCATCTCATGTCACTACGAACTGAAACTCTCGGCTCCCATTCCATTAGCAGAAGCATCACGCAAGACGTGATAAACATAGGAAGAGGACCCCGATGAGGGTGAGCGAGAAGGGTGCTCTCGCCACCCTTGTGCTTCTCCTTCTTGCTCTCGCAACAATAGCCCAGGCAAGAATTCTGCACGGTGAAGCAACCGGAGCAGCGTCTTGGCAGACGGAAGTGGGATTCTATCTTCCCTTCATTCTGTTCACACTAGTTAGCACATACCACTTCATGGATTGGGCGAGAAGGCACAGAAGACAGGCAATCATAATCACCCTGTTGATCGTAGGTGTTGCTTCCCTCGTCGGGGTCGGCTCCGCGAGTACGCCGCGACCAACGGTAGCTCCCATCAGCCTGTCGTTAACAAGTACATCTCAACAGCTCGTTGGGCCGGGCAGCCAAATCGAATCCCCATCACCCCTTCAGGAGAACTTGGTCAAGCTGAAAGACCTGCTGAGCAGCACTCCGTACTTCTCGGCAAGCTTCGATGTGATATCGCTAGTAGCCTCGGCGATTGCCATCGCATTCGTACTGCTGAGAATTCGACGGGAAAAGAGAGGGGCCACTTACAAGCCTCCGCCCTTAGCGAAGCCAACGGAAATTAGCGAAGGAACACCGCGTGAGCTCGTCATACAATGCTACAAACTCGTGACTGTCACATTGCAGGCTGGTGGTTTTCGAATTCCAGACTCCGACACGCCGGCAGATACATTCCTGAAAGTCAGCCATTTCAAACCCGACCTTGCGGATCCATTCCGGAAACTAACGGTACTCTTCGAAGAAGCAAAGTTCAGTCTTCACCCTATAAATGAAGAACAGGCCGGAGCCGCGTCGGGTTATTGCCGGTCTATACTCCACGATGCCTCCGGAGGGATCCGAACGTGAGCGCCCTTGAAGAGCTCACAGCACTATTATGGTGGTTGATGCTACTCTCTGCCACGGCGATCATACTACAAGACATCGGAACGGCTATACTGCCGAAGGCTTCTCAATCCCGAGAAAGAGGCATTCAGCGAATGTCGCCACCAGACGATGAGGATGAGTTCAACAATCTGTTGAAGAAAGTCAAGCGAGGGCTACAACGGCCTGGAAGCTTCAGAGTGTTGCAGAGAGATGTGGCACAGACGATAGCGCAGACCGCTCTTGCTGCGAGAGGTTTCACGCTGACACGAGTGCCAGAATCCAGACCGGAGCTTGTTGAGCAGTTGTCACAAGACCGAGACATAGTCGAGTTCATTCGCCGGCATCTATTCAATTCTGACACGAGGAAACAGTTGATACGCAGAAGCCAGATGCTGACGGAGTTCCAGCGGACGATCTCAATTCTGGAGAAAGCGGAGAGTGAATTGAAGTGAGGGTCGAAGAATTAGGCACTGTTTGTGATCGATTATTGAGCGAGATTTCGACAGTAATCGTTGGCAAACGGCAAACGCTAGAGCTGGTACTTACTGGCATTCTAGCAAACGGGCACATCCTCTTCGAGGACTTTCCCGGGTTGGCGAAGACTTTGATGGCCAAGCTCTTCGCGCAGGCGCTTGGCTGGAAGTTTCGGAGGATCCAGTTTACGCCGGACTTGCTTCCTGCGGACATCACTGGAACTTATGTTCTGGACCGCCGCGATGGCCAATTCAGACTGAGACCTGGACCAATCTTCACGAATATTCTCCTGGCAGATGAGATCAACCGTGCGCCACCTAAGACCCAGTCAGCATTACTTGAGGGGATGCAAGAGCGACAGGTCACAATCGAGGGAGACACGTACCCACTGGAGAAGCCCTTCATCGTTATCGCCACACAGAACCCAATAGAATATGAGGGCACCTACCCTTTGCCGGAAGCCCAAATCGATCGATTCATGATGAGACTCAGCATAGGATACCCAGACAAGCAAGAGGAAATCGAGATCCTCACTAGACGTATCGCTTCCCAAACCGATGACTACAAAATCCAACCCGTCGTGACTTCTGAATTCTTTCAAGAAGCCCAACATGTGACCGAACAAGTACATGTAGATGATGAAATCAAGGACTATACAGTTGAGATTGTTCAAAGAACACGGAATCATTCCCTGGTCGGTTTGGGTTCCAGCCCGAGAGGGTCTCTCGCGATATTGCACCTTTCGCGGGCAAAGGCGGCTTTGGCGGGAAGAGATTATGTAGTGCCGGAGGATGTGAAGGCGGTAGCGGTCTCTGCACTTTCTCACAGACTTCTCCTGAAAAGTGGGACGTGGCTTGCGGGAACCAAAGCCGAGGAAATTGTGAGAGGAATATTGGATGAAACGAAGACTCCCCGCGTCAGCTAAGATTTGGACTCGAAGAGCCGTCCTGCTGCTCGAAACTGGTATCTTACTTTTCTGGCTTGGAATTGCCCTTCAAAATGACCGGTTCATTATTACTTCTGCTATCTTGTTCACTTACTTGATTCTGGCACTGATGGTGAGCTCGGGGCCATCCAAGGGTGTCTCTCTCCAAAGGAATCTTTCCGTTGAGAGAACACTAGAAGAGCACCCATTTCAAGTCAACACAAAGATCACAAATGAATCAGCAACTTCCAGCCTTATCCAAGTAATGGAAGGATTTCCAGTCAGTCTGGACATAGTTGAAGGAGGTCCACACTATGTCACCTTTGTCGGTTCAAATTCGGCCAGCACAGTCTCCAGTATCCTTCAAGCGGACTTTCGAGGACATTACGTGATACCCGCACCTAGCGCGACAGTCACAGACGAATTTGGCCTTCGGGAACGCCAAATCAAAGGACCTAGGCCAACATTTGTCTCTATTATGCCTCCGATTGAAGACCTATCAGATCTTGCACTCGACTCGCGCACGGCGCAGCCCGAGATAGGAACTTTCCGATCCAGTAGTGTGGGTGTGGGGACCGAGTTCTTCGGAATAAGAGAATATTTGCCAGGTGACGAGATTAGACGCATAAATTGGAAGGCATCAGCCCGGACGGACACGTTGCTCTCAAATGAATACGAGCGGGAGCATGTGACGAACATCTACCTTGTCGTGGACCTGGGCACGGCGCGTGTCGATGCTTTGAAATGGACCGTGCGAACGGCCGCATCTATCGCAACCTATCTTCTACGGACAAGGAATCGCCTCGGCCTCATCGTCTTGGGACAGAGCACCTCACACGTGCGAATCGAGAGCGGACGGAGACAACTAATCAAGGTGCTCGACAAGCTTGTTACCGCGGAACCTGGTGGTTCTGCCGAACCATCAACCTACCTCGTGCGACTTCTTGAAGAAATGCCAAGGTGCGAGATCCTAGTTGTGTCTGCTCTTGCGTCCGAAGCAATCTGGAGAACAGTCGTAGCCCTAAGGCGTAAGCATGAACATGTATCCGTCATTACTCGAACCGCAAAATCACTCGAAGCGGACGAGCGTGACCTTGTTGTGAAGGCTGCCTTGCTTCTATACTCTCTCAGGCGTCGCGCAACTATTCAGCAGATCAAGAACGCGCAGGTGAAGGTGATTGAAATCCCAGCCGACAGGTCCGTTCGCACCGCGTTGGCAGCAATTCAGGAGAGGCCTCTGCGACATTGACTTCTGTTCGCTTGGCCGAGATCACATTCCTGCGGATCGTTCTTTATGGCATGTTCTTGGCGTACCCGACTATCATGCTGAGAAATGCATTTCTTGGCGTATCTGCCAATCCCATCGTCAGTCTGGCGAACTTTTTCATGGTTGTTGCATTGTTGGCAGGGCTTGTTGCAGCAATCACATTGAATTACGTGGTCGGATATGTCTCCTTTCTGGCCGTTTTCTGCGCAGAGTTCCTGTACAACATGCCCCTTCTCGTGTTCACAACCCACTTGGCCGTCGCGCTGGTTTTCGCGGAGGGATTATCGTCGCTGAGGCTGTACCAGTCTGTGAGCGGAGTAATAAGGCCTGGTCCCCATGAGAATGCGACTGCGAGCCTGCATGCCTGCTTGCGAAGGTTCCGCTCGAGACTCGTTCTTGTCGCATCTGGTTTATTTGTTGCTTCCTCGGCTTATGGGGTGTTCCCAGAAATAGTGCCATTTGCATCTGGACTCACATCACTTGCCCTATATGCCACAATCAGCATAATTGCCATTGCCCTGACCGCCCTTTATCTCGGAGATCGAGAGTGAGCGTATCCAGCGATCAGCTAGGGAATTGATTTGTCAGCCGATGAAAAACGAGAGGACTCACGTCTTTCTGGGAAGGATGTCGTCGCGATCGTCATCGCAGCTCTTCAAACCACGCTGCTCCCCTTCCTGATCGTGATCATCGTGCTTCTCGTTCTCACTTATGTTATTGCGCACCTCTATTCGTAACCCTCGTACCCGCAACAATCCTACCTTAATATTGGGGAATCCGGTGTACGAACTGCGGATGACAAATCCGCACTGGATGGGTTACCTCGTTGGCGATATGGCCACAAGCTTTCCTACTTCTGACGATCGTGACTCTCTCCATTCCAGCTCAAACGGAATCGATTGTCATTGCAACAGACATTTCGCCCACATCTACTTCCTTCAGCAGTCAGCGCAAAATCGTTCGAGACCGTGAAGGTAACCTTTTTGCTGTATATCTTAAGATGGTGAATGATTTTTCGCAGGTCTACCTGTCACAGTCAGATAATAATGGAACCTCGTGGCGGGAGGCTGGACAAGTCAGTCAGGGTAGTTACAGCTCTGTTCGTGTCACAATCGCAATCGATTCCCATGATCAATTACATATTTTCTGGACTAAGTTCATTGAAGAATACGGACAGATTTTCTATAGGACGTATGGTCGAGCCGGCTGGTCTGAAGAATATCAAATGACAACAGGTTCCGCTTACTCTGGATTTCCGTCCGCGGCCTTGGACTCGAAAGGTCGACTTCATCTTGTGTGGTACGGCTACGATGGCGTAGCGTACCAGGTTTTCTACACGCGCCTAGAGGGAACGAACTGGTCGGTTCCATTGAAACTCTCACAGGGTTTTCCCGATTCAGTCAATCCGACGATCGCCGTTGATTCCAGCGACAACATCCATGTGGCTTGGTACAAGAGCAATGGGCGCCGATATCAGATTAACTATATCCGCTGGTCGGATCGCTGGGGAGAACAGCTTCTATTATCTTCTGGGTCAGAAGACGCCTTCAATCCGTCCATAGCAATAGACTCGAAAGACAACGTATACATTGTTTGGGACGCAGGTGAAGGACCGAGGACCCAAATATATTATGCCGTATATCACGAGGGGAAATGGTCGGAACAGGAACCCCTCACATCAGGCGGCGCGGATGCTAGGAATCCGTCGGTTGCCGTCGACGCCCGAGATGCTGTGTATGTCTTGTACGACAAGACGGACGGACAGGTCTACGTTCGACGGTTCTTCGGTGCCTGGTCCGCTGAGGAAATGTTAACCATATCCGGTGAGAACACATTCCCTAGCGTACGTTGGAGCTTCTATAACAACCCGTTCAATGCGGCAGGCGGGCAAGTTGACTATGTTTGGACGTCCATACAAGCGGAAGTCGCCAATCTTATGTACAATGCACTGCCAGTAATTGGGCAGCCTAAGACTGAGACCCTGAATCGCCAGCCGCTCACGCTTGAATTGGTTGCAATTGTCGTGGCAGGCATATTGCTGTTCGCGTTTTTCCCTAGAATCCTATCGATGGGCACTCGGAAAACAAGATCTCGCTAGGGGGATCTGCGAACGGCATCTCCACCCCTTTCGCCTTTAAGTCGTAACGTTGAACGAGAGGTGAATTCCAATCATCATCCAGCGGCAGATACGAGTCAAGATGTCATTCATAGCGTTGACATTTGTAGCAGTACCATCGTTGATACTGCGGGATCCATGTCAGGGACCCATTACATGTCGAGCAGGTGTTTGCTGTCATAGCGATTGTTGTCCCCAGAGCCTGTGATCTGCGCCGTTTTGACATCATGAATCCGACTACTATCCCGAGGAGAAAGGAGAATGCGCCAATCGCCAGGGCGAGTGCTCGCCCTGTGAGTTCTCCTCCGCCTCCAAGAAGCTGAGCCCTTGAAGCGCTTCCGTAGGCCGCGTAAGCGTGTTGTGTAGCTTCGGCATAGTTCATTCTCTGGTAGGCGTTCTCAGCATCCCTGAGCTGGGAGTTTGCGGCATTGATGTCCGGTGCGTTCACAAAATCGAAATTGGTCGCTTTTAGGAGTTGGACAGCGTTGCGGATGAATTGGTCGGCATAGCCTCTGAGCAGAGCATCCTTGTCAAATTGACTGAATGCGTTTTCGTACGGGTAGTACGCCATGACTGATGAAACGAAGTTCTCAGTCGGGTCGTAGGATGTATGGAACGGATGCATTAGACCTAGCATGTGGCCGACTTCATGTATGATGGTGTTTGTGAATCCGAACCCAAGCCCAGGCTGGGCGGGAGACACCAAGTCTCCTCGCCTTAGATCGTCTGCGGAGTGACTAATCAACACCAGGTCGTAGAGTGCTACGCCCCATATTGTCCTGTCAAAATCGACTTCCTTTGCCACAAGCTCTTTGTACGTGAAACCAAACGTGTAGTTCCGATCAAAGGCAAAGACAAAAACAGGAATATCATATGTACGTGAGTTCCTGGTAATCGTCGTGAAGTCCTCAATGTGCCCCTGCCCAGACTGACTAATCCACTCGTAGACCAGCCTGGCGTCAACTATCGGATATATCCCAACTGGACTGGGCGATGTCGCTGTCGCGACCGTTCTGAACAAGCCATCGTCTTCACTCAGACTGCTAAACTGCACGTCTACTTCAACATTAGCGAAGGGCAACAGTGAACTCAGCTGTGCTTCAATCTCGTCAGGGTCGACCGTTTTCTGAATCGGAGGTTGTCCGCTGGTGCGGTTATCAATGACAAAGATCTTCACTCGGTATGTCCGAGCGTAGTTGAGTGGGTACACGAAATCTGGAAGGAATATGTTGTAAACGGCTCCGGAGATATAATCTGCAAGGTATTGTGTCAGCCATTTTGACCAATAGGCACCGCCGGCTTGGATATTGTTAATCGAAGCTGCGAGTTGAAGAGGCAATTGTTCTGCGGCGGACCCAGGTCCAGCTGACAAATCCACAAAGAAGAAGCGGCTGTGTCCGCCCCAAGCGGTCATGTATCGACGATTGAGTTTGACCCCCAGATCATGGTCCGTGAACGTCTTGTTATAGAAGTGCGGAGTGAGCATCGCCGGATGCGAGGTTGCAAGCGTTTGGAATTGAGCTGTAGTTATTGATGGAAGTTGCGTTGAGAGATCAGCAAGCATTAGAGTGTAGCCCGTTGATTCCTGACCACCATAATCTTGGCCGTGCTCCAGTAACCAATTCTCAACTTGATCAGCAGGATAGTATGTGTTGGTAGCGTTGACTGGGTAATGAGTGTAGTTTAGAAAGTATGAGTTCTGGATGGTGAAGTAGCTCTCATTCCAGAGAACATTAACCCTTGTTTCCTCCTTCCCAATCGAAGTGAGGTAAGAAGCAAGTCCTTGAAGGAATTGGGGCGGAGCGAAGGTGAAGTCGTATTTGACTGAGTAGGTCGTATCAGTGCTCACTCCTGGTATAGCAGTGAGCTGATATCTTCTTTCGGGGCTGTTCCAGTTCAAGTATTCGAGGTCAACTGATTTTGAGTCAATTCCGACAAAGACTACTTTCACATTGATAGTGACATCTCTCTTGGTCACAACGATCGGATTATTCTGATCAGCTGTAGCTGTGGGGATGACCATTGTCGCTAACAGAATTGCCAGAATGACCAGGGTCGAGGTCGTCCTGACCATTTTCGGTTTCATGATTCGGGTGAGGCACGGTCACCTAAATATGAAGTTTGATGGGCCTCATCCTTGGCTGTGAGATGGGGCTTGAGCCGTGATGATGCTTGACGCATCAGGAATTACTGATATTGTGGAATCGGAACCGATTGTGCGTTGAGCAGTTTGCAGAGCCGAATTCACGGTCGGAGCAGCTTTCATGCCGAAGATACCTTCTACATAATGATCGGGTATGGTTGAAACTAAGTAAATTCTGTGACTTTCCAATGTGCGCAGGAGGAACGCTGCCTTGAATCCGTTGTAATTGAAGCTATGTCTCAATCGCGCTTCAAGGTAACGGGGTTCTTTTCGCTCAGCACACCAATCGTAGAACTCAGTGTCCCCATGACCCTGGGGGCACTCGGCAGCAACTATAATGACGCCGTCCCCTTTCAGCGATGGTAGAGCAGCGGGAAAGGCGTCCATCGCACGCAAGAGCGATTCGTCCGTGGGTCTTCCGCCAACGCTCATTACGACAATATCCGCGGTCTGATTGACGGTGTTGGCGCACGCCGTCTGCAGCGGTTGCTCGAGATCCTTCATACAACTATCAATGCTTCCGAGCGTGATCTTCGAGGGTGAGCGGTCAGAATCCAATACGAAACCAACCGCGAACAGATTCTTGATAGAGTTCGTGATCTCCAGCCTTTCCCTGTGAAGGTCCATTGCAGTAATTCCTTTTCTATCGACCAAATGATTTCGGATTGAATCCCGCGAGGCTAGTCCAGGGAAAACTATATCGCACAAGCCACTCCGTCCCAGGAAATGGTGAGGTTTCAGTTCTCCTACCAGGATCTTAAGATCCGAGTCCGCAAGCGCTGCGTTCACGGCTGGAGCAAGGTCTCCCTTGAAACCTTGGAGTGGAACGGTATCTGTTGAAGCCGGGTCATGAGCGATTATCGTGACCTCGCCCAGCGTGTTCAGGTCGAACTGCGGCGCATCTATTGTTCGAACGAGGGTAACCGAGGTTCGAGGAACCCCGACAGAGGTGAGAGTCTCAACAAGGGTTCTGGTAGCGTCGGCGGTCACGCCACTGTTCGAGCTGGCTCCCACGGCTATGCAAATTTCTCGTGCAGCTTTGGCTGCATCTAGAAGGCTACGGTTCGACTCAACTAATCGTTTCAACTCTGTAGGCGCGTCGTCTGTTGGGCTCAGTTTGTGTGGAGTTAATATTTCGACGAGTCTCTCTTCTGGGACGCGAACAGGGATCTCAGATGATCCGTATGGGAGCCAAATCTCGACCACTGGCCTTTCTCTACTCCATATTCAGTTTGTTGCAGGACATGATGGTTCGATGGTTAAAACCTGGTCTCAGACAGGATATCAGGGGGACACTGCAAAAGGATAAACCTCTTGATGCGAGATAAGCATCGGATCGTGGAATGACGGACATGCCAACGCAACAAGCAGAGGATGAATTGTGCGATATACTTCTCCGAACGGGGAGCCTGAAATTCGGGACATTCAAGCTCGCGAGCGGAATTTTGAGTTCCTATTACATTGACCTAAGGTTAATCCCAAGTGATCCGGAGGCCTTTCGCCGCGTCATTGGCTTCTATTCGACCATACTTGACCCGACGCTTGCAAAACAGGTGCAACGCTTAGCTGGCATTCCAACTGCAGGTATTGCCTACGCAGCTGTGTTGGCGTTTAATCTCTCGAAACCCTTCTTGTATGTTCGAAAGGAGCAGAAGGAGCATGGACGTGGGAAGAGAATCGAAGGAGTCCTGAAACCGGGTGACAAAGTGCTGGTACTCGATGACGTTATCACGACTGGGAAGAATGTTGTGTGGGCTGTCGATGCTATTAGAGCCGAGGGCGGCGTTGTTGAAGACGCTCTTGTGTTACTGGACAGGCAGCAGGGTGGTGAAGCTACCTTGAAAAGATCAGGAGTGAGACTTCACGCTTTCACTACGATTAGGCGAGTCGCTGAAAGGCTAAGCGTTCGCGGAATGATCGATGAGGGTCAGTTAAGGGAAATCGTGGGACAGATTGACTAATGTGGGGATCTTAATTACGTTGCCAAGCAAGTGCGAATAGGCGGCTGTGTCTCATGGCTCGTGACCTTCATGGATTCTTGAATGTCGCCAAAAATGTCTGCCACACTTATTCCATGGTTGCGCGTGACCAGCGAACAGGGGAGCTTGGGGTGGCAGTCCAATCGCATTGGTTTTCGGTGGGCTCGGTGGTAGCGTGGGCCGAGGCTGGGGTTGGAGCGGTGGCGACCCAGTCAATTGTGGAGGGCTCATACGGACCTCTTGGATTGGAATTAATGCGGGCTGGAAAAAGCGCTCCGGACACACTCAGGGCGCTACTCGCCGCGGACAACCGTGCAAACGTGCGTCAAGTGGCAATGGTGGATGCTCAAGGAGGCGTTGCTACTCACACAGGGGAACGTTGTATCGCAGAGGCAGGACATCATGTGGGTGTTCAGTATTCCACCCAAGCTAACATGATGCTCAAAGACACAGTTTGGGGCGTCATGGCCGATACCTATGAGACGACTGTGGGGGATCTCACAGATCGCCTACTGGCGGCTCTTGAGGCTGCTGAGAAGGAAGGCGGTGACATACGCGGGCGACAGTCAGCTGCTTTGATCGTCGTTCGGCCAACATCGAGTAGGCGTCTTTGGGAAGATCGCGTGTTCGACTTAAGAGTCGAAGATCATCCTGACCCGGTCCGCGAGCTGAAACGACTCGTGCGGCTCAGTCGAGCTTATTGGCACATGAATCACGGAGACGAGCTTATGGCCAAGGGGGACCTCAGCTCGGCCCGTGTCGAATATGGCAGCGCGGAGAGACTGGCTCCGGATAATGTAGAGATTGTTTTCTGGCACGCGGTGACGTTGGCTAGCTCTGGCTCGATTGAAGAAGCTTTACCACTCTTCAAGAAAGTGTTCGACGCCGATCGCAATTGGATGACGCTCCTCGCACGCCTGCCACGCTCGGGACTCTTCCCAGAGGATCCTCCTCTTGTCGAGAAGATCTTGGCAGTATCACGCAAGTGACATATTCTTGATCCTCTCCGTACGTGGGATTAGTTGATGTCAGATTTGCGGATAGGATCTTCAGCCGGATCTCGACCCCTTCGCCATGAGGGGGTCGTCGCCCACTCTGACTGTTCCTCAAAAACAGCTACGCGCTAACTTCGCCTAGTACTCTTCCAGTGTGCCTCTTCTTCGTGCGAGTACCTCAAACGACAAGAAGAGTACGTACCCAATTAGTATGCTCCCCAGTCCTGTTGCTATCTCCTGCAGTAGAACAGGTGCAATTCCAAGGATGTCTGTCCCTTGAACTGCTGCTCGTGCCGCCATTGTTCCGTAGGTCATAGGAATCGCGTAAGAGATGGGTTGAATCCAGACAGGGAGAACGGTCACCGGGAAGTTGACGCCGCAGATTAGGAGTCCAATGAAGAGGAATATGTTTGCAATTATCATTGCAGTACGCATGAACAAGCCGACGCTCCCGAGCATGAGCCCAAATCCTGTCATAGCGAAAGTTGTAACTACGATGACGATTGCGAGCGCCACGAAATCAGTCCGAGCCATGTCAACCTGGAATAGGGTGTTGGCATAAAGGAAGCCGACTGCAATCGTAACAATTCCATTGAGTATTTGGAATGATGCGCGGCCCAAGAAGAGTGGAAAACGGTTCGCTGGAGTAGCAATGAGTGGGACGAGCGTCCCTTGCCATTTCTCCTCAGATGTGAGGTTGCAGACTGCGAAGATTGAGCTGAATGAGGCCACTTGCATGGCGTTTCCAACCGCAATGAAGGCAACGTTGGTTGTGGTGGGTGCGGCGAATCTGGCAAGGTAAACGAAAAATGCCATTTGGAAGAGGGGTAATGTGAGCACTTGCATGAGCCACATCTCCGGTCGTAGCCAGGAGAACAGGGCCTTGAATGCAAAAGTGGCACTGCTAACGAAGATCCTGATTGACTGGGATCCGGGGAATTGCTGGGTCATTATCAGTACTCCACTAGGGTCGCATCACGGCGAACTTTCCTCTCGACAATTCCGAACAACCAGAACCCGATGGCCAAGTATATGATTGTAGATGCAAAGACCACTAGGATATCGATCCAAAATCCAAGACCTAATTCGCCATACGCAGCGTATCGCATGGCTTCAATACCCCATGTCGGTCCTAATGACCATGAGAACGGATGAGACCAGAATGGCAAAAGTGCTATCGGGAACATCGAGCCTGAAGCCACGTAGATCGGCATCTCCAACCCATTGGTCATTACAGATGCTGAGCGTGTCAACAGAAATGATGAACTGAAGAGAACTCCAAGTGAAGACAGGGAGGCTAGAGTCAGTACGAGAGCGAGAAGAAACAAGACGGGATTTGCAATGCCGAGCTCAGCCCTGTAGCCAAACACGGCGATGCAGAGAATTGCGATTGCATTTACTAGGCCTAGGACAGCGCTTGAGGCCGAACGTCCTGCGACAATCCACACAAGTCTAGAAGGCGTAGCGAGCACATACTCCAGTGTGCCATTCCACCGATCAAAACCAAGGGCAAATCCGGCGCCGTAGAGTGTATTGCCCCACATGCCCATCATTCCCCCACCTAGAACTGCGTACAATGCCAAGGAGCCTGACACGTTCTGGAAAAACATGAGAGCCACAGCTGTGAATATGAAAGGTGCAATGACATTCGGTATGATCCACTGTGGGTCAGCAAAGAAATGCAATTGGCTCATCCTGAACGAACTCACGAAGGTTTGTAGTTGTGGTTTCAACGCTAGGCCACCAGCTTCAGATACGCATCCTCTAGGGTCGGTTCTTTGGTTCGGATATCCACTATCTTGGCTCGGCTGAGCAGCTTAGTAACAGTAGGGATGAACTCCGAGCCCCTGGGGGTCTGAATTCGCACAATTTGCCGTTCTCCTTCTAATTCTGCGCTAACATTTGTTACATCAGCTTGGCGTCGCAATACGTCAAGATCAGTGTTCGCCAAGCCGAATGCCTCAACCTCGATTACAGTGATGTCTTTCACGAACTTCTTAAGCTCTGAAGGTGAGTCGAGAGCAACGATCTTTCCGTTGCTGATCACAGCAATCCTACTGCAGAGCTCATCTGCTTCAAACATGTAGTGAGTCGTCAAGAGAATTGTTTTACCTTTCTCAACTAGTCCTTTGATCATTGCACGCGTCTCGCGAGCGGCCTCGGGGTCTAGGCCTATCGTCGGTTCGTCCATGAAAATCACGTCCGGATCGTTGATTAGGCCCTTTGCGATGTGCAGGCGCTGCTTCATTCCGCGCGAGTAACCCTCCACCTTGGTGTCAGCTCGATCACTGAGGCCGACTAGGTCAAGCAGATCGGTGATCCTTTTATCGCGCTTGGAGACTGGCACGCCGTACAGGTCAGCAAAGTATCGTAAGTTCTCTCGGCCGCTAACTCTGTAGTACAGCCCTCTTTCTCCGCCGAAGATAATACCGATCCTTCGTCTGATGTCAATGACATCTTTTGCGACGTCAAAGCCCAGCACTTTAGCAGCCCCAGAAGTTGGAGTCAGTAAAGTAGTGAGCATTTTGATGGTTGTCGTTTTTCCTGCGCCATTGGGACCGACGAGACCGAATAGTTCACCGAACTCAACTTCGAATGAGATGCCCTTAACAGCCTCTACGATCTCTTGCTTCTTCCTGAAAACTCCCTTGGAGCTTCTGTATATCCTGCGGAGATCGCTAACGACAATCGCTTTCTCAGGCTTCTCGGGCAAATCTCTAATCTCCAAGGATTGCCGTTCTCCACGTCTATCGGCGCCTTATCTACGTTCAGTCGAGTTCTTACATCTTGCCGCCATATGCGAAATCATTGAGCAGGACAGCTCGGGCAGAGAATGGAAGCCGTGAGTCAGTGTGCTGTGCCGCTGGTAGCTCGTTGCTAAGTAACGAGCCGTAGCCCAGAGGGGACAGAAGGTCTGTGACAGCATCGAGCAACAGTTGGGAGAAGTGGGCACCAGAAATAATGTAGGCATGGATTGAATCGTAGTCGCGAAAATACCGCCGACCTCACTTGGCTGCGATTCTTCCTGAAGCTTGATGTGAATGTTGATTGATTCACCGGAGTCACTGACATCGACGACTCGTAGATGACTAAGTGCGTCCTCTTTGGCATAGGAAAGAGGCGCAAAACAAACCGCTTTGTAATACAAGCAACCATCGGATGTAATACACTAGGGGTGGGGGTGTGTGTCTGTCACCGTACTCTTACGTGAGGAGACGGCGTCAGCACCTGCCTGAGCGTTCCATCTTGGTCCACCGGTGATAGTAGACCGACGGCTGCGTCGAGCAGCATGCTGATGTATTTCGCGGCGTTATAACGAATGGGGCCACTAACCAGCTCGCTAGGGATCACGCACTTCTCAATATCCCTGGTTTCTTGTATTATGTATGATATGTTTTGTCCAGCAGAGATCTGCATGCCTTCATGGACAAGCTGCTTCGCAGCTATAGCTTGCACCACGTTATGCTTGTATTCCGAGGGATCCTTTGACAGTTGCTTGGTTATCAGCAATTCTTCGATATCGACGCGCCCAGTCTGCAGCCTGTCGATATACCGTCGAACCACGCGCAACGCCTCGGGAAGACGCGCGAGAAATTCTTCACGGCTCCGAGCACTAGCTAAGCAATTTATCATGTCCCGTTGACATTGCTTGATTATTGGCGGAGCATCTCGGCGCCGATATTCAATACCGCGCATCTTGACTTTTCCGTCCCTGAAGACCCCATAGTATCTGTTCAGAACTGGAAGTTCAGTGTGAACCTTCGAAGGAAGAAAAACAACCCACCGGTACATCCCTTCGAAGGAAGCTGGTAGCCCTAATCGCTCTTCGATAGCGTCACATAAGTTAACATAATCATCTTCGCTCGCATTTTCCCCGGTCAGCCAGACCGAATCAACGATTCCATGAACCACAGAAAAACCTCGTTCCTGCGCAATCTCTATAGTTTCGCGAAGAACCTTACGAGCAAAAGCACAAACGCCTATGTGTGCATCAATCTTTCCAAAGCGCGCATTCCGGTAGCCAAGATAACCGAACGAAGTTACTAAGCACCATTTCAGCGCGGCTTGTCTTTGGTCGTGGACATTCCGTAACTTTGGATCAGTTGTCTTGGTCATCAATGTCTTGTACTCTGCGCGCTTGCGTAGTAGGATGCGGAGCGTGTGAGGCACTATTCCTATTCTCTTCTCGCACAGGTTGTAGTCCAGTTCTGGAACCTGCATGGCGGTCTTGGTATGCGCGCAACATTGACATGAGATACATTCGGGTGTGAGGTTATGCTTCATCATTAGTGTCGGATATAGCGACGCGAAATCGATCTCTCCGATTTTATCGAATAGACCAATCTTTGGCTCTAATATGAAACCGCCCCGATCAGCCTTTAGGAGTTCGTATGCAGTCTTGAAATCCTCAGGCTCATTCTTTTTCCAAGGGATGAGAATGTCGCGTCGAAAGGCTTGGTACATTTGGAGTGATGTCATGTTGGTGCCGATAGTTTCACGTGAGGCACGACGCAGTGGTGTACGGCATGTTCGTGCTATCTCGATAAGTCCTTGAAGCCCGCAATCCTCGAAAATGAAGTCATTGCAGGCATCTAAGTGGAGTCTTCCGAGGAGATGGATTGGGCTCGGGCGATAATAGATACGCCCGTAAGAGAAGTATGACTTTCCACGCGTCGCTGTTGGTTGCAGAGGGCGCCCTTCGCGGTCGAGGATGAATTGGGACAGCACCTGATTCTGAAAGGCACGGTGAATTAAGTAAGGAAATACAAATGCATCACCGTTCTTTGTTAAGATGATGTCAGGGTCAATTTCCTGTATCCGTCTGGCTAATTCAAGAAGTTTCTCAGCCTCGGAACCGTTATCGATCGCCAAAACACCGCTAGGCGCTTCGATAGTTATCGAGTTAAGCGGGTCGTTGAACGACGTAACTCTAGCTGACTTTCTTATGTGAAGTGTAATCTTCGCCCCTTTCAGGGGTGGTGTCTCATATTGACATGAGTGTGCGTCATCAAGTAATTCCCAACTTATGCCTTCACCCGTTATGTGCGCACGGACAAGAGCCAAAGGAAAGAGATTCTTCTCGTATAGGTAGAGTTGGGCGACAGGAACATCTACGTTGAATAATCTGGTTTCGATCAGGTTCGTGGGATTGATGTTTCGTAGAAATCGCGTGATGTCGCTTGAGCGTTTGAAAGTTAAGCGGAGAACTTTGGTTCGCTGAAAATCATTTGGGCTTACGTACTTGTAGTCGGATGTTGTTTGAACATCGAAAAGCCGCTGTTCTCTTAGCAAGGAAGCGATGTTTGCAGGAGTCTTGGTCCACGCGTAAATGCTTGGACGCCAGGGGTCATGTAGCCGAAGCGCCTTACCTCTCCGAGTTATGAGCCAAATTATCATTCCGCCCTCAGGTGTAGGGTGGAGGTCAAAGAGCCAACCTTCCAAAAAACAAAACCTCACAGGGCATCGGCAACAAGGTAGGTGGTTTGCGTTGCTGGCTGTTTGCTAGGGTGTTTTTTGAGTGTAAAGCGTACTTCCCGTACCCTCTGCTCAGCTTTGAGCACGACCTGTGCACGGCCTGTGAGGAATTTACGGAGTAGAACATCGCTGCCGTTTCTTTGTGTCGGACAGGTTGCGACCAGTGCAATCTGCTTTTCGCGAGCGAGTTGCGCTAAGAAGCTTGAAAGGAAGTTGACGGTATGCTTTGCCTCTTTCAAGTCAACCTCAGAGTCCAGAAAAAGGTCTAGAATATTTGAGATAACTACAAGCCCGATACTCTGTTCGCAGAGGAGCATGGGTAGTTTGTCAACGATAAGGTTAACGAGCTGGTAGCATGTGAAGGCGCGGGAGACCTTAATGTCACGAAGAACTTTGTCGCGGTCAAGGTAAAGCATTGTCGCATATTCAGATGCATGATACACATCGAACGTGTTTCCACCATCAATAAACACACTTGCTGCACCAAATCCTCCATCGCCAACCGGCAACTGTGAACGAACACAAAGTCGTTCAGCGATAGCCTGGCACACTTTTCCGCCATATAGAAACGTGAATTGGTTTTTGCGCACACCTCCGAACATTTCATCGAGGTCCTTAATGCCAAAACTCAATGATCGATCTTCAAGTCGCGAAATATGACCAAGAGTAGGTGTATTCGCAACGTTGCTATTCAAGAGCGATTCGAGAGTTGCGAATGAATTTCGGGGGGACAGCGTTTGCGTAGACTCCCTCGTGAGGAGACTGGTCGGAATTCTTATGTTGAGAACGCGGCAGCGGAGCGTAGTCTCTAAACTAAAGTGGCAATTAGGGCAGCGATCTACTGCACTGTACAGAAAACTTTGAAGATATTCAAGTTTAGAGCGCAGAGCTAAGATGGAATCGCAGACTTCGCAATAGTAGACGTAAACAAGTCTCTTCGGTAACTCTTCTGAGCTGTCAGAGAACCATGGTTCAAGCTCCTGCAGTTGCCTGATCTCACGTCTGGACATAGGCGCGAAGGTTTCAACGAGAATTGAAGAAGCATGTAAGCCTCATATCGCATAGACTGAGATAGGTCAAACTACCGCTTGCCCACACATCTCATTGAAAACCGACCACACCAACTGACTGAAACTAAGCACTAACAAGTGGGGGTATCTCCACCAAACGGTGCTACTATAATAAGCGGAAAATCATCGAACATCATTAATCACTACAAAGGCTCCTCCTATGCCCAAATCAGAAGCTCAACTCCGGCAGATCAATGCGCAGCCGATAACTTGGTTGAGTGACGGAAAACTAAAGCTAAGCATTCTGCTCAGGAACGAGGCCACGATCACAAACAGAGCACCGGAAGCACTGAAATATCTCCTAGAGGAACGATTTTCCCCTGCCCACGTGATGTCAGCTTTTCCAAGCATAACTGCAGCCGGGAAGACGCTAAAGCAGAAAGCCTCAGAAGATTACCTGCGATGCATCCTCGCGAAGGGTATCGCCGAAGTCTATAGGAAAGTTACTCCAAAGTACCGAAACGAAGCAGCCAGAAAACAGTTCTTCAAGAGATTAGTAGAGATAACCGAGAACGTGCACCTTTCGGAGTCAAACGACAAACTCCATCAGGTGTATGATAGCGCCGGCAACGATGATATGATGATTTGGGTAACAAACGAACTCCAACAACTTCTAGCCCAGAAAGCTGACCTTACAACAGAGTACTACGCAAAGCTGAACAGCGCAAGAAATGAATTCAGGTCAGCTCTGCGAGATCTCGAAAGCATAACTGGACAAACATGGCACGAGAGTGAAAACTACCACACATCACTTGCGATCACATCGTTCTTTCCCCCAGATGTCTTTGAGAGTGAAGAGACTTGGAGGTGGGGAAGTCAATGGCGGCCTGAGCTTGGGGTCCTGAACATCAACCCGCCCATCCTATTCTTTGAAGTGCTACGGCGTGGTGTCCTCGCGCGAGAGGCTGCAATATTGCTCTCGCCTAAGAATCTCGAAACGATGGAGTATGCTCCGCGAGTCCTTTGCGAGCAAGGTGAATACCTGGCTTACAAACTGTTCGAACGCAAGAATGACGGACAATTGTGGCTGGAAGGGAGGCATGGTCTTAGAAAACAGACGAGGGTATTCGGGCATGGGTTGATAGAGTTCTTCGACTTCTACGAGATGATGGTGGGAGATTCGCTATACCGCGAAGTCTGGTCTAGGCTCAAGGAATTTGGTGGCATTCGGCTAGCCGTGTCGGATTACTACACCATATTCAACACTCTGGCGTCTCGCCCTACGAATCCCAGATTTGATCGACAAGAGAAAGAGCTTCTCGTGTTGCTCTCAAAAAGACCCGACGTCAAAGCGGGTGAGGCTGCGAGGCTATTGAAGGTCAGCGTCCCTACAGCGATGAAGGCGATAAGAGATCTGTCGAAAAGAGCCGGATTGCGTTTCAATGTTATTGTCGATATGCAGAAACTCGGTCTCATAGAGAACTTGATTCTCATCAACACTGCAAAGCAAAAGGATGTAATCGGGATACTTTCGCGATTTCCTTACTGCAGGCAGGTGTTTCGCACATACGGATCTTTCGATCTCTTCACAGTGCTGGACATACCCTTCGAACATAGGGAGTTCACAAGAGAGTTCCTACAATCTATGATGGACAATGGAATCATAACGAGATACAAGATGCTCGAGCTTAACGGAGATCTTCAAGCAGTCAACTTTGACTGCTATAACGTCGACCGCGGGAGTTGGGACGTTCACTGGGACACGTGGGGAATCGGCCTTCGTGAGAATCTCGCGAAGCGATCTTCAAACAGCTTGGACTATGCATTGCAAGGACGGAAGGTTCAGCTAGACAAACTTGATCTCCACATATTGTGGAATCTCCAGCTCGACTGTAGGACGCCACTCTCCGCGTTGGGCAGGTCCCTCAACGTGTCTGGGGCCTACATAGGAAAGAAGGTCTCGAAGATGCTTAGAGAAATGGTATTCAGATACGCCGTTTGGCCCCTCAAAATCGGCGCGGAGGACTGGGGAATGATAGGATTGGCGTGCTCGAAACAAGTGGCAAGCACCTTGGCTCAATCGTTGTCCTTACTGCCCGCTTGGAGAGGGAGCTTGGTTACTGGTGATTTTGAGGGTCTCTTCGCGATCGTCTGGTGTCCGAATGGTGAAGTGAAACAATTCTTCAAAGCAGTAGATGACAGAATTGTCAGAGGCGGCCATGCTCAGCAGGAATGTATGAACTCAGTTGGCGAGTGGCTAGTCGCCCGATGGCTGCCCGTGGACCCAGACGAATTAACACCTTGGCATCTTTTCAGCGAAGACGGACGATGGCTATTCGACGAATCAAGATATCTGACTCTGGCCAAGCAACCGTCGTAACCGTTGGCTACAGGTGAAAAGGAGGTAAAAGAAAAAGGAAGGTAGGATCATCGTACGCCAGGCGATGTTTACCACGGGCGAGGAGGATCCCAGAAAGCCACTTCGTCCTGATTGTCTTCCATTACAGCACGCTCCCGAGAACCTGTGGCTGAGGAAGCTTTCTTAACGCTTGTTGATACGCTCTTCGTTCGAACGTCGATTTGTTTAGAGATTTAATAGTCCGCGGCGTTCTGGGACCACAATTCTAAACATGCCGCTGCACTAACCCCGACTTTTCTTCCACTGCTTCATAAGCAGGCGGGCTGCAGTGTACGGATCTTCTTTGCGCCCCTCAATCATGGTAACGTGTTTCGCAAATGCCTCAGTTGATGCGAGTTCTTGAAGAGCAATGTCTTCAAAGTATCGTTTAGCCGCATCGAGGACCTCGCGGCGCAATCTCTCGGTTTGCGCTTTCTTCATTTGATCTGATTTTCTTGTATGCTCTTCGTGTTGCTTTATCGCTTGAGCTAGCGCAGTGATTCCTTCACCTGAGAGCGCGTTTGTTTTGAGTACGTGAGGTCGCCATCCATTAATAGGCTCAGACATCATTATCATCGAATAGATTTCCTGTACGGATTTGTCTGTATTCTCTTTGTCGGCCTTATTCACGACGAAAATGTCTCCGATCTCCATGATGCCTGCCTTAAGCGCTTGGATTTCGTCACCGAGCCCAGGGGCTGTTACAACCAATGTTGTATGAGCTAGGCTCTTGATGTCAATGTCAGATTGACCCGCGCCTACAGTCTCGACCATAATGTAATCCGTTGATGTCGCATCTAGGATCCGTACAACATCTTCGGTTGCGCGGGCGATGCCTCCGACCTGTCCGCGTGTGGCCATGCTTCTTATGAAGACTTTCGGGTCGGAGGCCAGGTCGGCCATTCGGATTCGGTCGCCGAGCAAGGCTCCTCCGGTGACTTGGCTGGTGGGGTCCACTGCTACTATCCCTATTGAGAACCCTTCTTCGCGATACCGTTTTGCTAGCGCGGAGATTAGGGTGCTCTTGCCTGCCCCCGGTGGTCCAGTGATGCCGATCACGTAGGCATTGCCGGTCCGTTCATACAGAGCTGACAGGATTTTGATTCTTGCGCGGGCGTCGTTTTCCGCAATCGACATAAGTTGCGCTATGGCCCGTCGGTCATGCTTTACTGACCTTCGCAACAGTGTCTTCAGCATTGCATTCGAAGTTGAAGCGGGCAACCGTAAGATCACGCCTCGACTTGGATGCTGTCCAAATGCTAGCTTAAAAGTAAACGCCATTGAGACACCCAAAAGAACATTAACGGCTCTTTCAGTGAAACTCAACAACTCTACTGTGAAAGCTCATGCCAAAAAAGAAAACAAAGAACTATTGGAGACGATTGTTCGGTGAAGTTTCGCAAGCTAGGCACAAGCGAGGAACTCTCTACAATCCTCGAGAATTAAGATCCTTAGCGAAACAAGCACGTCGATGGGAAAGCAATGAGCTAAGACCATGGCTCAAGAAGTCTTCTGAACGCAAGCAAGTGTTTGAAAACCCTTCAGGCATTGTTTTGCAGCGCATCTATACACCGAATGACGTTGCTCAACATAGCTACTCGGAACATTCTGGACTGCCAGGGTCTTACCCGTATACCCGCAGTATCTACCCGACCATGTACAGGGGCCGTCTTTGGACCATGCGCATGTTCTCTGGATATGGGACCCCTGAGGAAACCAACGCACGCCTTAGGTACCTGCTCAAGGAAGGCGAGACGGGACTGAGTATCGCGTTTGACATGCCGACGCTGTATGGATTCGATGCAGACCACCAGAGGGCAGAGGGCGAAGTCGGAAAATGCGGAGTCAACGTCTCCTCATTCAAAGATATGGAAATAATACTTGACCAAATCCCACTCGATGAAGTAAGCACATCGATGACGATAAACGCGCCAGCTTCGGTCCTCACATGCATGTACATAGCCGTCGCCAACAAAAGAGGGCTAGCGGGCGACAAGCTCAGAGGCACAGTTCAGACAGACATTCTGAAGGAGTACGCGGCTCAGAAGGAATGGGTATACCCACCCGAGGCTCACTTGAGAATAATCAGAGATATGATGCTCTACTCGACCAAACACCTGCCCCTCTGGAACTACATCAGCGTAAGCGGCTACCACATCCGCGAAGCAGGCTCAAGCGCTTTACAAGAGCTGGCTTTTACACTAGCAGACGGTTTCGCCTACGTTGATTTAGGCCTCGAAGCAGGTTTGAAGGTGGACGATTTCGCGCCGCGCTTGTCATTTTTTTTCAACTGCGGGATGGACTTCTTCGAAGAGATCGCGAAGTTTCGGGCTGCTCGCAGGATATGGGGGCGAGTGCTGAAAGAGAAATACCGCGCTCGAAATCCGCGCTCCATGCTCATGCGCTTCCACACACAAACCTCCGGTGTCTCATTGACTTGGCAACAACCCTTGAACAACATTGTGCGCACTGCTGTTGAAGGCCTAGCTGCGATACTTGGAGGTACACAGTCGCTTCACACAAATTCCTACGACGAGGCTTGGGCTCTACCGACAGAACAGGCAGCACTCATCGCGTTAAGAACTCAACAAATCATCGCAGAAGAAACTGGTGTTGCAGATGTCATCGACCCTCTTGGAGGTTCTTACTACGTGGAATGGCTGACGGATGAAATGGAGGTGCGGACTTACGAGTACCTCGCTAGAATAGAGGACATTGGTGGCATCCTTCCTGCTTTGAAGAAGGGCTTCATTCAGAGGGAAATTGCAGATACTGCCTATAAGTACCAGCGCCAGATGGAAGAGGGCAAGAGAGTCGTCGTAGGTGTGAATGCTTACGAAATGAACGAGCCTTCGCCGATTGAGACTCTAAAGATCGATGATAGCGTTAGGCAGAGACAGATTGAACGGTTGAAGGAAGTGAAGAAGACGAGAGACCCCGGGGCAGTTGGGACAGCTTTAGATGAACTGCGCAAAGCTCTTGAGAGTCCCAATGCAAACTGCATATATCCGATGCTCAAAGCGGTAAAGTCGTACGCAACTCTTGGGGAAATTGTTGAAGTCGGCAGACAGGTTTTCGGTGAGTGGAAAGAACCTTCGATTCTATGAGTGATACTGGGAGGTGGGAATATCTCAGCAACTAAAACCATCATTCGCAACAGCGAGCAGAGAAAGATTAGGGTGCTTGTGGCCAAACCCGGGCTTGAGTAGCTCTGCGGCCAAACGGACATGACCGCGGTGCCCTAGTTCTTTGCAGGGCCCTCAGAGATGCTGGTATGGAGGTTATCTATGCAGGCTTACTGGCAAGCCCCGAGCAGGTAGCCCAAATGGCAATAGATGAAGATGTGGACATTGTTGCGATGAGTCTCCTCAACGGAGCACACATGACCGCATTTCCCAAAGTTGCCAAAGCTCTGAAAGAAAATGACGCCAGCGACATTCTACTAGTTGGGGGCGGCATAATCCCGGAGGAAGACAAACCGAGACTGGAAAAGCTGGGCATCACAGGAAACTTCGGCCCGGGCACATCTCTGAAGGCGATAGTAGATCACATGGTGGATCGAGTCAGGAAAGAGCGCTGGAAGTAAGTTCTATGAAATCTTCTCGAAGAACTTGATGTCCAGTATTGACCCAGTGCGCTCCTTCTTGTCCTTGAAGACTGCGCGAACTCTGTCGCCTATAGCTAAGACGTCTATGGTTCTGTGAACTAGTCCTCCATAGGCTCCAGGAAACCGCACGAGTGCGACACCTACGGGCTCTTGGAGGGGATTTCCCTCGGCGTCCTGGTGAGTTATGGTGAATGCCTCGACGGTGCCTTCGTTCTCCACCGGGACATACTCTTCAAGTCGTGACATGCATCTTTCGCAGTAGATCCGCGGAGGCAGATAGTTGAGGTTACAGGAACTGCAGCGGCTAGCCATAAGCCTCCCATTCTCCATAATCTCACGGAAGAACTTCTCCCCCGCAACCCCAACTGTATACCTGAAGTATACAGGGAAGTCTCCTTCGACTCGAATCGGCTCAGTGGTCATGGTTTCCACTCCGCCGGTTTGAAATACCTGATGTCCGTGATCGAACCCCTCCTTTTTGTCGATTCAGCCCACACCGCCTTGACGCGCGTTCCGATCTTGAGGGTTTCGGGTTTAGCTTCTCCGATCACGTGAAGGAATCCTGCGTGTGTAGTTCCATCGATTTCTATCACTGCTGGAATTATCGGTGTCTTGAGTCTGGTAGTGTCCGTTGAGATGTAGGATACGGAGAACGTGTTGATGATTCCAGTATCAGGAAGATCCACCCAATCGTTCACTGGACGGAAACACCATTCACAGAAAACTCGGGGTGGCACCACTATTCGTCGGCAATGTGTACACTGCGTACCGATGATCTTCCCTTCTCTGAGACCCTTCAGGAATCTTCCTATCGCTACGCCAGTCGCCCAACTATACCTCATCTTGGGCCGGTACATGACTGAAAGAACCCTCTGTGCTTCAAAGTCCTCTTCGCGCAGTGGGACGCCGGGTGGCTTCTGCAGATGCTTGCTCACCTAGTATGTCCTCCTATCCGCGCATCACAACTACGGTGCCGATCTGCATGAGGTCTCCCCAAGCTTGTGCGACCGCTGTGCGTGGGTCGCCGGGGATTTGCCGTTTTCCCGCTTCACCGCGTAGCTGCCAGAACAATTCGCAGATTTTCATCAGACCTGCTGCTGCGATTGGATTACCGACGCCTAGCAAGCCACCTGATGGGCATACTGGCAGTTTACCGTCACGTTCTGTAACCCCTTCCGCCGTTAGTTTGGGCGCCTCTCCTTTGCGGCAGAGGAGCAGGCCCTCCATGTGGTGCAGCTCTTTATAGTCAAAGGGATCGTAGGGTTCTGCGAAATCGATTTCTTTCCTAGGATTCCGAACACCAGCCATTGCGTAAGCCATGCGGGCAGCGTTGGCGACATAGCGTGGGAAGTAGAGGTCTCTATTCGTCCAATATGTCGTATCCAGATTCCAGCCAACTCCGTCAATCCAAACTGGTGAGTCCGTTATCTTGCGAGCCACATCCTCAGACGCCAAGACGATCGCGCATGCTCCGTCGCTCACAGGACTTATGTCGAGCCTCTGAACCGGATAGGCCATCACTTCTGAATTCAAGACATCTTGTAGTGTGACTTTCTGGGCGATCTGGGCTGAGGGATGGTCGAGCGCGTTTCGTTTGTTTTTGACGGCCACTTGAGCGATTTGCTCTTTGGGAATCTTGTAAGTCTGCATGTATCTTTGCATCTCTAGAGCGAAGATCCAGATCAGGTTGGGTCCAAGGGGGCGTTCAATCATGTTGTCAAAAATTGTTAGGAAGGCGGTTTGAGGGTGGGGAAGACAGCTCGACATCTTCTCTTCTGCGACCACGAGGCATGTATCGAAGAGCCCTGATGCGACGTGCCACCATCCATGGATCAAACTGAAGACTCCAGTCCCACCTCCCACAAAACTTCTGGAATAGGGTTTGCCCCACGCACCGGCACCATCGAGTAGGTATTCACCTTTCATGTGTACGCCGTCAAATGCATCAGGTGCACTCCCGAGAGCAACTGATTGTATATCCTCGATGCGCATATTGCAGGAGTCTAAAGCTTGTCTTACGGCTTCGAACGCAAGCTCCTTTCCAGTTTCCTGAGCCCTTCGCATGAACTTAGTCATGCCCGCACCCACTACGGCCACTCGTTTCTTGATTTGCAAGTTTCTCACCTGTTGCTTAGAATGACGACTGCGCCGCTGGTAGTGGGGATTCCCCTCCAACACTGCGCGATACCGGTTTCGACTCCCTTGATCTGATGTCTGTCTGCTTCTCCACGGAGTTGGAGAACGAGTTCAACAACGCGCACGAGCCCGCTCATCTCCAGGGTATGTCCCATGCCTATGCTTCCTCCTGAAGGATTTACGGGCAGCACCCCATCTCTCTCGAAAGCGCCTTGCTCAAGTAGAGTATGTGCCTTTGCATCTCCTATCAGCCCTAGCGCCTCTAGATGCTGCAGCTCTTTGTAGGAGTATGTGTCGTCAATCTCCGCAATCTGGATATCTTTCGCCGGATTCCGCAGCTTTGCGCTTTGATAGGCTTGCTTCGAGGCCAATCTTACGTATGTAGCATCGAGCCAGTCGCGAGTCTCAAGGGTGGGGCTATCCGATGCCCATCCCAAGCCCTTTACCCATACTGGATCGTCTCGGAGGTGTTCTGCTGCATCTTCCGATGCAAGTACGACAACGGCGGCTCCATCAGCTATAGGTGCAACGTCATACTCTGTGAGCGGGTAGGAGAGTACAGGGTTCTGACTCTCTCCTTTTGCCTCAACAATCCCCCCATACATTGCCAGGCTGTTTGAGAGTGCATTTTTCCTGTTCTTTGCGACGACCATTCTACAATGATTCGTGCCAGCTCCCCGAGAGTGAAGAAATTTGCTCATTTCCAATCCCGCGACAAAACTTGCGTTCAAGCCTAGTGGACGCGTGTAAACTGGGTCGAGGGCCATGTCGTACACAGTGGATAGGTTGACTATGTCTGAGGCTTTGCTGTGCGCCTCGACCGCCACAACATCAAATAGACCTGTCAGGATCTGCATGTACGCAGCTGCAAGGCTGTACATGCCATCGGCGCTGATCGTGCAGACCGGTTTGAGAACTGCTCCAAGCTGGTCCGGGACGTACTCGTCAAATATGCTGGTGCCTTCGAGGAAGTCCTCAGAAGAACAAACGAAGCTCTCTATGTCTTTCCGTGGGTTCAATCCCGCATCTTCATATGCCTTCTGGGCCGCCTCGAAAATCAACTCCTTGTATGACACCTGAGGTGTTGATGATTTCAGTTCAGTAATTCCAACGCCGACAATAGCCACGCTTCGCAGCAGACTGGCCTCCGTTTTGCTACCCTGCAACCTCGACTGAAATTTAAAGTAATTCGACCAGGTCCGGAAGGACCGGGACCAGCTATCAAGAAACTCGCGCTTGTCTTGCTATTTGGACAATAGCTTCATTATGCTGGTTCGGCAATCGCTCACCGAGTGTTCCTAGTCGCATTCAGTGGTCTGTATGGGTTCGCCAATCGCGAGCATAGTCTCGGTGGGGATTTCGAAATTCGGGGTTCGAGAAGGACTGTACACACGAGAACTTTTCGCGGAGGCTGCTAGGGAAGCGTTCGATCGATGCCCCAACCTTAATCCAAAGAGGGATGTCCAGGGACTCTTTGTCGGTATGATGAGCGAATCCTATGAGCATCAAGCTCATGTCGCACCGCTGTTCCTTGATTGGATCGGGCTTCTTCCAATTCCGGCTTTCCGGACGGAAGGAGCCTGCGCGTCGTCGAGCGTTGCGTTGAGGGTTGCGCTTTTCTCGATAGCTTCAGGGATGTATGACGTGGTTCTTGTGGGGGGTGTGGAGAAGATGACACACCTCAGCACAACGGGGGTAACCGAGATCCTAGCGATGGCTTCGGATTTTCCATTCGAACAGTGGCACGGGATTTCATTTCCAGGAATATTCGGAATGATGGCAGTTGACCACATGCATCGATATGGTACGACCGAGGAACAACTCGCAAAGGTTGCTGTAAAGAACCATGAACACGGTGTTTTGAACCCCAAGGCACACTTTCAAAAGCGGATAAGAGTCGAAGACGTGTTGTCGTCGACACCTGTCGCGTGGCCTCTGAAGCTCTATGACTGCTGTCCCAGAAGCGATGGAGCGGCGTGCTTGGTCATTACTTCGCCCAAAGTCGCCAGAAAGTTCACAGACACCCCGGTCGATATTGTTGGGTCAGGGCAAGCTCAGGATACACTTGGTCTCTTTGAGCGTGACAATTTCAGCGGAATGAAAGTGACGCGGTTAGCAGCGCAGCAGGCCTACAAGATGGCCAACGTAAAGCCAGAAGATATCGACGTGGCGGAGGTCCATGATTGCTTTACGATTGCTGAAATAATGGCCTATGAGGATTTGGGTTTCTGCGGGCCGGGAGAAGGGGGCAAGTTGATCGATGAGGGCGTCACGCAACTAGGTGGGAAGATCCCAGTCAATACCAGCGGAGGGCTGAAGGCAAAAGGCCACCCAGTGGGGGCAACTGGCGCAGCTCAGGCTTGTGAGATTTACCTTCAGCTAACGAATCAAGCGGACCGAAGACAGGTATCCGGTGCCGAGGTCGGACTTACAGAGAATGTCGGAGGCTCAGCCTCGACCGGAGTGGTTCACATCTACAGACGCGGAGATTGAGTGAGGTAATAGGGAACATGACGACAGTCACGTCGCAGGAAAAAGGCGCATTCATCCGTGATGAGAAAGGTCTGATTCTCCCAACAGTAGAGAACTTTTACAGATTCTGTGCGGAAGGCAAGTTGATGGCCGTGAAATGCAACCATTGTGGTGCAGTGATCTGTCCGCCTCGTAGCATTTGCCCGAAATGCTTTGGCAATGACTCTGAATGGGTGGAGCTGAAAGGGCGCGGAAAGCTGTTGACATACACGATAATTCACTTCCCCCCAAGCCAGTTTCAGGCCTTGGCTCCGTACGCTGTGGGTATTCTAAGACTGAACGAAGGTACACAACTGCCCGGAATGATAAAGAACGTCAAATTGGGGGATCTTCGAATTGGAATGGATCTCTTGGTAGATTTCGAGGCTACATTGCCCAAAGAATGGCCCAAATGGCCTCGCTACTTCTTCAAACCCGCAAGCTGACCTCGCCCCAAGATTCCGCCGTGACAACCTCACCGCGTCGAAGGATCCATTAATTATCGGCCTATAGACGGGAATTCCTATTGGAATTTTCACAGCCCATGAAAATTAATATGAGAATAATGTGCTTTCGCCGGTTCTAATCATGACCAAAGAGGTGTGAAAGCTTGGAAGGTCACCTAACAGGAGCGTTCCCGCGATCAGAGGCTCTCGTGGAGGCTAGCCGAGCTGCAGCACGCGGAAGAGTCTCGCCGGACGAACTTGAGGCGGCCTACGCTCGAGACGTGGAGGCATTGGTGAATTTGCAAACTCAAGCCAAAGTGGAGTTCGTTGTGGATGGACAATTAAATTGGAAGGATCTGTTCAGACCATTTAGCGAACTTCTAACAGGTATTCGCCTTGGGGGACTAACACGGTGGTTTGATAACAACACTTTCTACCGCAAACCGATTATCGTGGATAAGGTCAGATACGCCGGGGCAAGTCTGGATACATATTTTCGATGCAGCTTGCCTCACAATGGCGCTCGCTGGAAAGCCGTCCTCCCAGGACCCTATACTTTTGCAGTGATGTCGCAGAATACTGCATACTCATCATTCGGAGACCTGATCGACGCTCTTGCTCATTCCCTGAAGGATGTCATTTCTGAATTGAAGAAGGCAGGATTCGAGTATTTTCAGTTCAACGAACCAAGCATCTGCTTCAGTGAGCCATCTAAGAATGAACTCCAACTCATCAAGCAAGCTTATGAGGTCTTGGTGAAAGGGATAGGTGCAAAGACCGCCCTACACACCTATTTCGGTGACGCAGGCAAGGTAATTGATTCGATCATCGATTTCTCCACGGATTGCATCGGAATAGACTTCTACGCAACTTCAATTGCCTCATTGGTCGAGCACGATTTCACTAAAGAGATCGGATGTGGTTGCATAGACGCCAGAAATTCCTTGCTTGAGACTCCGGATGTCCTACGGAAGCTTATCAGAAAAGTCGAAGACGACGTAGCCCCAAAGGCAGTGTATGTGACGCCTAACTGTGATCTCGAATTTCTTCCACAGAACATCGCAGTGAAGAAGTTTCACATCCTTGCAGAAGCAAAGGAAACGGTTGCGTGATCATACGAACAAGCTCTTTCCCGTCCAAGAAATCGGTAGCCTACCGAAACCTCCTTGGTTGATATCGTATCTTCGAGGCAGGGCTGTCGAAAAACCCGAGCTGGAGCATCTCGCGAAGTGGTCGAAGATTTCAGGTTTCGAAGCGGAGAAAGATATTCGCGCAGTATTGTCGCAGCCAAAGACAGCTGAAACCGAGAAGCGCATTCGAAACTTTGCATCGCTATTTGCTATCAGATTTCTTGAATCCGCAGGACTTGACTACGTTTACGATGGCGAAGCGAATCGGATCGAAATGTACGAGCATCCTATCCGCCATTCAGAAGGCTTTGAATTCTATGGACATGTGAGATCGTTTGACGACAGGTACTATCGTAAAGCAGCATGCGTGCGGAAGGTCGGTTTCCGTGACGCCTACCATCTGGACGAATTCACGTACGCAAAGCAAGCCGCGAAACGCAAGATCAAGGTGCCTGTAACCGGTCCATACACACTAGCCGAATGGTCCTTCAATGAGTTCTACCAGCGTCGACTTGCCGATGATTACCACGATCTGAGTAAACTGAAGTCGGAAGCAAAACGCGAGCTCGTTCTGGACATAGCAACGCAAATCATCCGCCCCAATCTCCAGGCACTCGTGGATGCGGGAGCGGAGTGGATCCAAATCGACGAACCCGCAGTCACCACGAAGCCAGGGGAAATCCCGTTCTTTGTCGAGGCCTTCAATGAAAGCACGGCAGGATTGAGCTGCAAATTTAGCGTTCATATCTGCTACAGCGACTATCGCGTACTGTACCCAGACATCTTGGAGCTGAAGAACTGCAGTCAACTTGCGCTGGAATTCGCAAATCGAGATGATGATACAGCAGCTGCATACGCGCAATTGCAGCTACTGAACGAGTTTGAAGACGAACGGGAAGTGGGCTTGGGAGTGGCCGACGTCCATGTGGATGATGTTGAGGAACCCTCTCTAATTTGCGGCAGGATCAAGTACGCAGTCAAAACATTGGGTGACCCCAAGAGGATCTATGTGAATCCCGATTGTGGACTCCGCACTCGTTCATGGGATATAGCCTACTCAAAACTCTCTAACATTGCAGAGGGCGCCGAAATGGCGAGACGAGAGATCTCCTAGACCCAGGAAACCAGAGGAAATGACTAAGCTTACTGAAATCCTCCAGCGGAAAGGCCGTCTTCTCACCACCGAATTTCTTCCCCCGAAGACCGCAAAGCTTTCCGACCTCGTTGGCAAGGTTCTGAAGGTCGCAACACTCATTGATTCTGTGAGTTTGCCGGAACTAAAGGCCAATGAGGTCAGTGTTCCGCGGTTCAGAATGAACGCGATATTTACCGCGCTTAGACTTCGCGATCTGACTGGAGTCGAGACGATCTTTCACTTGACGCCTAGGGACTATAACAAGAATGCAGTCGCTGGACTGCTGCTTGCGGCTGCGGAAACCAATCTGCAGAATGTCCTTGTGGTCGGTGGAGATCGGTACAACAACAAAGAGGAGCATGTTCTATCCAAGAACGTGTATGATTACAGTGGCTGCACAAGTCTCGTGAAAGGCATAAGAGGGCTCGAATCGGAAGCGGAGTTGGGCACGTCCCGATTCTGCGTCGTTGTTGGAACCGACCCGACCGTGATATACACTGGTGACAGAGGGAAAGCTGAGAGCGAAGTTGCGAAACTCGTCGAGCGTCAGGATGCAGGAGCAGAACTCGCTCAGACACAACCGGTCTTCGATATGAAGTATTTCGAGTTTCTTGATCTCGCTCGTGAGCAAGGTGTTAAGATTCCCATTCTTGTTGGCATTCTGCCTCTTCGCGGCAAGGCAGACTCGATAGAGATCGAGCAGAGGTATGGGATAACTATCCCACATGAAGTGAAGTCCTTGCTCAAAGATAATGGAGGAGAAGCTGGCAAAGTCTTGGGTTTGGAACTAGCTGCAGGCTTGATGAAAGAAGGCGTGCGTTGTATACATATCTATCCGCGAGAGGACTGCGAATTCGTAACGAGCCTTGCGCGGACACTGTCTGGCTCTAACCAATTTCCATAAGAAGCGCGTCCTTCTTCACCGTCTCTCCTTCTCTGATCCCAATCGACTTAACTCGTCCAACAATTGGGGATGAGATTTCGTTCTGCATCTTCATTGCCTCAAGAATCAACAGAGGGCTACCGACCTCAACATAATCAGTTTCTTTCACTAGAATGCTCGTAACGCGACCCGGCATCAAAGCGCGGATTTCACCACCATAACGGCGTTCGACTGTTCTGTCAGTCTGGACGGGGTAGTTAGCCAAGCCAACAGCTTGAACGGCAGTGGCAAATGGTACGCCCGCAAGCCAAGTCTCCACGATGTCATTCTGGAGTGCCCGAGTCTGAGCTCTTACAGCTCTCTCACCACTCCGCACGCTCCAATCTAGAACCTCATTCTTGCCAACGAGCTCTATTTCGAACACTTGCCCATCAAGCTCTACACGAAAGTGGTTCGACGCTTTTTCTTGGACACTAGCAGAATAGACCCTGCCGTTCACTTTGGCCCTATAGTCGCGCAAACTACCATCCAGCTCTCCAGTCTTGAGCTACGGCTTTGGCTCGAGCGAAGGAACGCCAGCTAGATTTTGATGTCGATGGTTGACTCTGAACTGGTGGACTGCGGAGGGTCATCTTGGACGCAACCCCAGCGGCAACTGCGAACCTCTCAATTTCCAACAGGGCAGAGTTCATGCGTGGTAAGACGTGGTCTAGATAACTCGTGTCGAAATTACCTTGCAGAAACCCATCGTCATTCATGATTGCCATGTGCAGTGCCACTGTAGACGGAACACCCACAATTTCCATTTCATCAAGGGCAATCCTCATGCGTCGAATCGCTTCATCTCTATTTCGGCCCCACGATGACAGTTTGGCGATCATCGAATCATAGAACTCAGGTATTGTGTAACCGGAGTAGAGGGCAGAGTCGACCCGGATGCCCGGGCCAGTGGCTGGATGGTAACGGACCACAGTGCCCGGCGATGGTGAGAACCCTCTTTTGGGATCCTCTGCGTTGATTCTGCAGTTGATAGCCCAACCGTTGACGTGCACGTCATTCTGTGACATACCAAGCGGCTCCTTTGATGCGATCTTGAGCTGTTCCTCGACGAGATCGATGCCCGTTGTAAGCTCAGTGACGAGGTGTTCCACCTGTAGTCTCTTGTTGACTTCGAGGAAATAGAAACGACCTGACTTATCCAATAGAAACTCAACCGTTCCCGCATTCACGTATCGGGCCGCGGCTAGGCCTTTCTTGGCCGCGTCACAAAGTCGCTCGCGGAGTTTTTCGTCTAAAGCAACGGAGGGAGCCTCTTCCAGAAGCTTCTGATGTCTCCGCTGTATGCTGCATTCCCGTTCCCCAAGAGTCACGATCTTCCCTCGAGAATCGGCGAGTGCTTGAATTTCGATATGTCTCGGGTCGATGAGCTGCTTCTCAAGATACAACACGTCTCTCCCGAAAGCTGAAGCAGATTCGAGCTTCGTAACGCGAAAGAATCTTCGTACCTCTTCTGAGGTTCTTGCCATTCTCATTCCGCGTCCACCGCCTCCATAGACTGCTTTGATAATGACGGGGTACCCAATTCTCTCCGCCACTTCCACAGCCACGTCTTCGTCTCTAAGCTGCCCATCTGAGCCTGGTATAATGGGAACCTGTGCTTCATGCATCGTTCTGCGCGCAAGCAGTTTGTTACCCAGTTTCTCCAAGGCCTCGCTTGGGGGACCTACGAATGTAAGGTGATTCTCCTCGCAAGCGGCCACGAAACTCGCGTCTTCCGCGAGGAAGCCATATCCGGGATGTATTGCGTCACAACGTGTTCCGACTGCTGCCTTGATGATCTTGGGGATGTTGAGATATGTTTCGCCAGGGGTTGATCCGCCAAGGGGATAGCGTTCGTCAGCATAGTAGACGGGAAGCGACTCGCGGTCCGGATCTGAGTGCACAAGTACCGTGCGAATCCCGAGCTTTCGGCAGGTCCGAATTATTCTCAGCGCAATCTCTCCTCTGTTCGCAATTAACAGCTTCATCTTCAAATGCTCATGTGCCTCCGCTGCCGACCCAGGTCGAATGTCGAGGTTCACCAGCTGAATATTACTTCTTATGACTAGCAGACATGATTGTGCGAACTACGTCGCGAATCCAGTAGAGTGAGAAAGCAAATAGTATTGTCGTTGGGAGCCAATATGAGAAAATCAGCATGAGCATCCCAAGTCCCCATAGCATAAGGAGGACGCCCAAATTGTACAGCTTGATGGCTCGCAAATGGCGTCGGCGATCCTCAAAATCAACCGCCTCGGAAAATTGCTCTGCCGCCAGTAAGAAGACCCCCAGAGACAATGAGAAAAGTGTTAGTGTCGTTAAGGCAGTCTCGCTCGGCTTGACATATGCGAGTATGATCGCCATCACCGCCGCAACGATGCCTAGCATAAATCCAGTATGGCCCACCATTGTCTCGGCGCCGGCCCTCCAACTCAATCCCTTAGCCTCCTATTGATCAATCACAGTGGAATGTTACCGTGCTTTTTGGGTGGCGTGGATTCCCGTTTATTGAACGAAGCGTCAAGTGCCTTCACGAGCACGGGACGGGTTTCTTGTGGTTCGATGACATCATCAATGTATCCACGCTCTGCCGCAACGTAAGGATTGGCGAACTTCTCGCGGTACTCCTGAAGTAGCTTGTCGACAACAGCTTGATCCTTTGCCTTCGCGATTTCCTTTCTATATATGATCTTGACTGCGCCCTCTGGTCCCATAACAGCGATCTCCGCGGTGGGCCAAGCAAAGTTGTAGTCTGCGCGAATGTGTTTGCTTCCAAGGACATCATAAGCACCCCCATACGCCTTTCTGAGGATTACTGTAAGCTTGGGCACCGTGGCCTCACAGTAGGCATAGAGCAACTTTGACCCATTGCGAATGATTCCGCTATGCTCCTGATCAACACCTGGCAGAAAACCAGGTACGTCGACAAAGGTTACGATCGGAATGTTGAAGGCGTCGCAAAATCGTATGAATCGGGCCGCCTTGATCGATGAATTGTTGTCCAGGGCTCCTGCATAGTGCTTAGGTTGATTCGCGACTATTCCGATACTCCGGCCATCAAGCCGGCCGAAGCCGACAACTATGTTCGGCGCCCATTGAGGCTGGATCTCTAGAAAACTACCGATATCGGCAACACGTGTTATGACATCCCTGACATCGTAGGGCTTGTCTCGGTCCGATGGCACAATTGATGAGAGTTCATAATCCATCCTGTTGGGATCGTCACCCGTCTTCAGCACTGGTGGATCCTCAAGGTTGTTTTGCGGTATGTAGGAGAGAACTGTCTTGATTAGCTGTATTGCCGTGGACTCATCTTGGGCAAAGAAATGCGAAACCCCCGATGTCTGATTATGCACCGCTGCGCCTCCCAGCCCTTCGAACGTTACTTCCTCGTTCAACACAGATTTCACAACATCAGGTCCTGTGATGAACATGTAGCTAGTCTTGTCCACCATGATCACGAAGTCTGTGAGAGCGGGTGAGTAGACGGCGCCACCCGCACATGGTCCCATTATAGCTGAGATCTGTGGGACGACACCACTGGCAAGGACATTTCTATGGAAAATCTCGGCGTACCCGCCAAGACTTACGACGCCTTCTTGAATTCGCGCTCCACCAGAGTCATTCAAACCAATCACTGGGGCTCCGACCTTCAGCGCTTGATCCATCATCTTACAGACTTTCAAAGCGAAGGTCTCGCCAAGGGATCCTCCGAACACTGTGAAATCGTGGGCGAACACAAAGACGAGTCGTCCATCCACTCTGCCATGACCGGTAACCACCCCGTCTCCCAGAATACGCTTGTCCGCGCTTCCCAATTCACCGCTTTGAGACATGGCAAAGCGATCTAACTCAACGAAACTCCCAGGGTCGAGCAGCAAATCAAGTCTTTCGCGCGCCGTAAGCTTACCCTTTCGATGCTGCTCATCTATCCGGTCCCTTCCCCCTCCAAGGAGGGAGCGCTCGCGAAGTTCGCGCAGCCGGTCTATCTTCTTCTTGGATACTGAATCTAGCTCTTTCATCCGAGCACGACCAATGTTTGTTGTTGAAAGTCACTATTCAGCGGTCTGATTGCTTATTAGGCTGTGGCAGGAAGTCCGACAGAGTCCGAGACGAGCAGTGCTAAAGTTGAGAAAGCTCCGCCAGTTCTCACTCTTGGCTGTCATAGTTTTGGGGCTAATATTTGCAGTCAGAGGAGTCGCACTGTGGACCGAGGTGGACACTGGAGTTCATATTCAGAACTGGATTACACCATCCTCTGCCATCCCAGGGAAGGCCTACATGTGGACCTGGGGAGTCAGTGGCAATCCCAAATCTGAACCTGACCTATGGCATTTTCACGTGGTATTTGTCGCCAACGATAGCGCTGATGTGCTTCTGCTTTGGAATCTGAATGAGAGTGTTTTATTCGTTAGGAACTCGGCACGGATCGATGAAACCTTCGATGTACCATTGCCGCGAACCAGCAAATTATGGAGATGGGATTGGCTAATCCGAAATCCACATGAAACGACTTTGGGTGTGGAGAACTTCACAGTGACACATTATCCCCTCAGTTTTCCCGAAAGGCAGAATGGTGCCATGGCCATTGCTGTCGGCATATCGATCATCGCGGCATCAACCGCTGCTTTTGTCTATTTCAAGCGTCCCGGTATGCGACCGAAACGGCGGAGCTAGCCTCAATGTCTCTGCGCATTCCGTGATCGTCGATAATCTGCACGACAGTAAGCGTCAAGTAGTCATGAAAAACCCCGGAGATCACCTCTTTCTCAAATTCGATAGCCAATTTCCTTCCTTGAGAGCAGTCGTTCTGTCGCAGCGATTGCAATACCTCTGAGAACGACCCTGCGCACAGAGTTTCGTAGATATGTTCTAATTCATATAGAATGTAAGATGCAAGCTCTGTTCTGTCGATCGAATGACCAATTGCGTCTGAGATGGTTGTGACATTTCCAGCGAATCCAGTGAGCAGTGAAGACGGGAAATTTACGTTGACTCCCAAGCCGAGGATTGCATATTCCAACAGATTGCCTTTGAATCTCGCCTCAACCAAGGCTCCGGCCACTTTTCGATTATTGAACATCACATCGTTGGGCCATCTGACTGACGTCTTGATTCCATGCAATACTGTGATTGCTTGAACCACTGCGAGAGCGCCAATTAATTGAATGCCCTCCAAAGGCTCAAAGGAGCGGGGGGGCCGCAAAACGACACTCCCCCAAATGCCGCCTTCCGGAGAGAACCATGTCCTGCCACGTCTGCCCCTACCTTTTGTCTGCTTTTCTGCGAACACGGTGAAACCGTGCGGTGCCCCCGAATTTGCCATCTGTGCTGCGATGTCGTTGGTCGATGTGCATTCCTCCAGAATCAGAAGTGATTGTCCAATCTTCGAAGTTCGCAATCTGGAAAGTAATGAATCTGACTTAATCAGCGACACATTTTGTCAACCTCTTTTCGCGAAAGAATAGGTTGATCTCAAAAGTCAGAATCAATTAACCAAATACCTATCTCTGTGAATCATTCAATCGGAATACGGTTCGCTTGCGCTGATTAGACCAAATTGAGCAGCTATTTAACGTCCAATGTTGACAAGCCATTGTATGCTCGGTACCGAAATCATTTATGCCACTTTGTGGCCGTCTGGGTTGATCTGATTTGAAGAAGACCGTGGCAAGGACCCCTACAGGTATTCCTGGCCTTGATGAAATTCTTGGGGGAGGCTTCCCTCAAGGTCGTGTTGTATTAGTTCTTGGGGAACCAGGCGCAGGAAAGACAATCCTCTCTACGCAATATCTGGCTAATGGAATTGCAAAGTTCGGCGAGAACGGTCTTTTTGTGAGCATGGAGGAAGGCAAGGGTCACTATTGGCGTGAGATGAGCGCCTTCGGCTGGGAACTGGAAGGCGCAGAGAAGACGGGCAAATTCAACTTTGTAGACGCTTCCCCGATACGAACAATTCCAGGAGAGGTGCGAATTGGAAAACTCACGATAGGTAGGCAAGATTTTTCATTGATCAGCTTGTTGGAAGTCATCCGCAGCAGCGCCAAGGCAATTGACGCTCAGCGAATTGTCGTCGACCCGATTTCCCTATTGCTCTATCAATATCCCGATGAAAGTCAACGACGCAAAGCTCTTTTGGACCTTGTCGAGGCGCTCGCAGAGACTGGCGCAACCTGTCTACTGTCGTCAGAACTTCACCGAGTTGGACTCAAAGGCCGAATAGTGCAGATAGAGGAGTATCTTGTTCACGGAGTTATCTTAATGCAAACCATTGCCGCCGGTCGAACCATGGAACGAATTATTCAAGTGGAAAAGATGCGTGAAACACAGATCGACCGCCAGCCAAGACCGTACAGAATAACCGAGAAAGGTATCGAAGTCTATCCAAGAGAAAGCGTGATCTAAGACCGAACTTGTCGACACGCTGGAGGAGCTACTTCCTTCGACGTCTCGAGCGGGTCGATGAACGCCTTTCGCTCTCTTTCTTCGGTGAAGGACTGATCGTCTCAGGTTCTAGAGGAGCCGGAGGAGGAGTGGTAAGCATTGTCCACCCTATCCATCCAGAAATCACTAGAACGAGGAGAACGAACAGAAGAACGGGAATTCCGATGGCCCAGTCTCGCCACTGAGGTGGCAGTCCAATCAAAGGAGCGAAGAAGGCAGCGAGGTATACAATAGCGATTATTACTGAAAGTATGAAAATCGCAAAACCGTAGCCTTGATCCTTACTCATGAGATCTCACAGGCGAGCGGCATCTAGCCGTCGAAGGGAATATAAGCTTTGAGAAAATTCAGGCGTCATCATAGCTGTTTGTAGCCGGGTCTCTTGCTGAGCATTTCTGGCAATCTTAGCGGCATGCGCGGATATCCTTTCGTTAGCTCGGCGATCTCCTTCTGCAAGTCCTCAAGACTGGAGTTATATTGTTTCCCGTCACGGCGTCGGCGGATCGCGAGCTGGTCTGTGGTAGTCTCTCTTTTTCCGATGACAACTACGTAGGGTATCCAATTCAGCTCCGCGTCGCGGACGCGCTTGTCAACGGTCTCATCCCTATCGTCCAAGTCGGTTCTGACGAGTGACTCTCCAAGTTTCGCTGCGAGGGTCATGGAGAAGTCAAGGAACTCTGGTTTGACCGGAATCAGCCTTACTTGGGATGGTGATAGCCAAAGCGGCAAGGAGGGTTTCACGCCTTCTCTCTCCATCCTAGCACACTGATCCAGAACTGTGAATAGGTATCGCTCGATCGATCCGATGACAGCCGTATGTATTATCGGCGGAAATTGCTTACCACCCTTCTCGTCGACGAAGGAAATTCCGAACCGTTTTGCATTCCCGATATCTATCTGGAAGGTCGCGATCTCTCGCGGTCTTTCTAGCTCGTCAATTATGTGATACTCAATGTTCAGAACCCAGTAGTATATTCCCTCGGGGACAAAGTTCAGCAATGCTGGTTTTCCCTCGCGTTTCACTAGTTGCATGACGTAGTCTTTGTTGGAGTCAAGGAAACTTTGCGTGATGTTGTAGACTGAAACGTAGTCCCTACCCAGCTTCCGTATTTCTTCGTAGATTCTGTCATGAAGCTTCAGCGTAACAACCTTGGCATCGTCCATACTCCGACAGTAAATGTGGCAATCCGGCATGTGCAGTTTCCTAACTCGAAAGGAGAGCAAGAGTTCACCGCTCTGCTCCAATCTGTAAGAGTCAGCGACTTCGAAAGTTCCGAAGGGAAGTTGCCTGTAGCTTAGTGTCCAGTTTCTGACGGCAGCGAATTGTTGGTGACACGCGGCGTATCTCATGACAAAGCTCTTGTTTTCGGATTCGATTCGATAGAGTCGCGAGCCAAACAGATCTGCATGTTCTTTCACAGCTGGGACCGATAGATCGAACATGTTAGTGCCTTTCACCTGAAATATGGGAATCCCCGCGGCAAGGACAGCGTCCCATGAGTATTCGCTGATGAGATCGAATATCATGACGCCTTCCGGGCTGTATCGCATGTGTCCCTGATCCGAGAAACCCTCCCACTCAATTCCAAACTTCCGGCAATATTCTAGGTATCTTGGTTCCCCACCTGGTAGGCCTTTCTTTAGGGCTTCCTTTTCCACAAGAACCTTGAACTCGTTCTCACCAGGTCCGAAGACATACTCTTCAGGATCGTAGAGTTTGCCATCAAGTGCGAGTATCTTGTAGTATGTCTTGATAGTAGCTGCCGGTGGCTTAGCTTGTTCAGGTCTTATTGTTCTCGAGAGTTCAGACAGCGGATGACCCAAGCAGCGCAGGTTGAAACTCTTATAGTAGCCGAACGGGCTTCGATGGATTTCGAATCCTCTCTCTCGCAACCTGGTCGTCAGCCCCTCAAGAGTTGAGATCGCCGTGTCACGCGAGGCGAGGCTGCTTGACAGGTGGGCATATGGGTAGACGAGCACACGGCTTGTTCGAACTGAGTCAGCAACCCCTGCTATCGATTCCGCACTCTTCTCAATTACGTCGTCAGGGTTCTGTTCGTCTTCTTTCTCAATTGTGCAGAAGGCTACGAGTATGTTCTCGAACCTACACTCCTTGCTCGCAGCATCTAGCTTTTCTGGGTTTTTGACGGCTTGTTCGCGAACGGCGTACTCGAAGTATTCGCAGTGCAGTAACAAGAGTCTCATGGAAGATGCATCTCATAGCGATGTGCGGGCATCAACGGCGCTTATGCCGAGAACCGCCACTTATCGATTTGTCGATCCTTCCGAGAGAGCTTCTTGTACTCTCTATAGTGGTTCTTGCATAGGTACGCCCTGCGCGCTGGACCGATGTTAAGACCCGAGTGCGCCACCTTCTCGGGTGAAATGGATCTAACCGCTGCAGCGGTGCACCCAACCACATTACATTGCTGGCCCTTAGACACTTTCCCCATCGAAATCGCTAGCAGAATAAAGAGAGTCACTCAAAAAGTTGGTTTCAGCCTATTCCCAGACTCTCCAACGGCCCGAAAGCACGCACTCCTTGAAACACCCGCCCCACTTTCGCTTCAGGTGCGCCAGGCTAAACGGGCGGACCACGAAACGGTCATTAGGAATGGCCGGTTATGGGGCGGTGGCTGGTCAGATTGCTAGGACGTTTCAGAGAGAAGTACGAGGCGGCGCTGCAACCGCTGGGCAAGGAGCTTGGACACATAGGAGCTTCGCCCAACCTTATGACAACATTCAGCTTGCTGATTTCCGGAGCAGCGGCAATGGCATATGCATTGAGATTACCACTCCTGGGAGCTGTAGGACTGGTTGGGTCAGGCTTCGTTGACATGTTGGATGGTGCTGTTGCGCGAGCCACGGGGAAAGCCACCAGATTCGGAGCTGTGTACGATCACGTGCTCGACAGGTATGCTGAGTTCGCAATATTAGTCGGCATTGGATTTGGTGGTTTCGTCGACTGGGTCTGGGTCATCTTCTGCCTTTTCGGAATGGTGATGGCGAGTTTTGTCAGGGCAAAAGCCGAGTCGGTGGGGGGTTTGCGGAGTTGTAGTGTTGGGATCGCTGAGAGACAAGAGAAGCTAGTTCTTCTCTTGCTGGGGTCGATATTGCAGGGTCTGTTTTCCTGGGCCCTGCTCGGAGCCGTTATACTTGTCGGGGTTTTGTCACACGTGACAGTTGTGCAGAGACTCAGTTACACGTTTAAGCAAACTCGGGGACTCAAGATTGACATTTGATCTCGTGGGTATTGGCAACCCAGTCTACGACATCATTGTGACTCCTCAGGCTAGGACTGAGGGCAGAGTGCTATCTGGATGCAGCACAAATGCATGTCTCGCAGCCAAGAGGCTCGGTCTCACCAAAGTAGGTCTTATCGGATCCATCGGGCGCGATTTTGGGAAAAAGTTCCTCCACGACATGAACAGCTATGGAATAGATGT